>Ga0306889_100002_pt1 | contig 366511 bp, 348 predicted proteins | sample AntDeeMetagen190_FD_190436 | JGI IMG/M metagenome (GOLD analysis project Ga0306889, IMG submission 190436) | Saline lake microbial communities from Deep lake, Antarctica - Metagenome #190 (v2) (version 2) | ecosystem: Environmental > Aquatic > Non-marine Saline and Alkaline > Saline | place... | reverse complement strand
CCATAGCGGTGGAGCAACACCCGTACCCATTCCGAACACGGAAGTTAAGCCCACCAGCGTACCGGGAAGTACTGGAGTGAGCGATCCTCTGGGAACCGCGGTTCGCCGCCTACCATTCATACGGGAGAATACTCCCACTCGCAATTTCGCCCACGGACACTACGTCCGTGGGCTTTTTTCATGTATAGAGAGCGGCGGCGCTGTGTTTCACACGCGACCGCTAGGCTTAAACGCTCGACTGCGGTACGTCCGATAGGCGCCAAGGTGGCAGAGTCTGGTCAGACGCAGCGGCCTGCAGAGCCGCCCAACGCCGGTTCAAATCCGGCCCTTGGCTCTCGTTTCAACTCCGAGAGCGGCTCGCTCGGCGACACGGGTGGTCGGCTTCTTGTTGTCTTCGTCTCAGAAGTCGCCCGCGTCGAGCACTTCGTGCGGGATGTTCTCGTCGCGGAGCCGCGCGGTGTGTTTCGGTAGCTGGTCGGCCGTAACGATTAGTAGTACGTTCATGCCGCGCACTGCGGCTTCGGCGACGGCGTCGACCGTTCCGAACCGGATATCCGGGTGTGCGTCCGCCCGCGCGGCGAGCGCGTACGCTTCGGTACCGGCGACGGCGAGCAAGCTCTCGGACGGGCGGGTCGCTGTGAGCACGTCGGGGGCGACCGATGCCGCGTCTGTGACGGCTGGAACGGGGAGCACTGTGACGTATCCGGTCTCGTAATCAACTACGCCCTCGAAATCGGCGACACCGACGGCTTCGCCCGCTGCGGCAGCGGTGACGGTGACCGCCGTTGCTGTCCCGCCTGCGGGGTTCGCATGGAGGACGCCGTTACGCATGAGCAGGCCCACGTCGCTTCCCTCGGCGATGTCGTCCATCGCGATCGCGGCGTCGACGTCGACGCTGCCAAGCACGTCGGAGCTGACGCGGTTGAGGTATGCCTCCAAACTGTCGGTTCTGGAGATCAGCCAGTCGACGCCTTCCTTTGTTACCGTATACCGTCCTCGACCTTCCTTCTCGACGTATTCGTGCTCCACGAGGTCCCTCACGTAATCACTGACGGCCTGCGACGTTACGCCGATCGCTTCGGCAATCTCTGTTTGGCTCACTGCGGGTTGCCGGGCGGCGATCTCTACCAAAACCTGATATCGCGTTGCGTCGCGCTTGCTGTCGAGGACCTCTGGTGGTGTCGCTCTATCGGAATCCGTCATTGCCCGTGTTCTGCGGCGCGCAATTAAAGTACTGTTGCAGAGAGCGATCCTCAGCGCGCGTATTTCGGCTGATCGACGAATTTCGTGAAATATTCATTGTCTCGGATCAGGTTCGATTGTCTGATATCCATGTCTGCTTGTGCTGCTTCCCGGGGCTGTACCGTCTGCCGCCGACTGGACCCTCGCTGGCGGGCGCGGTATCGCCGTCCCAAGGCGATCGACGCTTCGCTTCGGCTCTATTTCGCGTTTCGAGAGCGCGGCTTAGTAACCGTTATACACCGGGTGACCCATGCTGGAACTATGCAACGACGCGCTGTGGCCGTGTACGCTGCGCTCTTCGTTCTCGTCGCGGGCGTGGCCGGTGTGCTCACTGTGACGGCCGATAGCCCGGAGATCGGCTTCGAAAACCCTGACTACGAGGTCTCGGACGGTGAGACGATCGAGGTCGAGGGCCAGGAGTACGTCGTCGAGATCACCGAAGTTGAGGAGAGCGGCGGTGGTGGTCACGGTGGCGGTGGTGGCGGGACCTCGCTCGTGGCGACGATCGAGCGCAACATGACCGTGGAACAGTCCGAGGCCTGGGCGAACGGGTCGACGGTTCAGTTCAACGAGCGGGAGTGGCGCGTGGAGATCACGGGTGAGGATCCGAGCGAATTCACGCTCGTTGAGGTACCCGACCGACAGGCGATCCTCGAAGCTGATCCGCAGGCCGACAACGAGACCGTCCAGCGCGACGACGGCGAGTACGTCGTCGTCACCGAGGACGGCGAGTCGAGTCTCATCCCGGTCGGGGAGTACTTCCCGGCCCCCGAGGAGCGCTCGTACGCTACGGGTGGCACCCTTGAGTACAGTAGTCAGACCGCGACCGTTGACAACGTCACGGCGGACCAAGCGGTGCTCGTCTGGGAGGCCACGGAGACGGAGTCGATCGAGGTTCAGGACGAGGGGATCGTCACGCTCGTCGAGACGGACCTCGTCGCGCACTTCGCCGACTCCTCGACCCTCCACCTGTCGAGCGATATCGAGGGGTACGATGCACAGGTCGCGGAGATCGAGCAGTTTGAACAGTACAACTCCGGACTGACGCGCGTGGTGATCCTCGCGCTGTTCTCGATCGTTCTCCTGCTCTCGGCGGCGTTTATTCCCTCGCGGTACTGATCTCCGATTTCGATCGGCTCTCTCGGTTCGCGTTTCCGTTCGATTCGCGTTCCCGTTTTCGAGATGCTTCCGTGTCGCCTCGGAGTTCACGGCAGCGACCGACAACCTATATTTGTCGGACTCATCACGGGATGTATGACTGACACCGCGGAGAAAATTCGCCAACTCGCCCCTCATTGGGGCGTGATGTTCGTCGTGATGTTCGTCGTGTTGGCGATCGTCGAGCGCGTCGTCGGATCGCTTTCGTTTCTGGCGTCGATGCTCCTCGTGTTCGTCGTCGCGTTCGGGTATCCGATCGTCGTTCGGGCTCTCGGTGTTGCGCCGCCTATCTGGCAGCGACCCTAGTCGCGGGGTTCAGCGGCTTGCAAGCCGGATCGAGCGGTCGTGATCACTCCTCGGTGGAGTCCCGAAACGGGGCCGCGATCCGGCGTCCGTACGTGGTCGAAACGACGCCGAGTACGAACGAGATGACTGCGGCGGCCGCGATCCACAGGGTGTTCGGGTGTTCGAGTCCGGAGTGAAGCAGTATCTCCATGCCTTCCGGTTCGTTCTGTCCGGATTAAGCGGTTCGCTTCGGTGCCGACGCCGCTTCGGGCACGGCGTTCGCGTCCGCTTTCAGTGAATCGAATGTTCTGACCGGATAACACCGATGTCAGCAGGTGGCCCGGCGGTCACTTTCGCTTTTATACGTATCCGCTTCGTACCGGTAGTATGAGCGACGACATCCCGGCTCCCGTCACGCCGGAGCGTCCGGACGCACCGTTCCATACCACCGGAACCGACCACGTTACCGTTTGGGGAAGCAACGAGGCCGACACGATCGCGTTCTACCGCGACCTACTTGGCATGCCGCTCGTCCTCCGCCAGCCCAATCTCGACGACCCCTCGCAGACGCACCTATTCTTCGACACCGGTGACGGGCGAATCCTGACGTTCTTCGTGAGCGACGACCGCCCCTCGGCTCGTGGCCAGCGCGCCGGCACCGGCGCAGTCCACCACCTCTGTTTCAGCGTCGATCCCGACGAGTACGAAGATATCATGTCGGCGCTGGAGGATGCTGGGAAAGGGTACAACGTGTTCGATCGAGGGATCTTCCACTCGATCTACACGCAGGACAACAACGGCCTCGTCATCGAACTCTCGTCGGACAAGTACGAGATCCCGGACGATCGCAAGGGCGAGGTGCTCGCGACTGCCCAGCGGCTCCGTGAGGAGGACGGTGCCGACTTCGCGAAGGATCGTCACATGGAGGCCGCCTTGGAGGAGCTCGGGCTCCCGGTGAACAAGTACGATCTGCCGGATGCCGACGCGGGCGTCGGCGTATGAGCCGCGGACCCCTGCATACGGGCGACGACCCGCACGCCGACGAGGAGCTGGTGACCGCCGGCACCGACATCGAGGCGGCGGACGCCGCCGTCGTCCTCGTCCACGGTCGTGGCGCGACCGCGCGGAGCATCGTCGAGTTCGGGACGGAGGTCGCAGGCGACTACGATATCGCGCTCTCGCCGGCGGCTTCGCCGCCGGCTGTCAGAGAGACCTCCGGTCTCTCACTACTCGCGCCGCAGGCGGCGGCGAACACGTGGTACCCGAACTCCTTCCTCGCTCCGGTCGCGGACAACGAACCCGGCCGGAGTTCCGGTCTGCGTGCCATCGGCCGCGCAGTCGAGACCGCGACGGACGCAGGGATTCCGGCCGAGTGCGTCCTCGTTGGTGGCTTCTCGCAGGGCGCCTGTCTCGCGAGCGAGTTCGTTGCGCGAAATCCGTCGCAATACGGTGGGCTCGCGGCACTGAGCGGCGGGCTGATCGGCGAGTCGATCGATCTCGACGATTACGTCTCCCACGCGGCGGCCGCGGTCGACGGGGACCCCGCCGACGCGCTCGCGGGAACGCCGGCGTTTCTCGGGTGCAGTGATGTCGACCCGCACATCCCCGAAGAGCGGGTCCACGAGACGGCCGACGTGCTTGCGGCGCTCGGTGGCAATGTCGAGACCCGGATCTACGAGGGGATGGGTCACGGGATCAACGAGGAGGAGACGGCGTCCGTCTCCGAGATGGTCGCGAACCTGACGTAGGTCCGCGGTAGTTCGTGTCGGGAACCGTCCGGTCCTCCGATCACGCCAGCCAGTCGTCGGGTTTCGTGTCGTAGTCGATCTCGTCGGCCGCGATCCGCGCTTTGATCTCCGGATCGAGGTCGTGTTCGGTCACCTCGCCGCCGTCGTACTGGAAGCGCACGCCGACCTCTTTTCCCTCCGGTTCGGTGCCCCGCCGCATGGCGCGGCGGATCGCCTCGTCGGAGTACTCGACGCGGATCGTCGCGAGGTTCGCCGGCCGCCCCCACAGCTCGAAGACGCGCTTCAGCGTCTCTCTCGCCGATTCCTCGTCGAGAGCGACCCCGTTGTACCGGTGGCCCAAGAGGAGTTCGCCTCGGTTCCGGAAGTTGCCGTCGAGTACGACGACCGTGGGCTTCCCGAAGTTCGTGAACCGCAACAGAAGCTTCTTCCGCACGTCGTCGGCGTCGACGCTGGCGACGCGGTGCTGTTCGGTCGCCCGACTGTACTCGTAGGTGAAGTAGTTCCCCTCGCGCACGAACTCGTCGGTGAGGAACGCGTCGATGAACGTTACGTCGTTGTGGCTCTCGCGGACTTCGAGCATCCGGTCCCAGCCCGTCGCACGATCCACGTCGGCGAGCGCCTCGTCGACCGTCGCATATCGATCGACGTCGAACATGTACCGCGCTTGCTCGGTTAACGTCTCCCGCGAGACGTTCCGGAGAGAGTTCCGATGCTCCGGCCGCGAGAGGACGTAGTGTCGCTCCGCGAGGCCCTCGCGCGTGAGCAGCTTCCACGGGTAGCGCTCGATGTCCGGGCCGGAGTCGGGGCCAGCGTCGCTGTCGGTTCCCGGACTCTCTCCGTCCCGCGCCGACAGCGCCCGGTCGACCGCCTCGGCGTCGACACGCGGGTCGCGGTCGGCGGCGAGCTCGGCCAGTTCGTCGAGCGTCGCCGGTCCCGCCCCCGCGATCGCGGGATGAGGTTCGAGCGCTGCGGCGACCTCATCGAGGTCGATCCGCGAGTGGAAATTCTCTGGCGTCACTCCCTCGATCCGAAGCAGCTTGTCGATCACGTCGCGACGGGCGGCCCGCAACTCCACGTGGGTCCACAGCTCGAACCCGAGCTTGTAGGGGTTGAGCCCGGGCGATCCGAGCACCCGGGACATGTGGTCGGCGTACGTGAGGAACTCGTCGGGATCGGCGAACCCCTCGCCACCCATCATGACTGACTCCCAATATGTTGCCCACCCCTCGTTCATCACCTTCGTCGACTTCTGGCCCGCGAAGTAGTACGCCTCCTCGCGAAGCGCGTCGATGACGGTCGTCTCCCACGGCTCGCGGTCGACCGCCTTTCCGCTCTCCGGGTCGTACCGCTTCCCGTAATCACGCAGGAACGCGAGCACGTCCGGGCGCGGCTCCTCCGGCTCGACGCCCTCGCCTCTGGCTTCGAGCCACTCGTCATCGAACACGTCACGACGCACCTCTTCGGAGAGGTCCAGCTCCGCGATCCGCTCTTCGATCGCCGCGAGCGGATCGTCGTCAGGGCCGTTCACGTCCTCGTCGACTCCCGGTTCGTCGACCGACCGCGCGGCGTCGGCCGGGCTGTGCTGGTCGATCGTGTCCTCCAGCGCGCTCACAGCGTCGATCAGGCGCTCGACCTCGTCGCGGTCGACCTCCGGACGATCGGCGATCGCCGCGATCCGGTCGGCGTTGCGCTCCAGCCGCGCCGCGGCGTTCGGTCCGCCCTTGCCGCGGTCGGCGTACAGGCCGAACCACCGGTTGTTCGCGAAGAAGTCCGCGTGGGCCTCGACGTGGGTTATCACCGCCTTCTGGTCGGCGGGCGAGTTCGACTCCTGGAGAAACGCGTGGCTCGGATCGTCGTTGTTGACGATCTCGAACGCCTTCCCGAGCCCGTGGCGATCCAACTTCGACTGCCGCTCGTAGTTCATTCCCCACCGCCAGTGGGGGTACCGCCGCTGGAAGCCGCCGTACGCGATCAGTTCGTTCATCTCGTCGTGGTCGACGATCCAGTACCGCACCGGGTACGGCTCCAGCCCGAGCCGTTCGGCGAGCGCGCGCGCTTCCGCCGCCGGTACTCCGAGCGACTCCGCCTCGCGTTTCGCTTCGACTCGCTCGTCCCTCATCGGCGCTCACCTCCGTCGGTCAGCCCGCTTGCCGCCTCGCCGGCGGTCGCGGCGCCGTCGCCTTCGGCTTCGGTACTGAGGATCTCGTAGATGGCGTCGGTGACGTCGCCCGGCTCCGAGACGCGGGCGACGGCGATGTTGCCCGTGTTGCCGAGCGCCTCTTCCACCTCGTCGGCGTGACGGGCGTTCGGCGCGGCGCCGCCCGGCTGCGTCTCCACGTACGCGTGGAGGTTGGCGTCGATCGACTCCATCAGCGGCATCACCGACTCGGTCGTGTCGCTGCCGGCGTTCTCGGAGTCGCCGGCGGCGAACACGTAGCGGTTCCACTCGCTGTAGGGGTACTCTTCGAGGATCTCCGCGACCAGCTCGTAGGCGCTGGAGATCCGGGTGCCTCCGCCCGACTGGATCCCGAAGAACTCGCCGCGGTCGACCTCCCACGCTTCTGCATCGTGGACGACGTAGCGGAACTCCGCGGCGTCGTACTTCCCGGTCAGGTACCAGTCCATCGGGGTGAACACCCGCTCGACCAGCTCGCGTTTCGTCTCGCGCATCGAGCCGGACACGTCACGGACGTTCACCACGACGACGTTGCGCTCGCGCTTCTCGATCACCTCGGGATGACGGAAGCGCTCGTCTTCTCGGCGGAAGGGGACGCTGTCGAGCCCCTCCCGGCGAATCCGATGAGTGGCGGGCTCGCGGTCGATATCCTCGTCGAGCGCGTCGAAGCTCACCCACCGGTCGAGCGCTTCGACGGGCTCGCCGTGCTCGTCCGCCGCGGTCGCAGCCGCGTCGGCGATCCACGCCCGCGAGACGGGAATCCCTTGGTTGCGCGCCCATGCGAACACGTCGTCGACGTCCGCGCCGGCGACGTGGAGTCCTTCGCGGACGTAATCCTCGTCGAAGTCGGTCGCGAGGTGGCGCTTCAGCCCGCGCTTGAAGAACTCGTCGACGTCGAGGGTCCCCCGCGGGCCGGCGCGGGCAGTGTCGGTGTAATCGCCTTCCATCTCCTCAACGACTCGTTTCCCCTTCGGTTCGAGGTCGAGTCCCAGCTCCTCGTCGAGCTCGCGCGCGAACTCCTCCGGGTCCATCTCGTAGTACTCGTGCTCGCCGCCTTCCTCGCCCGGGTCCCCCTCCTCATCGCCGTCGGACTTTGGTTCGACCGGCTGGCCGGGCTGGGGCTGTCCGCTCTCCCCCTGCCCGACGCCGCCGGCCTCGCGGCGGTCGTACTTGAACTCGGGGAGATCGACGATCTTCACCGGGATACGAACTCGGTCGGGGTCGGAGCCGCCCAGATCGCCGTGGCTGATGAACTCCGCGAGATCCTCGCGGCGCTTCTCACCCACCTCGCGGAACCGCTCGCGGTCCTCGGTCAGTCCCACGTCCGACCACCCCCGTTTCGGCCGCTTCGGTCCTCTATCGGACGATCTGGGGTGGCCTCGCTCGCCGTGTTGCCGTCGGCGGTCAGGCTCGTCCACTCGTCGCGAACGTTCCGCATCACGGCGCGGCTCGTCAACTCGGCGGACGCGGGGCTGTACCCCCGGTCGACGAGCCGCGCTATCGTCGTCGCCTTCGTCCGTTCCGTCTCGGTGTCGGCCGGCGGATCGGCCCACTCGGCAGGGTCGAGGTCCGGGAATCGTCGTTTCACGTCCGCGAGGTCGTTCGACTCCAACACCGCCTTCAGCTCCGGGATCTCGCCGAGGTCGGCGTCGCCGACGCTGAACGCGTCGCCGCGGTTCCGCCACGCGTACCGGGTGAGTGCGCGTATCACCCGCTCGCGCCGGAACGTCCCGACCGGCTCGGTGGGGTCGGTCCCGCGGTAGTCGCTCTCGTCGAACCGGCCGAGCGTCTCCGTCTCGAACACCTTCATCGCGAGCGCGTCCGGCTCCTCCGGGCCGCGCTCGGTCTCGACGGGCACCTCGGCGTCCCACGCGTACACGTGCTCGACGTACTCGGCCACGGTCGCCTCCGGGACGGTCTCCTCCGCGAGGATCGCGTCGACCACATCCGCTCGCTGGCGCTCGCGTACGCGCTCGGCCACGGGCGCCTTCCGGCTCTCGAACTCCGCGACCTCCGTCCGCGAGAACACCGGCGCGTCGGAGAGTGCCTCGGCCATCGCGTCGAGCACGTCCGTCGGCGTGATCACCCGCTCGACCGGTAGTTCAGGGTGGCTGCGGTCGGCGTCAGACCCGAGCAGCTCCGCGACGATATCGCGGACGTAGGTGACCGGGATCCCGTTCCGGCCATCTCCGTCGCCGAACTCGATGTCGTCGACGGTGATCCGCTGTTCCTCGCCGCTCCGCTCGCGCCGTATCTCACCGTTTTCGTACAGCTCGGCCTTCTCGACGAGGTCGATCCCCGCCGGCAGGTCGTCGGTGTCGAGCCGCGTGACGACCGCGTACAGCGCGGCCGCTCCGACCGCGTGGGGAGCGAGTTCGCGCTCCGTGATCCCTTTGTCGCCGTCGCGGACGCCGATCGTAAGGGACGCGGCACTGGGCTCGCTCGCGGGGTCCCTCGCGGGATTTTCGCCGGTATCGATCGGCTCGTCGTCCTCGATCCCGTCGACCGTCGGTACGCCTCGCGGGCCGCCGACCTCGCGGCGCAACAGCTCTGCCTCCAGCCGCCGGTTCGTGAGGTAGCGGAACTCGTGGCGAGTGAGACGGCGTTTCAGCGCTTTCAGGGGGTCCGCCCCTTCGCGCTCGGCATGGCGGTCGAGTTCGGCGTCGAGGTCGGGGTTCGAGATGACGATGAGCTGGGTGTCGAGATCCATTCCGATCCCCTTATCGAGCTTTACCCGCCGCTCGTCGGGGACGTTGAGGAGCCGCCGGAGGAGGTCGGCGTGCTGGCTCGCGTCCTCGACGATGGTCGCGACGCCGTTGCCCTGTGAGAGCACGCCGTCGTAGCTGAACGCTTGCGGGTTCTTCCGCCCGCGCGAGTCGAGCTCGCGGAGCATGCCGCCCATCCACGATCCGACGAGCCGCTCTTTCGGGCTCCCGTCGTCCTCGGCGTGGAGCACGCCGACCCCTTCGCCCACGTCGACGACGTAGCTCGTCACGCGGAGGTGGTCGCGGTCGGTGATCGCCGAGAACAGGTCTCGACGCCCCTCGTCGCGGTACACCGATTCGAGGTGGTCGTACGCCTCGCGGCTGAACGGGTCGAGGTCCACGTCGGCCGCGATCGGGTAGGCGTCGTCGTCGACGGCGTCGGCGATCGACTCCCGGACCGCTTCGGGGAACACCGAGAGGGGGTGTGTCTGGACGGGACTCCGGTACCACGCGGCGGCGTCTCCGCCGTCGCCGTACGAGAGCGACGCGGCGCCTGCCCCGACCCCGCTTCCGGTCCCGGCCCCGGTGACGTTCCACTCGACGGTGTAGCGTCGCCCGGCCTCGGTCTTCGAGAACTCCCGAAGGCCGTTCACCAGACACCGCTTGAACTCCGACTTCCCGGTGGCTGTGGGGCCGTCGATCCACACGATCGTCTCGTCGTTGCCGCGCCCCGCGGCGGCGGCCCGGAGGTCGTCGACGAACGCGTTGAGCGCCGCGGTGTTGCCCAACACGGCGTGTTCCCCGTCGTTGAACGGATCGTCGAAGAACCGGTACCGCTCCAGCCGCTCGCCGCGCTCGCGGACCTCCCGGGTCCCCTGCGACTCGACGGCCGCGAGGAGGTACCGCGCGCCGGAGGCGGCCGCGGTCGGGTTCTCCAACACCCGGTCGACGTACTCCTCGAGGCTCATCGGCGGGTCGTACGCCCCCCGAAGGGTCTCGTCGGCGTCGCGGACGAACGCGTCTCCGTCCGGCGTGTCGCGTTCGGTCATCTCAGTCCCCGCCGTTTTCGATCTCGGAGCGGGCGACGGCCGCGCCCGCGTACTCCAGCACCTCCGCGGCGCCGTCCTCGGAGTAGCCGCGGTCGACCAAGGCGTCGACCCACGCGCTCCGCTCCTCGTCGTCGAGGTCGGTCGCGGAGACCAGCGCCGAGAAGTTGATGTTGTGCTTCTTGTCCTCCCACAGCTTGCGTTCGAGCGCGCGCCGGAGTCGGTCGTTCTCCCGCGGGTCGAAGCCGCGCCCCTCGCGAGCGCGCCGGGAGACCCAGTTCGACACCTCCTGTCGGAAGTCGTCCTTGCGATCGGAGGGCACGTCGAGCTGCTCTTCGACCGCGCGCAGGAACGTCTCGTCCGGCTCGGTCTCGCGGCCGGTGAGCTCGTCGTCGACGGTGGCGTCGTCGATGTACGCCATCACGTGGTCCATGTACTTCTCACCCTGCCGGCGGAGCTCGTCAACGTCGTACGCCAACGCGTGGCGCACGTCTTCGATGGCGCGCTCGCGGTACTCCTCGCGGACGGTCTCTAAGAGCCGCTCGTAGCGGTCGAGGTCCGCTTCCGCGATCGAGCCGTGGCCGCCGAGGTTCGCCTCGAAGTGGTCGAAGACGGACAGCGGCGAGAGGTAGCTGCGGTCGCGGTGGGTGGCGTCCATGATCGCCTCGGCGATCTCGTCGCCGACGAATCGGGCGGAGATCCCGTCCATCCCCTCGCCCACGTCGGCGGATTCGGCGGCGTCCTCGCGGAGCTTCCGACGGTCGATCTCCTCGTCTTCTAGCTCGCCGTTGTACACCTTCGCCTTATCGAGGAGGCTCACCGTCTCGTCGGCCGGCTCCTCTAAGCGGGTGAGAACGCCGAAGAGGCCGGCCATCTCCAAGGCGTGCGGCTCGACGTGGACGTTGGGCACGTCGGCGTTGTTGAGCATCTTCTCGTAGATTTTCGCCTCGCTCTCGTACTCCAACACGTAGGGGTAGTCGATCCGCTTGGTGCGGTCGTTGAACGCCTCCATCTTCTCGTCGCCGGTCTTCTCGCGGTACTCCGGCATGTTCGTCCGCCCGACGATCACCTGATCGATGTCGATCCGGGGGTTGTTCTTCGGCTTGATCGTCGACTCCTGAGAGGCGTGGAGGAAATCGTAGAGGAACTCTCGCTGCAGTTTGAGTAGTTCCTCCCCGGAGAACAGCCCGCGGTTGGCGTTACAGAACGCGCCGGCGTAGTCGAACGCGCGTGGATCTGACTCGCCGTAGACGGCGAGCTTCGCGTAGTTGACGTCGCCGGTGAGTTCCGTTTCGTCCTGGTTCTTCTTGTCTTTCGGCTCGAACGTCTCGATGCACTCCCGGCGGTTCTCGTCGGCGACGAGCCGGACGACCTCGACGTGGTTGTCGAGGACCCGCTGTAAGTCGTCGTCGTAGTGCGCGAGCAGTTCGTTCAGGTAGAACTCCGAGGCCGGGTCCGGGTGTTGGTCGTTTCGGAGGGTGTAGGGTGCGTCGAGCCGCTCGTTGAGCTCGTCGATCACGCCCTCGCGCTGGGGGCGCGGGATGAGCACGAGCGGGTCCTGGTTCATCGGCGAGCGCACGGTGTCGTCGCCGGGGTCCTGATCGTCGATCACCGAACAGAGGTTCACCCAGCGGAAGGTGTACATCCGACCGGCGTCCTCGCGGGTGTACGCCTCGAAGTACCGACGGACCAGCCAGTCGAAATGCGACTTACCGGAGCCGACAGGACCGAGCAGAAGCTTGATCCGCTTTTCGGGTCCGAGGCCCCGAGCGCCGGATTTCACCTTGTTGACGAACTCGTGGATCGCCTCGTGGACCTCTCGGCCGTAGAAGACGTTCTCGCCGTCGTGGAGGGGGTCGTCCGCGGCGAGCGCGTACTCGACGACGCCGCGTTCCTCGTCGTATTGGGTGCCGTAGTGGTCGAACATGTCCGCGACGCGCTGGTGAGCGTTCCGCGCGATCCGCGGCTCCTCGTACAGCGCGTCGAGGTACCAGTTGAACGAGCGGGGTTCCCGGAGATCGTCCGGGACGTTCGTCCGGTACTCCTCGCTGAGCCGTTCGAGCGTGTGTCGGTTTGGCATTGTATCTAGTCCCTGGTCGCTCGGAGGGGCGGCGATCCGCTGCGAGCACCCTCGACGCGCGGCGGCACAGCTCTTCGTGCCTGAGACAACGGCTCATGGAGCCGCGAACGCTGCTGCCGTCGAGGGCGACCCACGACGGATCGCCGTTCGCCCGTAACCGAGGCTATATGTATGAGGGAGATTCGCACGCATAAGTGTGTCGCCCGTTGGCACTAATCATGATACTGCGACCGTCTCCGGTGCCAGCGGTTTGGCTCCCCTTTGCGGCCGAGAACGGGCTTATCTCGGCGTCCTCTTCGTCTCCACGGTGATGCCGCCCTTGGAATCTGAAACCGGAAACGCCGCCTCCGGGCCGCAGCCTTTTGCCGGTCCCCGCCCCACGACCGGTGTGACGTTCAGCATCTGCGTTCGCGAGCGGTACACCGACGACGACGGCGACGACCAGATTCGGTACGGCGTGGCAGTGACCACACGCCTGCCGGGGGTCGGAACGCTGTGTCCGTTTGCGTCGGCGGACGGCGCGGTGGCGACTCAGTCGCTCGTCAACGTTGAGTTGGGCCGAAAAGGGATCGCGTATTTGGGCGACGGACTCGCCGTCGACGACGCGCTGGAGTCCCTCCTAAACGCCGACGAGGGGAAGTCACAGCGCCAGCTCCACGGCGTCGACGCCGACGGGACGTTCGCGTTCTCCGGCGAGGAGTGCAACGACTGGTACGGCCACGTCGTCGGCGAGAACTACACCGTCGCGGGCAACCTCCTGACGGGCGAGGACGTGATAGACGACGTCGCGGCCGCCTACGAGTCGGACGCCCACGGTGAGGCCCCGCTGGCCGAGCGGCTGATCGACGCGCTCGCGGCGGGCCACGAGGCTGGCGGCGACAAGCGAGAGGACCTGAAAGTCCAATCCGCGGCGCTACAGGTGACGAACACGGACGAAGCGACCGACGACCCGTACTACAACGACCTTCGCATCGACGCGAGTGAGACACCGATCGATGACCTTCGCGAGACGTACGAGACGGCCAAGCGCGGCTACGAGACGGTGATGGAGAAGTACGCGGACGAGTAGTAGTGATCGCCGCCGGCTCTTTATAAGGCCAGTCGCGCGAGGACCGGCAGGTGGTCAGAGGGGTAGCGCCCCCGGTCGTCACGGTCGGTGAGGGTTGCGAACGCCTCAGCGCCGACCTCGGGCGAGACGAGCGCGTGGTCGATCCGGCGACCGTCGATCAGCCGAGCAAAATCGGTGAGGCTCGTCTCTGGCCCGTGTCGGAGGTCGGCTGCCGTGGCCGCGTCGCGGAGCGCGATCCCGGAGTCGTCGATCGGCGCTGTGTCCGTCTCCGCCGTCGGATCGTCGCCGACGAGGATCCGATGCGGGTCGGATCCCGACGTGCAGTTGAAGTCGCCGACGAGTACGACGGGGATCGTCTCGTCGGACTCGCCTGCGTCCGGTCCCGCTACGTCCGGGAGTCGCTGGCAGAGCAGTCGCGCCGATTCGCGGCGGGCGTGCGCGCTGACGTGGTCGAAGTGCGTGTTGACGACGAGGAGGGCGGCGTCGCCATCGATCGCCCGGACTCGCGCCCACGTCGCGATCCGCGGGTAGTCCGCACCCCAGTCGGTCGACGGTTCGCTCGGCGTCTCGGAGAGCCAGAACGTGTCGTCGTCGACGACCTCCCAGCGATCGGTCCGGACCGCGATCGGGCAGCTCTCGCCCTCGTCGTCCGCTTCCCGGCCTCGCCCGACGAACTCGTACTCCGAGAGGCGCTCGCGCAGGTCGCGCCGTTGACCGGGCAGCGGCTCCTGAAACGCGGCGACGTCCGGGCGGTGGAAGCGGACGAGCCGTCCGACCGCGTCGCGACGGTCGTGCCAGGCGTCGTGATGATCGTCGCGGTTGGCGTAGCGGACGTTGTAGCTCAGCACCCGAATCGCGGTCATTGTCGTGGGAGTCGCAGGCGAGGCGATTAAAAGGCGCGGAGCGATCGCGCGTTCGACGGATACGATATCAGCGGTTATCGTGTCGCCGCTCCAGCCGTTCGTTTATAAATGGTTGTCGCTACTGCTCGCGTCATTTATAAACAACATTCCGATCGCGCTCGCTTACCCCGAGAATTCGTACAGCTCGTCGCCGACGTGGTGGATCGACTCGACGACCTTCCCGCTGTCGCCGACCATATTATCGCCGTCGACCAGCGCGCGGCCGACCGCGAGCACCTTCTCGTGGGTCTCCTCGGCGATCACGACCAGGTCGCCCTCGCGGATCGCCGAGTCGGCCTCGACGATGCCGGGGCGCATCACGTCGGCGCCGCCGGAGACGAACGAGATGGCCCCCGCGTCGACCGTGACGATTCCCGTCTCCGGCTCGTAATCGTTCGCACCTCGCACGGTGAGGAACGGCTCGTCGTCGTCGACGTAGAAGACCGCCGGCTCTCCGTCGACCAACACGAGCTCGTAGTTCGCGTCCACGAACTCGACGAATTCGAAGGTGTCCCCGTCGATGTCGACGCCGAGGTGGTCGGCGACCGCCTCGCGGATCGCCGTGATATCGTCGCTCCGGAGGTGATGCCGCGATTTCACTTCCATGCACACCCAGTCGACCGCTCGGCCGATAAATGGACCGCTCCACGGCGTGATGGTCGCGGTCGCTGAGGGCGCCGCGGTCGCTGATGACGTCGCGGTCGCTGAGAACGTCGCCGTCGTCCGAAGTACCGTCGGGACTTTCATGCAGTTGGACCGATCAAAACGGCCTTAAACCACCTCTTCATATCCGTTTGTATGCTCAATCCGCTCATCACGACGATCGTGAACCCGACGGCGATCGTCGTCGCGGTGATCGCGACGCTGCTCGTCGTCCTCGTCAGTTCGCTGAAGGGGAGGGGTTGGGAGCCCGCGACGGACATCTCGGACGAGGTACTCCAACGACGCGCCGCCGCCGTGCCCGAGACCGAGTTCCCCGAGCCCGGGAACCGCTCGATCGGCGGCGGTGGCGGCGGCGGGGCGATCCCCGCCGGCGGCGAAGGCGAGGAAGGTGAACTGGAGGATGGTGCGGCGGGCGGCTCCGGGCCCGGCGACATCCCCGAAGACGAGGTCGAGTACTTCGAGGTCGAGTTCGTCAAGCAGGGCGAGACCGTCGAACTCTCCAACAACGAGCCGATCTTGGACCAGGGCGAAGATCAGGGCTGGGACCTCCCGTACGCCTGCCGGCAGGGCCAGTGTGTCTCCTGTGCCGGTCGGATCGCCGACGGTCCCTCCGAGGACTTCGTCGAGCACGACAACCAGCAGATGCTCGAAGACGCCGAGATCGAGGATGGCTACACCCTGACCTGCGTCGCGTACCCCCGCGGCTCCTTCAGCATCGAGACTGGCGAGGCGCCGTAGCGGTCCAGGCGCGAGCCGCCCCGCGGCTCCTCCGCTGTTCCTCCGCTCGCCTTCCGATCCACCGCCCGCTCGCGACACCCTTTTTCGCCTCTCGGCCGAACCATCGGTATGTCCCTCATCACGGCCCTCGGCGCTGGGGCCGCCGCGCTTCTCGCCGCGGTCGCGGCCGCGCTCGTCTACCGCGACGCTGGCCGCGTCGGCGTCGACCTCGGATCGCCGCGCCTGTGGGCCGCCTTCGTCATCGTCACGTCAGGAATATCCGTGATAACCGTGCTCCTCGTCCCCGACGCACCGCTTCCCGGCGTGCTCGTGATCGCGGCGCTGGGACCGCTGTTGTACCTCCTCGAACGCGACGACTCGATGCACGGCGACGGTCCAGCGGATCCGACGCGGCTCCCGAGCGACGGGGACGAACCTGAGCGACCGGACGAGTGAGTGGGGACGCGTACCTCCTCGTCACTCCTCCCGCCGGATCGACGATGATACAGTTCGTTTCCGGCATTCGCCGTGCTCGCAAACCGCAAGCTTCCATAGGCTCGGCCGAGAAGGGACGGTAATGAGCGACGAAAGCCTCGCGGACCGGGTCGAGAAGTGGATGGTCGGACAGATGCCGATCATCCAGATGCACGGCGGCACGAGCGTCGTGCGCGAGGCGGACGCCGAGACCGGCGAGGTCGTCGTCGAACTCGGCGGCACCTGCTCCGGGTGCGGTATCTCGAACATCACCGCCGACAACATCCGCCGCGACCTGATCATGGACTTCGACGAGGTGGAGAACGTGACGGTGCGGTCCGCCTCCTCCGGCGATCAGGGCGCCTCCACGGTGGAGGGCGGTCGCGGCGGCGAGCTGAAACACGAGACCGAATCCGCGAACCACTTTTAAGACGGGTCCCGCGGCTACAGAGACGTGAACTGACACGACTCCCGAGCGCGTCGCCGTCGTTGTCCCCTCACAGCGCGTTCTCCAGCGCCGACGCCACGCTCCGAGCCTTCTCCGCCAGCGGCTCCGGCACGTCTCCGGCCGCCTCTGCGTCCCGCAGTTCGTCGTCGTCGACGCGCTCGACGGTCCCGTCGGGGTGTTTCATCACGTCGACGTGAAGGTCGACGTAGCGGGCGGCGTCCGGGAACACCTCGACCGGCGTGCAGACGTTGACATACGTCCCGCGCACCGTCCCATCGCGCCCGCGGTACGTCGTCGGGTACCACCATCGGCCCTCCTTCAGGCTGGTCTCAGCGATGTCGCCGGCCTCGCGGGGCACGTCCAACCCGTCGTAAGAGCCGCCGCCGGTCATCTCGCGCTCGACCGCGACCGAGCCGTCGGCGTCGACTGTGGTCACCGTCGCCTCGCCCAGCGTGATCAGTCGCCCGTCGGGCTTGCCGTGTTCGAGCCGGAGCGCGTCGCCCTCGGCCGGCCCGAACGCGTCCGTCACGACCCCGAACGGGAATGAGGCGTCCGCGTCGGGCTCGCACAGCGCCTCTGCGAGGTCAACGCCCGAAGATGCGTCCGCCGACCCCGCCTTCACCCGGTGGTGACCCGGCATCGTCGCGGTCGCCTCGCGTCGGCGGTCGTCGAGCGCGAACCGGCTCTCGCGGCCGAACCACACCCAGACGCCGGCGTTCGGGCGCGTCAACGGCTCCTCGCGAACGCTGTCCGAACCGTCGAGAACGCCGGCGCCTCCCGCCGCGTCGACGGCGTCGTCCAGCCCCTCGACGGCCGCGACCGCCCGGTCGAGTCCGGCCTGCAGCTCCTCGGTGTCGGCGTCGACCGCGGGCGGCTTCCAGACGGCGCGCCACCCCTCCGGCGGCTTCAGTCCGAGCAGGTCGAGCATTCCCGACAGCTCTCGCGCGTCCTTGTCGTTCCGCGCGTCGACGCGGGTGCCCGAGCCGGGTTCGAGCGTGACGAGCCCGCCGCCCGCTCGCAGCGACCCGTCCAACTCGGGGCGGCGATCCGTCCATGGCGCCGCGGACTCCCGGACCTGCACCCGGACCGGATCGCCGGTCTCGATTCGGTCGTCGACGCTCCCGTACGGGAGGTACCCCTCGGTGGTGGCGTCGCCCTCGCTCTCGCCCCCGCCAACGCGAAGCCGTACGACCGCCCCACCGCCGAGCGTCTCGGTCACCGTCCCGTCGCAGACGGTCCCGGGCGGGGTCGGATCGGTCCACGCCAGCGCGTCGAGTCCCGTGTCGGTCAGGAGGCCCCGGAGGGTCCCTATCGCGTCCGGATCCCCGTGCGCGCCGACACCCTGCCGATCCTCTGTCGTCGCGATCCGTGCGTCGGGCGGTGCGCTTTCGAACTCGGCGTCGAAGCGCCGTCGGATCGGGGTCGACGCGCCGACGACCTCGTGGCCCGCGTCGAGCAGGGCCTCGGTGAGCGCCGTCGCGTAGATGCCGCGAACGCGGGCCTTCATAGCTCGTCGGGGTCGCGCGCGAACCGGACGCGGTCGTGGACGGTCGCGCCGAGCGACAGTTCGACGAGGACGGGCGTCTCATCGTTGTCTCCTTCCTCGTCATCTCCTCCTGTCTCCGCGGTCCGCAACACGCGCCCTCCCTCGATCGGAACACCCCAGCCCTCGAGCGAGAGGTAGCCCCGGAGGTCGCTCCCGTGGGTGAACAGATCGACGTCGGCGGTCGCGTGCTCCTGTCTCTCGGTCGCGCTGTGGGCCATCTCCATGTCGGAGTAGTAGTGTCCCGCCGGCGCGAAGAACTCCCGGAGGCTGTCGGCGTCCTCGTCGACCAGTTCGGCGACTCGGTCGGATGCCGCCGCAATCGCGTCCGTGTCGAGCCCCGCCTCGCGGAGGGCCCGTTGGGTCCGTGCGTCGAAGTGCATACTGTCCCTTCGGTCGGCGCGGTTTCAATCTTGTCGGGTCCGCGGTGTCGCGCGCGCGATGGCGGGTCGACGACGCCTCGAATCCCGCCACGGCTTAAGTTACCTCGGTCCGAATGAGATGACATGCCATCTCGGTCGGATCCGGTCGAGTCGCGCGCCGACGACGACCGCGACCTCTACGACATCGCCACGTGGGAGGAGCGTACCTCCCTCGACGGGCTCTCCGTCGCGCTGCACTGGCTCATTACTCGGTCGGCGAAGGCGATCGTCGTCTTCGTCGCGCTCCTCGGGCTCCTCGCGATCCTCGGATCCTTCGGGCTCGGACTCGTCTTCGACCCGGCGGTCGGGATGCTCGTCGGGCTCTCAGCGATCCCGGCGCTCGGGCTCGCAGCGTACGTGTACGTCTCCGACGTGACCACCGGAGAGCCGCTCTCCCTGCTGGTGGCGACGTTCCTCCTGTCGATCCTGACCGCGACGTTCGCGGCACTCCTCAACAGCGTCGCGCAGCCGTACTTCCAGCCGTTCGGATTCCCCGGGCTCGTCCTCTTCTTCTTCGCGATCGTCGGTCCGATCGAGGAGTCGGTGAAGCTACTCGCGGTTCGGCTGTACGCGTACACCGACGACCGGTTCGACGCGGTCATCGACGGGGCGGTGTACGGCGCGATCGCCGGGCTGGGGTTCGTCGTCATCGAGAACCTCGTGTACATCGCGCAGACCGTCGATCTGGGGGAGCTTTCGCTCAGTATCGCCACGCTCGGTGCGGGCGACGGGATCGCCGCGCTGCGCGCGCTCGCCGGCCCCGGACACGTCATCTACTCCGCGTTCGCGGGATACTACCTCGGGCTCGCCAAATTCAACCCTGGGAACCGGGGACCGATCGTCGTGAAGGGGCTTATCATCGCTGCCGCGATCCACGCGCTGTACAACACGTTGGTCGGGCCAGTGACGACGGTGCTGTCGGTCGCGACCGGGCTCCCGCAGCTTGTCTCCCTGTTCGTCTTCGTGCTCCTGTTTCAGGGCGCATTCGCGTACGTTCTCCTGCGGAAGCTCCGCCGATACCGAGACGCGTACCTCGAGACGCGCGACGCGGTCGATCCGGATGTCAAGCCCGAAATGACCGAGTTCGAGGACTAACTGCGACCCGCTCTCTCGCCGATCCGCCGATCCGCCTCTCCCGCAGACTCGAAGATCACCTCGGTGGCGGGTCGACCCGCGATCGGTCGCCCGTGCCGCCCGTGAGCGCGCTCGCGAGTGCGCCCTTCACCACCACGTCGTCGCCAAGTTCGGTGAGGCGAACCTCGGGGACGTTGATGAACACCATGTCCGCGAGCTTCTCGCGGATCGGGTCGAGCACCAACTCGGGGTTGTTGAGCGCGACCGCGCCGCCGACGCTCACGACTAGTGGGGCGTACGCGTGGATGACGTTGGCGACGCCCATCGCGTTCCAGTGGGCGACTTGAGCGATCACGTGGTCGGCGAAGGTGTCCTCGCCGGCCGCCTCGAACACGTCGACCGCGGAGAAGTCGGGGTCCTCGATCGGCAGGGAGGTCTCGATCGGGTCCTCCTCGTGGAGCTCGCGGGCGTACTTCGGGATGTTGTTGCCCGAGCAGTACCCCTCCCAGTGGCCGTCGAGCCCGCATCCACAGGTCATGAAGCCGTGCGGGTCGACCGTCATGTGGCCGACCTCGCCGGCGTTGCCGTCCCACCCCGAGAGCACGTTGCCATCGACGGCGACGCCGGCACCGATACCGGAGGAGATGGTGAGATACACCATGTCGTCGGGGTTGCGCTCGGAATGGAACCGCTCGCCGATGACGCCCGCGATGGTGTCGTTGTGGAGATGGACCTCGTCGGTGTCTAACAGCTGTGAAACCGGTCCGATGAGGGGAATTCGTTCGACGGTGTCCGGGAGATTCGCCGGTCCCTGTACGATCCCGGCAGCCAGATCGAGGGGACCGATCGAGCCGATCCCAGCCGCGACTACCGCGGTCGGGTCGATTCCGGCGTCCTCGCACGCGCCGCGGACCACGCCGAGAACGGCCTCGGTGACCGCGATCCCGTTTGGCCCGCTCGGGGTCCCTCGCGAGTCGGATCCGAGGACGGTTGCGGTTTCGTCGCCGACGACCGCCCGGACGTTTGTCGCTCCGAGGTCGACGCCCACGTAGTACATCGGGTAAACTCGCGGACCGGTATCACTTAAGCGGGACGCTTCAGGGGACACACGCCGGAGCGGATCGCTCTCGTTTCCGTGTGCGCCGGTGTCTCACGGATTTGCGACGCCGAACGCACGATTACGACGCCGAACGCACGAACGTCACCGGACACGGCGACGAGAGGAGGACCTCTTGGGCGACGCTCCCGAAGACGGCCTTCCCGGTCGGCGACCGGCGGCGACCGCCGACGACGACGCGGTCGGCACCGATCGCAGACGCCGCCTCGACGACCTCGTCGGCGTGGTCGCCGACGGCACCCCGGACCGAGTGCGACACGCCGGCCTCGGTGAGCGCCTCCGAGAGCGCTCGCGTGGTCGTGTGTCGCTCGGCGACGGCGTCAGGGGTCGACCCCTCGCTCGTCTCGTCGACACCCAGCCGAGATCTGACCGTATCGAACTCCTCGTCGGTGAACACGTGGGTCAACACGACCTCCGCGCCCGCGGGTTCGGCCACTGCGATAGCCTCTTCCGCGAGCCGCTCGGTTCGCTCCTCGTCTTCTGTTCCGACCGCTAGCATGACTTTCTTGATGCTCATACTTCCCTTTCGCCCCCCGACAACTTAAAACCGCCGAATTATTAACTCAGTTCTGAATAAACTTTTTACCGATCGATCCTGACACTCGTTGGATCGACGGCGCTGCCGCTTGCGACGCGTCAATGCCGTGGAAAAGCGAAACCGTCGTTCAGTAGTCGGGGGCGTCGTCCTCGACTTCGCGCTTCAGCGACTCACGCCGGGACTTCGCGTCGCGACCGGTCGCCTCCAGCAGGAACTCGTTTTTGGCGTCGACCGCGTCGGCGGCGGCGTCGGCGTTCCCTTCCGCGATGACGTCTTCGGCGGGGCGCTCCTCGAAGTGGACCGCAAGCTTGTCCTTCTTGCTGCCGTACTTGGTGGCGCCGGCCACGATGCGGTCGAAGACGGGGTTGTCGGGATCTTCGACGACGTACAGCTCGTGGTCCTGCCACTCTTCCGTGTCGGTGACTTCGCCGAAGTACTCCTCGATGGAGCCTTTCAGGTCGGGCATGCGGTCGTCCAGATGCTCACCGCGGCGCATCTTGTACTCCTTCATGCCACGTTCGTTCGACAGGGGGCCGTAAACCAGTTTCGTCACGGGGTCTTCGCCCGGTTCACCGGCGGATCGAGCGAATCGGTGAGGCGCCCGCTCGGGGCGGCGATCGGGAGGGAGGCAGGTTTAGATTGGTCGCTCGTCGACGTACCCGCGCTTGCACTCCGGACAGATATCGCCCGCGCGCATGGAGTTGCCGTCGGCGGCGCGAGTCATCTCGCACTCGGGACAGTAGTACTCTGTCGTCACCTCTGAGGTCGACGTTTCGAGGTCCGGGCTGTCGCCGCGGGTGATCCCGACGCCGTCGTCGACTGCGCTGCCGGTCTCGGCCGCACCGTTCGCTTCGACCGCTGTCTGCGCCGGTGCCTCGACGTAGTCCGCGTCCTCACCGTCGGTCGGCTGGTCGGCGGCCTCGGGCGTGAGCCCCCCGCCGAACTCCACGTCGCCCGTGTTGCCGTCGTCTAGCTCGGCGCTGAACCCCTCGTCTTCGCCGCCGTGTTCGGGCCACGGGGTCGGCTCCTCACCACCCTCGTCCGACTCGTCCACGTCGGGCCACGCGCCGCGCTCGCGGTCGTCAGCGTCTTCGCCCTCCTCGTCGAGAATCACGCCGTCGTCGGTCTCGGCGCGCTCCTCGTCGGCGGTCGGCTCCGTCGTCTCGGCCTCCGGGTACGCCGCGTACTCACCATCGTCGCGTTCGAGGCTGCCGTTGCTGTCGTCGTCGCCCGCGCCCGACGGCCCTTCGTCGATCAGCTCTGCCCCGCCGTCATCGCCGGCCGCTCCCGCCTCCACGTCCGCTTCTGTTTCCGACTCCGACGCGGTCGTATCGCCCGGTTTCGTCTCCGGTGTCCTGGCGTCGGCCGCTCCCGGCTCTGCGGGGATGTCGGCCGTGTCGTCGCCGTCCTCGGGGCTGTTGCCGATGATCACGGCGTCGTCGCCGTCGATATCGCCGTCGGGACCGGTCCCCTCGACGCCGGTTACCGGAGTCTCGCGGTCCGAATCGGCGTCGGGCCCCGTCGGCTCGTCGCCCACGACGGTGGCCTCATCGGTCAGCTGTTTCATCGTCGTGACCTCAGTGTTCTCGCTGACCACCTGCGTCTCGCCGCAGCGAGCGCAGGTCTTTACCTCGGTGACGGTGGTGACAACCTCGTTCCCGTCCTCCTCGCGCTCGCGCCGTAGTTCGGGCTCGCCGAAGTCGTGCCCGAGCAGACACCTGAGTCCCATTACGCTTCACCTGCGGGTCCGAGGGTAAAAAACGCCCTGTCCGGCGTCCGACACCCGGCAGACGAGATTCGTGCCGGCTGAGGCCGTCCCGGTCGCGTTTTCGGACGCTTTGGTTGCGTCTCCGAATGCTCTGATTGCCGTCTCCGGGAAACGATCGACTCGCTTCCGACCGTCGTTCCCGACGATTCTTTGTGGCTCGCTTACGTACCACTCGATCGTCCATGCCGACCGTATCCTACCAAGGCGAGGAGATTGAGTGTGAGGAGGGGGCGATCCTCCGCGACGTGCTCAAAGAGGCCGGCCTCTCGGTGTACAACGGGCGGGCCGAGCAGTTCAACTGCCGCGGAACCGGGTCGTGTGGCACCTGCGCCGTGCAGGTCGACGGTGCGGTCAGCGAGCCGGGGAAGAAGGAGAAGGCTCGCCTCTGGTTACCCCCGCATCACCCGAGTCACGACGTGCGCCTCGCGTGTCAGACTCGCGTCGAGGGCGACGTCGAGGTGCGAAAGGGCCGCGGGCTCTGGGGGCAACACATCTGAACGCTCGCTCGGGCGTCGGACGCAGTCGGCGCTCGTCGCCGCCAGCCACCCCGATCGGCGGCGACGACGCTCGTCGTTATGATAAGAACCCGCGCCGGATGTGAATCCGCGAGCGGGCAGAAGTCTTGTTGTCGCGTGTCAGAGTCGCGTTCGGCGTCAGCCGGACCGACCCACCGTATCGGATCGGCTTACTGCCGAACGACGTTGGACGCGCGCGGTCCCTTGGGCGAGGACTCGATGTCGAACTCGAGCTCCTGGCCCTCTTCGAGGTCCGGCCCTTCGACATCTTCCATGTGGAAGAACACGTCGTCGTCAGCGTCGTCAGTCTCAATAAATCCGTAGCCGCCAGTGTCGTTGAAGAAATCAACCTTTCCGGTCGCCATTACATTCTAACGAATGCCCCGTTCGGACATAAGGATTGCGAGTGTACAGTTACCACGTGTGGTGGCGAACGTCTGTTCCGGTACTACACGGATACTGCACCTATCTGTGAGTACACCGAGGATACCCTCGTCCCTCCAACTGTTCTGTCGGTTCCGCAATCGCAACTGTCACCGGAGGGGTGTTTATGTTCAACCGCCGCGATTCAACCTAGCGTGTTCCGGTCACTCAGGGAGAACGGTCCAGGGCTGCTCGTACCGGCGGCGTGGACCGTCGTCGCCGCGACAGTGCTCGGTGTCATCTCGACACGCGCGCTGTTCGTCGCGCACGTCGTCATGAGCGTCCTGCTCGTCGCGTTCGTCGCCGCCTCGTGGCGCGACATGTCCGACGGCGTGCTCCGAGCGTGGAAGCTCGTGATCCTCGCAGGTACGCCCGTCACGCTCGCTGGCGTCGCGGGGTTCCTTGCATTCGGGGACACCTTCGGTGTCCCTCCGGACGCCCTGCTCGCGGTCTCGCTTTTCGGCTGGGCGCTCCTCCCGGCGGCTGGGTTCGCCTACACCCGGAGTCGTGTCGAGGAGGGCGCGCGTATCTACGATGTCGGCGCCGCTTGTTGTGTCGCCGGAACGGTCGGCATCGCGTTGGCTCCCTCGGCGACGTGGACCGCAGCCGCGCTCGCCGTCGTCGGCGCCGGACAGACGGCCGGCATCCTCGACGCCACGCTGCGGTACTGAGTGCTCTCGCACGAAACGCTCTGGTGTTGCCACCCCACACTATCTCCCGTTCCGGTCCGTACGTCCCGTATGATCGACCCCGGACTCCTCTACCTCGCGGTCATCGGCGCGCTCTTGCTCGTCGCGCTGGGCCTTGGTGTCCGCGTTCTCTGGGATATCGTCGGTGACGCGCGCGAGATCCGTCGCAGGCGACGGTCCGGAGGACTGGAGCCGTATACGGAAGACGAGGAGCACGATCGGGTGCCCCGCGATCCGGTCGAAGACGACGGCGACGACGGCAGGGCCTCGGCGACGTGTCCCCAGTGCGGGGCGGACAACGACCCCGCGTTCACCTACTGTCGTCGGTGCGTGTCGCCGCTCCCTCCCGATGAGTGATCGTCGCCGTCCGCCGAATCGGGCCGATGCATCGTCCGTGACCTCCTCGTACGGCCAGACCACGCATTATTAATGCTCCTCGGGATGCCGTAGCGACGAGGAATCATGCACAGAGAGTTCCGCGAGTGGGTCGACTTTGGAGCCGACGGGCGTGCGCCCGAGTCTGTTTCGATCGACTATCGACCCGACGCGATGGCGTCCGTGGTAGAGGACCAATCTGAGCGTATCGACCGGCTCTGGGAGAGCGCGAAGCGGGAACGGCCGGGCCTGTTCGACGCCCCCGGCTTTCGACTCCTGGAAGCGTCGGATACCGGAATCGTGGTCGGGCCGGCGCAGTTCAAACAGCACTTCGTACGCCGACTGTTGCTCTCCGATTCCCTCGAAACGTCGGCGACCAGGTTGAGAGACGAACTTGAGGAATCGATCCGATACCTGTCTTCGATGGTCGCCATCGTCGCCGGTGACGATCTTCTGATCGGCGTGAAAAGGCGCACGGATAGCAACTTCCTCTCCCTGCCGGGGAGCGGCTATCTCGACCGAAACGGAGACATGCGCGCGGGCGAACTCTGCCCGACCGCGGAGATTGTCGCCCGTGAAGTGTACGAGGAAACCGGTCTGGAGGATTTAGATCGGATCCGTTGTTTCGGTATCTTCGAAGACCTGCATCCGGAGTCACACCTCAATCCGGCGCTGTTTTCAATCATTACGACCTCTCGATCGTCAGACCACGTCCTCGATCGTATCGATCGAGCCGAAGACGCCGACGAGTTCGATCGATTCCTCGCTGTTCCGCTGCGACCGGACGCGCTCTCCGCGCTCATTCGGACCGACACGAACGACGCCGAACTCCCGGTAGCGGCTCCGAAATTGGAGGGCGATCTGAATGGGATCTCGGACAAGACGTTGCTCATGTTACTGCTGATCGGGCGGAATCGGTTCGGCCGCGACTGGTTCCAACGCGAACTGGCGAACTCTTCCGTCGTTCTGGTGCGGAAATGACGGTGCGAGACTGGTTCGTCACGCGATATGAGCCGGAACCAGCCGGCGCTCACTTGAGGTCGGTGGCTCTCTCGTGCAGTTTCTCGTTTGAGGCGACGAAGTCCCCGGTCGACGTGGCGCCACCGTCGTGTCCCGTTACGACTCCGTCGGCTATTTCGACCAAAAACCGGCCGGCGGTACGATCCCACTCGCTCTGATCGAAGGCGTAAACAATGTCGGTAACGCCACTGGCCAGATTCGCGAGGTCGAGGGCTCCGGATCCGGTCGAACGTAGTCCTTCCACCTGACTCCCGAAGTACCGGTGTGTCTCCCACACCCGATCGCGATCCTTGTTCCGCGAGGAGTACGGGATTGCCACGAGCGCTTCTTCGATCGCGTCCCGATCCGAGACCCCGAGTGTGACGGCTTCGTCCGGCGGCTCGCTCCGCTTCGACGCGGCGAACAGCTCGTCGCTAACCGGCCGATACACGACTCCCAACTCCGTTTCACCTCCGACGGACAGCCCGATCGAGACCGTGAAATCGGGAAGGCCTCGCAGGTAGTTTGAGGTGCCGTCGAGGGGGTCAACTATCCACTTCGTCTCGTGATCTCCCATCATCCCTGATTCTTCGGAGAGGATCGTATGGTCCGGAAAGGACGACGAGAGACGTTCTACGATGAGGGCCTCGGATCTATGATCCACTCCGGACACGGGATTCCCCGGTGACTTGTAGTCGTGCTCGGTTATTTCCTCGAACTGATTACGCTGGTACTCCCCAGCGATTTTAGCGGCCTCTATCGCCACAGAAAGGTACTCAGACATTTTCTAGTTTACTAATAGTACTGAATACGTTAATAAACCGGCTATCTCGATTCGACTAGAGGTAGACGAACTCTGTCACGAGTAACGCGTACAGGACCAACCAGACGAACGTCGTCGTCATCTGGAGACCGATAAAGTACGAAGAGAGGCTCCGCTTCTCGATCTGTGACCGAGACCGCGTGTCGTAGTCTTCTACCACGGACAGCTCCTCGAACTGCGTTTCGGTACGCCGCATGCTGTCGTTCAGTACGTCTCTCGCCCCTTTGTACGATTCAGTCGCGAGCCAGAACGAGTACGCGATCGCTACCCCGGCCATCGCGACGAGTGGGCGAACCACGGGACTGGCCTGCAGTAGCGTTCCGATCAGTACCGCGATGACTGCAAGAGAGAAGTAATTCGCCCTGATGAGGAGGTCGTCCCTGTACTGTGACTCCTCGCTCAACCGCGTGTAATTTGTCACGATTAGTTCGACGTGTGGGTACTCGATCTCGCCCACACGAGAGTCATACAGTTGCTCAGACCCATCAACTCCCGTTCGTTCGTCCGAGTCTGCCGGATCGGTTGGACGTGTCGACAACCAGTATACTGCCGGCCCCAACAGTACGAAACCCGGTGCCGCTCTCAGAACTGTCGCAGGTACTGTGACGAGGGTCGAAAGCGGCACCGCGATCGCCGGTACAAAGAAGAGCACGAGACTTAGCAACGTCAGATATCTTTCGTTCTCTCTCCAACTCATATTGGTGGCACGATAACACCTGTGTATTAAATCGTTGGCGTCTCGGTCGCGTCGCCTCTCTTCAACGTCTGCGGAGACTGCGCTCCCTGTAGATCCGCCTGTCTCTGCAAAGTGCGTCGTGGAAGCAGGAAGCCCAATCACCAGAAGTCATAGACTTCTGGTTAGCAGTCAGAACTCTTCGAGTTCTGATAACACCCTCAAGCGCGATCCGTCAGGCGAGCGGTAGGGTGGGTAGTTCACTTCTCTGAGGAGTCGCTGTCGTCGCTGTCGTCGCTGTCGGTCTCGTCCGACGTCTTCTTGTCGCCTTTCACCATTCTCTCTACTACTTCCTCGCCTGATTCTTCAGCCTTGTCTGACGCCTTTTCGCCGGCTTCTTCAGCCTTGTCTGACGCCTTTTCGCCGGCTTCTTCAGCCTTTTCCGATGCCTTCTCGCCGGCTTCTTCGGCCTTGTCTGACACTTTCTCGCCGGCTTCTTCGGCCTTGTCTGACGCCTTCTCGGCGGCTTCATGGACCGCCTCGCTGGCCCGCTCTGAGCTCTCTTCGATCCGTTCGGATGCGCTCTCGCTTCCCTTTTCGATACTCTCTGCGGTCTGGTGGATCCGGTTTGCCGTCTTCTCCTTTACACCCTTGATAAGGTTGTTCGGCTTCTGGGAGTTCTGGACCCAGTAGGCGAAGGCGATCGCAGCCGCTCCCAACAGCAGGAGTCTTTTCAGCCTCATCCCTTTCGATCGTTTCGCAGGCCTGATTTCGATGACCTTGTCGTTCGCCGAGAGGGCCTCGACTATCGCTTCCCTTATCTGATCATCTACACTGGACTCGCTCTCTCCGAACTGGTCTTTGAGTGACGGGCGTTTCATTGTAATTTGGTGTTGCTGCGTCTGGTTGCGTTCGAGCACAGCTGCGTCACCAGAAACCGTGCTCTCACCAGAAACCGTGCTCCGGATAACGATACGCTCGTGATCTGGTCTGCCATCGACCGTACGTTGGCCACACTCGGGTATTGTTATGTCCCCACTCGGGTATTGGTATGACTCGCTGAATCTGCCTGCCAGAGTACGCGAATCCGTAATCCTGCCTTACTGGCGACGAACCCGCCGATTGCTGCGGGCTGCACCCGAAAAGGAAGCACTCGCTGCGCTCGCGGGGACGATGGACAGGTCGATCTTCAGGTGAGGCTCACGAATGTGGTTCGCTTGGAAAAGATATGCCGCCTCCCCGATTTGAACTCTGGAAGACGATCCCGCTTGCTCACTCCCTTCGCTGCGCGGGCTGCGACTTCCATGCTCAAATCGGCTCGGGAGAATTTTCGCTGCTTACGGCTCGGTCGCTCCGCTCCCTCACGAGTTTGCAGGAAAATGCCGCCTCCCCGATTTGAAACGCGTGAGACTCCCTCCAGTCGTCTCACTGTTCCCCGCTCGCTGCGCTCGCGGGGACGATGGACAGGTCGATCTTCAGGTGAGGCTCACGAATGTGGTTCGCAGGAAAATGCCGCCTCCCCGATTTGAACGGGGGACAGCTCGATCTTCAGTCGAGTGCTCTCCCAATCTGAGCTAAGGCGGCTCGCACTCGGACTAATGCCGATTCGGGACAAAAGGATTTCGAAAAGCGGCGACCGGATCGGCGAGTTGCGTCGTCGTCGCCATCGGGACGGTACTGGAGCGGTAGCGACGAGAAACAGCGAGATGGGACCGCCAGGATTCGAACCGGAACCGAACGTGCTCGCTCCTCCGTCGCTGCGCGCGTCCGATAGGGCTCGAATCCGTTCACAGCTGCGGCGCTCACGGTGTTGTTTGCGCCGCGAAAGTGGGACCGCCCGGATTCGAACCTCAGTCGCTCCACTCCCTGCTTCGAATCCGCTCCACTACTGCTGCTCGCGGTGTTGCTCGCAGCAGAAAGATGGGACCGCCCGGATTCGAACCGGGGTCTCGGGCACCCAAGGCCCGGAGTATACCACTAACCCACGGTCCCGTACCCATACATACCCGCATCGCCCGGTAAAGCGTTTCGTTGCGTGACCGCCTCGCGTTCGGTCGCGGCTATCTCGCTTGCGGCACCCTCACTCCTCGTCGTCGCGCAGTTCGAGGTCGGCGACGATCTGGTACGGGTCCGTCCCCTTCCGGATCGCGTCGAGCATGAAGAACGCCTCGTCGGGCGCGAGGAAGTGCCTCGTGATACCGCGACCGAGCGGCGTCGGCGAGAAGCCGTCGATGAACTTCCACTCCAGTAACTTTCCGACCGCGTGTTTCGTCGGCACCTCGCCGATCATCCGATCGTTGAGCCGCTTGGCCTTCTTGCCCGCGACGACGACGTTCGCCAGCGTCTCCTCGACGGCGGCGGTCTCGTCGTAGTGGGTCGCCACGTCCTCCATCTCCCCCTTGAGGAGGGTGAACGCCACCTCATCTTCGGTCCGGTCCATGGAGTTGTGGTAAACGCCGTCGGGCTCGACGAGGAGGTAGACACGGCCACGGTCGTGGTAGTCCGGCCGCCCGGCGCGCCCGAGCATCTGGGAGAACTCCTGAACGGAGAGCCACTCGATCCCCATCGCCAGCGAGTCGAAGATCACCTGCGAGGCGGGGAAGTCGACGCCGGCCGCCAGCGCCGCGGTGGTGACGACCGCCGAGAGGTCCTGGTTCCCGAACTGCCGTTCGACTTTCTTCCGGCGCTTGTAGTCGAGTCCGGCGTGATACGGCGCGGAGTCGTACCGGAGCTTCCGGCTGATCTCGTGACATCGTCGCCGGGAGTTCGTGAAGATGATCGTCTGGCCCCGGTACCCCTTCGAGGATTTCGTGTCGAACTCGCGCTTCACGAGCTTGTCGGCGATCTGCGCCTTCTCGCGGCTGTCCGCGAAGGTGACGTGGCGCTCGATGGGGACGGGTCGCTCCTCGTACTCGATGAGCGTGGCTCGGAGCTTCTCGGCGAGCCATTCTGGGTTCCCCACCGTCGCCGAGAGGTAGACGAACTGGGTGCCGCCGTACCCCTCGTGGGTCTCCATCCGATTCTCGCTGTAGTACTTCAGCCGTGAGATGAGCCCGTCGAGCCGGTGGCCGCGCTCGCCCTCCTTCAGCGTGTGGACCTCGTCGATGACGACGGTGCCGATGTCACCGAGGTCCTTCCCGGTCCGGAGTGCGTGGTCGATCCCCTCGTAGGTACCGACGATCACGTCGGCGTTCGGGTCGAAGCGGTTTCCGTCGTCGTTCACCCGCGAGGAGCCGACGCGGATCGAGACGTTCAGCCGGTCGCCGTAGCGGTCTTTGAAGTCCTCGTGCTTCTGGTTGGCGAGCGCGACGAGAGGGACTAAAAAGAGGAGCTTCCCGTCCCCTTTCAGTGCCCGGTCGATTCCGGCTAGCTCGCCGACGAGGGTCTTCCCGGTCGCGGTCGCGCTCACGACGAGCTGGTCGGTACCATCGAGGAGACCGTTCCGCACGGACAGGCTCTGGACCGGGAGCAGCTCCTCGAAGCGGCCCTGCAGATGTGCAGAGAGATCCGGATGGAGATCGAGGTCCTCGGTCCGGACCGGGGAGATATCGTCGACGTTCGCGGAGACCTCGTCGTACTTGGTGAGATCGGGATCGAGTCCGCCTTGCAGGAGGTTGACGATCCGGTCTAAATCCCCGGACTCGTACAGCAGCTCCTCTAGCCGCTCCTCGGCGGCGCCCGTGAACTCGCCTTTGTACGACAGCTCGCGTTCCAACTCCCGGCGGGCGCAGTCGCGACAGATCAGCTCGTCGTTGTGCTCGATTGCGCCGTCGCTCGTGATGGGGCCATACCGACCGTCGTTCGCGCAACGCCGACAGGTCCGGACCGCCATCGCCTCCAGCTGGTAGCCGTCGAGCATCGCCTGCAGCCGCTTGCGGTTCTTCGGCGAGGTCTGCTCGGAGATCCGAATCCGACCGGCCGCGCGGGCGAGATCAACGAATTCGCCGGGCTGGCGGGGATGGTCCTCGCCGTCGCGGATGACACGGAACTTGCCCGGTCGCGGGCCTGCGGAGGTCTCCTTGAGTTCGAGCCGCCCGCGGAGTATCCGATTGCCGTCGCGGGTGGCGACAACGGTGTAGTCGCTCCGCGCCTCGTGGAGGAACAGCGTCTCGACTTCGGCCAACTGCTGTGACACTACGTTTTGGTACGCGAGCGAGGTATTTTAGGAGTTCGGCTCGACGTGTGGCGCCGGCGCTACGTGAAGCGATCGCACGAAAAAAGGGCCGCCTCGATCGGACTGGAGGGCGGTCTCTACGAAACGAGCAGCTCCTCGCCGCGGTCGACCGTGATCCGGCACGGCGGCGAGAGCTTGTTGTACGCGCGGCGGAACGCCTCCTTCACGACGGACGCCTGCTCGACGTCGCAGTACGCGGTGAAGACGATGTCGTCCTTGTTGAGCCGCGCGGCGGTCCCGACCGGCTTGCCGAACGCCTGCCGCATCCCGTCGGAGACACGGTCCGCACCGGCGCCGGTCGCCTGCTTGTTCTCCCGAATGACCTGATGGGGGAACTTGCGGAGGGTCATCTTGTAGTTACCCTCGCCGAGTTCCTTGATGAGGTGCCGGTTCGCCGAGAGCCGGGAGCTCTCGAGCGAGCCGTGTCGGATCTGGAGCTCCTCTTCGACGCGGAGGCTGATCTGGACGGGGTAGTCGTCCGGCTCCGCGGAGAGGTCGCCCATGTTGTGCTGGGCGATCTTCGAACCGGGAATGCCCGTGATGTATTCGCGGCGGGTGTACGACGGCTTGTCGATCGTCCGATACATAGAGGCGGGTTTGTCAGACATGGCTACTTGTCCGATGTAGCCGGTGCTGCGGCGATAAAGCCTTCGATAGCGAGGCGCCGTCGTCGGCTCGGCGGAGGTCACCGTCGGCTGTCTGGCGGATCACGGTGCGTATTGACGTGACACGGATCACTTCACGCCGATCGATCACTCCTCCGGCGTCGGGTCGAGCGCGACGTGGTCGAACCCGCGGTCTGCGAGCCGCTCCGCGGCCCGATCGGTGACCGAGGGCGCGACGAGCACTCCGCGGACGACGGGGGTGTCGGCTCCTTCTTCCGCTCCCAGCTCCGCCCGGAGCGCCCGCACGTACCGGGCGAGTTGCCCGACCGCGTCCGGGCCAACCCGCCGGCGTTTCAGCTCGACGACGACCGGGTCACCGTCGGCGTCGACGCCGAACACGTCCATCGGGCCGGCGCTGGAGGGGCGCTCGGTCTCGCGGGGCTCGAACCCCGGCTCGACGAGTTCGGGGCGTTCCAAGATTCTGGTCCGAAGGTCCTCCTCGCTCCCGTGGAGCGTGAGGTCGCGCCCGCCGGTGACCGCCATCGCAGAGAGCTGGTGGATGTCGGAAAAGCGGACCGTCAGCGTCTCGTCGGGGTTGCTTCTGGTCGAGCGTACGCGAAGTTGTCCCTCGCGCACCGCGGCGTGGTGTTCCGATCCCGGCGGCTGCCAGTTGACCGGCTGGCGCCCCTCGTCGGTGTGGACGAGGGCGGCGCCGTCGGGCTTTAACACGAGCAGCCGGTCGCCGGCGCCGAGGTCGGAGGCGGCGCGGCCCTCGTAGCTGACCGTACAGCGGCCGAAGAGGCTTATCAGATCGCCGCCCTCGAAGGCGTCTTCGAGTTCCCAGAGGGCCTCGCGGTGGCTCGGGTCGTGGACGCTCGTTACTGTCACTACGAGTCGTACGGGGTTGTGGCTCAAAAAGGGCGCGAGGGCGAGGTCGGCAAGAATGGTCGGTCGTACGTCGTCGCCATCGGCGGTGACGCACTGTACGAGTTCGGCGCCTCTGCCGATCACTTATAAAGCGTTGCTAGCGTGACGAATGCCTCCAAAGTTGCCCCCTTTAACCTCCACACAACCGCAACCGCACAGCACCTCACGCCTCCCCAGCCTCGCCGCGGCCGCCATCGGCGGCCGCGGGCTCCCTCGCGCGAACTGCTCGCGCCCTAACGGGCGCTCGCAGGCGCGCGCCACCGCATTTGAAGACCGTTTATAAATGCCGCTGACCGCTTACGTCCCGTGCTCCCAGCTACCCATGTACTCACGCTGTTCGTCGGTGAGCGCGTCGTGTTCGACGCCCTCCGCGTCGAGCTTGATCTCGGCGACCTCGCGGTCGAGGTCGTCGGGCACGTCGTGGACGCCGGGTTCGTAGCTCTCGCCGTTCGCGGCGAGTTCGCGGACGACGACCGCCTGCACGCCGAAGCTCTGGTCCATCACTTCGACCGGGTGGCCGAGCGAGATCGGCGCCGCGAGGTTGACGAGCCGCCCCTCAGCGAGCACGTTCAGGACGCGGCCGTCGGCCATCTCGAAGCCTTCGACGCCGTCGCGGGCCTCGAAGCGGTCGACGGCGAGATCGTCAAGATCGTCGAGGTTCACCTCGACGTCGAAGTGGCCCGCGTTCGCGAGCAGGACGCCGTCCTGCATCTCCTCGAAGTCCTCGCGGGTGATCACGTCGCGGTTGCCGGTCGTCGTGATGAACACGTCGCCCTTCTTCGCGGCCTCCACCATCGGGAGGACCTCGTACCCCTCCATGTGTGCTTCGAGCGCCTTGCGGGGGTCGACCTCGCAGACGATCACGTTCGCGTTCTGGCCGGAGGCCTTCATCGCGACGCCCTTCCCGCACTGGCCGTACCCGCCGACGACGACGTTCTTGCCGGCCCACGAGAGGTTCGTCGTCATCGCGATGGTCGCGAGCGACGACTCGCCCGTGCCGTGGACGTTGTCGAACAGCTGTTTCATCGGCGTGTCGTTCACGGCGAAGACGGGGTAGTGAAGCTCGCCGTCGGCGTCCATCGCGCGCAGGCGGTGGACCCCGGTGGTCGTCTCCTCGGCGCCGCCAATGATGGAGTCGATGAGATCGGGGTACTCCTCGTGGACGAGCTTCACCATGTCCATCCCGTCGTCGACGGTGATGGTGGGGTCGTGGGCGATGCAGGCGTGCATCGCGTCGTAGTACTCCTCGTCGTCGACGCCGCGGACCGCGTAGGAGGTGATCGACTCGTGGGTGTCGAGCGCGGCCGACACGTCGTCGTGGGTCGAGAGCGGGTTACAGCCGGTGATCGCGACCTCGGCGCCGCCGTCGGCGAGCAGTTCGACGAGGTTCGCCGTCTTCGCCTCGACGTGCATCGCCATCGCGATCGTCTCGCCGGCGAGTGGCTGCTCGTTGACGAACTCCTCGCGGAGCGCGTTCAGAATCGGCATGTGCTGGAGCGCCCAATCCATCTTCCGGCGCCCCTCCTCGCGGGCCGTTTCGATGTCCGAGAGATGCTGTGACACCGGTGAATACGCGGTTTCGCTCATACCTCTCGGTTCGCTCACGGCGCACTAAACCCTGCCGACACCGGGCGAGTCTGGAAAAAGAACCGTCAGCGTGCGCGAACCGGACTGGCGCGAGATGCGCCGTCAGTTCTGCGGGCCGTTCCCGTTACCCTGACCGTTTCCGTTGCCCGGGCCGTTCCCGGCGTTGCCGTCGTCATCGTCGTCTTCGGCGCCGTCCTCGCCTTCTTCACCGCTCTTGTCGGCGTCATCCGCGTCGTCGGTGTCATCCTCTTTTGTATCGTCGCCGTCGTCACCGTCCGGGCCGGCGTGGTCCGGCGGTCCTTGCTCGCCGTCGTTCCCGTTGCCCTGACCGGTGTGGTCCGGCGGTCCCTGCTCGCCGTCGTTCCCGTTGCCCTGACCGGCGTGGTCGGGCGCGTTACCGGGGCCGTCGCTCGCGTTGCCCGCGTTGCGTCCGTTGTCTGCGTCGCTTCCGTTACCCGCGTCGTCCGGACCGCTCGGGCTCCCCGCGTGGTCCGGGGCGTTCCCCGGGTTGTTCTCGGTTACGAAGTCCGAGACGGCGGCACCGATGCCGCCCTCGCGGTCCTGGAGCCGGTCGATGAAGTCCTGCACGAGTTGGCCGAAGGACTGATCCTCGGCCTCGCCGCCGTCGACGGTCAGGTCGACGGTCGTCGAGACGGTGTCGTTCTCGTAGCCGGCCGTCACGTCGACCGTGACGTTCGCTTCGGCGGCGTTGAGGGTGACGGTCCCGTTCTCGTCGGTCTCGTAGCTGCCCTCACCGACGTAGGTGACGTTCTGTCCGTCGGCGGTGGTGACGTTCACCGAGGCGTTTTCCGCGGCCTCGTCGTCGTCGGTGACCGTGACGACGGGCTCACCGTCGGTGTTCGACACGTCGAGTGCGAGTCCCTCGGGGGTCTCGAGGTCGACCGTCGTCGAGACGGACTCGTTCTCGTCCGTCGCCGTCACGTCGATCGTCACGTCCTCCTCAGCGGCGGAGAGGGTGACGGTGCCGTTCTCGTCAGTCTCGTAGTCGCCCTCGTCGGCGTAGGTGACGTTCTGTCCGTCGGCGGTGGTGACGTTCACCGAGGCGTTCTCGACCGCGGTGTCGTTGTCGGTGACCGTCACGACGGGTTCGCCGTCGGTGCTCTCGACGTCGATAACGAGCCCGTCGGGGGCCTCGAGATCGATCGTCGTGGTGGTGGAGTCGTTCTCGTACTCAGCGGTCACGTTCACCGTCACGTCCTCCTCGGGGGTGGAGAGGCCGACGGTGCCGTTCGCGTCGGTCGTGTACTCACTGGCTCCCGCGTACGACTCGTTCGCGGGATCGACGACGCTCACGTTGACGGTGGCGTTCTCGACCGCGGTGCCGTTCTCGGTCACTGTGACCGTCGGTTCCCCGTCCGCGTCGTCGACGGTCACGCCGAGGTCGCCCTCGGCGGCCGCGACGCCGGTCATCGCACCGAGTGCGACGACCGCGATCAACAGCAGGCCAATCGTGTGTTTGCTCATGTGCATCCGGGTCGTGACACCGTTACCCTATAAAAAGGCAACTCGGTTAAGCCGGTTTTACCCGGATTGTATTCGGGTTACCGGCGCTATCTCGGCGGTTTGGGTATTTGGCGGGATCGAGCGGTTAATCGATCCGTATCGGCGCCGATTTGCATTCGAAAGAAATCGATCCGCGGTTCGGACGCGACTCGACTTCGATCGGTCTATGGGTGTGAATCAGATCGGGAGTGAGTGTTGCAGTTCGTCGGCGGTAAGACGATATTTAAATAACTGTGAGCGACGGCGTCGATTACTTATAAATCGGCGGCGGTGGCGCGTGCCGACGAGCGCCCCGAGGGCGCGAGTCGCACGCGCGAGGGAATCGCTGGCGCCGACGGCGCCAGCGACGAGGTTGGGGAGGTGAGAGGTGCAGTGCGGTTGCGGGCGGGTGGGACCTAAAGGGGCAGCCGCGAGGACGACGCTTGGTGACACAAGCACCGCAGGGAGCGAGTGAAACGAGCGACCGAGGAGCGCAGCGAGCCACGCGAGTCGTCGCGGCTGGGGCTTTGGAGGTGTCCACCGTGAAGTCGTCGATCGCTTATAAACAGCAGCCAGAAACACCACGATATAAATTATAAACAACCATTCCATAACTGTAATTTATAGACTCCCGCTATCGATCGCGGTTGTCCGATTCGCCCGATTACGATTCGCTGACTCGATCGACGAGGTCGCTCGCGGCCGTCGCCGCCCGCTCCTGTACGCGCTCAGCGTCGAGCGTCAGGACCTCGCGGTCGCGCATCAACACCTCGCCGTCGCAGACGGTGTGGCGCACGTCGCTCCCGTGCGCCGCGTACGCGAGGTGGGAGACGGGGTCGTGGACTGGCGTCAGGTGCGGGGCGTCGAGGTCAACGACGGCGAGGTCGGCGGCCGCGCCCGGCTCGATCCGACCGCCGGGGAGGCCGAGAGCGTCTGCACCGCCGGCCGTCGCCATCTCCACGACCGCCTCGGCGGGCACCGCGGTGGCGTCGTCCGCAGCGAGCTTCCCGAGCATGGCGGCGTCGCGCATCTCGTCGAACACATCGAGGTCGTTGTTCGAGGCCGCCCCATCGGTGCCGAGCGCGACCGTGACGCCCGCGTCGCGGAGCCGCTGGACCGGGGCCATCCCGCTTGCGAGCTTCATGTTCGAGGCCGGACAGTGGACGATCGCGGTGCCCGCGTCGGCGATCTGGTCGATCTCCGAGCCGTCGAGGTGGACGCCGTGCGCGAAGAAGTCGTCCGGGCCGAGCGCGTCGAGATCCTGCGCGTACGCGATCGGACGCTCCCCGCGCTCGTCGACGATCGGGTCGACCTCGTCTTCCGTCTCGTTCGCGTGGAGGTGAATCGGGACGCCCGCCTCGCGCGCCTCCGCGACGCCCTCGTGGAGGTACTCCTCGCCCACCGTCGTCAGCGAGTGCGGCATGAAGGCGGTCCGGATCCGCCCGTCTCCGGCGCCGTCGAGTTCGCGAGCGACCGCGAGACTCTCCTCGACGTCGGCGCGAGCGCCCTCGGCGTCCTTCCCGATCGTGACGACCCCGTGGCCAAGGCGCGCCCGCAGCCCCGCGCGATCGACCACGTCCGCGACGCGGTCCATCGCGAAGTACATGTCCGCGAACGCGGTCGTCCCCGACCGGATCATCTCGACGACGCCGAGTTCGGCGCCCGCCTCGATGTCGTCCGGCGTGAGTTCGGCCTCGGCCGGCCAGATGTCCTCCCGTAGCCACGGGTCGAGCGGCTTGTCGTCGGCGTATCCCCGAAGGAGCGTCATCGCGACGTGCGTGTGCGCGTTGACGAGTCCGGGGATCACGAGCGAGCCGGACGCGTCGAGGGTCTCCCCGTCGCTCGCGACTTCGGCGTCGCTTCCCGCTTCGGCGTCGCTCACCGTCTCGTCGCCCACCGCGACGATCGTTCCGGCGTCGCGGTCGATCGTCACGTCCGACTCGGTCACGCGGCCGTCGGGACGGAGCACCCGTCCGCCCGTCACGCGAAGCGTATTCATGTCCCTCGGTTCCGTCCGGCGGACCTAACGCCTTCCGTTCGTCGTCGGCGCGCCGCGGTCACCGTGGTCCACTCTGCCTCCGAACGTTCTTTCCCCGCCACCGCCAGAGTTCTCCCATGACAACCGACGCCCAGCAGGCGTGTTTCGAAGCCGGAATCAAGTTCGGCTCGCTGTACCACCAGTTCGCGGGAACGCCGGTCAGTCCGGCGAGTGCCCGCAGTCTGGAGGCGGCGATGGCGGAAGCGATCGAGAACCAGCCGTTCTGCGAGTCGGTGACCGTTGAGATCCACGACGACCGCGTCGCGGACGCGATCGACCATGAGAACGGGTACACGGAGCTGACTGGCTCGCTGATGGACGTCGAGATGCAGATTGCCTACGAGGGCATCGAGGTCCGCACCCGAATGGCGATGCGAGACGGCTACCCGCTGATGGAACTGGTCTCGGTCGAAGCGGCGAAAAGCGACTGATAACCGGCGAGGGTGATGTGCCGTGCACCGCGACCGTATTCCTCTCGCGGTCGGAAGGGAACTGGCGACCTGTGGCCCACCGGAACAACGCTCTGGAACGTCGGGGCGCGTCTCACCGCCATACAGCGGTTCGCAACGCTCGGCGCCACGGTCGACGTGTACTGAGGGTGGACGGATCCGGCCGTCGTTGACGGTCACTCAGTCGGGCGATAGCTCCCTTCCACCGAGAAGCGATTAGCGCTCGTAGGCGTACACCGATTCCGGGTCTGGGAAGAACGCGTCGGGGTCGTCGTGGTCGATCGATCCGAGATGCGTTCCGTCGAGTTTCTTCACGTGCGTGTACATGTGTCCGCGGTCGAGTGCGGTTCTGGCGAGCGGCGCGGCGAACTGTAGCCGGAACGTGCCGGCGATAAACACGGCGATCTGCTCGTCGTGGTCGAGATATTCGGTGACGATGAATCGGATCCCCTCCGCGTCGGCCTGGTAGACCCCGATCTCGTCGAAACTGGCTCGGTCGTACAGTGCAACGAACTCGTCTTCGACGTTGCTGGGGACGACGTAGCTCAGCCCCCACTCGTCCGATTCGCCCGTGTCCGGTGTCTTCGGGGTCGTGTCCCCGGCGGCGACGGTGAGCGTCTCGTACCCGGCCTCCTCGCGGTCGGCGGCCATCGCCTTCATGTCCGCGATTGTCTGTTGTAATCCCGCCTTGGACTGCTTAACTGTCTGTGCGCGTCGTTGGGCGTCGTCCGTATCTGAGCCGTTCGGCTCCGTTCGAACCATGCCCCTGCACGGGTACAGAGCAATAAAACGCTTGTGCGCTTCACACGCTGACGCCTGCGACGACCTCGAGCGACAGCGACACCGCTAAGACGACCAGACTCGTCGCGAACATCTTCACGTTGCGACTCACCCGCTTCTCGAACGGAATGGTCATCCCACGGAGCGGCGGGAGCTGAGCGAGTCGGGCTTCAATCTCCCACTCCTGTTCGGTGTCGAAGCTGACACGTTTTCGGTCCCGCCGTTTGGCCTTCGGTTGGATGGCTAACCCGCCGAGGCCGAACAGCGCGAATCCGACGACGAAGAGGACGTACTTCAGCGTGAGTAGCCCGTCACCGAACGCGTACGCGACCGTGGCGCAAGCCACGACGACGACGGTAGACGCGGCGCCGACCCAGATGGCGAACTCGCTGATCCGAGCGAAGCTACTCGCTGTCTGCACGGCGTGTAATCACGGGCCCCACGTCTTCGTACTCGTCGGTGTGCCGGTGGCAGTAGCTGTACCGACCTGACGCAGACACTTTGTGCATCTCTGGCGGTTCTCGATCGCAGACACTGGCGAACTCGTCGTAGAGGTGTTCTTGGGCTTCCGTCGGACGGCCGCGCTTGACCATCTCGACTGCGGTCCGGATCTGTTCGTCAACCCGCTCTGGTACCTCGAGGTCATCGAAGGTGTCCGCCATGCTCTCCTCGATGTCGTCAAACCGCTCGAACCGGTCGAACCGCCGCCTGACCCGGTCGCTCGTCGAGAGCGTGATACGGGCGCGTTCACGAACGACCTCCCTGAACTGTTCAATCGCGTTCCAGAGATCGCTGTCGAGGTTGGCGTACGCCTCCGGTTTAATCTTCGCCGGACAGCGAGTCGAGAGGTTACAGCCCGGCGGCGCGTCGCTCGGGCTCGGGGGCGTTCCGGAGAGGGTTATCCGACGAGACGTTTCGGTCGGATCGGGTTCCGGAATCGCCGACAACAGCGACTGTGTGTACGGATTTGACGCGTCTGTGAACAGCTCTTCGGCCTCGCCCATTTCCATGATCTTCCCGAGGTACATCACGGCGACACGATCGGAGATATACCGAACCACCGAGAGGTCGTGTGCGATGAGCAGATACGTGAGATTAAACTCCTCTTGGAGGTCTTCGAGGAGACTGATGATCTTCGCCTGGACGCTCACGTCGAGGGCAGAAACCGGTTCGTCGAGGACCAGGAAGTCCGGCTCGAGCGCGAGCGCTCGTGCGATCCCTATCCGCTGCCGCTGTCCGCCGGAGAACTGGTGTGGGTACCGAAAGTAGTGTTTGTCGGGGAGACCGACTGCCGACAGTAGATCCAGCACCCGCTCACGCCGATCGTTCATCGTCTTCCAGTCGTGTGCGTCGAGCGGCTCCCGAATGATCTCTCCGACCGTCATCCGATCGTTCAGGCTGGACTCGGGGTCTTGGAACACCATCTGGGCGTTCTTGCGCCACTCTTTGAGCTCTGTCCCGGAAAGCGTCGTGACGTCGGTGCCGTTGTATACGATCGATCCCTCGGTGGCGCGTTCGAGTGCCAGCAGGGTACGGCCGAGCGTGCTCTTCCCGCACCCGGACTCGCCGACCAGTCCGAGCGTCTCGCCGCGTCTGATCTCGAAGTCGACGCCGTCGACCGCCTTCACCGGCGGATCGGCGAACAGTCCGTCGCCTCCGTAGTACTTTTTGAGCCCCTCAACTTCCACCAGCACCTCCGACTCCTCAGTCGGACTCGACTGCTCAACTGCGTTGCTCATGAGTGTTCCTCCGTTCGTTCGGTCGCTCTCTCGACGTGTCTCTCAACGCGCGCCGTCTCACTCAGGTCGTCGGGGTACAACAGACACGACGCCGTGTGATCCTCGCTGTCCCCGACAGGAACGTGCTGTGGTGGCACGTTCTCGCAGGCGTCGAACGCCTTCGAACACCGAGGCGCGAACCGACAGTGATCGGCCGGTTCGTTCGGTGTCGGCACCTGCCCCTCGATTGTTTCGAGCCCGTCCGCACGGGAGTGTTCACCGGGAATGGACCTGAGCAGCGCTCTCGTGTACGGGTGTTGTGGGTTCGCGAACAGATCTTCGACGGTCGCCTTCTCGACAATCTGTCCCGCGTACATCACGTTCACACGGTTTGCGATGTCCGCGACGACACCCATGTCGTGCGTGATGAACAGTATCGACAGGCCGCGTTCCTCTTGGAGCTCTTTTAAGAGTTCCAGGATCTGTGCCTGGATCGTCACGTCGAGTGCAGTCGTCGGTTCGTCACAGATCAGAAAGTCCGGGTCACACGCGAGCATCATCGCGATGACGGCACGCTGACGCATCCCGCCGGAGAACTCGTGTGGATACTCGTCCAACCGGCGTTTGGCATCCGGAATACCGACGGCCCGGAGCAGTCTCGTCGCCTCCGTGGTCGCCTTTTCACCCGTGATATCGCGGTTGATTGCAAGCGATTCACGGATCTGGTTGCCGACAGTGTAGACGGGGTTAAGCGACTGTTGGGGGTCCTGAAAGACCATCCCGATCCCGCTTCCACGGATCGACTGGTACTGTTTCTCCGAGAGGTCTGTGAGTTCCTGTCCGTCGAAGGAGATCGACGACCCCGGTAGTACCTTGCCGGGCGACTCGATCAACCCCATGATCGAGCGAGCGGTAACGCTTTTGCCCGATCCAGACTCGCCGACAATTCCCACCGTTTCGCCGCGACCGACGTCGAAACTGATCGAGTCGACCGCTCGGATCGTCTCGTTATCGGTGTAGAAAACCGTCTGGAGGTCTCTCACGGAGAGGATCGGATCTTCACGGCCCTCCGTCGCTTCCGCGGTTGTGTTCTGTGGTTGAGACATCACGCACCACCTCCTGCGGCCGCCTCTTCACCTTCTCCGCTCTCGGTCTCCGGATCGATGGCGTCGCGGATCCCGTCACCGAGGGCGTTCATTCCGGTCACGAGGAGCACGATCATCAATCCGGGAATCAGCGAGATGTGCCACGAGACCGAAGAGACGTAGCTCTGCCCGGCCGAGATCGCCCGTCCCCAGGCGGGAGTTGGGGGATCTATCCCTAAGCCGTTACCGAGGAAGGACAGCGCCGAGAGACTGATAATGATCCCCCCCACCGACATCGAGGCGTAGACGAGGAGGTAGCCGAGGATGTAGGGAAGCATGTGCTTTCGCATGATCTTCCGTGGCTGTTGGCCGTAGCTCTCTGCGGCGCGGACCCACTCCTCCTGTGCGACCTGTAACGCCGGACCACGAACCGCTCGCCACAGGAACGGCCACGTCGTGAACGCGAAGATGAGCGCCAACAGGAACCCTCCATCGAGTACCCCTCCGAGCCACGTGTCCGCAAAGACCGCACTCACCATGATCAACAACAGCAGCTGTGGAATAGAGACAACCCCGTCTGAAACCGTGAGGACACCGAGATCGAGCGATCCGCGGTAGTACGCGGATAACATCGACAGCGTCATCGCGACTCCCGCGGCGCCGGTGATCGCCATCCCTGAGACGATCATCGTGATTCTGGCCCCGCCCATCATGAACGTGAACAGGTCACGACCGTTCGGGAGCGTCCCGAACGGATGGAAGCGGCTGTAGTCGTCGTACGACATCACCCCGACGTTGGTCTCGACCGCTCCCTTGGACTTCGAGTTGAAGTTGGCGTCGCCGGCGAACACCGTTTCGACGGTTCCTTCCTCTGATAAGTACTGAATCTGATTCTCCTCGGCGTAGGGACTCTGGATGTTCTGATCGACCGTCGAGGGAGCCAGCGCGGAGCCGAACGTCGCCATCGTCAGAAACACGATCAGCACGATGAGTCCGAACTGACCCCACCGGTGGCCGCGGAGGTTATCGACGATGTCGTCCGTGGGAGTCCAGTCGGCCTCGCGGTAGTGTTCGCGATAGACGAGCCAGCCACGGAACACCCAGTAGGCAGTAAAGAGGGCATACGCGATGATGAGCGAAAACCTGATCGCCCACGCGACCGCCGGTTGGAGTCCGAGGAAGGTTCCCTGCCACGAGCCATCCGGAGTCTGATGCCCCTGATTCGGGATGAGTTCCCGGCCGAACAGGGTCGGCAACTCTCCAAGCGTACCTCCCACATCGCGGAGCATACCCACCGCACCGGTCTGGAAGTCGATGACGACCTGTGCGAGTCCGGGTGTGACGTAACTCAATGCAATCTCGATAACGGCCGTCACTCCGAGGACCAACGCGTCAAGCATGCCGACCGCGATCCCTGCCCACGTAGCGAACTCGACGGCGATCAACACGAACATCGGAACGGCCCACCGCAGGAACGGCTCCGGAGTCTCTGTGACGCGAGCAGAGAGCGACAGATTATCACGGTGTGTCAGTTCTTCTCGAATCGACTCGGTGGTATGACGATCAGACATGTTACTCACTCTCTCCAAGGCTGATTCGCGGATCGATGTACGTATACAGGAGGTCTTGGCCGATGTTGAACAGGATCTGGATCACGATGAAAATGAACACGAGTGCCATCACGAGCGGGATATCGGGCCCCAACACCGCGTTGAAAAAGAGGTTGCCGAGGCCGTTGATACCGAAGACCGCCTCAACGAGGACGGACCCGCCGACCAACAGGTAGAACTCGCCCATGATGACGGGCAAAAGCGGGATGACCGCGTTCCGTCCGACGTGTTTGACGATGATCCGACGGGGAGAGAGCCCCTTCGCCTTCGCGGTCTCGACGTACTTTGAGTTGATGCTCTCGAGCACTGCGGTCCGTCCGATTCTGACCTCGTTACCCATCGATGACGACCCGAGAACGAGCGCGGCGGGCAGTATCCACTTGAACGCGACGAACATCGGACCGAGATTGGGCACCGGAATGAACAACAGCTCCAGATACGGGACACCGGCGAAGATATCGACGGTGGTGAACAGGTTGTTCAGCGCGTCGGGGGTTCCACTGACCGGTGTTTCGACGATCGCAGTGCGATAGAACTCGAGGGCGCCTCCAGCGGTGATCAGTCCGGAGATGATGACGGCAAGCCAGAAGTTCGGCATCGCGCGCCAGACGATCCCGAACCCGGAGGCCGTGTAATCTCGGAGTGTATTCGCGCGCAGGCCGGCGTACAGTCCGAGCGGGACGCCGGCCCCGAGTGCGATGATGACTGACCAGAAGCCGAGCCACAGCGTCGCGGGCATCCGGTTGATGATGAGCTCGGTGACGGGCGTCTCACGCTGAATCGTCCACGATTCTCCGAAATCGAGCGTGAACAGGTCGCTGACGACTCCGAAATACTGCTCCCACAGGGGAACGGGGTTTCCGGCTGCATCGATGTAGTTCAGTTCCATCCGGAGCTGTCGGATGTCCTCGGGTGTCGCCTGCTGACCGAGGATGCTCCCGACGGGATCTATCGGGCCGAGATAGAGGATCAAAAACGACATCGTGATCCCGAACATCATGACCGGAACCGCGAGTCCGAGCCGCTTGATTATGTAGGCGCCTCGGTTCATGCTTCGATCACCGGATCGGATAGCGACGTCTCCCCGACGGCTCCCCCCCGCGAGGATCGATTAGCCGGTATCGACCGATTTGAACGTAGCGGGGTCGGAACGCGCCACAAGCGGCTGATCGGTGCCGATAACGACTGTGGATCGTTCGTCGAATCTGTAGGGCGCAAACGTAGTAGTTGGAAATCAGTGGCCATTCTTAATCATATCGATTAAACGACTGAGAGGGAGGACAGATCGTCGGTTTAAAACCGGTGAACGAAACGGACGCGGGCTTATTCGCCCTGCCAGTGGTCGGCGTACCCCTCACCGCCGCCGGGGAAGATCTGTGGCGGCGTGAGGTGGTACGCGGACTCGCCACGACCCTTGAAGACGCTCTCGGTGAAGTCGTCGCCCGTCATCACGTACGCCATCGCCTGTCGGACCGGCTTGGGGACGTTCTCCATGTTGAACGCGATGTAGAACGTGTCGATCGTCGGCGTCCGCGACATGTTGACCGTCTGGTCGTTCCCGAGCGGACCGTACGTTCCGGTCTGTTGGGCGCCGTCCTGACTCGTCAGGTCGCTCAGTCCGGGATCGAACTGCGAGGTCGGGATCGCACTGACGTCCGCGTTCTCGTTGAGGAACCGGTTGTATATCGCGTTCGGCTCGCTGAGGATCGCGTCCTGGATGTTCGCGGCGGCCGGCTCTCCGCCGTGGTAGTCCGTGAACGCCGAGGCTCGGAACTCTCCGCCGACACCGGAGTTCCACTCCTCGAAGACGTACGGACCACAGCCGACCGGGTTCGTCGAGAACTGCTGGTAATCCATGTCGCCGTCGTATCCCTCGACGTCGCCCACGATACCCTCGGGGACGGCCGAGAACGCCGAGTAACTGAGCACTTCGAGCGCGTAGCCGAACGAATTGCGGAGCGTGACGCTGAAGGTGTAGTCGCCGGTCGCCTCGACGGCAACCGATCCGGGCACGACGTTGCCATCCTCGTCCTCCTCGCGGTCGATGTTCAGGACGCTGATCGGGAAGTACGTGTTCGTCGAGTTCGAGGATTCGACCAGACGCCGGATCGAGTAGACCATATCGTCCGCCGTCAGTTCGCCGTAATCCCCGTGGAACTGGACGCCCTGCTTGAGCGTGAACTCGTACTCGGTGAGGTCGTCGTTCGTGGTGTAGTCCTCGATCAGAAGCGGCTCGACCTCGACCGTTCCGTTGACGTAGTTGAGCGGTGCGTCGAATATGTCCATGACCTTCGAACCACTCGCCGTGTTCCCCGACGCGATCGGGTCGAGTGCGTTGAAGGTCGCGGACGTGCCCTTCAGCGTGTCGCTGCCTTCGAGTCCCTGGACGGACGTGCTGGTCTTCGCCCGGGACACTCCCATCCCGCCCGGCGGATTGTAGTCGACCCGGTCGTACCAGAACACGTCTTCGACGCTGTGATACACCGGGAGCAACGCCGCGGACTCCCAGAGGAGCTTCTCCAACCGAAGCGTCGCCTCCGCGCGTGCGCTCTCCGCCTCGTCCTTGTTGCCCGGATTCTCCGAAAGCTGCGCGAACGCCTCTGACATCGCGCTGCGGACTTCGGGGTCGGTGTAGGAATCTTCGCTCCAGAACAGCCGCGCACCGTTCGGCGAAGCCCCTTCGGCGTCGTAGATCGTGTTATCCGGATCGACCAGCTGAGCGAAGTTCCTGACACCCGGGTAATCCGCGATCCAGCCGAGCGTGAACGCGTCCATCTCGCCCTTTTCGGTCCGCTCGAGGAGGGCGCCGAAGTCGGCCTTGCTGATGTTCATATCGACGTGGACCGACTCGAGGCGGGCACGAAGCGTATTCGCAATCTCCTCCCACGCCGGGGAGTTGTACTGGAGCCAATCGAGGCTGAATCGGTTGTCAGGGCCGTATCCGGCCTCTTCCATAACCGCTCGAGCCTCACTGATCCGATTTTCGTTAGCCCCGTACGGGTACGACGACGGCATCAACTGGTCGGATCCGTCCTCGCCGTCGGATCCGTCCTCGCCGTCGGATCCGTCTTCGCTGTCGGATCCGTCCTCGCCGTCGGAGCCGTCGCCCCCATCGCTGGGTTCGCCGCCGCTGTCTCCGGAACAACCTGCGATGCCGGCGGTGAGTGCCGACGCTCCGGTCACTCGGAGGAACTGACGCCGCCTGAGTTCGTCTTTATCAGACATACGGTGTACCCTTTTGATCACGACAATTAACCCTTTGCATATACTGTTGATTAGTAGTGATCCGCCTCATCGGACCGGTGCTTTCATCGGTTCCGGGGGTGTCAGCCCTGCTGAGTTCTGTACACTCAGCCGGTCTCGGTCGGCTCTTCGTCGGTCCTAGTTCTCTCGTCACTCCACGTCCCGAACGGTCCCGACGCCTTTGCTCGACCCCTCCCGGAAGACGAACCGCTGGCCCTCCTCGATCAGGTACGGCCGGAACTTGAACCGGATCGTCGTTCGGCCGGTGTCCCCGGGAAGAAGCCGCCCACCCTCGGGGGCGAAGACGGCCGCCTCCGAGACGGTCTCGACGTGAACGACCGGCTCGTACCCCTCCTGTATCCGCGTCGGGTGGTTCAACACCATCACCTCGGCCTCGAACTCGCGGACCGGTTCGGAGTCGCTGTCGCGGGGAACGAGCGCCATCCCGCGTTCGATCTCCGACTCGTCGACACCCTTCAACGCGATCCCGACGATCCGGCCGGCGGTCGCTTTGTCGACTCGGTGGTAGTGCATCTCGATCGAGCGCGCCTCCACCTCGCGGAAGGAGCTGTCGGCCATCGGCCCCAAGAGGAGTTCGTCGCCCGCCTCCACGGTACCGGAGTTGACCGTGCCGGACGCCACCGCGCCGACGCCGGTCACCTTGTAGCTCCGGTCGACGTACATCCGGAACGTCTCGCGCTCCGGGGTTGCCCGCTTCGGGAGCGTCTCGAACAGCCGGTCGAGCGTCCCGATACCCTCTTTCGTCACCGCGCTGGTTCGGAGGAGCGGGACGACGCCGTCCCCGACCTCCGCGACCGCTGTATCGATCCCGTGGCGGTCGACGAGGAGGGGGGTCTGTCCGGCGTCCCGGAGCGTCGACTCTACCTCGCGTTCGACCTCAGTGAGCCGCTCGTCGCTTACGGCGTCCGTCTTCGTGATCGCGACGATCGTCGGTAGCTCGGTCGCTAACAGGATCCCGAGGTGCTCGCGGGTCGTCTTCGTCGGCCCGTCGTCGGCGGCGACGACGAGGAGCCCGTAGTCGAGCTTCTGGCCGACGAGCCCGCGGATCGTCGTTCGGAGCCACGGCTCGTGGCCAACCGTGTCGACAAACGAGACCAGTCGATCGGCCTCCTCGACGATCTGCGCGCGGTCGGACTTACGGTGCGGGTTGTCCATCCGGATCGGCTCGTCGCCGTCATCGTCGAAGCCGTACACGGCGTACGAGAGGTCAGCGGAGAGTCCGCGTTCGATCTCGTGGGGCTGGACGTCGAGGAAGCCGCGCGTGCCGCCCTGTCCGTCGTCGGCTCGGCCGGTGACGAGGGTCCCGACGAGCGTCGACTTCCCGTGATCGACGTGGCCGGCCGTGCCGATAACGAGGTGGTCGTCGTCCGCCTCGAACATCCCGCCCTCGCGGAGGGTGGCGAGGCCGACCAGCCCTTCCGTGTTCCCGTTGCCGGCGGAACCGGCGCTCCACGTCTCGACGTCGGCGATGTGGGCATCTGCCTCGTCGGCTAAAAGCGAGAGCACGTCCATTGTCTCGGAGAACGCGTCGGGAGCGATTCCGGCTAACCCACCGTCGTCTGTGACGCCGAGGACGTAGGTCGCCTCCCCGTCCCCGGAGAGTATGCGGTGGCGGAGCTGGGCCACGAGCGACTCCATACGCCCGTCGACTAAGTGAACCCGGCGAGTCAGTCGCTCTTTGAACTCGATGGCACCACCGTCCCGCTCGCCGCGCTCGATGGCCCGCCGGAGGGCGGACCGGTCAGCGCTCATGGCCGATCATAGGTGACAGTCGGGCTTAACGTTTTTCGTGCCATATGCCCCCACGAAACGTGATCGTCCCCAAGTGATTGGGAGCAGACGGGAGCCGTCCAGGTCGCAACCGATCGCCCCGCCTGCCGACCCGTTGGCTCCTTTTAAGCGATCGCCGGAGGGAACGGACGTATGGACACACCGGTCCCCAGCGTCGCCGAACGGCGCGTTCGCGTCGCGCCGCTGCGGTCGTCCCTGCGGACCGTCACGAAACGGTGGCTTCGTCGTCGTTCCCGTTCTCGACTGCTTCTCTCCGACGGGAACCCACAGTCTTAGCACGCCACCGCCGCAGAAATGGGACGATGGACCTCGTCGAGAAGTACCAGTCGGCGCTCGTTCTTGCCGCCATCGCTGTCGGTCTCGCGGTTGGGCAGATCGACGGCGTCGCGTCCGTCGCGGACCGACTCATTCTCCCGTTCCTGATGGTCATGCTGTTCGCCGCATTCGTCGGTATCCCGCTCTCCCACCTCCGGGAGGCGTTCGGGAACCGTCGCGTGGTGGGATCGAGCCTGCTGGTTAACTTCGTCTGGAGTCCGCTGCTGGCGGTCGGACTCGGGGCAGTCTTCCTCCGCGACCAGCCCGCGCTCTGGGTCGGACTCATCATGCTTCTGGTGACGCCGTGTACGGACTGGTATCTCGTCTTCACCGATATCGCCGACGGCGACGTGCCGCTGGCGACATCCGTGCTGCCGTACAACCTCGTCCTCCAACTGGTGTTGCTACCGGTGTATCTCTACGCGTTCGCGGGGACGCTCGTCGACCTCCCGCTCGCGCTCTTAGTCGAGAGCGTCTTGCTCGTGCTGGTCGTCCCGCTGATTTTCGGCGGCATCGCCCGGTGGGGCCTCACCCAGACGAAGGGAGAGACGTGGTTCAGAGAGCGATTCCTGCCGCGACTGAGCCCGATCCAGATCGTCTTCCTCGCGCTGGCCATCGGAGCGATGTTCGCGTCGCAAGGCGAGGTGGTCGTCGAGAACCCCCGCCTGTTGGCGCTGCTTGCGGTTCCCGTCGTGCTGTTCTACGCGATCAACCTCGCGGTCGGGTTCGCCGCCGGCCGCCTGCTTTCCTTCTCGTACGGCGAGATGGTCTGTTTCAACAACACCATCCTCTCGCGGAACTCCCCCACCGCGCTCGCGATCGCCGTCGTCGCGTTCCCCAACGAGCCGCTGATCCCGCTGGCGCTCGTGATCGGGCCACTGCTCGAACTCCCGCTTTTAGGCGTTATCGCGCAGGTCCATCTCGCGGTCAGGGAGCGCTGGACGACCCGCTTCGACGTCTCGTCGAACGACCGATAGCTCGCGCTGGCGCTCACGTTCTCGGTGGCTCTCGACTCGCGGCACAGAAGATGACGATCGCGCTCCGATCACTTCACAGTCGCGTCTCTCACTCTCGGCTCACTCTTCGGTCAGGTCGACGTACGTCCGGCGGACGGTCACGGGCGTCACGTCGGCGACGTCGGCGGCCTCCTGCTGGGTGCACTCCGCGCCCAGTTCGCGGGCCGCGGTGTACAGGCAGGCGGCGGCGACGCCGACCGGGTTGCGACCGTTCGAGATTCCTTCCTCGACGGCGCGCTTGGCCAGCTCGCCGGCGCGGCGCTCCACGTCGGCGTCGCAGTCGAGTTCGCTCGCGAACCGCGGCAGGTACTCGGCGGGGCCGGTCGGGGCGATCGGCAGCCCGAGCTCGCGGTTCATCGCGTCGAAGGCGGCCCGGTGTTCGGCCTCGGTCGCTTTCGCCTCGGCGCAGATCTCGCCCACGGTGCGGGCCACGTCGGCGGTGCGGCAGGCGACGTACACGCAGGCGGCCGCGAACCCCTCCAGCGACCGGCCGCGGAGGAGGCTCTCGTCCTGCGCGGAGGCGAACAGCGTGCAGGCTGTATCGCGGACGCTGTCGGGAAGCTCCAAGGCCCCGGTCAGTCGCCGGATCTCGGTGTACGCGTACACCTTGTTGCGGTCGCGCTTCGTCGAGATCTGTGCGCGGTTGTGCTGGGTCCGCATCCGGGCGAGTCGCCGGCGCTTGCGCCCCTTGACCTTCGTCGACCGACCGATCTCCGTCGAGAGCCCGCGATCGTGGCGCGAGCGTGTCAGTGGCGCGCCGGTGCGCTTGGGGTTCGTGTCGTCGTCGTCGAACGACCGCCACTCGGGGCCGTGATCGATCCGGTCGGCCTCGACGACGAGTCCGCAGTCGGTGCAGACGCGCTCCGCGGCGTCGACGCGCGTCCGGCCGCCGCACTCCGGACACGTCTCGCGGGCGGCGGTCTCGTCGGCGTCGGCGGTTTCGTCCGCGTCGGCGGTTGCGGCGCGATCCGTGGTTGCGGTGCGGTCCGCGGTCGCGACGTCGTCGGTTTCGGTGCGGGGCGAACGGGTCTGGGTCGAGCGTGCCTCACTCATCACACATCGAACTCGGGCCCGATGCCTTACTTAAACCCGGGAGAATCTGGGGTGGATCGTCCCGATCGGGGCGCTCGAACCGACCGGTAACCGATCGGTGATTGGCGGCTTTCTCCCGCCGCAGTACGGTGGTTTTAACTCTCCGAGAGGGCCATCGGTTCGCATGACGCTGTCGGAGATCGCGGACGGCCTCGAAGTGACCGCGAGCCAGCGCGACCGAGGGGTCGCCGTCGCGGACGACACGGAGACCCCGCTCGTCGATCGGCTCGCGGAGCACGCGGACGACCTCCCGTGCACGCCGGAGGCGACGGCGACGCTCGTCGACGCCTACACCGCCGGTCGAAGCGTCGGCGACGCTGCCCGCGAGGCCGGCGTGACGCCGATGACGGGCGCGAAGGCGCTCCACCGCTGCGGCGTCGAGGGGGTCTGCCCGCTCGCGCCGAGCCGCCGTGATGTGGTCCGCGACTGGCTTGACGGTCGACTCGCGCGCAGCGAGGCGATCGCACTCACTGGCGGCGACGAGGTGGACTTCGCACTGGCGACGTACGTCGAGACCCACGACCCGCTGTCCGCGGTCGCCGAGGCGGTCGACGCCCACGTCGCTGGCTCCGCTCCGCTCGGCGCCGGTTCCGCCGGCTCCGGAGGAAACGACGCCGACGCGCTCGGCGGTGCGCTCGGGTCGCCCGACGGGCTCCGCTGAGCGGCGCGGCGCTTTCGCTCGCTTTTGCTCAGGACCGCAGCCGATCGACCAGTCCGGGCTCCTCGAACTCGATCCCGACCGTCGCGTCGAAGGCGTCCTCGAACGCCGCCGTGACGGCGCGCGCGTACGCCCCGCTTCCTGTCGCCGCCGTCGGTGCGCTCGCGACCGCGGGATCGGTCGGAGGGAGGCGGACGTTCGCGTCGTTCTCGGTCTCGTCCCCGTCGGCGTTCCGCGCCACCGCGATCGACCGGTCCAATCCACCGCCCACGTCGGCGATCCGGCCGCGGAGTCGCTGGAGGGCGTCGCGCCCGTGTGTCGTTGCCGGGAATACCGCCGCCGTCCGGTCGGCGGTCGTGACCCCCGCGACCGCCTCGTTCGAGCCCACGGGCGCGGCGTCGACGATCACGGCGTCGTAGCTCGTCGCCGCCTCGTCGATCCGTCGCTCCAGCTTCCGGGCCGCCTCCGCGGTCTTCGCCCGTGCGACGCGCTCGAAGGGTGCACGAGCCGGGATCACGTCGGCGCGGCCGGGGAGGTCCGGGGCGTTGCCGCCGCTGCTGTCGCCGCCGGTGCCTCCGTCTCCCAGCGCGATCGGGTACGTCCCCGCCGACAGCGACGCGCCGGTCTCGTCGGTGACGAGCGTCGTGAGGTCCGTCCCGATCCGGCCCGACACGTACTCGGAGAGCCCCTGCGTCGTGAACGCGGCGTCGACGACGGCCACGTCGCGGCCGTCTCGCGCACCGAGCGCCGCCAGTTCGACCGCGGTTCGCGTCGTTCCCGCGCCGCCGGTCGCCCCGACGAGCGCGAGCGTCGTCGCGTGCATGCCACCCGCTTCTCGCCGTTCGGTTTTTAAGCGCCGCGAAGTCCCGTGGTCACGCGCCTCACTCGTCGATCGCTGCCGCCACGTCGTCGGCGATCGCGTCCAACTCCTCCTCGGACAGGTCGGGGCGCTTGCCGCCGACCGCGTGGAGCGGCGCGCCGCCGTCGCCCTCGAACCGCGGAATGACGTGAACGTGGACGTGCGGAACCTCCTGTCCCGCCGCCTCACCGTCGTTAATTCCGACGTTGGCGCCCTCGGCGTCGACGGCGGCCTGCACTCGCGGCGTGAGCTCCGTCACGGCCGCGAAGAGGTCGCTCGCGAGGTCGTCGTCGAGGTCCCCGACGTGTTGTGCGTGCGCTTTGGGTATCACGAGCGTGTGCCCCGGTGCGAGCGGGTTGGCGTCGAGGAACGCCAGCACGTCGTCGGTCTCGTGGACAGTTCGGGCCGGAATGTCGCCGTCGACGATCGAACAGAAGATGCAGTCTGCGGACATACGCGAGGAGTCGTCGCGGCGACCCATCAAGGTTTCCCGGAGCGCGGCGCGGGCGTCGGTCGCGGGCGCGGTGCTCCCCCTACTCGTCCGCGTCGGGGAACGGCACCTCGATCAGGTCGCCGTCGTCGGGGAGGAGACACTCGCCGTCGAACGCCTCCCGCGCCTCGCGGCGGATCGGCGAGGCGTCGGCGGCGTACCGCGAGGAGATATGGACCAGCGCGAGCCGCTTCGCGCCGGCGCGCTCGGCGACCGACCCGGCCTCTCGACCGGTCGAGTGGGCCGTGTCGCGGGCGCGGTCCTCCATGTCGTCGGCGAAGGTGGCGTCGTGGACGAGCAGGTCGGCGTCCTCCGCGACTGCGACGGTCCCCTCTCGCGGACGGGTGTCGGCGGTGTAGACGAACTTTCGCCCGGGACGCGGCGGCCCCACTACCTGATCGGGCTCGACGATCGACCCGTCCTCGGCTTCGACGGGTTCGCCCTCGTGGAGCCGGCCGAACTTCGGGCCGACGGGCACGCCCAACTCCTCGGCCTTCGGGCGGTCGAACCGGCCGGGACGGTCGTCCTCTTCGAGGACGTACCCCTGCGACTTCGTCCGGTGGACCGTCTCGAACGCGCGGACTTCGTAGCCGTCGGCGTCGAGCGCGACTTCGCCCGGGGCGACGGACTCGATCCGAATCTGAAACGCGGGGTCGTGACCGACCGCGTGGACCAAATCGTGGAGGTCGTCTTCGGTCCCCGGCGGGCAGTGGATCGTCAGGGGCTCCGCCCGGTCGTTGAACCCGAGCGTCTGGACCAGTCCCGGAATCCCGAGAACGTGGTCGCCGTGGAGGTGCGAGACGAACAGGTGGTCGATCCCGAAACCGGTTCCGAACCGCATCATGCCGCGCTGCGTGCCCTCTCCGCAGTCGAACAGCAGGCGGTCGCCCTCGCGGTTGACGAACAGTGCGCTCGGCGCGCGCTCGGTGGTCGGAACGGCGCCGCCCGTCCCGAGGAAGGTGACGCGAAGGGACATGTCCAGCTATCGGAGCGGCATTTGTAAACCGGTATCGATGACGCTGCCGGTCGACACGCCCCGCCAGCGACACCGACATGTGCCCGCCGCCCCGATGACGACCGTGCACGACTCGATCGCCGCGCTGGTCGAACAGGAGGGATGGCGCGCCGAAGGTGACGCGGCGCGCGTCCACTACGACGGTGGGGGCGACCGGTTCGCGGTTGAGTTCTACGCGAACGCCGAGCGCGTTCTCTACTGGACGGTGCCGTCTGCCGAATCCGATGCGACCGCCGCCACAGCCGCCCCTGTTCCCCGCGAGCAGGTCCCCGACCCGCTCCGGCGGCGCATCCGCGAGGACCTCGACGCCGCCGGCGTCGACCCCGACGTGGAGCGTCGCGAGGTCTGATCTCGCGTCCGGGCTCGCGACCAGTTTGTCCCCTCCCGTTCCGTCTCCGTTCGTTTCGCTCTATCCTCTGATCACCCGTTCCAGCGCCCGTTACCGGAGATTTCCGCCGATATGTTTCGGTTCGAAGGAAACCTATTTGCCGCACGATACGATATGGAACGATAATGAGTAGCGCCGAATGGGAGGACGACGACCCCTTCGAGGAACAGCGGGACAAGATCGAGAACCCGATGAAACGACTGTTCCTCGCGTACGGTCGCGACTACCTCCCGCAGGTCTCCGTCGGTATCTTCGCCAGCGTCTTCGCGCGGCTCCTCGACCTCCTCCCGCCGCTCATGCTCGGGATCGCCATCGACGCCGTGTTCTACGAGGACGCGCTGTTCAGCGAGCAGATCCCGCTCGTGATCCTCCCCGACGCGTGGCTCCCGACGGGACAGACCGAACAGTTCTGGTTCACTATCGCCGTCATCGGGGCCGCGTTCGGTATCGGGGCCGGCTTCCACTGGATCCGGAACTGGGGGTTCAACGCCTTCGCGCAGAACATCCAGCACGACGTTCGGACCGACACCTACGACAAGATGCAGCGGCTCAACATGGAGTTCTTCTCCGACAAGCAGACGGGGGAGATGATGTCCATTCTCTCGAACGACGTGAACCGGCTCGAACGATTCTTAAACGACGGAATGAACTCGCTGTTCCGCCTCTCCGTGATGGTCGTCGGGATCGGCGTGCTGCTGTTCTGGATAAACTGGCAGCTCGCGTTGGTCGCGCTCCTCCCGGTCCCGATCATCGGCGGATTCACCTATCTGTTCATCAAGATCATCCAGCCGAAGTACGCTGAGGTGCGCTCGTCGGTCGGGAAGATGAACTCTCGGCTGGAGAACAACCTCGGCGGCATTCAGGTGATCAAGTCGTCGAACACCGAACCGTACGAGTCCGACCGCGTCGACGACGTCTCGATGGACTACTTCGACGCCAACTGGGACGCGATCACGACCCGGATCAAGTTCTTCCCGGCGCTCCGCGTGCTCGCCGGTATCGGCTTCGTGCTCACGTTTGTCATCGGTGGGCTCTGGGTGTTTCAGGACACTCCGCCGGGCCCGTTCACCGGCGACCTCTCGGTCGGGATGTTCGTCGTCTTCATCCTCTACACCCAGCGGTTCATCTGGCCGATGGCGCAGTTCGGGCAGATCATCAACATGTACCAGCGCGCCCGCGCCTCCTCCGCGCGGATCTTCGGGCTGATGGACGAGCCGTCGCGACTCGCCGAGGACCCCGACGCCGAGGATCTGACCGTCGGCGACGGCGACGTGGTCTACGACGACGTGAGCTTCGGCTACGACGAGGAGACCATCGTCTCCGACATCGACTTCGCGGTCGAGGGCGGCGAGACGCTCGCCCTCGTCGGTCCGACCGGTGCCGGGAAATCGACGGTCCTCAAGCTGCTGCTCCGGATGTACGATGTCGATGAGGGATCGATCCGGATCGACGGGCAGGACGTGCGCGACGTGACGCTCAAATCGCTCCGCCGCTCGATCGGCTACGTCGGGCAGTCGTCGTACCTCTTCTACGGCACCATCCGCGAGAACATCACCTACGGCACCTTCGAGGCGACCGACGAGGAGGTCCGCGAGGCTGCGGAGGCCGCGGAGGCCCACGAGTTCATCAAGAACCTCCCGGAGGGCTACGACACCATGGTCGGCGAGCGCGGCGTGAAGCTCTCCGGCGGGCAGCGCCAGCGCGTCACCATCGCGCGAGCGGTGCTGAAGGACCCGGACCTCCTCATCCTCGACGAGGCGACCTCGGACGTGGACACCGAGACGGAGATGCTGATCCAGCGCTCGCTCGACCGGCTCACCGCCGACCGTACCACGTTCGCGATCGCGCACCGCCTCTCGACGATCAAAGACGCCGACACCATCCTCGTGTTAGAGGGCGGCGAGATCGCCGAGCGCGGCACCCACGACGAGCTGTTAGACAACAGCGGACTGTACGCGCATCTCTGGGGCGTGCAGGCCGGCGAGATCGACGAACTGCCACAGGAGTTCATCGACCGCGCGCAGGAGCGCACTGCGCGCCTGGTCGAGGACGCCGAGAGCGACGACGACTGAGGTGTCGAGCGCAGCGGACTACTCAGACAGCTGGCTCCAGTCGCCGGTCCCGTCGATCTCCGACGCGTCGCGCCCCTCGCTCTCCGCCGGGTCGCCGTGATACCCGACCACTGCGTCGTCGTTGAGTCCGCTCAGAACTGCCTCTCTGACCTCCCACGGCTCGGCGAACGTCGTCGCCTCGCACTCCTGAAGCACCGACTCCAGCCGCTGTTCGCCCGCCGCGGTCTCCAGTTCGAACCCCCCGTACTGTTCGATCAGCTCCGAGACTGACACCGGATACTGGTGTTCGCGGAGCGCCGGTTTCAGCGGTCCGAACGTCACCCCGTACGCCCGTGCTGGATCCTCCTTGTCGTTGTCCATAGCTCGTCTCTCATCGCCCGTCGGATTAATTCCCTCGCTCGGCCTGAGCGCGTTTGATCCATCTCCCGAACCGACTGCGGACCGTCGCCTATACGACGCGTCCCGTCGACGAACCGGTATGCGACTCGCGGACGCCACCTGGACCGACGTGCGTGACGCCGACATCGACGTCGCGTTCGTCCCCGTCGGCAGCACCGAACAGCACGGCCCGCACGCGCCGCTCGGGACCGACACGCTCAACGCGGTCGCGGTCGCGGAGGCGGGCGCGGCGGCCTACGAGGCGGTGGAGACCGAATCGTCCGCCGACGTTGTCGTTACCCCGCCGATTCCCGTCGGCGTCGCCGAGGAGCACCGCGCGTTCGACGGGACGATGTGGATATCGCCGGACACGTTCCGGGCGTACGTCCGCGAGGCGGCCGAATCGCTGCCACACCACGGGATCGACCGAGTGGTGTTCGTCAACGGACACGGCGGGAACGTGGAGGCGCTCGCAGAGGTCGCCCGCCGGTTCTCGCGGGACGACGGTCACGACGGTTACGCGGTCGCGTTCACCTGGTTCGAGGCGGTCGGCGAGCACGCCGGCGACATGGGCCACGCCGGCCCGCTGGAGACGGCGTTGTTGCGCGCGACGAATCCCGACCTCGTCCGAGAGGACCGGATCGAGGCCGCCCGCGAGGGGGCGGCCGACCGCTGGGGTGAGTGGGTCTCTGGCGTGAACCTCGCGCACGACTCCGACGAGTTCAGCGACAACGGCGTGGTCGGCGACCCGACCGCGGGCGACGCCGAGCGCGGTGAAGTCCTGTTGGACCTCGCGAGCGACGCGCTCGCGGAACTGACGGCGGCTGTCGTCGATCGGAAGTCCGTTTAAAAGGGACGGGGAGACGACGAGCGCGGCTACTCCTCGTCTTCCCCGTCCTCGTCGTCTTCGCTCTCGTCGTCGCCCGCCTCCGCCGCGTCCTGCAGCGCGCCGCGGATCGCGGGCACGGTGCCGGTGAGCGAGGCGACCTCCTCGGCGGCGGCCTCGATGTCGGCGACGAGCGACTCCAGCGCTTCGATCTCCGCTTTTAAATCGTCGGCGTCCTCGAAGGCGTCGGCGCGCTCGCCGAGGACGTACGCCTTCTTCGCCGAGCGGACACTGTCGACCGCATCGCCGACATCCAGCGCCGACTTCAGCCCATTGAGCGCGCCGAGCACGTTGTCCGCGTCCGTCTCCCACACCGCATCGGCGTCAGGAAGCTCCGCGCGGGCGGCCTGCAGGTGCTCTTCGACCTCGGCACGGGTTTCCTCGGCGGCCTCGCCGAACAGGTCGTCGTCGTCGTCGAACGTGGACTGACTCATACCCGAGTCGTCGTGCCGACACCTTTTAAAAGCGCGCCCGAAAGCGGAAGTAAAATCCGAGACGACGAGGCGTCTGCGGTCCGGTTCGGTGCGACCGGGCGTTCAGTTCCGCTCGGCGGGGATTCGGGTCCGCGGTCGCTCACAGTCGACCGACGAGTTCCAGCGTGAACAGGCCGATCAGCAGACCGAGTACACCGGCCAGCAGTGCGAGCGTCCGAAGCCACTGTTCCACCCGTTTGCCGCTCGGTGTCGCGGCGAGGAGCGCGGGCCGTCCGGGGCGCTTGGGTTCGGTGTCGGTCACGGTCACAGGATCGGCGCCACATCACGTGAAACCGACTATGAGGGTCGTATAGCCGGTTTGACTGGTCTGTACGGCTATATAGCACCGCGAGGTCGGCGTCGGCTCAGCGTCGATTCCGCGAGGGGCTCACTCGTGATTCCACGGCGCTTCCTCGAAGTCGACGATCCGTTCGCCGCGATCGAGCGTGTCGATTCGGCCGATCTCATCGGCGGTCAGGTCGATCTCGCGGGCAGCCCAGTTGGCCTCGACGTGATCGAAGTCGGCCGCCTTCGGGATCGGGGCGACGCGATCCTTCGAGAGCAGCCACGCGAGGCTCACCTGCGCCGGGCTCGCGTCGTGGGCCGCCGCGATCTCCTGAAGCACGTCCACGTCGGCGACGCGGTTGCGTGCGATCGGCGAGTAGGCGACGAGCCAGTGGTCGTGCTCGGCCGCGCGTTCGCGCAGCTTCTCCTGCTGGAGCAGCGGGTGACACTCCACCTGATGCGCGAACACGTCGTGATCGAGTCGATCGATCGCCTCGTCGAGCTGGTCTGGCTGGAAGTTCGAGAGCCCGATCCGGTCGACGACGCCGTCGTCGACGAGGTCGTCGAGCGCGGGCAGCGTCTCCTCCGGATCGTAGGTGTTGATCGGCCAGTGGACGTACAGCAGGTCGATCGAGTCGACGCCGAGCCGGTCGCGGCTCACCCTCGCAGTTGCGGTCGCGTCGTCGTACGAGAGGTTGCCCGTCGAGAGCTTCGTCGCGACGAACAGGTCCTCGCGGCCGACGTCGGTGCGGTCGATCCCCACCGACACCGACGCCTCGTTGTCGTATCCCTGTGCCGTGTCGATGTGGCGGTACCCCGTCTCGATCGCGTGCGCGACGCCGCCGACGCACTCCTCGCCGTCGGCCAGCTTGTACGTCCCGTACCCGAGCCTGTCGAACGTGTTGGACATACGTCAGAAGGGTTTGGCAGCCACCTCAACGTACCGGTCAGGTCCGCCGCGGTGGCTGCCGTCGACGGTTGTTGCCGGGCGTCGCCGGCCGTCGGCGGCCGCGAACTCGACCTTCGCCCCCCCAGAAGTCTGCTCGCTATTTATATATAGGCGAGGAGTTGGGGGACATATGTCAACACAAGAAGTCGCGCTACGAAGCACGATCGGCGGCGTTTCGGTGGAAGGGAGACTCCACACGCTCAGCGTCTGGTTCATCCTCGCGCTGCGGCTGATGATCGGACTCGCGTTCTTCCAAAGCGGCCTCGATAAGGTTCTCAGCGGCGAGTTCAGCGCCGTGGGATATCTCCAGAACGCGCCCGCCGCGAACGGCAGTCCGGCCGCCGGGTTGTTCGCCGCGATGGGCGAGAGCGCGCTGTTCATCGACTTCGTGAACGTCGCGGTGCCGTGGGGTGAGGTCCTCATCGGCCTCGGCGTGATTGTCGGGCTCCTCACGCGGCTCGCCGCCTTCTGGGGCGCGTTCATGATGCTCATGTTTTACCTCGGGAACTGGGACATCTCGCACGGCTACATCAACGGCGACTTCGCGTACATGCTTGTGTTCCTCTCGGTCGCCGCGTTCGGCGCCGGACGGATCCTCGGACTCGACGCCTACGTCGAGCAGTACGAGATCGGCGGTCAGCCCCTCGTCGAGCGGTACCCGTGGACGCGGTACCTTCTCGGGTGAGGTGTCGTCCGGTTTCTCGGTGCAGCGTCGCCCGCTCCCGCGCTGATCGGAGTTCGGCGGCGGAGACCGTTATCAGTCCTAATATTCGGGTGACAGTTATTATGCCGGTCCGATCCGTGGAAATTCGTACATCATGCAAGCGGAATCGTCCTCCGGCGTCCGATCGAGTTACGGCGCGAAGCTCGCGCTGTCGCTGATCGGAGTCATGGGGGTCTCAGTTTCATACGGCGTCATCGTCTACCTCCGCGCGGAGGAGGCCGGGGCCGCGGGTGCGGAGGTCCGCTCCGGGCTCATCGGGATGACGCTGTTGACGGTGATCGGGCTCGCACTTATCGGTGTCACCGTCGGATCGAACACGGTCATCTCCCTGCGACAGCTTACGGACAAGGCCGAGCGGATGGCTGAGGGGGATCTCGACGTGCGGCTGGAGACGGGACGCACCGATGAGATCGGGCGGCTGTTCCGAGCGTTCGACGCCATGCGCGGCTCGCTCCGCTCCGAGATCGACGACGCTGAGGCGGCCCGCGAAGAGGCTGAGCGGGCGCGACGCGAGGCGACGGGCCGCGCCGAGACGGTCGAGCGCAAGGCGACCGAGTACGAGTCGGCGATGCGCGCGTTCGCCGACGGCGACTTGACCCAGCGGGTCGACTCCGATAGCGACAACGAGGCGATGGCGCGGGTCGGCGCCGCGTTCAACGAGATGGCCGACGAACTGGAGGGGACGGTCGCCTCCGTCGCAACCGTCGCCGAGGACACCGCCGACGTGGCCGGCACCGTCGACGACCGCACGGAGAGCCTCCGAGCGACGACCGGGACCGTCTCCGACGCGGTCGAGGAGATCGCCGAGGGGGCGCGCACCCAGCGCGACGACCTGCAGGGAGCGACCGACGAGGCGGAGAACCTCGCGTCCTCGGCCGAGGAGGTCGCCTCCACCGTCACCGACGTGGCGGAGACCGCCGAGCACGCCGCCGCGGTCGGCGAGGAGGGACGCGAGGCCGCCGAGGAGGCGCTCGCGGAGATGGACGCGGTCGAGGAGACGACCGCGGAGACGACCGCGGAGGTCGAAGCGCTCGCCGAGGAGGTCGAGGAGATCGGCGAAGTCGTCGACACCATCTCGGAGATCGCCGAGCAGACGAACCTGCTCGCGCTGAACGCCTCGATCGAGGCGGCTCGCTCCGGTGCCGACGGCGCCGGCTTCGCGGTCGTCGCCGAGGAGGTGAAGGCGCTGGCCGAGGAGACCCAAAAATCGGCGAGTGAGATCGAAGCCCGGATCCACTCCGTGCAGGAGCGCGCGGAGACGGGCGCCGACGCGATGGAACGCACCGAACAGCGAATTTCCGCCGGCGTCGAGACCGTCGAGACGTCGATCGACGCGCTCGAACGCCTCGCAGAGGCCTCCGAGCGGACCGACACGAGTATGACCGAAATCACCCGGGCGACCGAGACGCAGGCCAACTCCGTCGACGCAGTGGTCGGGCACGTCGAGGACGTCTCCGCGATCAGTGCACAGACCGCGAGTGCGGCCGGCGACGTCACCGGCGCGGTCGACGAGCAGGAACAGACTCTCGGCGCGGTCGAGACTGCCGCCGAGTCGCTCTCGGACCGCGCGCTCGCGCTGCGCGGCGCGGTGGATGACTTCGAGTTCGCGGCCGACGACGGCCTCGGCGCCGCGTCTACCCCCGTGTCCGACGGTCGCGGCCGCGACGCCACCACTACCGCGGTCTCAGACGGGGGTTCCGATGGCGGGACCGACGACGGCTCCTTCGACTTTTCTCACGGGAGTGAGGCACCCGACCGCGCCGGCGACAACCCCGCCGATGAAGGAGTGGACGGAGCGGGGGTGAACTGAGATGCTCGTCGACACCTCCGTCTGGGCGTGGCTCGGCGTGCTCGCTATGGGCGCTGGCACGATCCTCCCGCTGTGGGCGTGGTTCTCCCGGTCTTCGGAGACCGGGGAGTCACACGCCGTCTACTATCTGACGCTCGCCGGGGTCACCGGCGTCGCGGCGCTCGCGTACTTCGCGATGGCGCTCGATGTCGGCACGGTGTCGGTGTCGGCCGGTGACCTCGAAGTCGTTCGGTACGTCGATTGGCTCGTGACGACACCGCTTTTGATCCTTTACCTCGGGCTGCTCGCCCGGCCGTCCCGACGCGTGCTCGTCGGGCTGATCGGGGTCGACGTGGTGATCATCGCCGGCGGTATCGTCGCCGCTGCCACCACCGGAACGGTTTCGTGGGTCGCCTTCGGCGTCGCCGGAGTCGCGTACCTCGGACTTGTCTACGGGCTCCTCGTCTCGCTCCCGCGGTCGGCCTCGGCGGAGGGGGACCGGATCCGCGCCGTCTTCGGTACGCTCCGGAACATCACGGTGGTGTTGTGGACGCTGTACCCGGTCGTGTGGCTGCTCGCGCCCACCGGGTTCGGCCTGCTGACGCCGACGACGGAGATGCTCGTGTTCGTCTACCTCGATATCGTCTCGAAGGTCGGCTTCGTCGTCGTCGCGGTTATGGGCGCGGACGCGCTCAACCGCCTCGATGACGACCGCGAATTTGTCGCCACCGACCCCGCTGTTGCCCCCGACGCCGAGGAGCACACGACCGTCCTCGGCGACGACTGAGCCGCGTTCCCGTTTCCCGCTTACTCCCCGTCCGCGACGAGATCCTCGTACCGCGCACCGGTCTGTTTCAGCGTCTCCGTCGAGTAGAGCCGCTCGTGGGTGAAGGGGAGGTGGTCGGCCGCCAGCTCGTCGATCTTCGCGTCGACCGCCTCGGCCTCGCGGCCGTGGATCATGGTGAACAGGTTGTACTCCCACTCCTGCTCCGGGCGACGCGGCCGGTGGTAACACAGCGTGACGTACGGGAGGCTCCCGACCGCCTCGCCGCGCTCGTCGAGCTCGTCGTCGGGTACGTCCCAGACCACCATGCAGTTGTTCGTGAACCCGGTGACGACGTGGTTGACGACGCAGCCGATCCGCTTGATGCAGCCGTCCGCGAGGAGTTGCTCGACCGCTGCGAGCACGTCCTCGATGGGGGCGTCGATCTCGCTCGCCACGTCGGCGTAGGGGGTCGAAGACAGGGGGAAGCCGTCCTGAATCGCCAAGAGGAGATCGCCTTCGAGGGGCGTGAGATCGCCGCGGGCGTTCTCGGAGATTCGGGTGGCGGAGACGTCTGTGTGGTCCGACGCTCGCGGGTCGCTTCGCTCCCCGCTCGCGGAGTCCGAGGCGCTTCGCGCCTCGCCCGACTCCCGCGCGAACCGGTCCCCGTTGACGACGGGAAACTCCAGATCGATGTAGTAGTCGGTGAGCATCGGGAGGGCCAGCACCTCACAGCCGGTCCGCTCCTCGATCTCTGCGAGGATCGCGTCGCGGGTCTCGCGGGAGCCCGCGGTGACGACGAACCACTGGTTCCACTCGTGGTCGCGCCGGTAGTTGTGGTTCACCTGCTGGTAGCCGTTGATGACCTCGGCGACCTCGTTAAATCGATCCTCCGGCGCGCGCACCGCCGCGAGCGTCGAGGAACCAATGACTGGAGGATTGAGCACCGCTCCGAACCGCCGGAACACGCCGCGCTCTCGGAGATCGCGGACGCGGTCGAGAACCGCGTCGGCGTCGATGTCGACGCCCGTCTCGGCCGTGATATCGCGGGCGACCCGCTCGAACGGACGTGATTCGACGGGGAAGCCGCTCTGGTACTCGTCGATGAGGGCCGCGTCGACGGCGTCGATGTCGGCCCGCCAGTCGGCGTCCAGACTCATTGTGACGACTAGGTAGCGCGCGTACCTACGGGTTTCGGAGACGTTCGGGGACAGTTATCCGATTCGAAGCTCGGTCGTCAGCGGGAACGACGGGGGTCAGTCGCTGTCGTCGTCGACGGAGGCGTCAGTCGTCAGCAGGCGTCTCACCCGGCGTCGGCGCGAACGCCCGGGCGCTCTCCTCGAGCTGTGCCGTCGAGCAGCCGCCGACGGTGGCGGCCTGTTCGAGGGTCAGTGTGCGGGCGCGGTACAGCGTGAGTGCGGTGGCGACGGATTTGGACGTCATCGGGAACAACTGTTCACTAGATGGACGAACATATAACTCTAACTCCTTTTGAGGTCCGTTACGGAATCCACTAGCGACAAAAACTGTTGTACTTACCTAATATTGTCTCAGAACACAACGATCGTATTATCCTATTATGTGATCGAGTACCACGGAACCGGCGAGAATCGCCTCGGTTCCCGGCGTTGTCGCTCGCGCGCGCCGCAAGCGAGACGCGATGACTCGGTCCTCGTCCCCTCGGTAACGCGTCGGTCTGTGTCCTTCCCAGCACTCGGGAGCCGAGCGAGGGACTTTTCGTTCGAGGTCTCGAACGGCGCGTATGGCTCAGGCGACTCAGGAGTTCGGCGACTGGCCCCTCAAACGGCTGATGACCGATGTCTGCGGCTCCGGCCACAAGTCGGCCGACGACCTGACGCGCGCGCAGGCGACCGAGGCGTTCGAGCGCATCCTCGCGGACGAGCCCGACCCGACCACGCTCGGGGCGTTCTGGCTCGCGAACCGCTGGAAGCGGAACACGGCCGAGGAACTCGGCGCGTACGTCGACGTGATGTGCGAGCGCGTCGAATACGCCGAACCCGACGCCGACCCCGTCGACTGCGGCGCCAACTACGACGGCAAGGGACGCTCCGCGATCCTCGGCGTCGCGGCCGGCGTCGTCGCGGCCGCCGCGGGCACCCCTGTCGTCGTCCATTCGGGCGACCGGGTCCCCACCCAGAAGCAGGACGCGTACAAGCACGTCCTCGACGAGCTGGGCGTCCACACCGAGCTGACGCCTTCGGACTCCGCCGACATGGTCGACGAGACCGGCTTCGGCTTCTACTACCAGCCCGCGTTCAACCCCGCCATCGACGACCTGTTCGACCGCCGCGACCAGATGGGGGTCCGGACGTTCGTCAACACGATCGAGACGCTGGCGAACCCCGCCGGGGCGTCGGTCCACCTCGGCTCCTTCTACCACCTCGCGTTCGCGAAGAAGGTGGTCGACACGTTCGTAGAAAGCGAGTTCCACGACCTCGACCGCGTCCTGATGTTCCAGGGGATGGAGGGGTACGACGACGTGCGCCCCGGCTACACCAAGGTCGCCGAGTGGGACGCGGCGGGCGGCGACGGGGACGAAGCGGGAGACGCCGGCAGCGAGGGCGCGTCCTTCGACGACTTCGAGATCGAGACCGCCAAGTACGGGATGGACCTCGAAGAGGAGGACCTCGCGGTCGACGACGTCGCGGTCGAGTCGGCAGAAATCACCGAGGCGGTGCTGACCGGCGAGCGCGACGGGCCCTTCGCCGACGCGGTCGCGGTCAACGCTGCGCTCCGTATCTACGCCCGCGAAGACGCCGACTCGATCGAGGACGGCCTCGACGCGGCCCGAGCAGTTATCGACGACGGCTCCGCACACGACGTTCTCGAAGCGCTTCGCGACTTCTGATCGCGCTCGGCGCGCTTCTCCGTCATTTTCTCACCTCTGCCGTTCCCGGTTTCTTTCGTCTCTCGTGACCGCTACTCTCCCGTTTTCGCCGTCTCGATCCCCCGATCTGGGTCGAATTTGGGACGGAATTCGGAAAGCAGTCTTGAGGCCGTAGCACCAAGTGAAGGTGTACCGAACATGACCTACGATACCGCTCCTCACTATGCCCACGTGTGAACACTGCGAGGCGCACGTCTCCGACCGATTCGCCCGGGTGTTCTCGGACGCTCGCGGCCGGATACACGCGTGTCCGAACTGCTCGGCGAACGCCGGGATCGCCGAGGTCGCAAAAGAACGGGCACAAAACGCCTGAATCCCGCTGACCGGTCTCTCTCGGCCTTCCGACCTTTCTTGGTTCATTGCCCCGACGACGCCTAGCGCTCGGGCGCGGGCGGCATCGATCGTTTGTGAGCGCTGCGCTCGACGAGTTCGACGACGCGGTCGACGGCCTCCTCCGGCACGTCGAGTTCGCGGACCGTCGCCGCTCGAGAGAGCCCGCCGTCGACGTGGACCGCCAAGATCGCGTCGACGGTGTCGTAGTCGAGTCCCATCTCCGCCGCGTCGGTCTGGCCCTCCCACATGCCGGCGGTCGGCTCCTGCATCACCAGATCGCGGGGCACGCCGACGTGCGCGGCCAGCTGGCGCACCTGCTGTTTGTACAGGTTTCCGATCGGGTTGCAGTCGACCGCCTGATCGCCGTACTTCGTGAAGTAGCCCGTCATCGCCTCCGCGCGGTTCCCGGTTCCCAGCACGATCCGGTTCTCGGCGTTGGCGACGAAGTAGTTCAACACGGCGCGGGTCCGGACGTAGACGTTCCCCGCCGCCATGCGGTCGTCGGCGGCCTCGGGGAACGCGTCGAAGACGGACTCCGCGATCGGCTGGATCTCGACCACGTCGTACTCGATCCCGAGGTCGTGGGCGACGCGCTCGGCGTCGCTCATCACGTCCGGATCGTTCACCTCGGCGGGCATCGTGATCCCGTGGAGGCCGTCCTCGCCGAGCGCTTCGACCGCGAGGTGGGCAGTCAGCGTCGAGTCGATCCCGCCAGAGAGCCCGAGGACGGCGCCCTCAGATCCCGCGTCGTCGACGAGATCGGCGATAAAGGAAACAATGCGCTCGCGGGCGTTCTCCAACTCCTCCTCCGAGAGGCGGAGATCGAGCGGGGGGTCGTCCGACAGCAACACCGACTGGTCCGAGGTCCGGCTCATGGACTGAGTCTGGGACCGAGGCGACTAATACCTCCCCGTCGGCGCGGGGAACTGGACGCGTGTCGGGTTCTGCGACACACCGCGAATCGATCGTCTCACGCGCCGCCGACGAGCGGGCCGCGACGGAACGTCGGTATATAAAAGAGAGCGGCGAGCGCGACGAACAGCCCCGCGGCGTACCGGAGTTGGGTAACCGGGTCCGGCGGCGAGAGGATCGCGCCGCCGAGGACCGAGATCGCTGCGCTGGCGGCGAGCCAGCCGGCGATCCGGTCGATTCGGGGTACCGGCTCCGCACGCTCGCCGATCCGAGATGCGAAAAGGATGTACGCCACGAACACCGGGACCGGAAACAGCGCCGCGCCGACGCCTATCAGCCATCGACGAGGCTTGGAGACGCCCCGAGCGGCGGCGTCGCGGGACACGACGGCGACGATCGCGACCGCGGACGCAAGGAGTGCGAGGCCGACGACGCCGGCGAGGAGGATATTCGACGTATCGGGACCGGTCTGGAGGACGATCACGCTCGGCGATCCGGCGGCAATTTATAAATACCCGGCGACGGTGGCCGTCGATCCCTTATAAACAGCCGTCCGCTTTGGCCAACAGCAACCCCTCCAGCGTCGCGTCGTTGGTCGGCGGCTCTCGGGCGACCGCCAGCGCCTCGTCGATCGGGACCGTCCGCGGGACGAGGAACTCGTTGCTGTCGTGGTCGACGTCGACCGGCTCTAACCCCTCGGCAAACACGTAGCCGCGTTTGTGCCGGAGAACCCCAGTTGAACACCACACCTCCTGCAGCAGCGATGTCGACGACGGTTCAAATCCGGTCTCCTCGGCGAGTTCGCGGGCGCCGGCGGCGGTGTACGACTCGCCGGGCTCGACGATCCCCGCGGGAAGCTCCAGTTGGGTGTTCCGCACGGTCGGTCGGTACTGCTCGACGAACAACACCTGGTCGTCGGCGACCGCGACCACGATCGTCGCGGGCGACAGTTCCGCCCAGTAGTACTTCTTCTCCGTCCCGTCGGGCTGCTCGACGCGGTCGTACCCGCCGACGAACCACCCCTCGTCGTACTCGACGACGACCTCCCGGACCGGCCACTCCGGCTCGCCCGGTAGCGAGTGGGTCCGCCCGTCGTCGAAGGCCGGCAGGTCGCGGAGGTCGTCGCTCACGGCCGTACCACCTCCACGTAGTAGACCCGTCCGTCGCGGCGGACGCGGACCCCGTCGCCGGTCGCCGCCTCCGGCACCTGTCGGGTGAGCGCGTCCACCTCGTCGAACGGGGTATGGGTGAACCACTTCTTCACCCCGTACGGGCCGGTCTGGTACCCCTCGGAGCGACCGTCGTCGCTCGCGAGCGCGCTCGTGAGGAACGGGTACCGCCGGTCGGAGACGTTGTTCACGTCGGCCGCGGTCTCGTTTGTCTCTATCGGCTCGGCGGTGAGGTAGTACGGATCGCCGCTTCCGAGGTAGCTCGGGAGCGCCCCCAGCGCGAGCAGGGCGACGACCACCAGGGCGATGGCGATGAGGAGATTCCGGGTAACCCGGCGCATGGTCGCCGTTGGCGCCGGCGGGGAATACCGGTTTCGACCGTGGTGGAATCGCTCCGGCTCTCGCTCTCTCAACGCCGCGCCTGGCACCGACACCCCGCCGCCGACGCGCTTTACTCGCCTGCGTCCCTCCCTCGCTCATGGAGTTCCGGTTCGAGTTGGCGCTGTGTGCCGCGCTCGAGTCGCCGGACCGCGTCGTCGCCCGCCAGCTCGGGGCCGGGATCGAAAACCCCGGCGGCCGGATCGTCGACGTCTGCGTGCTGACGCCCGGCCCGGGGTTCGACCGCCGCGCGGCGATCACGCCCGACCGGATCCCGGATCCCGCGATCGAGGCAGCAGTCGGTCCCGGCGAGGCGGTTCCCCTCAAGAAGGCGTTCGACCTCCCGCCGGACCGTGCTGAGGCGGTCGCCGAACGCGCGGCGGAAGTTGGCTACCTCGAACGCGAGCGCCGAGACGGGCGCCCGATCGTGCGCGCGACCGCCCGCTACCCCGACGACTGGGTCGGCTCGCTGACCGCGATCGAGAACAAGCCGGACCTCGGTACGCCCGGCGATCTGGCAGCTCAACTGCGATACGACGCCGCGCTCGGACTGTTCGACGAGGTCGTGCTCGCGACCGCCTCCTACGTCACCCGTGCGCATCTCAATCGGATCCCCGAGGCGGTCGGCGTCTGGCGGTTCGATCCCGACACGGGCGAGCGCGAGGTCGTTCGGGAGTCGACGCCCTTCGAACCCGACGCGCCCGGCGTCGAGATTCGGGAGGAACGCGCGCTCCAGACGGATGTGGCGCTCGTCGACCCCGCCGCGAAGGCGCGAAAGCGCCGCCGGATCGCCGAGCGCGCCTACGGGAAGGGATGGCGCCCGGATCCCCCGGGCTGCGCGCACGCGTCGACGACTGCTGACGGGCGCCCGCACTGCAATCGGTTCGATCGGATCGTCGATCCCGGGCGCGACTGCGGTGCGCCCTGTCGCGCGCACGAGCCTGCGGATCCCCCCGCAACCGACCGGGGCCCCCTCCGTGACGAGCGGACCGCGTGGGTGGCCGATCCCACCGGTGACGGTCCGCGTCGGCAGTCGGGCCTCTCGCGGTTCCTGTAGCCGGTGCCGACGCTCTCTGTGGGAATCCTTATATCCCGAGCGACGGACTCTCGGGTATGGACGAGATCGATGACGTGTTCGTCGCGCGGCTGATGACGAGCGACATTCACACCGTAACGCCCGACACGCTGGTCGAGGACGCGGCGGCTGTGTTGCTCGACAACGACATTAGCTCGGCGCTGGTCGTCGACGACGACGGCGCCTTAGTCGGTATCCTCACCACGACGGACTTCGTCGACATCGTCGCGAAGAGCCAGCCGAAGGCGGAGACGACCGTCGAGCGGTACATGACGCGCGATCCGATCACGGCCGGCGCGCAGGACTCCGTCTCGGCCGTCGCGTCGCTCATGGTCGAACACGGATTCCACCACGTGCCCGTCGTCGACGGTGACACGCCCATCGGGATCATCACGACCTCCGACTTCGCCGCGTACGTCTCCTCGCCGGAGACGCTGTCGCCGTAGTCACCTCCGCTTCTCGCAGTCACCTCGTTCACCTCCGCTTCTCGCAGTCACCTCGTTCACCTCCGCTTCTCGCAGTCACCTTGTTCACCTCCGCTTCTCGCAGTCACCTCGTTCACCTCCGCTTCTCACCGTCGTTTCCCGCGTCCCCGACGCCGACAAGTCCCGCCCCTTTCTGTGGGGTATTACCCGCGGATCGCGTACCGCGTTCTATGTCCGACCATTTGCATCTCAACCTCTTCACCATGGCCTCGGTCGAGCACGTCTCGCCCGGGTCGTGGACGTACCCTGGCGACCGATCGCCGGAGTACACCGACCGCGAGTACTGGACCGAGGTCGCCCGGACTGCCGAACGCGGCGGCTTCGACGCGGTCTTCTTCGCCGACGTGCGCGGGATCTACGACGTGTACGGCGACGACCGCGAGACGGCCGTCGAGAAGGCGGTTCAGACGCCTGCGAGCGACCCGCAGCTCGTCGTTCCCGCGATGGCGGAGGTCACCGACGACCTCGGCTTCGCGATCACGCGCTCGACCACCTACACCCACCCCTACCAGCTCGCGCGGGAGTTCTCCACGCTCGATCATCTCACCGACGGGCGGGTCGCGATCAACGTCGTCACCTCGTACCTCCAGTCGGCCGCCGAGAACCTCGGGCTCTCCGAGCGGATGGACAAGCAGACGCGATACGACCGTGCAGACGAGTTCCTCGACGTCTGTTACAAGCTCTGGGAGGAGTCGTGGGACGACGACGCCGTCGAGATCGATCGCGAGGCGGGCCGGTACACCGATCCAGAGAAAGTCTCGACGATCGACCACGAGGGCGAGCACTTCTCGGTGCCCGGTCCCCACGGCTGCGAGCCCTCTCCCCAGCGGACGCCCGTGATCTATCAGGCGGGCTCGTCGGACCGGGGTCGGGAGTTCGCAGCGGCCAACGCTGAGGCCGTCTTCGCCAGCCAGCCGACCGAGGAGGGCGTCCGCGAGTACGTGACGGACGTGAAGTCGCGCGCGGCGGACCACGGGAGAGACCCCGAGAGCCTCCGCTTTTTCATCGGCGTTGTACCCGTCGTCGGCGAGACGGAGGCGGCCGCCGAGGCGAAACACGAGGCGTACAAAAGTCACGTCGACGTCGAGGCGACGCTCGCGCTCCTCTCCGGATTCCTTGACATGGACCTGTCGGAACTCGACCCCGATCAGAAGGTCGAACACATCGAGACCGACGCGATTCAAGGGACGATGAACGCGTTCACCAAGGCCCAGCCGGACCGCGAGTGGACCGTCCGCGAGGTCGCCGAGTTCTGCGGGCTCGGAACCACCTCGCCGACGATCGTCGGCACCCCGGAGCAGGTCGTCGACGACCTGGAGCACTGGCACGAGGCGGTCGGCGTCGACGGCTTCAACGTGAAGGAGGTCGTCCGCCCCGACTCGCTGACCGATTTCGTCGACCTCGTCGTCCCCGAACTGCGCGAGCGAGGGCTCGTCCCGGACCCCGACGATGCGGGTGACTCGCCCCGCGGCGACGGCACCCTCCGAGAGCGACTTCTCGGGACAGGTCAGTCTCAACTCCGCGACGACCACCCAGCGAAGCAGTGACTGAGCGCGTTTCCGCCCCGGTATTGTGTAGATTTCACCGGTTTCTAACACGACAACTCTGCCGCCCCCGGCACGCTTAAGTGGATTCCACCAGTTATTTCAGGTGACGCTTCGCTTGGAGGGCCGAAGTGTCAGCGGGGACCTACTGAACGACACGCTCGTGCCACCTTTTCCCGGCACGGGCGTGCCGTTCATTCCTTTCACTACCCTAGAGCGGCTGATCCGTTTCCCGAGCGGCTGATCCGTTTCCCGAGCGGCTGATCCGTTTCCCGAGCGGCTGATCCGTTTCCCGAGCGGCTGATCCGCGGCGTCGCTTCTCGGATCGCAGTCCGCAACTGCAGATCAGCGTCATCCGCAGAGCTCGCCGCGATTGCGGTCGCTGATCCGACCTAGAGCCGCTCGCCTTGATACGTCCCGTCGTAGGTCCCGTCATGGTCGGCCGTCGCGAGCACTAGCTGGGCGATCCGCGCTCCCGGCTCGATCGCGATCGCGTGGCCCACGTCGAGGCGCCCCTCGCCGACGCCTTCGTAGCCCGCGTCCCAGACCGCGGTGTCGATAGTACAGGAGTTGCGCAGCAGCGTCGACCGCGGGAGCACAAAGCCGATCCGCTCGTCGGGGATCCGAACCGGTTCACCGTACCGGACCACGTACGTGCCTGCTTCCAGCCGGTACGCGCCGTCCTCCGGTTCGATCTCCTCGCGCTCGCCGACCCGCTTGCCGTCGCGGCGGATCGCGCCCGGCTCCGTCTGCTCGTAGATCGCACCGACCGTCAGGTCGACGCCGTTCGGCTGTCGCTGTGTGTCGTCGAGGTCGGCGCCGCCCGCGTTGAGCGCCGTCGCGACCGTCTGTCCTGAGTCGAACATGCTCGACCGGATCCGCGGGCGAGATTAAACGGTGTCGCCCGCGGTCGGGGCAGCGATCGGCCCTATCGCGAATTCCATTCAAACCCCCGATATCGGGTGATATAGGCCTTTATTGGCCTTATACTCTCGTTACGTCTATTTCTCACATGGATGATGGTACCATATCCGTTCTTCCGCAACATTCGCCGACTCGACCGATCTAACATGGTCGATCTTGCAAAAAACTCGCGGGTTTTATATCCACGGGAGAGCCATATTTGCGTGATATGGGACAAACGATTACTGAGAAAATCCTCGGTGACCATCTCGTCGAGGGCGAGCTGACGCCCGGCGAGGAGATCGGCATCGAGATCGACCAAGTGCTGACACAGGACACCACGGGGACGATGGTGTGGCTCCAGTTCGAGGCCCTCGATCTGGACGAGGTCCAGACGGAACTGGCCGCGCAGTACTGCGACCACCAGACGTACCAGTTCGACTTCAAGAACACCGACGACCACCGGTTCCTCCGCTCCGCGGCCGGCACGTACGGCGCGTACTTCTCCCGGCCCGGAAACGGAATCTGCCACCAGGTCCACAAGGAGAACTTCGCGGCGCCCGGCAAGACCCTGCTCGGCTCCGACTCGCACACGCCGACCCCCGGCGGGCTCGGCGAGCTCGCGATCGGCGCCGGTGGCCTCGACATCGCCGTCGCGATGGGCGGCGGCCCCTACTACGTCGAGATGCCGGAAGTCGTCAACGTCCACCTCGAAGGCGAGCTCCCCGAGTGGGCGACCGCCAAGGACGTGGCGCTCCACCTGCTCGGCGAGCTGACCGTCAAGGGCGGCGTCGGCAAGATCTTCGAGTACACCGGCCCCGGCGCCGAGAAGCTCTCGATCCCCGAGCGGACCACGATCACGAACCTCGGCACCGAGCTCGGCGCCACCTCTTCGATCTTCGCGACCGACGAGAAGACCAAAGACTGGCTCGCGCGTCAGGACCGCGAGGAGGAGCACGTCGACCTCCAGCCCGACGACGACGCGGAGTACGCGGAGACGATCGAAGTCGACCTCGGCGAGCTCGAGCCGCTCGTGGCCGCGCCGTCGATGCCCGACAACGTCGCCCCCGTCAGCGAGTACGAGGGCACCGACGTCGAGCAGGTCATCATCGGCTCCTGTACCAACGGCGCCTACGAGGACATCCTCCCCAGCGCGAAGATGCTGGAGGGCCGCGAGGTCAACAAGGGGACCGAGATGATCGTCGCGCCCGGCTCCAAGCAGGCCTCCGAGATGCTGGCCCGCGAGGGCTGGACCGCGGAGATGATGGCGGCCGGCGTCAACTTCTCCGAGGCGACGTGTGGCGCGTGTATCGGTATCGGTCACGTGCCCGCCTCCGACTCCGTCTCGCTGCGCACCTTCAACCGCAACTTCGAGGGTCGCTCCGGCATCGAAGACGATTCCGTCTTCCTCTGCTCGCCCGAGGTCGCCACCGCGGCGGCCATCACGGGCAAAATCGTCGACCCGCGTGACCTCGCCGCCGACCTCGGCGACCTCGAAGCGCCCGGTCTGGAGATGGGGACGAAGTACGGCCCCGGCATGGGTCAGGACGACGCCGACATCATCTCGCCCGACGAGGCGATCGACGACGGCCTCGTCAAGGGCCCGAACATCGGCGACGTGCCGCTCAAAGACGGGATCGACGTGGACGGCGGTGAGGCGCTCCTCAAGATGAAGGACAACATCACCACCGACCACATCATCCCGGCGACGGCGGACATCCTGAAGTTCCGCTCGAACATCGAGAAGCTCTCCGAGTTCACGCTCTCGCGCGTCGACGACACGTTCGCGCAGCGTGCACTCGACGCCGACGGCGGCGTCCTCGTGGCCGGCGAGAACTACGGGCAGGGCTCCTCGCGCGAGCATGCGGCCCTCTGTCCGATGTACCTCGGTATCGAGGCGGTCTTCGCGCAGAGCTTCGCCCGCATCCACAAGGCGAACCTGTTCAACTTCGGCATCGTCCCGCTCGCGATCGACGCGGAGACGTACGAGAAGATCGAACAGGGCGACGACCTCGAAATCGTCGACGACGTGCCCGCGGGCGTCTCCTCCGGACAGGAGGAGTTCACCGTGAGCGTCAACGGCGAGTGGGAGTTCACCGCCGATCTGGACGCCTCCGAGCGCGAGCGCGAGATCCTCTCGGCGGGCGGCAAGCTCTCGTGGGTCAAACAGCAGCACGTCGACGACGGCTCCGGCGCGGCGCCGGCCGACGACTAAGACGACTGCCGACGCCGACCGCTCGGTCCGAATCTATCTTCTTCGTTTTTTCAATCGTCGTCAGCGACGACGCCGGAGTCGCCGTGTTCTCCGACCCACGCGCCCTGCGTGAAGTCGACCGCGCCGTTCCACTTCGCGACGATCGTGGTCACCGCGAGGTCGCCGCTGATGTTGGTCATCGTCCGCATCCGGTCCAAGATCGGGTCGACGCCCGCGACGAACCCGACGACTTCGAGCGGCAGCCCGAGCTGCGTCAACACGAGTGTCAACATGATGAGTCCGGTCCCCGGGACGCCCGCCGCCCCGACGCTCGCCAGCACCGCGACGAGGACGACGGTCACCTGTTCGGCGATGGACAGCTGGACGCCGACGAGGTTCGCGGCAAAGATCGCGGCCACGCCCTGATACAGGGCCGTACCGTCCATGTTGATCGTCGCGCCCAGCGGCAGCGAGAAGCTGTACACCCCTTCGTCGATGTGGAAGTTGTTGTCGGCGTTCGCCATCGTTACCGGGAGCGTCCCGCTCGACGAGCGGATCGACAGCGCGGTGATCAGTGCGTCCCGCCCACCGGTGAGAAATCCGATCGGCGATTGCCCGGCCAGCAGCCGCACGATGATGCCGAGATGGACGACTGCGATGTGTGCGACGACGGCGATCGCGAGCGTTACGATGAGCAGCGCGAACGGCACGATCGCGTCCACGCCGGCCTCGCCGAACACCGCCGCCATCAGCGCGAACACGCCGATCACGCCGTACTCCATCACTCCCCAGACGACCTTGAACATCGCCTCTGCGCCCGCCTCAGCCAAGTCGTAGAACGACTCGACGCCGTTCCGGATGTCCGCTGAGTCGGTCGACTGTTCGACGAGCGCGAGCGCGAGTCCGAACACGATGACGAAGAAGATGGTTGGGAGGATGTCCCCGGACGCCATCGCTCCGATCGGGTTCTGAGGAACGATTCCCAAGATCACCTCGACGATATCGGGCGCCTCGGCGGTCTGCGCTTCCGCATCGCCCAGTTCGAGGTTGGCCCCCGGATCGATGAGGTTCGCGACCAGCAGTCCGAAACCGACCGCTGCGGCCGAGGTGAGTGCGTACAGCACGACCACCTGTCCACCGATCTTGCCGAGGTTGCTCGGCGAGAGCCGACGTGCCCCCATCAGCAGCGTGAACACGACGATCGGGACTATCAGCATGCTCAACAGGTTCACGAACAGATCCCCGAGCGGCTGGAGCGCCGTTGCCGGCTGGCCGACGACGAGCCCGAACACCGAGCCGAGTACGAACGCCACTCCGATCCGATAGACGATCGGTACCGAGCGGTACCGCCGCCACGATCGCATGGTTGTGCTTGACATACACACGATATCGTCAAACAACCTTCAAATAAGTATCGCCGATACCACACATTCGCCGCGATCGGCGACGCGGGTCCTTGGGGCGGAAGGGTCCAGCCGGTCACAACGACGGAAAGAGAGAAAACTGAGCGGCAGCGTCGTCGTCGACCCGACGTTAGCGGGCCGCGGCGGCGACGCGTTCGCGCTCCTCCTTCTGCGAGATGGAGTAGGAGCGCTCGGGGTCGTAATCAGCGGCCGTGATGAGCTCGTTGGCGAGCGCTTCGGCGGCGGAGGTCGTCGACTTGTACGTCGCGTTAGCAACGCCGTCGGAGATGAACAGCAGCGCCTGATCGACGCGGCGCTGGGGTGCGACGTCGACCGCCTTCGGGACGGAGATACCACCGTACTTCAGGCGGACGGTCTCCTCGCGGGGCGCGGCGTTCTCGACGGCCGTCACGAGAATCTGGACCGGGTTCTCCTCGGTCCGCTCGTGGATGATGTCGAAGGCGTCACGGACGATCCGCGTCGCCTGCTGTTTCTTGCCCGTGTTCTCGTCGGTCTGCATCAGACGGTTGATCATCCGCTCGACCAGCGAGATCTCGGACTTCTTGAACTGCTTGGACGCGTGACGACCCATCGTGTGCGCGATGGGCGTCACGGTCATGTAGCGCTTCGTCGAGGGATCCTCGTAGGCGATCTCGGTGACGTCCCACACGTCGAACAGCTGGGCGTTCTCGTTGGCGGCCTCGCTGGACGCGGGTGCGTCAGGCTCGGGCTCGTCGGCGGCGACGTCCTCGTCGGACGGCGCCTCGGTCTCCTCCCCGCTCATCTGACGGGCTTCTCCGCGTTTCCGCGAACCAGTTCGATCATGGAGACGCCGTTGACCTTCTCGACTTTGTAGTTGACGCCGGAGAGGTCGCCCATCGCGCGACCCTTGGCTCCGCCGATCCCGGCGATCGTGACCTCGTCGTGCTCGTCGATGAACGAGATGGCGCCGTCACCGGGACAGAACGCGGTGACCTGCTTCCCGTTCTTGATGAGCTGAACGCGGACACACTTTCGGATCGCCGAGTTCGGCTGCTTTGCCTCGATCCCGACCTTCTCCAGCACGATCCCGCGGGCTTGCGGGGCGCCCTCGAGGGGGTCGGACTTCTTCTTGAGCCCGCGCTCTCGCCGAGCGTACTCGGAGTCGGACCAGCGGCGCTTCTGCCGGTCCTGTTTGAGCTTACGGGCCGCGTATTTTCCGTTCGCCATCGTAGTTGCACTTCCAAGCGAAGCTACTTAAGCGTCGTCTTTCGGCGCGAAGAAACGCCCTCAGATCGCTCGAACGGCACCTCTCGTCCGTTCTGAGAGTGTTTTGCGGATCGAGCCGATCGAAAACGACGGCCGCTCTCGCCAGCTTACCGTCTCAACGGTGGCGAGCGTCCGTTGTTTCGTCCAGAGTCTGTCGGGACGTGTCCGGGCGTCAGGCGCTCGTTTCCTCGCGCGCTTCCTCGGCCCAATCCGGCTCTGCCACCGTCACACCGGGGTCGCGGTAGTCGATGTCGACGTCGACGGTCGCCTCCTGTCCCTCGTGTTCGCCGGCCCACGACTGTTTGAGCCGCGGGACGACGCCGAACTCGTACACGTGGACCGTCGCCGACGCCGTCTCGACCGTCTCGGGAATGTTCCGATCGCCCTCGAAGGCGTCGGCGGTGAACTTCGCGGTCGGCTCGCCGCGCACCTCGCCCTCTCCGTCACTCGTCGGGTTCCACAGGTTCAGTCCCTCGTACTCCGTCTCGCCGCCCGCCGTTTGCCCTTCGACGCGGATCCCCGTCACGACCTCCGAGCGCATCGCCGATTCGAGGTCATCGGCCGACCGGTCGACCGACTGGCGGCCGTACTGCGTCTCGTCGCCGATTCGCTGGCGGACCAGCGCCTCGCCGTCGGCGACGTACAGCTCCGACACGTCGGTCTCCTCGGTCTCCGTCAGCTCCTGTCGCACGTACTGGCGCCCGTTTTCGAGGTCGTACGCGGACTCGTACTCCTGAGACGGGAGCCACGGGCTCGGCTCCGTGTCGCCGTCGTGGGTCGTCTCCGCCGTCGAGAAGAGCGTGATGCCCCCGGCGTCGACGAGCGCCTCGACGTGGCGCTCCGAGAGGGTCGCTACGTCGAGTCCGTCCTCGTCCCGCCAGTCGGCGTCGGGAAACGGGCGGTCCGGCTCGCCACCGAGACAGCCGGCGCTCCCGACGGCGACTCCGGTCCCGACCCCGATGAAGAAGCGTCTCCGGTCCATGCCACGGGAAACGGGCGCGTCGGCAAAAGGAGGTTGGTTCCGTCCTCAGGTCAACTGGATGTCGTCGATGTCGTAGTGCCGCTTCGCCAGCGTCCGCGCCGTCTCGATGTTGGCGCCGTCCGCGCCGATGGCGACACCGCGGTCCGGCTCCGGCACCTCGACGTACGCGACCCGGTCGTTCTGCTCGGAGATCGTCACGGCGTTGACCGCCGCGGGCGCGAGCGCACTCGCGACGAACGCCTCCGGCGTGTCCGCGTCCTCGACCAGTTCGATGGACTTGGCGAGCCGCCGTTCCGCCTCCTCGACGGTCTCTCCGGCCTGTCCGATCGCGGCTGCCATCTTGCCGGCCGGCACGAGGAACACGAGCCGGTCGCCCTCCACGAGGCAGTCCTTTGGCGCGACCCCGGTCAGCTCGTCGAAGCGACCGATGTAGCGCCGCGCCTCGTCGGAGAGCTCGACGTACATTAGTCGTCGCCCACGACGCGCGACCCCATCCGGAGGTCGACGTCGCCGGTGCCGAGCGAGATCGGTTTACCGGCGATGACGTTCTCGATGACGCCGTCGAGCTCGTCGTACTCGCCGTGGATCGCGGCGTCGAGCAGGTGGTTGACCGTCACCTCGAACGCCGCGCGTGCGAGCACGGAGTCCTTCGACCCGGAAATGCCGTGGCGACCGATCGAATCGATCTCGCCGTTGGTCGTCATCATGTCCGCCACGAGCATGAGGTGCCGAACGTTCACGTCGTCGAGCCCCTGCTCTTCGAGCGTATTTTTCGTCTCGTCGATGATCGTCTCGCGGGCCGCCTCGACCCCGAGGTTGCGGTAGATCTCGTGAATGTTGTTACACGTCGTGCGCGAGGCATCGACACCCTCGATGTCGAGGGCGTCGCCGAACGCCGATCCTTCGGTGTAGAGGACGAACTCCTCGTCGCCGTCGATCTCCTCTTTCCGGATGACGACGCGCTCGATCTCTTCGATACCTTTGAACACGATCTCCCGGAGCCGCTCGACGAGCTGGAGCAGCTCGCGATAGCTCGGCTCGTTCGGGCCGAACTCAACGACGGTCCCCGACTGCCGAGTGTTGACGCCGAGCGAATCTTCGATCGTTTCGGCGATGATCGCGGCGACCTTGGACGGGTCCGAGTGGGTCGGCCACCGTTCGAGGAGGGTGTCGTCGTTCAAGTCGATCCGCACCAGCATGTCTGCGACGTTCGTCGACACGTCGCCGAGCGCGAGGATGCGCGTCGCCTCAATGGACCAGACGACCTCGTGGGCCTTCTCGCGGTCCGTCCCGTACTCGTCGTCGAGGTGGACGGTCATCATCGGGGTGTCCGGCGTCTTCCGGGCGTCCACCAGCTCGATGAGCCGGGGGAGCCCCTGCGTGACGTCGATCTCCGCGACGCCGGCGTAGTGGAACGTATTCATCGTCATCTGCGTCCCGGGCTCGCCGATCGACTGCGCGGAGACAGTGCCGACGGGGTCTAACGGATCGACCCGCGTCTCGATGTAGCGATTCTCGACGCCGGTCGCGATGTCGGTGGCCTGCTCGACGGTGACCTCGCCGGTCTCCTCCGCCTTTCGGTTAATCGCCTCGTACACCTCGTCTTTGAGGCGGGCGGGAAGCTCCGTGGCCCCCACGACTGCCTCCATGTCGTCGGTGACGTGGTCGTACTCAGTCATCCGACTCCACCCCCGAGGCCTTGTTCAGGCCCGGTCCAGAATGCTCCGAGAGGTTCGTCGGCGGCGTGCGCTCGCCGAGGAACCGCTCCTTCTCGTCGTCGGAGTCGAACTCCGAGTCGACGACGCGGTCGACGATGTCGTCGACGTCGATGCCGTCGCCTTCGCCCGAGGAGACTTTCACCGGCGAGGTACCGTCCTCGCCGAACTCGAACTGGACGATCCGGCCCGAGGTGTCCCGGACCGAGCCGTCGTACTGCGCCTCCAGCTCGGAGAGTGCGTTGATGAGCCGACGCTGGAGGTAACCGGACTTCGAGGTCCGGACCGCCGTGTCGACCAGCCCCTCGCGACCGCCCATCGCGTGGAAGAAGAACTCCTCGGGCGTGAGCCCGCTGCGGTAGGAGTTCTCCACGAAGCCGTGCGCCTCAGAGGACAGATCGTTCGGCCGGTAGTGGGAGAGCGTCCGATCCTCGTAGCCGCGGTTGATCCGCTCGCCGCGGACCGCCTGCTGGCCGACGGAGCCGGCCATCTGCGTGAGATTCAGCATCGACCCACGCGCGCCGGAGCGGGCCATCACGACCGCCGGGTTGTCGTCGCCGAAGTGCTGGTCGGCGATATCACCGGCCGAGTCGCGGGCCTTCCCGAGCGTCTGCATGATCTTCATCTCCAGCGTCTCGTCGACGCCGCGGCCGGGTAGCGACTCCAGCTCGCCGGCCTCGTACGTCGCGATCAGCTCCTGAACGCGGTCGTAAGCGCTCTCGATGGCGTCGTCGACCTGCTCTTCGGCCTCCGGCGGAATCGACTCGTCGTCGATCCCGATCGAGAACCCGAAGTGCATGATCGCGCGCATCGCCAGCGACGCGATCTCGTTGATGAACACGCGCGAGCGCGTCTCGCCGTACTCCTTGGTGAGGGTGTCGACGACCTCGCCGCCGAACGCGCCGACGGCGTCCTCGTCGATCGTCCCCTCGATCAGCTGGCCGTCCTCGATGATGACGTCATCGCCAGTCGACGACGAGAAGTGCAACGAGAGGTCGTCGGGCAGCAGCTCCGAGAACAGCGTCCGGCCGGTCCAGTACTCGCGTCCCTCGTCGTCGACGCCGTCCGCCTCGGGCAGCTCGTCGACTCGGGTCGCGCGCAGTAGGTCCAGCGCCTGCGTTTCCGTGAACTCGGGATTCGAGTGCGTGAGCAGGTAGGTCCCGGAGATGTGGTCCTGGATGGCACCGATGATGTTCCCGCCGAACCGCGGCGAGAGGATCTGCTCTTGGACGCGCATGAGGACGCGCGCCTCGGCGCGGGCCTCCTCGTTCTGGAGCGCGTGCATGTTCATCTCGTCGCCGTCGAAGTCGGCGTTGTACGGCGGACAGACGACGGTGTTGAGCCGGAACGTCTTGTACGGCATCACCACGACCTCGTGGGCCATGATGGACATCCGGTGCAGCGAGGGCTGCCGGTTGAAGATCACGATGTCGCCGTCGACCAGGTGACGGTTGACCTCCCAGTCGGCTTCGACCTTCTCGGCGAGTTCCTCGCAGTTCTTCTCGGTCACCTTCAGCCGTCGACCGTCGGGACGACGGACGTAGTTGGCGCCGGGATGGGCCTCGGGGCCGTTCCGGACGTACTGACGCGCCTCCTCGACGTTGCGCTCGGTGACGTTGAGCGTCTGCGTCATCTCCATGGCGACCCGGTCCGGGACGCCGACCTCGTTCAGCGAGAGCGTCGGGTCCGGCGAGATGACGGTCCGGGCGGAGAAGTTGACGCGTTTCCCGGACAGCGAGCCACGGAAGCGGCCCTCCTTCCCCTTCAGCCGCTGGCTGAGGGTCTTGAGCGGGCGGCCGGAGCGGTGGCGCGCCGGCGGCGTCCCGCTGATCTCGTTGTCGACGAACGTGGTGACGTGGTACTGGAGCAGTTCCCAGAGGTCCTCGATGATCAGCTGCGGGGCACCTGCCTCGCGGTTCTCCATGAACCGCTGGTTGATCCGAATGATGTCGACCAGCTTGTGCGTGAGGTCGTCCTCGGAGCGCTGGCCGTTGTCGAGCGTGATGGACGGTCGGGTGGTGACCGGCGGGACCGGAAGCACCGTCAGGATCATCCACTCCGGCCGGGAGTGCTCAGAGTCGATGCCGAGCACCTCCAGGTCCTCGTCCGGGATGTCCTCGAACCAGTCGCGGATGTCCGAGGGCATCAGCTTGTTCATGTCCTCTTCGGTGAGGTCGATGTCGAGCGCCTTCTCAATGGCGCGGCGGTCCTCCTTGCGCGGACGGAACTCGCCGGCCATGATCTCGTTGATCCGCTCTAAGTCGATGTCGGTCTTCTCGGCGAGCTCCTGTGGCGAGGTGCCAGGGTCGTCCTCCTCCTCATCGGGCTGCATCGCTGCCGCGATGCGCTCGGAGTAATCGCCCGAGAGCACGTCCTGAACCTCGTAGTAGGTGGTCGGTTTCTCGTGTTTGATGTCCGCCTGCGGCTCACCGCAGAACGGGCACGTCGACGCCTTCCGGGCCTGCCGGACGGCAGCCTTCAACACGTCGTGTTCGTCGTTGCCGAGCTCTTTCGCCCGCTCGTAGCGGTCGCGGAACTCGTCGCGCTGCTCCTCGTCCAAGGCGAGCTTGCCGCACTCCCGGCACGTCGAGCGGAGCAGTCGTCGGATGAGCTTCGTGAAGCCCACGTGAATGACGGGGGCCGCAAGCTCGATGTGGCCGAAGTGGCCGTTACAGGAGCCAGAGTGGGAACCGCAGGTCCGACACTCTAAGCCGGGGTCGATGACGCCCAGCCGCGGGTCCATCAGCCCCATGTCGATCGGGTAGCCGTCGTCGTTATACGTGTCGGCCGTGATCACCTTCGTCGCGGACATGTCCCGGTACGTTTCCGGGTCCATGAGGCCGAAGTCGATGCCGCCGAGTACTTTCGGTGTTTGCATTGACATTTAAATTGCGTCCTCCAGTTCGAGCTTCGGTCGGATGCCAAGGGCGATCATCTCGTCGAGGAGGAGCTTGAACGCGTAGCTCACCTCGAGCTCGTGGATGTCGTCCTCGTCGCCCGTGACCGGGTCGTACACGCGGCGCTGCTCGCGGTCCTCGACGGCGACGAGCCCGGTCTCCGCGGAGACGTGTACCGTCTCAGCGTCCGAGGACTCCAAGAGCCGCTCGTTGAGCACCATCGACGCGCCGTGGCCGATGATCGTGTCGCGCTCCATCTCCCCGACGCGCAGGCCGCCCTCGCGGGCGCGCCCCTCGGTCGGCTGGCGCGTGAGCACCTGCACCGGACCGCGCGAGCGGGCGTGGAGCTTGTTCGACACCATGTGGTACAGCTTGTGGTAGAAGATCGTCCCGACGAAGATCTCCGCCTCGATCTTCTCGCCGGTGACGCCGGAGTACATGACCTCCTTGCCGGAGGATTTGAAGCCGTGTTCCTCCAGCCCGCCGCGGAGCTCCTCCTCGTCTTCGCCCTGGAACGGCGTGCCGTCGACCCGCGAGCCGCGCAGCGAGCCGACCTTGCCGCCGAGCATCTCCAGCACGTGGCCGACCGTCATCCGAGACGGGAGGGCGTGCGGGTTCATCACGAGGTCGGGAACGACCCCCTCCTCGGTGAATGGCATGTCTTCTTGGGGCGCGAGGTGGCCCACGACGCCCTTCTGTCCGTGTCGGGACGCGAACTTGTCCCCAAGCTCGGGGACGCGCTGGTCGCGCACCTTCACCTTCGAGAGCTTGGAGCCGTCCTCGCCCTCCATCAGCGTCACGGTGTCGACGACGCCAGATTCGCCCGAACGCATCGTCACGCTCGTCTCGCGCCGCTTCTGCGGGGAGAGTCCGCCCATGTCGTCGGGCTCCTCAAGGAAGCGTGGCGGGCTGGTCTTGCCGAGCAGCACCGAGGACTCGTCCACCTTCGTCTCCGGGTTGACGAGGCCGTCCTCGTCGAGGTGGGTGTACGCGTCCTCGCCGCGCGCGCCGCGAACGTCCTGATCGGGAATCTCGAAGCGGTCCTCCTGTCCGCCGGGGTACCGGCGCTCCTCGCCCTCGTAGGTCCGGAAGAAGTGCGAGCGGGTGAGCGCGCGGTCGACGGAGCCCTGGTTCATCACGAGCGCGTCCTCGATATTGAACCCCTCATAACTCATCACGGCGACGACGAAGTTCTGCGCCGCCGGCCGCTTGTCGAAGCTGATCTGGTCGGACGTCTGCGTCTTCACCATCGCCAGCTGCGGGTAGTGCAGCAGGTGCTGGCGCGTGTCCGGCCGGATGCGGTAGTTGGCGGAAGGGAGTCCGAGCGACTGCTTCATCATCCCCGCGCCCATCGTAATCCGGGGGCTCGCGTTGTGCTCGGGGTAGGGAATCATCCCTGCGCCGATACCGAACACGAGCTGCGGGTCGATCTCGAGGTGCGTGTGGTCGTCGGTCACGTCCTCTTCGTCGACAGCCACGAGGATGTCCTCCTCTTCCTCGGCGTCGATGAACTCGACGTAGCCGCGCTCAACGAGATCCTCGAACTCCACGTCGCCGCGTTCGAGGGCCTCTATCTCCTCGTCGCCCAGGAGGGGCTCGCCGTTCTCGACGACGATCAGCGGACGACGGGCGCGTCCCGCGTCCGCGTTGACGATCACTTCCTGGGTCCGGTCTTTGACCGAGACGTTCACCATCTCCGAGACATCGCCGCGTCGGCGAGCCTCGCGGATCTGTTCTGCGAGCGCCTCGGGGTCCGGATGGGTCCCCACGAGGCTCCCGTTGACGTACACCTTCGCTTCGCGTTCTGCCTGAGCCATATTAGTCGTCCGCCGTCTGTCGGTCGACGCCCTCGATGCCGGGAATCCCCTCGACACCCATCGACGCCAGTTCTCGTTTCAGCCCCTGTTCGTCGTCTACGGTTTGTGAGAGCTCCATCGCCTGCGCGAAGTTCTTCACGAGTCCACAGTTCGGCCCCTCCGGAGTCTCGGAGGGACAGATGCGACCCCACTGGGTCGCGTGGAGGTCTCGCGCCTTGAAGTGCGGCTGCGACCGCGACAGCGGCGAGCGCAGGCGCCGGAGGTGCGAGAGCACACCCATGTAGTCCGTCCGGTCAACGAGCTGGGAGACGCCGGAGCGACCACCCACCCAGTTCCCCGTCGCGATCGGGTGTTCGAGCCGCTCGGTCAGTACGTCGGAGCGGACAACCGTGTTGACCGTGAGATCGCGGTTCCGCATGTTCGCGCGCTCAAGCTGGTACTTCACGTCGCGTGCCAGCTTGTTCAGCGCGGTCCGGAACAGGTCGCGCATCAGGTCGCCGGAGACCTTCAGGCGCTTGTTCGCGTAGTGGTCCTTGTCGTCGGCCTCGCGGCGCTCCAAGGCGAGTTCGAAGCACGCCTCGGCCATCCGGCAGAGGTAGTACGCCTTGTTGATCCGCACGTCCTCCTCGTCGACGCCCTCCTCGTGGAGGTGCGGGAGGAGGTAGCGGTCGATGACGTAGTTGGCCCGCTTGAGCTGGTAGTTCTTCCCCTGTCCGGAGGCGACGCGCTCGCCGAGGGTTTCGATGGCCCCCTCGGTCGTCTGCACCTCGGCCTCCTCCAAGTTCTCCAGCATGAACTTCACAATCTCGGGGTCGTCCGAGACGCGGTGAACGATCTCCTCGTCGGATTCGAGCCCGAGGGCGCGAACGAGGGTCACGAAGTCAATCGAGCCCGAGACGGACGGGAACGACACTTCGAGCAGCCCTTCACGGTTGCGCTCGCAAAGCACCAGCGCACGGTACCCGCGGCGTTGGGAGAACGTCTTTGCGACCTGGATCTCGTCGCCGTACTTCGAGTCGTACTCGGCGAGGATCTTGTTCGGCGCGAGGTCCTCCGAGGTCATCAGCACGCGCTCGGAGCCGTTGACGATGAAGTAGCCGCCGGGGTCGACGGGATCTTCACCGATGTCGATGAGCTCGTCGTCGGAGAAGCCGGCCATGTTGCACTTGTTCGAGCCGACCATGATCGGCATCCGGCCGACCTTCGTCTCGGTCGTGTCGACGACCTGCTCGGGCTCGTCTTCGCCGCCGCGCACGATGGACATCTCCATGAACACGGGCGCCGAGTAGGTGATGTTCCGAAGCCGGGCCTCTTGGGGGTACAGCAGCTCTTCGGAGCCGTCGGCCTCGCGGACGCGCGGAGTGACCATCCGCACATCGCCGAGTTCGACGTAGACGGGCTCTTGGCCCTCTTTGTCGCCGATATCGGTCTCGATCGTCTCCTTCTCGTCGACGACCTCCTGCATGCCGCGGTCCAGGAAGTTGTTGAACGATCGGAAGTGGTGTTCGGCGAGCCGTTCGTCCGAGAAATACTCACGTGACACCACGCGTCGGTCTTGCCTGTTCATGAGACGACTAATCGGTACACGACCGCTTCCTCAGTCGTGCGGGAGTTTCGAACGATCTTCACCACGTCGCCGACCTCTGCCTCGTCGGGGAGCGCGGGATCTGTGCGTTTGATCTTCGGTAGGTTCGTCCGTTTCACATCGTACTCCGCCAGAACCTCGTCGACCTCCTCGGCTTCGAGTAGGACGTGGTCCGGGACGAGTTCGTGTTGGCTTACGTCTACCATGGGTGGTGGTTATTGAGAGAAGCTATCACGAGATACTACAGATCGCTATATGTTCCAACCGCATAAGGCTTTTCAAGCGTCCCCGCCACGCACGGCTCACGACGACGGGGGCGTACGATACTCCCACTCATGCGGGTATCACACAAAAGGGTACCGCCGCTGCCGGTCGACGGTTCGCCGGCGACGCCGCGGAATCCGCGGCACTGCACCCGACTCGCCGCCTTCACGGCCGCCTCGCTGGATCGTACGTCCGTCTCCGCGCCGACGCCGCTCCCCCTGTCACTAGTCACCATCGTCGTCGGGGATGACAAGCCTTATTTGCCAGACAGGGGTACGAATGACTGCGACAAGCCCGGATGGTGTAGTGGCCCATCATACGACCCTGTCACGGTCGTGACGCGGGTTCAAATCCCGCTCCGGGCGTCCCCACGCTTCGGGGTTTGTCGCTGTTTGCCCGGATGGTGTAGTGGCCCATCATACGACCCTGTCACGGTCGTGACGCGGGTTCAAATCCCGCTCCGGGCGTTTTCGACGAACAACTCATCGAGCGTATCGAGCGGTCCGTGCAAAACGTATCCAAAGTTGAACCAAAGAGCGGAGCGACAGCCAGTTGGGTGTCGCCGAACCTCTTGGAGAAAGCCGACTCCGAGGACGATCGACCGAAGCTACTTTTTTTTATAAGTCGAGCAGCTCCCGCAGCTCGGTCACCAGCGACTCCGTCTTCTCGTCGGGGTCGTCGTCATCGTCGACAGGCGTGCGCCCGTCGAACGTCTCGTGGACCATCGAGACGCCTTCGGCCAGCGTGTCGAGACCGTAGCCGCCTTCGAGGACGTAGGCAGTCGCGGCCCCGATATCGTCGGTGACCGTCCGGATTCGGTCGGTCATCAGCGCGTACCCCTCCGAGGAGACGCGCATTCGCGAGATGGGGTCGTGCCGGTGGGCGTCGAACCCGGCCGAGACGATCACGAGGTCGGGATCGAACCGCTCGAGCGCCGGCGCGACCGCCTCGTCGATAGCGTACAGGTAGTCGGCGTCGCCCGCCCCGGCCGAAAGCGGGAGGTTCACCGTTGTTCCCGCCCCCTCGTCGTGGCCGGTCTCGTCGAGCGCTCCGGTATCCGGATAGAGTCCCTCCTCGTGGATCGACGCGTAGAACACGTCGCCGCGGTCGTAGAACACGTCTTGAGTCCCGTTTCCGTGATGTACGTCCCAGTCGAAGACTGCGACCCGGTCTGCGGCCCCGTCGTCGAGGACGGTCTGGGCCGCGACAGCGGCGTTGTTGAAAAAGCAAAAACCCATGGCGTCGTCGGGCACCGCGTGGTGGCCCGGCGGCCGTCCGAGCGCAAACGGGGTGTCTCGACCGTCGGCGCCGTCGAGCGCGGATCGAGCCGCCCACTGTGCGAGGCCGGCCGAGGCGAGCGCGGCGTCCCACGTCCCCTCGCTCGCGACGGTGTCGGGGTCCCAGCTCCCGCCGCCGTCGGCGACGAACGCCTCCAATTCGTCGACATACTCCGCGTCGTGGACCGCGACAACCTCTTCGCGCGTCGCGGGGTCCGCCTCTGCGTACTCGACGCCGTGTCGCTTTGCCAGCCCGCGGCGAATCGCGCGCAGTCGATCTGGGTTTTCCGGATGTCGTTCGCCGGTGTCGTGTTCGAGACACCGATCGCTGTAACCGAAGCGCATCTACTCGAACAAGGCGAAGTACGTCTCGATGTCCTCGGCCTGTACGGTCCGTCTGTCAGCGTGACGTGCGAGCGTCGCGGCCGCACTCGCGACGTTGTCGGCGTAATCCTCCAGGATATCGGCCAACGCGATGCGCGCGTCGACGCCCACTCGGTATCGGTCGTCTATCCGGAGCCGCGCGATCCGGTCGATGGGCGCGACGGGCAGGATGAGATCCTCGCGACTGATCACCTGTTCGACGCCGAAATCGGACGCCATCAGCGTCTTTCGTCCGTCCTCGGTTGCCCGTTCGGCCGCGTCGATCGCCAGCTCCGCGCCGTGCGCTTGGATCCGACGAGCCAACTCCTCGGCGGCGTCCGCACTCACACGGAGGTCCCCGGCATTCCGCCGGATGATCCCGTCGACCGGCGCGAACGGCAACTCGACACTCATACACACAGTCGCGTCCGTGCACCGTAAAACGTTTCCGTTGCCCGCTCTCCGCCGCCGAGCGACTGCATCGCCGCTACTCGTGCCGTCGCTCCCGTCGCATCCGGTTAGAACACGTCGGCGGCGTCGATCGTTCCGTCTCGTTCCGTCCCGCGCACCGTGACCTCCTCGCCGAGCCGGAGGCTTGCGTCGGTCTCGACGCTCTTCGTCCGCTGGCCGTCGTCCAACACGACAGGATCGCCGGTCTGGACGACTGTCCCGGTGAATTCGATCTCTTCGGCCGAGGGCTCCGCTGTCGCGGTCGCGGCGCCGCCGGATCCACCGCTCCCGCCGCCGACCCCGCTGTCCCCACCCTCTCCGCCGGTCTCGCCGGCGACGGCCTCGGCGGCCGCCTTCTGTTCGTCTCCGGCGAAGGCGCCGAGTCCGGTATTGCTTGTCCCGCGCTCGTCGCCGTCGTCGCTGCTCTCGGCGCTACCGAACTCTGAGGCGCCGCCCGCCGTATCGCTCCCCTCGTCGAGGACGGTGACCGTCGAACGCCAGTTCGCGGAGGCCTCAAGGTCGTCCTGCCAGCCGTCCTGAACCTCCACGTCGGTGAAGACGACGCGGTCGGCCAGCTCGATCTCACGGTCGGCCTTGTCGCCCCACAGCGCGACCCGGATCTCGCCGGTGTCGTCCTTGATGCGGACGTTCCGGACCTGCCCTTCCGAGCCGTCGTCGCGGTCGAACGTGCGCTTCGGATCCGTCTCGATGACGCCCCCGCCGACGTCGACGGTCTCGCCGATCTCTAGTTCGGCGATGTCTGTGGTCTCCGGGACGTACTCGACATCCTCATCCACGCGCTCGACGGTGCCGCGGTCGCCGACGTGAAGCTCTAAGTCGCCGTCGCGCTCGCGGACGTAGCCGTCGCCGACCTCAACGACCTCACCGGCCTCGAACTCCTCGGCGAGGTCGGCCTTATCGTCCCAAAGTGTCACACGCACGCGACCCGTCTCGTCGCCGACGGTGAGGTTGGCGACTCGCCCCTCGGAGCCGTCGTCGCGGTCGAACGTGCGGATCGAGTCCGTGTCGAGCACCTGCCCGACGAGGTCCACGTCGGACGCGCCGAGCGAGAGGTCCTCCACCCGATAGGTGTCGAGCACCTGCACGTCGACCTCGGCGTCCTCGTCCGGCTCGACCTTGTCCGCGCTCACTTCGAGCCCGCTGTACCCCTCTTTCGGGCGGCCCATGACGCGGAGCACTTGGCCGACCTCCAACTGCTCTTCGGCCGCGGCGGCCATGTCGTCCCACAGCGCGACTCGCACGGAGCCGGAGGCGTCCGCCACGTCGACGTTGCAGACGCGGCCCTCCTCGGCGTCCTCCTCGTCGCGCTCGAACGTTCGGATGTCGCCGATGGAGGTCACCTTCCCGAGGAACTTCACGTCGTTCATGCCGGGCTCGATGTCGGCGATCGTGTCGGCCTCCTCGTCGCGCAGCTCGTGGGCGATGAGCATGGCTGCGGTCTCCTCGTCGGCGAGTCCGCCCATCTGATCGACCTTGTCCTCGACGGCCGCCTCGAACTCCTCGAACTCGACGTCGGTGTCGAGATCCTCGTAGACGTCCTCTATCACTCCCATACGCGTACCACCTCAGTTGTCGAGTCCGCGGATAAGCGTTGTCTTTGCCGGGGTCTCGCGGCCGAATCGGACCGTTCGTTCTGCGGATTCCGCGGCGTCGCCGTCGCGGGTCGAGGCTTCGTCATACCCGTCCATCAGTCCCGTCGATACAAAAGGTGTGCAATCCGGATCGGCGCCGATGGATCTCTGCGCTCCGTTGTTTTCGCTCCGCTCTCCTCTCGGTACGCCCGTCCGTTGATCGGTCGTGACCGCCTCTCGATCCCACCGTGTGCGATCGTTCGCCACGCGTCTCCCGGACCGTAACCGTCTTAAGTACTAGCCCGGTACGTCTATTCGAGTCCTGGTAGGGTAGTGGACTATCCTCCTGGCTTGCGGAGCCAGGGACCGGAGTTCAAATCTCCGTCAGGACGCTCACTTTGCGGCTGTCTCACTTCGTTCGACAGCCTCCGCGTTCGGTCCTAACGTGCCCCACGCTCTCTTTGCTCGCGGCGTCGCCGCTCGCCGAGGGCTCCCTGCGGTCGCCCTCGCTCCGCTCGCGTGGGACACCGTCAGGACGTTTTCGGACGCACCAAACGGCGAGCATCACGAGCCGTGCGCGTGTCGAAAACTACAGATTTCGGTGCTCAGTCGTGTGGGTGGAACCGCTTCATCGCGCGCTTAACCGCATCCGTATCGCCGATAAAGGTGACGTGGTCGCCGTACTCCAGCACGCTGTCCGCCGACGGCACGTGATTCTCGCCGTCGCGGCTGACGACGGCGACGAAGGCGCCGTCGGGAATCTGCGCGTTGAGGTCGCGGATCGTCTTTCCGGCGAGATTCTCTGCGGTCACCTCGACCTCCTGAACGTCGTGGCTGTCGCCCAGCTCGCTCATCCAGTGGGTGATCGCCGGTCGCTCGATCTCGTCGTCGATGGCCACCGCCGTCGCCGTCGGCGAGTCGATCGCCTTCACGCCGATGCTGTCGAAGGCATCGACGTTATCCGGCTCGTTCACCCGTGAATACACCGCCTCGATGTCGAACTTCGTGATCGAGAGCTGGCACGCGAGGAGGTTGATGTCGTCGTCGCCAGTCACCGTGATCACGCGCTTGGCATCCCCGATACCCGCGCCGCGAAGCGTCTCCGTGTCGCTGCCGTCGCCCTCGTGCACGGTGAACCCCTCCGAGCGCGCCCGTTCGATCTCTTCGTCGTCTATCTCGACGATGACGACGTACTCGCCCCGCCGCTCCAGTCGTGTGGCGAGCGCCCGGCCGACCCGACCGCCGCCGATAATGATCGTGCGCATTGGTGACACTCCGAGAACGTCGCCGATCTGCTTCGCTAACCCGGCCTCGATCGCGACCGTCGCGAAGATGACGGCGAACACCGTCCCGACCAGTAGTTCGCCCGCCGCCACATTTCCGGCTAGCTCCAGTTCGATGGCGAACAGCGTGGCCACGCTTGCCGGGATGATCCCTCTCGGTCCCACGCCGGCGATGAACAGCCGTTCGGGCCACGTGAACCGCTCGACACCGGCCGTGGCGATCAGCGCCCCGAGCGGCCGAAGTACGAGCATGATCACGAGCACGATCCCGACGGCGCCGAGACCGAGTGCTGCGATCGCCTCAACGTTGATCAGCGCGGCCAGCGAGATGAACACGAACGAGAGGACGACGAGCGTCGTGTTCTCCGCGAACTGCTCGATCTCCTCTCTGTTGTCGATGTCGAGGTTCCCCAGTAGGATCCCGCTCGTCGCGGCCGCCGCGATGCCCGCCTCGGCGGCGACGGCTTCAGCGGCTGCGAACGCTCCGACTGCCGCCGCCAACACGAGGAACTGAGACGCCTGCACGTCGCGTTCGGGGACCAGATCGCTGTCCAACAGGAAGTAGATCACCACCGTCGCGAGCACCCCCGCAAGCACGCCGACGCCGAGCCGCTCGACGAACGAGAAGAGGGTCGCCGGAACCCCGAGGTCGTCGAGCAGCAGCGTCTCGAAGATCACCACGGCGACGATCGCGGCCGTCACGTCGTTGACGATTCCCTCGGTCTCCAGCGCGGTCGCGACGTGGTCCCTGACGCGGACGACGTTGAGTATCGGCGTGATCACGGTCGGTCCGGTCGCCACCAGTAGCGCACCGATGAGAAGCGATATCTCCCAGTTGGCACCCTCAAAAAACCGGACCGCGGCTGCCGTTCCGAGGAACATTACGAGAGCGCTGATCGTCACTAGCCGGAGTGATACCGTTGATGCACCCCGGATCCGCTCGATCTGCAGGGCGAACGCCCCCTCGAAGACGATGATCGCGACGCTGATCCCGACGATTATCTCAAGTCCGTTCCCGAACGTATCTAATGTGACGAGCCCCAACACCTCCGGTCCCAACACGACTCCGATGAGGAGGTAGAAGATGACGCTCGGGACCTTTAGGTGGTGAGCGACCAGCTGGACGACGAGTCCCGACACGAGGATCGCCGCGATGACCGGCAACAGGCTGGACACGTCTACGGTTTGTATGGTCACCGCCCTTCTTAGTGTACTGGTGCTTGGGGTCATATTTGTCTCCGTGTCGTCTGCGTGATATAACTGAAAATCATACTCTCGTAGAAATGAATCACGCCATTGATCCGCACACACGAGCAACTATTAACTCAGTTCCTCCTGTCAATGAGTATATGCCCGAGCGGACTCCCCCGCCGGGTGCCCCCACCATGACCGTCCGCAACTCCATCTCGATGCTCGCCCCCCTCTGGAGCGTTGGGAAGCGGGGTTGCGGAACGGTCGTCGATCGCTTTGACGCCGTCGCCGCATAACCCCGATGCGGGGGCGGTCGATTTTGCCCGTCGGAGCGAGCGCCGCCTTCTCCCTCTCCTACCTTTCCGACAGTTGGACCCGGTAGCTCAAGCGGCAGAGCCTCGGGATGAGGAATCGACTCCCTCTCGGGTCCGTATGGCAGTCCACCCCTGCCACCGTGCGACCGATGTCGCGCTCCGGCTGGCGGTCCCCCGCGACGCCGCGGGCGACCTCCACGCCGGGGTCCGCGCTAAGATCGCCGGGCGTGACGGTGTCGATGTCGAAACCGTCGACATCGTCGCTCTCCGGCCGCGCCTCAACGATCTCACCGTCGAGGTCGATGCCTCAATCCGGCTCGCCCCGGGCGTTGAGGTCGACGATCTCGGTGAGATCGTCGGGATCCACGAGGCGCGTCCCCGGTAGCCGACGCCGCCGGCCGATCTTGGTCAACACGCCCCCGACCGACGCACCGACTCCGACCGCGGCGCGAGGCTTCGCGCCATCCACCACCCCAACAACACGACGATGACACGAGACCACCCCCCCTCCAAACGCACGAGACACCCCGACCTCTACGCCGGTCCGGCTCCGTCCGACCGCGCGCCCTCGTGGCGCGCGACGGCGGTGCTCGCCGGACTGCCGGTTCTGACGCTCGCGGTCGCCGCGTTCCCGACCGCAGTCGCGTTCGCAGCGGCGTCTCTTGCCGGCGCAGTTGCCGGTGCGGCTCTCTACCGCCGGTACCCGGACGCGTTCGACCGCGTGTTTGACCGCGCGCTCTCAGCCTCCGGCGACGAACCCGCCGGCGCTGCCGACGGCTGATCACTTCGAGTCACCGGCTCCCCACTGACGCTCGGCCTTCCGGTTCCCGCTGGCGTTCGATCCTTCTCCCTCCGCCCATCGCTGGCGTTTCGCCCTCCTCCTCCGCACACCGTTTTTTCCGGCGGTCACCGCGGGCGGCCTTATTGCTTATACGTCGGAGTCTCTGACGGACCGACATGACTGATCACGATCTCGGCTCCGGCGCCCGAGAGACGGGAACCGAGGATGCTGGCGACGAGCGAGCAGACGACGGACACGTCGGCGACGAAGGCACCGTCCCGACGGTGCCAGCCGCGCTCCGTGCCGGCGCCGCGCTGTTCAACGAGGGATACGTCCTCGCGGCGCACGACCCGTGGGAGGCGGCGTGGCTCCCGCTCGCAGAGGGGCCCGACGAGCGTCTGCTCCACGGGCTGATCGCGGCTGCGGCGGCGACCCACCACGCCGGCGCCCGCAACTGGTCCGGGGCGGTCGGCTGCGCGGGAAACGCGGTCGAGTACCTCGACGGTGTCGGATCGATGCCGCGGGGGGTCGACATCGAACCCGTCCGCGACTGGTGTCGCCGGCTCGCGACCGACCCGGAGACGATCGAGCGCACAGCCCCACCGACGCTCCGGATCGAGGGAACCGCGCTCCGGTTCGGTGATCTCGATCTGCCGGCGGCGCTGCTCGCGGCGCCCGCGCTGGCCGGTGCGGTCACTCACGGCGACGAGGCGACCTTCGAGACCGCGGCGGAACTGGCACGCGAAGAGCGCGGGACCGGTCGGACGCAGTTTGCGGAGCTACTGTTCGCGTTCCTCCGCGAGCCCGACACCCGCCCACAGGTGGCCGCGCGGTTCGCGGATCACGTGGAACTCGTACAGCGAAAGCGGCGGGATGTCGACGACCTGTTTTAAACGGTGTCCTCCCGGTCAGGCGCCGTCGGTCGGCCTGTCGGGGTCTGACGGAAAGTTGGGTTCGGTCGGGCCGTCGTCGCGATTGACGTCACCGTCATCTTCGGTCGGCTCGCTGCCTTCACCCGTCACACCGGACTCGGTCTTCGGCTTCCCCTCAAACGTGTAGTCGGCGGAGTTGTCGGCCGGGTCGTAGCCGAGGACCTCGCGGGCGCGTTCGATCGAATAATAGCGCCGGTCGTTGTTCGAGATGCCGTAGACGATCTCGTAGCCGTAGTCGGCCTGCAGACACCGGTCGAACAGGTGCCCGCAGTCGCGGTGCGAGAGCCACATCGCCTGCCCGCGCTCGTACTCTCGCGGCGGGTGGTCCTTCGTGAGGTTCCCGATGCGGACGCAGACGACGCCCATCCCGTGTTCATCGTGGTAGAAGCGTCCGAGCGACTCCCCGGCCGCCTTCGAGACGCCGTAGAGGTTCCCGGGGCGCGGGAGTTCGGTGCCGTCGAGCCGGTAGCCGTCGTCGGGACGGTACAGGTCCGGCGTGCGATCCTCGGTCTCGTAGCCGCCGACGGCGTGGTTCGAGGAGGCGAACGCGAACTTCTTCACGCCGGCGTCGACGGCGGCGCGCATCACGACTTGCGTCCCGTCGATGTTGTTCCGGAGCACGGAGTCCCACGGCGCCGTCTTCCGGGGATCGCCGGCGAGGTGGATCACCGCGCCGACGCCCTCCATCGCCTCTCGGACGGCGTCCGCGTTGGTGATGTCGGCGACGTACTGATCGGCATCGGTAACTCCGACTGGGACCTTCGTCGCCGGGAGCGGCTCCCTATCGAGGAGTCGCCACTCGTAATCGTCGCCGATGCCGCGGAGGATGGCCTGCCCCACCCGTCCACCGGCGCCCGTCAGCAGGACCGGCTCGTCCATTCGGTCGTACGTGGGCGCGAGACGGGCATATATGACACGGTTCGGCCGCGATGCGTCAGATCGATGGTTGTCCGCGCCCTACAGCTTCTCTCGCGAGATACTCACGCCGGTCGGGGTGACGATGATCTGGTCGTCACCCTTCTGGACGATGTCGCCGTCGACCTCTCGAGCGACCTGCCGTAGTTCGTCGATGATGTGTTCGATCGTCCGGTCCGACGTAGAGTGGCGGGTGATGTCTGCGATGACGAAGTCGCCGTCGTAGACGGCGTCTTTGATCGGGATCACGTCGCCCTGGTCGCCGATCTCCGCAATGTGTACCTGCATGCCCGTTTCCGCGTGCGCCTCGGCAAAGTCGTCGAGGTCGAGCTCGACGTAATCGTCGACGGAGCGGTTCCCGCCGCCGCCGAGGATCTTGCTCATAATACCCATACACACCACACGACGAGGTCAGACATTAGTTCTTACGTCAGACGCTCTCGTCGAGCCGGTCGTCAGCGGTTCTCACCGAGTCGCTCTTGCCACTCTTGAACCCGTGACAGCAACTCCACCGGCGCGGTCTCCGCGACGTCGACGTCGGTCAGTTCCTCGATCACGGCGCGGGTCTCGGGATCGAGCCGGTCGGTCTCCACGGCCTCCGCGGCCTCTGCGGTCTGGGTAGTCCCGCTGACACCGTCTGCTCCCGACCCCGGCGGCGTCCCGTTTCGACCTTCTTCGGCGCCGGGGGCGGTAGCCTCTGTCGACCCGGCGTCATCGCTGTCCGAGAACGACCCGGACGAGAGGTCGAAAACGACCTGTTTCGTGTCGCCGTCGGCGGTGCCGGTGAAGCCTCCGCGTTCGCCCCCTCCGCCCCGCGCTCCGCCCTTCGCCTCGATCGCCTTCTCCTCGCGAAGCCGGTCGAGCACCGTCCCGGCGCGGGAGACGACTGGAGCCGGAACGCCCGCGAGGTCGGCGACGTGGACCCCGTACGACCGATTTGTCGGGCCGTCGCGAACGGTCCGGAGGAACGTCACCTCGCCGTCGCGCTTGTCGACGGCGACGTGGACGTTCTCCACGCGCGGGAGGTGGTCTGCCAGCGTCGTCAGCTCGTGGTAGTGCGTGGCGAAGAGGGTCCGCGCGCGCACCTCGTTATGTAAATACTCGGTCGCGGCCCACGCGATGGAGATGCCGTCGTAGGTGGCGGTGCCGCGGCCGACCTCGTCGAGGATGACGATCGAGTCGGCGGTCGCCGAGTGGAGGATGTTCGACAGCTCCTGCATCTCCACCATGAACGTGGAGCGCCCCTGTGCCAGCTCGTCGAGCGCGCCGACGCGGGTGTAGATTCCGTCGACGAGCCCGACCGTCGCCGTCCGCGCGGGGACGAACGACCCCGCCTGCGCGAGCAGCTGGATCAGCGCCGCCTGCCGCATATACGTCGATTTCCCGCTCATGTTCGGCCCGGTGACGATGAGGAAGCCGCGCTCCCCGTCGAGCCGGAGATCGTTCGGCACGAAATCGGTCGTCCGCTCGACGACCGGGTGGCGCCCGGCCTCGACGTCGAGCCGGCGCTCGTCGGCGAGTTCGGGTCGCGTCCAGTCGTTGCCGGCGGCGTGGGTCGCCAGCGACGCGAGCGCGTCGATCTCGGCGACCGCTCGCCCCACGTCCTGTAAGAGTTCGGCGTCGGCGGCGACCCGCTCTCGGAGCTCCTCGAACAGCTCGTACTCCAGCTCGCCCCGGGCCTCCTCCAACCGGAGCACCTCGCGTTCCCGCTCTTCCAGTTCGTCGGTGACGAACCGCTTCGAGTTCTTCAGCGTCTTGATCTCGCGGTAGTGCTCGGGAACCCCGTCGGCCGCGGATTTGCCGACCTGGATGTAGTAACCGTCCGTCTTGTTGCGGTCGACGGTGACGTGACTCAACCCGTACTGCCGCTTTTCGCGCTCTGCGAGCCTATCGAGCCACTCGTTCGCCTTCTCGTGGCGCGCGATCAGCTCGTCGAGCTCGCCGTCGTATCCCACCCTGAGTAGCCCGCCCTGCGTCTTCGTCTTCGGCGGGTCCTCCGCGAGCGCGTCCGCGAGTTCGTCGTGGAGGGTCGCGGCGCGCTCGCGGTCGATTCGCTCCAGCACCGCTGCGACCGGGGAGTCCGCGAGCGCGGTCCCGGACACGGCGTCGGCGAGCGCGGGCACCAGCGCCAGCGAGTCCCGCACCGAAAGGAGTTCCCGCGCGCCCGCGCTCCCGCTAGTCGCCCGCGCCGCGAGCCGTTCGAGATCGTACGCGTCGCCGAGCGTCTCTCGCAGGCGGTCGCGCGCGAGCGCTGCCGACGCGAGCGCCTCCACCGCGTCGAGCCGGCGGTTCAGTTCCTCGCGGTCCCGGCGCGGGCGGGTGATCCACTCTCGGAGGAGGCGGCCGCCGGCGGCGGTGACGGTGTGATCGACCGTCTCGAACAGCGAGCCGTCGGCGTCGCCGCGCATCGTCTCGGTGAGTTCGAGGTTGCGTTGGGTCGTGGCGTCGACGGCGACGTGGTCGCCGTCGCCGTAGGCCGTGAGACGGGTGATCGATGCCAACACGCCGGCGCCGGTTTCCTCGACGTAGCCGAGGACGGCTCCCGCCGCGCGCAGCGCCAGTTCGGAGTCGATGCCGACGCTGTCGGCGGTCTCCCGCCCGAACTGCTCGCGGACCGCGTGTTTCGCGCGTCCCGGCGCGAACGCCTCCGCGTCGAAGACGGAAACCGACCCCGAGAGGTCCTCTCGGACCGCTCCGAGCAGTCGGTCGTCGTTGCGGACGCGCGGTCCCGGGAGCACCTCGGCGGGGTCGAAGCGGTACAGCTCCGCGCGGAGGTCGCCCTCGTCGTCGACTTCGGTGACGAGGAACCGGCCCGTGGTCACGTCGGCGAGCGCGAGCCCGTAGGGGCCGTCCGCGTCGTCGCCCTCGCGGACGATCGCCGCGAGGTACCGCGCGTCGTCGTCGGCGGTTTCGAGGAGCGTCCCAGGCGTGACGACGCGGGTAATCTCCCGGGCGTGGCCGTCCTCGGTCTCGTACTGGTCGGCGACGGCGACCCGGTAGCCGCGCTCGACGAGCGCCTTCACGTACGGGGTCAGCTCCGAGAGCGGCACGCCCGCCATCGGGTACGACGAGCCGTGCGAGGACTTCTGTGAGACGGTCAGGTCCAGCTCGTCGGCGACCAGCTCGGCGTCGTCCGCGAAGAACTCGTAGAAGTCGCCGCACTGCATGGCGAGGATGTCCGCGTCGGTCTCGGCCTTGAGGTCGAGGAACTCCCCGACGATCCCCGTTGGCATATATCCGTACTCCCGCCGTCGGCGGGTAAAACCCTACGGGTGTGCCGTGGCCCTAACGGGCGTATGGTCGCCGCGGCGTCCGTGTCACCCCAGACGGTTCCGCCGCGTCGACACCCGGTGAATGACCCCGGAGAGGCCGAAAAGCACCGCGAACAGGACCGCGTACGCGTATCCGGAAACCGCCGCGAACGGGACCGTTCCGATCCACGCCGCGCCGCCGAGCAGTCCGCACACGACTGCGAGGCCGATGTAGTACTCCCCCCAGAGGATCTCGTTCCCCGAGACCACTTCGAGGTACATCTCGAGCTGACGGCTCTCCTCGGTCAGCGAGACGATCCCGCGGTTCGGCTCGTAATCGATGAATCCCCCACCGGCGAGTTTCGGCAGGTGAGACTGGTGGAGCGCGGTGTACACCCGCTTGCGCTGTTTGTACGTCACTTCGGGGATTTCGACGTCGTTCTCCCACGCCGCAAGCTGCTCGGAGATGTCCCTGACGCGAGCGTCGTCATCGTGTTGTTTCAGGTAGGTGATCACGTTCCGCCGCCGCCGGTTACTGAGCGCCTTGAACACCTCGTCCCGTGAGGGTTCGTCGGCGTCGTTGTTCGTCGCTTCCTTCTCCCCTATGAGTTGTGGTGTCATGGCTCAGTCACGTGTTGAATTACCTTACCTATTGAGACCAGATCACATATCACTATCTATTACTATTCCGCCGAGACTGTCTGGAAGATATACAGCTCTTGACATCCTCCTCTGCGTTCACGCGGAGGAGGATGTAAATTTGTATAAACTGCCAATCACAGCGCTACTCGCGAGCCGTCCGCGATCGAAACCATCGTGTGAATGCTCAGAACTTGTCATCCAAATGAATATGTGTATCCCGGCTCTGTATCGCATCTCATACCGGTTGGTAGGTCGCGCATACATAGGCTCCCTCGTCACCAACGACTGGCATGACGGCATCACACGATACCGACACCCCTCTCGGCCGGCTTCGGCGTCCAGAGTACACCGGCGAAAACCGCTGTCTCCCCTGCACGGTCGTCAACGTCGCGATCGCCGCGGTCGGCGCAGTCGCCGTCGGCGCGCTGATCGCGGTCGAACTCGGCGCGGTCGTCCTCGCCGTCGCGCTCGCAGCGATCTGGCTCCGCGGCTACCTCGTGCCCGGCACGCCCGAACTCACGAAGCGCTACCTCCCCGGGCGCGCGTTGCGGCTGTTCGGAAAGGGACGCGACGCCGGGCCGCCGGCGGAGGTCGACGCCGAATCGTACCTCCTGTCGGCCGAGGTGTTGGTCGAGACGCCGGACGGGAGCGACCTCGCGTTCGCGCCGTGGTTCGAGTCGGCGTGGCGGACGCACCTCGCCGCGCTGCGCGACGCGGCCGACGCCGAGTTCGGCGCGTCGTCGGTGCCGGGCGAGGCGGTCGGAGCCGCCGAGACCGCCCCCGACGGTACCTGCCCTGCCTCTCCCGCCGACATCGCCGCCCTCGCGCGGCTCGCCGGCGTCGACGAGGACGGGCTCTCGCTGCGGTGGCGCGGCGAAGCGGGATTCGCGCACGCCGGCAACGAGCGAATCGGTCACTGGGAGTCCCGATCGGCGTTCCTCGCGGATGTCGCCGCCGACCGCGCGTTAACGGCGCATCTCGACGACTGGGCGTCGCTCCCGCTCGTCTCCCGGAGCGGCGTGCTCGGTGCGCTCCGGCTGTTCGTCGAGCGGTGCCCGACTTGTGAGGGGCCGGTACAGTTGGAAGAGCGGGTCGTCGAGTCGTGCTGTTCGAGCTACGAAGTCGTCGCCGGGCGGTGTACCGCGTGTACCGCGCGGCTGTTCGAACTCGACCTCCCGCCGTCGCTCGCGGAAGCGCGGTAGTACGGACCCGTTTTTGACGGCGTTCGATCGGCGGCGCTCGCCGCGGCGAACGCGCATTTATAAGGGATCTACAGCGTCGTTGTCGGCTGTTTATAAGTGGTTGCTGGCGGATCGACGGTGAACACCTCCAAAGCCCCAGCCGCGAGGCCCGTTGGCCGCTCGCCGGCGCACGCCACCGCCTCGGCGACGACTTTTATAAGTAACACCGAAACGTCGCAAAATCGCAGGTCGCCTCAGCCGCGTCGTCGCAGACGGAGGGTGGCACTTCGGCCGGCTCGAAGCTGCCGGAGCACGGAGAAACGGTTGATCCACAGTTGGTAGGCGCTCGCGGCGGCGAACAGCGCGAGCGCGAGGCTCGTCAGCAGGACCGGATCGATCGCGGAGACGAGGGGGACGCCGAGCAGCGCCGCGAGCAGGACCGTCAAGGAGACGACGCCGAGCGCGCGGTACAGCTCCGACCACGTGACGCCGGCGCTCGCGACCACCTCGGTGTACAGCGCCACGTCCCGCGCGTGCCGGGACACCTCGATCGTCTGGGTCTCCCGGTCGTACTCGATCACGCCGAGCTCTTCGAGCTTCGGGAGGTGCGTCTGCACGAGCGACGTGTACACGCTCTCGCGACAGCGCTTCGGCGGCGGGCTCTCGCCGGTCTCGTGGCCCGCGACCAGCGCCGACAGCTCGTGAACCGTCACGACGCCGCCGACGCTCCCGAGCTGTTCGAGAGCGCGCCGACGGCGTTCGTTCGCGAGGATCGTGTACACCTGTTCGGCCGGAAGTAGGTCTGTTCGGAGCTTCATGGATGTGGGCCGCCGACGTCCGAAAAACGGAGCGTCAGTCGATACGTCTGACACGTCCGATGGGAGCATATGTATGGTCCGGCTACCCGGTCGGCGACGGACCTCGCCGCTCCGCTCTCCTCGCGAAATCACCGAAAACCGATACACGTGAGCGAGTTGAGTTACGGGCGACTCGGTGAGCCCGCCGAACGCCGACGCCACGTGATACGGCCTTCGTACCGCTCGGACCGCCGCGAGTACGTTCTTCGTTCCGGGATCGGCGCCATGAGTAGGGCACCCAAACCGCCGATCGAACGGCCCGTTGAACCGAGAAAATCTGGCGTTCTACCCGGTCGAACGGCGCGTTCGACGATGACGTGGCTACGCGTAACTACGTCGGTATCCCTCGGAGGAGAGAGTAACCGACTTCGGCTAACCGGCACGGACGGGGGCGAGTCGGCAACGAACCATGAACCCGGACACAAACGACACAATCGGACTCTCGCGACGCACGCTGCTCGCCGGCCTCGGTGCCGTCGGCGTGGCCTCTGCGGGCGCGGGACTCGGGACGACGGCGTATTTCAACGACACCGAGTCGTTTGAGGGTAACACGCTCACCGCGGGCGAGCTCGATCTCAAGCTCGACTACCGCGCCACGTACGCGGGCGGCCCTGGGCGCATCGATGAGATCAACGGCTGGTATCCGGACTTCGAGGTTGAAGAAGAGGAGGACGGCGTCTACCTCATCGGCGAGGTCCCGAATATCGACGAGGGCGAGTGGCCCGATATCGTGCAGGAGCGCGACTTCTGTGCGCCCGACGTGGGCCTGATCAACGGCGACCAGATCCCGGTCTTCACGCTCGACGACGTGAAACCCGGTGATTGCGGCGAGGTGACGATCAGCCTCCACATCTGTGACAACCCCTCGTGGGTGTGGATGAACGGTGAGCTAACCGCGAACGACGAGAACACCGTCTCCGAGCCCGAGGCGGGCGCGGACGGTGAGGGTAACGCGCTCGGCGACGACAGTGACGGCCCGATCAGCGGTGAGGGCGAGCTGGCCGACGCCATCGACGTGACGGTATGGTACGACGAGAACTGCAACAATATCCTGGACGCCGACGCCGAGGAAGCAGGGGATTCGGTGTGCGTTCAGCTCGTGATCGACACGTCCGGATCGATGGGTGGCAGCCGTATCGCCAACACGAAAAGCGGCGCGAAACAGCTTGCGGAAACTATCCTCGATGCGAATCCCGACAACCAGGTCGGCGTCACGCGATTCAACAACGGAGCCAGCACGCCGCAACAGCTGACTGATGACCTGGACGACGTCGAGGCCGCGATCGACGGGCTCAGCGCGAGCGGAGGCACCAACGCTCAGGCCGGCGTGGACGCCGGACAGGCTGAACTCGAGAACTGCCCCCACGACAACCGCGTGATGGTCGTCTTCGGCGACGGCGACATCAACACCGACGGCAGCGCGGCGAAAGTCGCTGGGACCGAGATCTTCGCGATCGGCGTCGGCGGCGCGAGCTTCAGCGACCTCGAGGACCTCGCCAGCGATCCGGCCGACGAGCACGTGTTCTTCGCGATCGACGACGGGGCCATCGAGCAGATCTTCGGACAGGTCGCCGAGACGATCACAGTCGGCGAGGAGGTCATCTTCGAGGGATCGCTCGCCGGGGCGATGGCTGCGCTCTCGGATGGGATTGCGCTTGACGGCAACCGCTCTGTCGAGGGCCGACAGCCCTACGAGGGCGGCCTCACCCAGTGTATCGGCTTCGAGTGGTGTCTGCCTGCAGAGGTCGGCAACGAGGTCCAGACCGACTCCGTGGCCTTCGATCTCGGCTTCTACGCCGAACAGTCGCGGCACAACGACGCGCCGGACGTGTCGTTCAACGGAACGGCCCCGACCAGCAACAGCACCGCAAACGTGTCGCAGTAGACACGCGACTCCGAGCGGGACACCCGCTCGCCCCCGGGCGGTACTCGCCCGGTTCCCGGTTCGGCGCCTTCGGGCGGCCGACGCGGCGGTTCGTGACCGCCACCGGGAGTTCCCCTCAGGGGATGATACACAATGAACGACGATACAATCGGACTCTCGCGGCGCAAGATGCTGGTCGGACTCGGTGCGGTCGGTGTCGCCTCCGCGGGCGCAGGACTGGGAACGACGGCGTACTTCAACGACACCGAGTCGTTCGATGACAACACGCTGACGGCCGGCGAACTGGACCTGTTCGTCCACGTCGACTACTCCGAAGACCAGGGCAGCTACGCGCAGTACTCCACCCCTGACGGGACCTTCATCGACGGCAACGTCGTGGGCGGCGGAGAGGGTGACCCCCTCAGCATCCAGGTCTCCGACCTCAAGCCCGGCGACTCCGGCGAGGGCGAGTTCTGCTTCTCGATCGTCGACAACCCCGCGTACATGTGGATGTGTGGCGCGGTGACTGAGAACAACGAAAATGGGCAGTCCGAGCCCGAGATGGACGCCGACACGACCGGCGGCGACCCCGGCGAAGGCATGGGCGAACTCGCCGACGCGATGCAGGTGACTGTCTCGTACTGCACCGACGACGACGGCGAATACGCTCTCGGCGAGGAGATCGCTTCCGGCTCGCTGGCGGACGTGATGAGCGCGCTCGACAACGGCATCCCCCTCTCCGGCGACGGCGACGCGGAGGCCCCGGTCGACGGCCGCGCGCCCTTCGAGGGCGTCGACTCGGCTTTCGTCAACGAAACCGAGGTCAACGCGGCCGAGCAGTGCGTCTGCTTCGAGTGGGAGGTCCCGTTCGACGTGGGCAACGAGATTCAGACCGACTCTGTCGCGTTCGACTTCGAGTTCTACGCGGTGCAGTCGCGCCACAACGACGGCTCGGCCAACCCCTGTATCACCTCCCGTGAGGTCGAGGGCTTCGGCAAGCAGGACTACGAGCCGGACGCCGACGTGCTGTGGGCCTCCAAGGCGCGCAACGGCGGCTCCAACACCTTCGAGCTGATCGTGGGCGACGACAACAGCAACGCCGACACCGCCGACTACGACTTCGGCGGCAGCAGCTTCGACGGTGACCTGACGGTCGCGTACGACGCCGACACCGGCGAAGCGACTCTCGAACTCGCCAACGGTACCACCACCGACGTCAGCTACGCCGTCAGCAACGCCGCCGGCGACGTGATCTCTATCGTCGCGCGCGGCAGCGACGCGAGCCACCTCGCGAGCGTCTCGAACGTCCGGGTCAACGGGACGGCCCCAACTGGTCCCGACGCAGTCGAGGCGGACGGCAGCGAGACCGTCTCTCTCCTGATCGAGGACGTCGACGCCAGCGCCGACTGGGAACTGACCGCGGACGTGGCGTTCGAGGGCCTCGACGACGACCCGAGCGCTTCGGACGAGAACCCCGCAGTGTACGTCGAGGTGCTCGACGCGTAGGCGGACGGCTTCACTGACATACGGGGGCGTATTCCCCCACCTCCCACTCCGGACCCGCGCGGGCGGCCGGGACGACGGTTCGACTCCGTCGGTGGGACTTCCCCTCGGGGAATCACACTCATGGCAGACAACGACAACATCGACACAATCGGACTTTCGCGGCGCACGCTGCTGGCGGGCCTCGGCGCGATCGGCGTGGCCTCAGCGGGGGCTGGGCTCGGGACGACGGCGTACTTCAACGACACCGAGTCGTTCGAGAACAACACGCTCACCGCCGGCCAGCTCGACCTGCTCGTCGACTGGCAGCAGACGTACGACTTCGGCGATGGCCATCAGTTCGTCAGCGCGCACCCGGACCACGACGGCGACGGGGAGCAGTCGATCGCCGCTGACAACGACGCCGGAGAGATCAAGTACAGCGACTTCCCGGACGACGAGGACGAAGACAGCAACGGGGCGAACATCCCCGTCCTCGACTGCGAGACCATCCCGCCGCTTTCGGAGGCGGACTTCGGCACGGACCCCGTCACCGGCGAGGAGATGGAGACGCTCGTCCAGTTCACCGACGTGAAGCCCGGCGACTCGGGCGAGATCACCTTCTCGTTACACCTCTGTGACAACCCCGGCTACATCTGGATGCAGGCGGGCAACGTCAGCGATGAGGGCGGCGCGTTCACGGAGCCGGAAGACGTCGCTGCCGGCGAGAACGCCGCCGACCTCGCGGACGCCATCGACGCGAAGCTCTGGTACGACGAGGACTGCGACAACGTTCACGACGACGCGGGACCGATCGACATCATGCTCACGCTCGACTTCTCGGGGTCGATGCTGTACGACCAGTACGGCGGCGTGGTGAGCACGGACCCGATCCAGGTCGACGGCCAGAGCTACGGCGAGACGACGAAGATCGACCTCGTCGAGCTCGGCACGCGGCAGTTCATCGACTACCTGCAGGCGCAGAATGCCGACGTGCAGGTCGGCGTCGTCTACTTCGACGGCGAGGGGAGCGGCGAGAACACCCCTCGGACCGGCATCCTCGAACCGCTAACGACCAACCTCTCGGCGGTCGACACCGCGCTGTCGAACCTCCGTCAGAAGCTCGCGAACGTTGTGAGCGACGCGGCCCCGTCGACGCCGTTCGACAACGACGGGAACCCGGACCCGTACTCGAACGCCGACGGCATCGCCACGGGCACCTACATCAGCGAGGGGCTCGACGACGCGCAGACGGAACTCGCCAGCAACGGTCGAGCGAGCGCGGAAAAGCGGAACATCGTCCTCTCGGACGGCGAGTCGTTCAACGGCGACGGGAACACGAACTACGCGCCGCCCGCGAGCGCCGCGGCCAACGCCCGCGCCGCGTCCCCGGCGCCCGCGACCGACGTGTACACGATCAACGTCAACGGCAGCGCCAGCACGCTCCAAGCGATGGCCGGCCCGGCCGGCGGCTCGGGCGGCGATCCCGTGTTCTTCAACGACATCAACGACCCGCTCAACATCCCGACGGTGTTCGGCAACCTCGCCGCACAGACCGTCGCGGAGAAGGTCATCATGGAGGACACGCTCGCGAACGTCCTCGACGCGCTCGCGGACGGGAACGGCGTCCCGCTCGACGGGAACCGTGCGACGCTGTACGACGAACTCAGCGACGACCCCAACGACCCGGACCGCGAGGCGTTCCGCGGTGACGGCGTGATGCACTGCGTCGCGCTCTCGTGGGAGCTCCCGTTCGACGTGGGCAACGAGATCCAAGGCGACACGCTCAGATTCGACCTCGGGTTCTACACCGAACAGGCGCGCCACAACGACGGTACCGGTCCCGATCTGCCGGCCTGATTTCCCGGCTTACGCCGGCCCGCTGAGCAGTCGATCCACGTTGGACCGGGTGGCAGATCGGGTGACTACGCGGGGGTATGACATTCGTACTTCCGGGTACGACCGCCGTTCCGGCGGGGTAGGACGCGCATACATACGAGTGCAGTGAGGGTAGGAAGGGTATCGACGAAACGGCCGTTCGGAGCCGCAACGACACACAATGACACAGAAAGAATCGAAACTCACGCGGCGGGAGGCACTCGCGGGCGTCGGGGCCGTCGGCTTCGCGACCCTCGGGGCCGCCTCCGGACGGCCGACGGGAACGGACGGCTGGAGCGAGTACTCGGAGTACACGTACGCGCAGTCCGACACCCCGTGGGACCTGCGAGTCGGCTGGCGGCGCACGGTGAACGGAGCGGTCGTCGGATCGAGCCCGATCGATGGCGTCGTCGACGTCGAGGCGGCTGGGATCCGACTCGTCGACGTCGAGGACGCGCTTCCGGGAGACTACGGGACCGCGAGCGTCGGGCTCCGACTCGACGACCCCGCGGGCACCGCCCCGGACGGCGTTCGGGTGTGGCTGCGGATCGACCCTCGCCTCGGTGACGCCGACGCGGCGAGCGCGGCCCTCGCCGAGCGCATCACGCTCGACGTCCGGTACGACACCGGAATCCTCGGGATCGGGGGCTGCGGGGGCGCCGAGAGCGACTTCGCCGGCTACGGCGAACCGATCGCGTCCGGAACCCTCGCGTCGCTCGACGGCTCCGCGCTCGCGACGGGCGTGGAACTCAATCCCAGACTCCTCGGAAACGGCTGTCTCACAACCGATGAGCGTCGCTGTCTGATCTTCGCGTGGGAGTTCGAATCGGAGGGCGGCAACGCCGGACAGGGCGGCGCCGTCGACTTCGACGTGGAGTTCGCCGCGGACGACTGCGGCGCCGAGGGGAACCCGTTCGAGGCGACCGACGGAGCGAGCGGAGACAGTTCGCTCGACGCCGACGGGGGATCCGCATGACTCTCGGAGACGACGGCGCGGGGCGCCCGAGCGAGATGAGCCGGCGCCGCCTGCTCGCCGGCATCGGCGGTATCGGCGCTGCCGGGATGGCGAGCGGGCTCGGGACGGGGGCGTATCTCTCGGACCGCGAGACGTTCCCGAACAACGGCTTCGGTGCCGGAGAGGTCGAGCTGGTCGTGAACGACACAGTCTCTGACGGGACCTTCGCGGTCGACGTGTCGGAGATCAATCGCGGCCACGATGGCACCGAGCGGTTCGATATCGAGGTACGGACGAACCCCGTTCGAGTCTGGCTCGCGACCGACTGTCCGGACGCTAGCGACGCCCTCGCGAACGTCCTCGAAATCAAGGTCATCGTCGACGGGGAGTCGCTGACGGGTGATTACCGGTCCCTCGCCGACGTCGAACGAGACCTCGTCGCCGGCGAACGCCTCGTCGAGGGCTGTCTCGACTCCGATGACAGGGTGACGGTCGAGGTGTACTGGCATCTCCCCGCCAGCGCGCCCGACGAGGTCGCCGCCGAGACGACCGACCTGACGTTCCGGCTGTACGCCGAGCAGTGTCGCCACGTCTCCGAGGCGGACGCCGCCGGATCGAACCCCTTCGCCGACCGCGTCTGTGAGGGGCCCGAGTGCGTTCCCTGCGCGGACGAGAACGGCGTCAAGATCGGCTCGCTCACGCTCCGGTACCTCGGCAACGAGCCGGCTGACGTGGTCGTCGTCGCCACCGGCGGCGGCGCCGGCGGCGTTGGCGGCGGCGGGACGGAGGTGTTCGTGGCAGCAGTGGGTCCCGACGAGACCTTCGTGGTCGACGGGTCGGCGTCGCCCACCGGTGATCCGGACTGGATCGGTCCGAACATCTCCGTCGACGACGGGTCGGAGACCGGCGAGAGCAACGGGAACGGGAACGGAAACGGCAACAACGGGAATGGAAACGGCGGAAACCGTCCCGCGGGCGTTAACATCCATACGAGCTGTTCGGTCTCGATCGGTCCCGGAGACATCTACGGCGACTTCGAGATCGTCGCGGCGACGACCACGGACGGCGAGCCGATCTGCGGCTCGGAGGAACTCTGATGAACAATCCACTCACATCACCACGACTCAGGAAGGCGGCGAACGTACTCGGGATCGTCCTGTTGATCGCCATCGTCGCCCCCTTCGCGGTGTACGCGGCCCCGGAGATCGTCGGCGCGGACGAGAGCTTCGTCGTGCTCACGCCGAGTATGACGCCCGAAATCGCGCCGGGAGACGTGGTGATCGTCGCCGAGCGAGACCCGACGGCGATCGTCGAGGGCGACGTGATCACGTTCGCTCGCGGCGCGAGCGACGTGCCGGTGACGCACCGCGTGATCGACGTGGTCGACGAGGGCGGCGGCCTCGCCTTCGAGACGCAGGGCGACGCCAACGAGGGACCGGACCCCGGGCTCGTCCCCGCAGCGAACCTCGTCGGCGCGGTGACGTTGACGATCCCGTACATCGGATACGTGATTCAGTTCGCAGGCACGCGAACCGGCTTCGTCATGCTGGTGCTGCTCCCGTTTGGTCTGCTCGCAATCACCGAGATCTGGTCGGTCGTCCGGGATCGCGACGAACGCGGGGCGTCGACCGCGGCGGCTGCAGAGTCAACCGACGGCTCGTCCGATAATTCGATCGACGAGACCGGCGGCAAAACGACGAGCTCCGCGACCCCGATCGAACCCGCTGCGACCAGCTCCGGGGGCGTCTCCGTCGACGCGGTCGGCGGAGCGGCCGCGGTCCTCGCGGCGTTCGCCCCGTATGCTGTCTACGTCGCGCTCCAGCTTCGAACCGCCGCCGCGATCGCGATCGCGGTGGGTGCGTCGACGCTCCTGCTCGGGGCGCTCGCGGCGTGGGTCCCGGCTAGCGGCGTCCTCGATCGCGGCGAACCGGTCGCGAAACCGTCCGAAGACGACGGTGCGTCCGACGCCGACTGGGAGACGCCTGCCTTGGCCGACGACCCCGAGAACGGCATCGACGGGCGGCCGACTCCCACCGACGGATCGACCGATGCGGGCGACACCTCCGACCCGGCCGCAGCGATCGACGGGTCGGGATCGGCTCCGCCGGAGGCGCCGCCCGCACCGGGGCAGCCGAACGGGGCCGGGGAGGGGAACTGATGGCTGGGAACCGCGGACTCGTCGGCCTCCTCGCACTCGCCGTGTTGGTGTGGGGAGTCGCGTTCGGCGGCGGGCTCACCGTCGCCGTCCTCACGTCGAGCGTCAACGTGACGGCGACGTTCGAGACGACCGACGGTCTCACCGCGATCGACGAGTCGATCGGTAGCGATCCCGCCGCTGCGACCGTCCCCGTCGGGAACGGGACGGGAGACGCAGAGGGACTTGAGAACGTCACCGTCCCACCGGAGAACGTCTCGCTCCCGTCGGACGAGCCGGTCACGAACGGTTCGGTGACGCCGAAAAACGAGACGGTGCCGCCTGAGAACGCGTCAGAACCAACTGAAAACGCGCCGGAATCCTCCGAGAACGCGGTGACGCCGCCGACGGACGAGGGAGCTCCGACCACGAACGAGTCGGCCCACACTGGAAACACGGCCGCCGAGAGCGCGTCGGCGTTCAGGGGTAGCATCCCCGAATCAATGACTCCCGACGCTCGTCGGTCAATGACCTCCCCGACACGATCTGCGGGAGAGGCGTGAGCGTGACCTCGCCGATCCGGCCGCGGGAACCGGCGGAGAGACGCACCGCGAAGTCGGCTCGTCACTCTCTGTTCGGGACAAAGCTGGCGGTGTTGCTGTTCTTGGCTGTGCTGCTCCTGTTCGCCCTGCTTTCCGGGATCGCTCGCGGAATTGCGACACCCGTTCACGATTATTAAGTGCCGGCCGATCGAACCGCTGAACGTATGGTCGCACTCGATGCGTTCGCGTTCGTCTTCGTTGCGGGGCTCATCACGGCGCTCGCGACGGGTATCGGCGCACTTCCCTTCTTCTTTTACGACTCGATCAGCGACCGCGGCAACGTGGCGTTGTGGGGGTTCGCCTCCGGGATCATGCTGGCGGCGTCGCTGTTCGGGCTCGTCGACGAGGGGCTCGCCGAGGGGACGCCCGCAGAGATCGGGATCGGGATGCTCGCCGGTGTGATACTCGTGGTCCTCGCGCACGAGGCGTTGATGGACGCCGAAATCGATCCGCAGGAGTACGAGGAGGCCGACTTCAAGAAGCTCGTCCTGATCCTCGGCGTGCTGACGGTCCACAGCTTCCCGGAAGGGATCGCGGTCGGCGTCTCCTTCGCGGACCTCGGACTCGCGGGCGGGACCCAGCTGTTCGGGTTTACCGTCCCGCTTTTAGCGGTGTTCATGACTCTCGCGATCTCGATTCACAACGTTCCCGAAGGGACGGCGATCTCCATCCCGCTGCGGTCGATGGGCGTCTCGAAGTGGAAGATGGTGTGGTGGTCGGTGTTCTCCAGCCTGCCGCAGCCGATCGGCGCGGTCGTCGCGTTCGCGTTCGTCCGATATGCCCGCGAGTTCCTCCCGTACGGCTTCGGCTTTGCTGCCGGCGCGATGATCTATCTCGTGGTCTCCGAGTTCATCCCCGAGGCGCTCGAAACCGGGGCCGATCTCCCCGGCGGCGGCAAGCCGGTACTCGCCGGTGGGATCGGGCTCGGCGTCCTGTTGATGGTCCCGCTCAACTTCATTTAACCCCAGACTGGGTCGCCGGTCGTGCCCCGCCGACACCTGAGCCGATCGCCGCCGCCGAACGGCCTTTGCCGCTCGCGACCAAACCGACGGTATGTCGAACACCGACGCCGCGGATGCACCGACTCCCGACGCGACCGAGTCGATCACCATTTACTCCGACTACGTCTGTCCGTTCTGCTACCTCGGTCGGCAGTCGCTCGCACGGTATCAGGAAACGCGCGAGGAACCGCTCGCGATCGACTGGCACCCGTTCGACCTCCGTGCGGGGAAGCGCGGTCCGGACGGCGAGATCGACGACACCGCGGACGACGGGAAAGACGAGGAGTACTACGAGCAGGCCCGCGAGAACGTCCGCCGCTTACAGGAGAAGTACGACGCCGAGATGGCACAGGAGCTCAGAACCGACGTCGACTCGCTCCCGGCGCAGATCGTCTCGGTGCACGTGCGAGAGACCGCGCCCGAGTCGTGGCTCGCATTCGACGAGGCGATATTCGCGGCGCTGTGGCAGGACGGTCGCGACATCGGCGACCGCGAGGTGCTCGCCGACATCGCCGCCGACGTTGACGGGCTCGACCCCGAGATCGTCGACGAGGCGCTCGCGGACGACGACCTCCGCGACCGCGTCACCGACCTGTTCACCGCGGCGCGGGAGCGCGGAGTCACCGGTGTCCCGACGTTCGCGTACGACGGCCACGCTGCCCGGGGCGCGGTGCCGCCGGAGCAGCTCGAACGGCTCGTCGGCGACGTGTGACCTCGTCTCGCCGGCTCACTCTCTGACCGCTCCACTGTCCGAGCCGTCTTCGTCAACGAGCCGATACGACAGGTACACCGCACCGAGCGCGAGCGCAGTCCCACCGATCACGTCGGTGAGCCAGTGGATCCCGAGGTACATTGTCGCGATCACCACAGAGACCGCGAGCCATGCAGCGATCGGTGTCCACAGCGGGTACTCCCGGCGGGTCAAGACCGCGAAGGTTCCGACGGTCACCGACAGCGACGTGTGCAGCGAGGGGAAGACGTTCGTGGCTTCGTTTATCTCGCCCGTCAGCGCCATAATTCCCGGGTTGTGGGTGAAAAGCAGCGGTGTCACCATGTCGGGCATGACGTTGCGCGGCCCGTATGCGAGCACGACCGTGTACAACACGAGACCGATAGCATAGTTGAGCGCGTACGCGACGACGAGCCGCTTCAGGGTCGTCGTTCGCGGGAGGGCCAGGTACGCGAGGAACGGGAACGCGAGCAGGAAGACGTACCCGTACACGTACACCGCCGAGAAGTACACCGTCAGCTCGGGGGAGCCGAACGTCGCCTGCACCCACGCGACGAAGTTCCCCTCCAACGCGTAGATAGCCCACGTCAATTGGAGCCCGAACAGCTCCGAAACTGTCTGGAGAGAGCCCCGGCCGACCGCGCTCGCTATCAACACTATCACCAGCGCGGCGAGCGGTCTCTGGATCTCCCACAGCCGGTCGCGGAGGTCGTCCCAGAGCGCATACAGTCGCCGCGGTCCGATGATGGCGACGCTCGCGACGAGCAGCGCCGCCCCCACCCACACCGCGAGCGAACTCACGACTGACAGAAGCCGGCTCATGTGTTCGGTGCGAGCAGCCGTCCCTCCTCGTCGAACCGGTACCCCACCTCGCGGAGTCGATTACGGGCCGTCTCGGAGTCGAGCGATCCCGACTCGCCGACAAACGGATGGACTGGGTCCGTCTCGCGGTCCTCCCAGCGGAGGTCCGAGGGCACCCACTCCGGGGTGGCGGCGAGCGGTGAAGCCGCGGGTTCGGCGTACCCGTCGAACGCAACGTCGACGAGGGTCTGCTTGTCGATCAGCGACGCGAGGACCCTGCGGAATCGGGGGTTCGACAGCGGTGCCCGGCGAGTGTTGTACCCGATGTGGTAGAACCCGCCGGATCGCCCTGTCACGAGCCGAGCGTCGGCTTCGCGCCCGATCCGCGGGACAGAGTCCGGGCCGAGGTTCGAGACTGTCGCGTCCGCGAAGCCGTCTCCGACCGCCTGCACCGCGGCGATGTCTGACCCCATTACCTCGATCTCAAGGCGGCCGAACGCCGGCTTCCCGTGAAATCGCTCGGAGATCTCCGTGAGCGGGTCCGTCGCGTCACCGGCCGATTCCCCCCCGTCTGCCGCACGCACGAGAAAGTGGTCCGGGTTGCGCTCGAAGACGACCGACTCTTCGGGAGTGGCCTCGACGAAGCGCACCGGACCGCTCCCGATCGGATTCTCGTTGTTCGTCACCACGGCCTCGGTCGTCTCCGCGTCGAACTCGAATCCGGCGATCGTCGCCATATCGGTCCGCTCCCCCCAAACGTGCTTCGGGAGGATCGGTACCTGGAGCGCGCGCATGCCGACCGCGTCGTTGACGCCGTCGAGCGTCAGCCGGACCGTCGTCTCGTCGATGGCGGTCGCCGTCTCGACGGCGGACACCCGACCGCGGAAGGTCGGTGTCGGCACGGGCGACTCGGTCGTTCCCAGCGAGGTGTCTTGGAGGAACTCGTAGGTGAACGCGACGTCTTCGGCCGTCACCGGTTCCCCGTCGTGCCAGTCGGCCTCTCGCAGCGAGATCTTGACCCCCGCGTCGCCGACCTGTTCCCAGTCGGCGGCGAGCCACGGGATCACCTCCCCGTCGTCGACCAGCACGAGTCGGTCGTACAGCAGGGAGGTGAACGTGCCGTAGCGCCGGTACTCGGCGGCGATCGGGTTCCAGTTCTGCGTGATGCGCTCGTCGGTCGTCACGAGCCGGAGGGTGGCGGCATCGTCCGCACCATCGTCGTCGTCCGTGAGCGGGTTGTCGTCGATCAGCCCGTCGTCGGTCTCGTTGCCAGCGGCGGTTTCGTTGCCACCGGCGGTTTCGTTGCCACCGGCGGTCTCGTTGCCGTCGCCGCCGGCGGTTCCTCTCCCGGCTTCGGTTCCGCTCCCGTCGGCGTCCCCGTCCGCCGCGGCGGAGCGCTCCAAGCCGAGCAACCCACCGACTGACAGCGGCTGATGGTTCGTCCAGTTCTCGAAGCGGTCCTCGCGGACCGCGATGAGCGGGTCGGGGAACGCAACGACGGTGAACGGCTGCAGCTCACCGAGGGTTCGCTGGAGCTCCGCCACGGCCTCGCGTCGTTCGTCGCCGTCCGCTCGGCGCTGGGTCGCGAGCAACTCGTCGACGCCGTTGATGTCGGTGAATCCGAACGGGTTCTGCCACCCCGACTCCGCGACGAACTGGGAGTGAGTGAACGCGTACATCGCGTCCGGGTCGAACGGCTCCGCCTCCCGGAACTGCCCGACGTACACGTCGAAGTTGTGGTTGATGAGCACCTTCCGCCGGAGGTCGGTGTGCCCGAGGGTGCTGATCCGGGCGTCGATGCCCACTGCGTTCAGGTTCTCCGCGAGGTGTCTGGCGATCCGAATCGCGTTGGGGTCCCTGTCGGCGGGCGGGGCGTTGATCTCAAGAGTTAGCTGCGAGGACCGGTCGCGTCCCGCGATGTTCCGTGTGCGGCCGAGACAGCCGGCGCTCAGGGCCGCGAACCCTCCCGCGAGCGCGCCGCGCCGACTGATCTGCCGAGTCATGTGTTCGTCGCTGTTTCGTCCCTCGCGTATATCTCTTCTGTGGTGTCGTCGCCGGACCGAACTCCGGATCCGGGTGCGAAGCGCGGCGGTCGCCTGCCAATTCGCCAGATCCGCTGGCCCCTCAGATCACGTCGGCGAGCGGGAGTGTCAGTCCGATCGCCCACGACACGAGCCCCGCCGCGAGCACTGGGCGGTCGGCGGCGGCACGCCCTATCGCGACGACGCCGAGCGCGGCGAGGAGGGCCACCCGGTGGACGAGGAGATCGGGCGGCACCGCCACGCCGAGCGCGGCGAAGTCGATCACGAACCCGGCGCCGAGCCCGACCACGACACCGAGGAACGCCGCGCTCGGGTCCGAATCGGGTGCCTGCGCGACGACGAGCGCCGGAATCCCGACCGCGATGACCAGGTACAGCGGGCCAGCGATGAGTTTTGGTCCGACCCCGGGGTACGCGGCCTCCAGCGCGACCCCTGCCACTCGGACGCCGACGATGAGGGCCGCGAGCGCGGTGCCGAGGACCGCCGCGTCCGCGTGTCGGACCGCCTCCCGCTGGGTCCGACGCGCGAGTTCGACGGCCGCCGCCCGGGTCCGGCGTCGGAGCAGCGCGCCTCCCAGCATCGCCACCGACGCCGGCTCGATCACAGAGACCCAGCCATCGCTCCAGCCGCCCTCCATGCCGCGGTACTCGCGGCTAACCTCGGCGTCGACCGCGCCGTAAATGAATTCGTCTTCGAGCCGGACCGCCGGGTCGTCGATGCCCGGAACCGTGTGGCGGAGTCGGAACCAGTCGTAGTACTCCTCGTGGGCCTGTACCGCGGTGTAGGTTCCGTCGGGCGACTCGTACGCCCGGAGGTGGTCGCGCACGCCGAGGTACGCCCCGTCGTGGAGTTCGAACGTCTCACCGAGCCAGACGCCGCGGTCGGGTTCTTCCATGTAGCTGTACCGGTCGGAACTGTGCGCGTCCGCCCAGTCGCGTTCGACGAGCGCCAGCACCTGATCGGCGTCGGCGGTCGCCGCCGCCTCCGCTTCCTCGGTCTCCTCCCAGTCGGTCCCCGTCCGCCTCTCAATCGCGTGCCGCGTCGTCTCCGCATCGGCGTGAACGAGGACGTTGATCGCGAGCGTCCGCCCCTCCACCGAGGTATCTCGGCTCGTGTACGGCCAGAGTCGGTAGTCGCCGTCGACCGTGATGAGCGACTCCTCCTCGACCGCCGAAGGCGCCGGCTCGTCGACGATCGGTGGCGGCGCCTCGTCGCCTGCCCCGGCGAAAAAGCCGGAGGCCGCGAGCCCAACACCGACCACGACGAGGAGCGCGACGACGACCGTCGTCCGTCTCATGGGTCGTGTGAAGGTGGCGGGGGAGAAACGCCTTTGGGTGAATTTCTGCGATCTCCGCCGTTCACCAGGTCTCGACGAACCCTTCCCGCACGTCCTCCGCGCACCCCTCGCAGTCGGGGTGGCCGCCCTCGAAACACGACGGTCGTCCCTCGGCGTCGACGGCGACGGCCCGGCGCTCAGCGTGTCGGCGACAGACGATCCGGGCGCGCCCCTCGTCGTCGGTCGGGAGGTCGTACTGCTCCGCCCCCGAGCCGTCGCCAGCGGGATCCGTCTTCGCCTCGGAGTACGCCCGCTTAGCCTCCTCGAACTGCTTGCCCGCCTTGCGGAGCTGCTGGCGGATGACGCGTTCGAGTTGGTCGTCCATACCCGTCGTTTCGGCGCGTCGGATATAGGTCCGTTGCCGAGGGCGGGACGGGACCGAGCGCGCCTCGTCGCGGTCGATCTGTCGTCATTCCTGTCGCGATCGACTCGCCAGCACCCTCGTTGGTCCGTTCCATGCTACTGTTCCACTCGAAACGACGCCCGCGTGTGACTGACGCGTGTCAGACGCAGGCGCGATCGGCTGCTTCGGTGATCTACCGGAACCAGCGAAATCCCGGTACGAGGCGCCAAAAGCACCGATCAGTTCACTTTCACTCTGGTCACACACGTTTTAATACCGTGAGGAACCAACCGTCGTACGCCTCCCATTGAAACACGACCGGAGGCGGAGACACCCCATGAGCGAACTGCGACAGGAAGCGGAAGCGATAGCGGAACAGTTCTCGGACCACCTAGACGTCGGCGCCGACGAGGTCGAGGAGCGACTGGAAAACCTCGTCAACGAGTACCGCGTCCCCCTCGACGAGGCGCGTCGGAGCGTCACCAACAGCTACCTCGAAGACGCCGGGATGGAGCGCGACGAGCTCGGCCGCGGCGGGAGCGAATCGGTCCTTGTCAACGAGATCGACGAGGACGAGCAGTGGGTCGACCTGCGCGTTGAGCTGGTCGACCTGTGGGAGCCCCGCAGCGACTCGATCTCGCAGGTCGGACTCTTAGGCGACGAGTCGGGCACGATCAAGTTCGTCGCCTTCGAGACCTCTGACCTCCCCGAGCTGACTGAGGGACAGGCGTACGAGCTCTCCAACGTCGTCACCGACGAGTACGAGGGGAGCTACTCGGTGAAGCTCAACCGGACCACCCAGATCACCGAGATCGACGAGGAGATCGAGGTCGGCGACAACGCCGACACCGTCGAGGGAGCCCTCGTGGACATCCAGTCCGGCTCCGGGCTGATCAAGCGCTGCCCCGAAGAGGACTGCACGCGCGTCCTCCAGAACGGACGGTGTTCCGAGCACGGACAGGTCGAGGGCGAGTTCGACCTCCGGATCAAGGGCGTCCTCGACGACGGCGAGACCGTCACCGAGGTCATCTTCGACCGCGAGGCCACCGAGGAGCTCACCGGGATGGGCTTAGAGGAGGCCAAGGACATGGCGATGGACGCGCTCGACACCACCGTCGTCGCCGAGGAGATGGGCGACGACGTGCTCGGGCGATACTACCGCGTCACCGGCCCCACCTTCGGCCGGTACGTTCTGGTCGACGAGATGGAAGACCCCGGTGCGGTCGACGTTGAAAACGCGCTGATCGAAGCGAGGTCGATTTAAATGAGCCAATCTGCCCCCACCCGAGAAGTCGCCCGGCGCGTGTTCGCGACCGAATTCAACGACGCCGGCTTCACGTTCACCGAGTCCGACGACGAGCGCGCCCCCGTCTACGCGCTGCTGCCGACGGGTGAGTCATCGAACCGCGTGTTCTTCGTCGGCACCCTCACGGAGAAGGAGGACGTCGGCGAGGACGCCGAGTACTGGCGCGGCCGCATCGTCGACCCGACGGGCACGTTCTTCGTGTACGCCGGCCAGTACCAGCCCGAGGCCGCCTCCAAGCTCCGCGATCTGGAGCCGCCCGCCTACGTCGCAGTCGTGGGAAAGCCCCGGACGTACGAGACCGACGACGGCACCGTCCGGGTCTCGGTCCGCCCCGAGTCGATCACCGAGGTCGACGCCAACACTCGCGACCGCTGGGTCGCGGAGACGGCCAAGCGAACGATCGAGCGCGCCGCCGCGTTTGACGACGAGGGGAACGAGTACGCGCGGATGGCCCGCGAGGAGTACGACCTCGACCCCGAGACGTACAAGGCCGCCGCGCTGTCGGCGCTGGAGGATCTCGACGAGAGCGACGGCGACGAGCTCGCGGGCGACGGGTCCGAGGGTGACGATACCGCGACCGACGATACCGCGAGCGACGACACCGCTCCGGACGGATCGGATTCGGCCGGCACGCCGGAGCCCTGACGCGATCGGTTCGGCCCGACTCCGGTCTGCCCCCGGAACGTAATTTCCAATCTTGCGATCGTCTGACAAACGCTTAAGTATATTGCGCGACGATCGGTCCGATAATGGGCAACAAGAACAAAACGATCTCGTTCCGCGTCAACGAGGACGCCTTCGAGACCCTCCGCGACATCGCCGAGGAGCGGGATATCTCGCTGTCGGCGGTCTTCCGGGACTACGTGGATACGCTCGTTGCCCACGACGGACAGGTCCGCGTCATCCCCGAGGCGGAACTCGAAAGCATGGGCGACACCGGGGAGTCGTTCCCTCCCAAGATCGAGGTTCCGAAGAGTTTCGTGCGCGAGCACGAGCGGCTGGAACTCGAGGCCGATCACCTCCGCGAGCAGTTGGAGGAGCACAAACGCTACGTCAACTACCTCCGCGAGCAGCTTGAGGACGGCGACGAAGAGGTGATCCAGCTCGAAGACCTCGACGGCGAACCCGACGAGCCCTCGTTCCGGCTCGGATAGTCGACGGCGGGTCGTTTTCGACCTCTCCCGACAACGCTTTTTCCGTCTCGCCGCAGTTCCTCGTCCCCGATCAGCCGCGCCTTCGACAGGCGGAGAAACCTACCCGATCGTTCGGTACTGTTCGGTGAAACGACGATGTCGGCGAAAATATTGCTGGATATGCCTTGAGTTGTTCAAAAACGTCCGATTCTCTCCGACTCTGATGGACAGTTCCTCACCCCTCCTATCGATTTCTGACTATAATAAACTATTTACGAAAACCATAATACCCGGGCGTCGAACCCTTCGTGTATGAAGAGGTGGGTTCGACCGTGAGCGTGTTCGACAGAGCGTACGACGATCCGGTCCGCGTTCTCGACGAGGGCGGCGAGGTCGTCGGCGACGTGCCGGACCTCGACGACGAGGCGCTCGTCGAGATGTACCGGGACATGCGGCTGGCGCGGCACTTCGACGGTCGCGCCGTGAGCCTCCAGCGGCAGGGGCGGATGGGGACGTATCCGCCGCTGTCCGGACAGGAGGGCGCGCAGATCGGCTCCGCGACCGCGCTCGACGAGGACGACTGGATGGTCCCCTCGTACCGCGAGCACGGCGCGGCGCTCGTTCGTGGACTCCCGCTGAAACAGACCCTACTCTACTGGATGGGCCACGAGGCGGGCAACGCGACGCCCGAGGGCGTGAACGTGTTCCCGGTCGCGGTCCCCATCGCCTCGCAGGTCCCGCACGCCACCGGTGCGGCGTGGGCGTCGAAGCTCCGCGGCGAGAACGACGCGTTCCTCTGTTACTTCGGGGACGGCGCGACCAGCGAGGGCGACTTCCACGAGGGGGTCAACTTCGCGGGCGTGTTCGATACGCCGACCGTCTTCTTCTGTAACAACAACCAATGGGCCATCTCCGTGCCCCGCGAGCGACAGACGCGGAGTGCGACGCTGGCCCAGAAGGCGGAGGCGTACGGGATCGACGGGGTACAGGTCGACGGGATGGACCCGTTGGCGGTGTACAGCGTCACGAAGGCAGCCGTCGAGAAGGCGCGTGACCCCGAGACCGACCGACCTCGCCCGACGCTGATCGAGGCGATCCAGTATCGGTTCGGCGCGCACACGACCGCCGACGATCCGACGGTCTACCGCGACGACGACGAGGTCGAGAGCTGGAAACGGAAGGACCCGATCCCGCGACTCGAACGCTACCTCCGGTCCGAGGGCGTGCTCGACGACGAGCGCGTCGCGGAGATCGAGACCGCCGTCGAGACACGGGTGGCAGAGGCCATCGAGGCGGCCGAGTCGGAGGTGCGGCCGAAGCCACAAGAGATGTTCGAGCACGCGTACGCGGAGCTCCCACCCGAGCTAGAGCGGCAGTACGAGGAGTTCGCGGCGTTCCGCGAGGCACACGGCGACGAAGCATTCTTGGAGGAGTGAATGAGCGAGACACAGAACCTTACCGTGGTACAGGCGGTTCGAGACGGATTGTACACCGAGATGCGCGAGGACGACGACGTCCTCGTGTTGGGCCAAGATGTGGGGAAGAACGGCGGCGTCTTCCGCGCGACCGAGGGCCTGTTCGACGAGTTCGGCGGCGACCGCGTCGTCGACACCCCGCTTGCAGAGTCGGGGATCGTCGGTGCCGCCGTCGGCATGGCCGCGATGGGACTCAAACCCGTTCCCGAGATCCAGTTTTCGGGGTTCATGTATCCCGGTTTCGACCAGATCGTCTCCCACATGGCCCGCTTCCGGACGCGAAGCCGGGGGCGATTCAACCTGCCGATGACCCTCCGCGCCCCGTACGGTGGCGGAATTCGGGCGCCGGAGCACCACTCCGAGTCGAAGGAGGCGTTTTACGCCCACGAGGCCGGGCTGAAGGTCGTCATCCCCTCGACCCCGTACGACGCGAAGGGGCTGCTCGCGGCGTCGATTCGCGACCCCGACCCGGTGATCTTCCTCGAACCGAAGCTCATCTACCGGGCGTTCCGCGGCGAGGTGCCCGAGGAGCCGTACACCGTTCCCATCGGTGAGGCGGTCACCCGCCGTGAGGGCGGCGACGTGGCGGTGTTCACCTACGGCGCCATGACGCGCCCGACGCTCGAGGCCGCTGAGACCCTCGCCGAGGAGGGGATCGATTGCGAGGTCGTCGACCTCCGAACCGTCTCACCGCTCGACCGCGAGGCGATCATCGAGGCGTTCGAGGCCACCGGGCGTGCCGTCGTCGTCCACGAAGCCCCGAAGACGGGGGGGCTCGCCGGCGAGATCACGGCGATCATTCAGGAGGAGGCGCTCCTGTATCAGGAGGCGCCCGTGAAGCGCGTCACCGGATTCGACGTGCCGTACCCGCTGTACGCGCTGGAGGACTACTACCTCCCGACCGCGACCCGCATCGAGGAGGGTATCAGAGAGGCGGTGGAGTTCTGACCATGCCGGTCAAAGAGTTCAAACTGCCCGACGTGGGCGAAGGAGTCGCCGAGGGCGAGCTGGTCACTTGGCTGGTCGCGCCCGGCGACCGCGTCGAGGAGGATCAGCCGGTCGCGGAGGTCGAGACCGACAAGGCGCTCGTCGAGGTCCCCTCGCGGTACGACGGGACCGTCGAGGAGCTGTTCGTCGAGGAGGGAGATATCGTCCCCGTCGGCGACGTGATCATCTCGTTCCGCGTCGGAGAGGACGGTGAAGACGTCGAGGCGGGAGGAGACGACTCCGCAGAGACGGGAGCCGACGCCACGGAGCCGGAGCCGGAGACGGACATCGGCGCCGAGACCGACGCGGAATCCGACGCCGAGACGGAGCCCGACACCCCGCCCGGCCGGACCTTCGCGCCGCCGTCGGCCCGTCGACTCGCCCGCGAACTGGGCGTCGACATCGCCGTCGTCGACGGGAGCGGTCCCGGCGGTCGGATCGGCGAGGCCGACGTGCGGGCGCACGCGGAGGGCGGTGGCGACCACGCTGGCGCCGACGCGGGCGATTCTGGCTCCGACAAGGCACCGGCCCCGACCCCGACCGACGTGGGATCCAGTGACCGGAAATCCGCCGTACACAAGCGCGGTGACGACGGATCCGCCGAATCCTCTGCGGACGCCCCGTCCGCTGCCGGGGCTCCCGAGTCGGCCGGCCGCGAGACGACGCTCGCGACGCCCGCGACCCGGAAGGTCGCCCGCGAACTGGGCGTCGACATCGACGACGTGCCGACCGACGAGACCCGGGACGGCGAGGCGTTCGTCACCGGCGAGATCGTTCGGGCCTACGCGGAGGCGCTGGAGTCGGGGGCGTCGCCCGCGGCGGACGCGGTCGATACGTCGGCGCCCGAACCGAAATCCGCCGATGCCTCGCCGAGCGCCCCTGGCTCGGCCGACGAGACCATCCCCTATCGCGGGGTGCGGCGTACCATCGGAAAGCAGATGGAGCGGTCGAAGTACACCGCTCCGCACGTCAGCCACCACGATACCGCCGAGGTCGACGGGCTGGTGGCGGCGCGGGAAGAACTGAAACGGCGCGCGGAGGAGCAGGGCGTGAAGCTCACCTACATGCCGTTCGTGATGAAGGCGATCGTCGCGGGGCTGAAGGAGTACCCGTCCCTCAACAGTGAGCTTCGCGAGGACGACGAGGAAATCGTGTTGAAGGGCGACTACAACCTCGGGATCGCCGTCGCGACCGACGCCGGGCTGATGGTGCCGGTCGTCGAGAACGTCGACGAGAAGGGGCTCTTCGAGCTGGCGGAGGAGGTCAGAGATCTCGCTTCGCGCGCCCGCGAGCGCAAGCTCACGCCGGCGGAGATGAAGGGCGGCACGTTCTCGATCACCAACTTCGGCGCCATCGGCGGGGAGTACGCCACGCCGATCATCAACTATCCCGAGACCGCGATCCTCGGGCTGGGCGCCATCGAGGAGCGCCCGGTCGTGCGCGACGGTGAGGTCGTCGCGGCGCCGACGCTTCCGCTGTCGCTGTCGATCGACCATCGCGTGATCGACGGCGCGGTCGCGGCCGAGTTCGCGAACACCGTGATGGAACACCTTGAACATCCGCTGCTACTGTTGACTCAATAATGGTTGTCGGAGACATCGCAACCGGAACGGAGGTACTGGTGATCGGCGCGGGACCGGGCGGCTACGTCGCCGCCATCCGCGCCGCACAGAAGGGGCTCGACACGACGCTCGTCGAGAAGGACGCCTACGGCGGCGCCTGCCTGAATCGCGGCTGTATCCCCTCGAAGGCGCTGATCACGGGATCGGGGCTCGCTCACGAGGCCGGCAACGCCGAGTCGATGGGTATCCACGCGGACCCCGCCGTCGACATGGGGAAGATGGTCGAGTGGAAAGACGGCGTGGTCGACCGACTCACCGGCGGCGTCGAGAAGCTCTGTAAGGCGAACGGCGTCAACCTCGTGCCGGGGACCGCCTCGTTCGTCGACGAACACACCGCGCGCGTCGCCCACGGCGGCCAGGGACAGGGCTCCGAGTCGATCGAGTTCGAGCACGCGATCATTGCGACCGGATCGCGGCCGATCCAGATACCCGGCTTCGAGTTCGCCGAGGACCACGTCTGGAGCTCCGCCGACGCGCTCGACGCCGACACGGTCCCCGACCGGCTCGGGATCGTCGGCGGCGGGTATATCGGCATGGAGCTGGCGACGACGTACGCCAAGCTCGGCGCCGACGTGACCGTCGTCGAGATGCTCGACGACATCCTCGACCCCTACGAGGACGACGTGAAGCGGATCGTCCGCAAACGGGCCGAGGAGCTGGGCGTCGAGTTCCACTTTGGCGAGGGCGCGAGCGAGTGGTCGGAGGGCGCCGACGGCGGCTACCTCCTCCACACGGAGACCGAGGAGGGCGAGGAGTCGACGTACGGCGCCGACAAGATCCTCGTCGCCGTCGGCCGCCAGCCTGTCACAGACGGACTCGACGTAGACAATGCCGGGATCGAGACGGACGACCGCGGCTTCATCGAGACGGACGACCGCACCCGCACCGCGGTCGAGCACATTCACGCCGTCGGCGACGTGGCGGGCGACCCGATGCTCGCGCACGTGGCCTCGAAAGAGGGGATCGTCGCTGCCGAGGTGATCGCGGGCGAACCCACGGCGCTCGACCAGCAGGCGATCCCGGCGGCCGTCTTCACCGACCCCGAGATCGGAACGGTCGGGATGACCGAGGAAGAAGCCGAGGCGGACGGGTTTGACCCGGTGGTCGGCGAGATGCCCTTCAACGCCTCCGGTCGCGCGATGACGACCGGTCACACCGAGGGGTTCGTCCGGCTCGTCGCCGACGACGAGACCGGGTTCGTCCTCGGCGCGCAGATTGTCGGCCCGGAGGCCTCGGAGCTGATCGCCGAGGCCGCGCTCGCGATCGAGATGGGCGCGACGCTGGAGGACGTGGCGGCGACGGTCCACACCCACCCGACGCTCGCGGAGGCGGTAATGGAGGCCGCGGAGAACGCCCGCGGACAGGCGATTCACACGCTGAATCGGTAGGGTGGTAGAAACCGGCGGGCTCGGTGCCCGCGATCCCTTTTAAGCGGAGGCGTCGTAGCCCGCATCATTCACCGCGCTCACGAGCGCGTCCGAATCGGCGTCGCCCTCGACGGTCGCGGACTTGCTCTCGCGGTCCGCAGTCGCACTCTCGACGCCGTCGACGCCTTCGAGCGCCTCCGTGACGCTCTGTTCGCAGTGTTCACACGACATTCCTTCGACGGTGATCGTCTGGCTCATAGCGTACGACAATAGGGCCGGGGGAGATTTGTCGTTTTCTGCTTCGAGACCGCGGGTCGGGAGCCCAGTTGACTTTGGAATCCGAACCGCTCCGGCCAACCGTCTTATATATCGGTCTCGTACCGGGATACATGCGCGACCTCGACGAGACGGATTTAGAGATCCTGTCGCTTCTGGCTGAGGACGCCCGGCGCCCATTTAGCGAGATCGGCGACCGGGTTGGGCTGTCGGGACCGGCGGTCTCCGACCGCGTCACCCGGCTGGAGGAGACCGGCGTTATCAAGCGATTCACGGTCGACGTCGATCGGACGAAGCTCCGCGCCGGGGTTCCCGTTCTGGTGGACGTGGAGCTGCCGGTTGGCGCCGAATCGACCGACGGATCGAACACCCTCGACGCGGCCCGCGAGCGCGTCCGCGACGCCGACGCCGTCGAGCACCAGTTCGTCACGGCTGAGGGCGACCTCCGCGTGTACGCCCGCGTCGAGGGCCGGAACGTTCGGGAGTGGGTGGTCGGGCTGTTTGAGGGGGTCGGCGTCGAGGACTACACGGTCACGCTGGTCGACGAGTTCGAGTGGACGCCCTCGATCGAGGGCGTGGAGTTCGCGTTGACCTGCGCGGAGTGTTCCAACACGGTCGACAGCGAAGGCGAGACGGCGCGGATCGACGGCGAGGTGTACCACTTCTGTTGTCCGTCCTGCCTGTCGCAGTTCCGGGAGCGGTACCAGCGGCTGGAGGAGGGGGCGTGATCTGACGGATCGGTTGTTTATAAGTCATTTTTGTCGGTGAGTATCTCTAAAGCCCTAGCCGATCGCTTATAAACGGTTCCTGACGGCAGATCGACGGTGAACACCTCCAAAGCCCCAGCCGTGAGGACAGCGCAGGCGACGCAAGCACTGCAGGGAGTGAGTGAGGCGAACGACCGAAGCGCGCAGCGAGAGTGCGCTGTCCTCACGGCTGCCCCTTTGAGTCCCGCCCCGCCCCGCACAGCACCGCCACACCTCCCCACCCTCGTCGGTCGCCCGTCGCTTCGCTCGGGCTGCTCCAGCCCGCGCTGGCCACCGGGGCGATGACGCTGTCCAGCGTGAGCGTGCTCGCCAACAGCCTGCTGTTCCGGCGGTACGAGCCGGACCGCGACTACCGGCTGCTCGGTCGGCTGCGGTGAGGCGAGCCGCTAGCTCCGATCACGGCTCGCCTCTCGCCACGCGGTACGCCTGATCGGCGTACCGGAATCGCGTCGTCTCGTTGTCGAAGCCAACGGTCTGATCGGCCGTTCGCGTGTCCGTGCGGAGGACTACCCGCTCGACTGCTTCGTCCGTGAACGCGAGCAGATTTCGGTAGCCCCGATTCCGTCGCCGCATCACCTGCTCGGGGATGAGCATGCGGCCCGCCGTCTGCGCTCGCTCCAGCGTGAGGCTGGCTCGCTCTCCGTCGTCACCGTTTGACGCAGCCCGCCACCCATCTGCGGTGACAGTCACCGCGGTTCCGTCCGACTCGCTCGTCGCGTTGTCCGTCGGCGCGACGGAGACCGGCGGTGCGTCGAACTCGACGAGGGCGGCGCTATTCGACATCGTGCGCCCGTATCCCACGACGGCGGCGTAGTGGCCTCCACCGAGGTACGGATCGCGCTCGGCGAGTCCGTCGGATCGGTCGATCCGCCTCCCGACGTGTTGCAGCCGGCGAACGCCCCGAGGGCGGCGGATAGGCCGACGAGGAGGGACCGTCGATGCATACTCGCCCTGTCCGTCAGCGTGTGAAGGGTCTTGTGGGGTCGCTGGTGGGGCGCACTCGCCTACCGGATGTCGATTTGATATAGCGGAATACAATTTAATCACACAATCTAGCTCCAATCCCCCGCTCAACGGCTACGACCGCCTCGCCCGTCGGTTCCGGTCCCGTGAGCGACGATCGACCGGCTTTTTCCCCGCCGCGCCGTCGGATCGGGTATGGCCGACGAGTTCGACCCCGAGAAGTTCGAGGACAAGTACGCCCACTACTTCAACGAGCTCCAGCGGGCGTACAAGAACGCGTTCAACCAGATGAACGACCGGTACGACTCGGAGCTGATCCACGGAATCGACCAGACGGTGCTCAACGAGTCCGAACCGTTCTACGAGGACGGCGAGTTCCGCGTCGAACTCCCCGAGAACCCCCGCGAGCGCATCCGTGGGGCAGTTCCCGTCGACGATGAGCTGTTCAAGGAGGCGCTCAACGAGTACGTCGACCGGATCGAGTCGGAGCTGTACCGGACGCTGGGCGTCGATCGCCCGGAGTGAGACGACCGCGTTCCGTCCGCTTCACCGCCTAACGCGCCGGTTCTCTCGGATCGCGTTCCGTCGAACCAAAGGCATAAGCCGCCCGGACGCCAATTCGCGAGCATGAGCACGGACACCACTGACGCGGACAACGACCTCCGCGAGCGGATCACGAACTTCCTGCGACGCAACTTCCCGCAGATCCAGATGCACGGCGGGAGCGCCGCCATCAGCCACCTCGACCGCGAGAGCGGCGAGGTCACAGTCCAGCTCGGTGGCGCCTGTTCCGGCTGCGGTATCTCTCCCATGACGATCCAAGCGATCAAGTCCCGGATGGTCAAGGAGATCCCCGAGATCGAGACGGTCCACGCCGACACGGGCGCGGGCGCCGGCGCCGACGGCGACCTCGGCGGCACCAGCAGCGGCGGCATGTCACCCTCCTTCCCCGGCGAGACGACCGACGACGGCGGCGACGACGAAGGCCCCCAGGCCCCGTTCTGAGCGGTTCTCCCGATCTCGCGGCTTCGTTCTCTCCCGTTTTCCGCACTCAGATAGCTATTCGCTCGTCAGTTCGGTATCTGACGCGTCTCTAGTTGATTCTGTGTGGGCGTGGTTGAGCCCTGTTGCGCGTGTTTAAATCGGATTTCGCTATATCAATTTCTCCTCCCGACGCGACTGAAGGCTTTTTGCCCCCGGCGGTCGTGGACGGTTCCTATGCACCATCGGGAAGTCGAGTCGACGGCGGAGTACGTCGCGCGGTTCGAGACGGGCGCCGACTGGCGCGAGGAAATCGAGGACCTCGCCCGCGCGGAGGACGTCGAGGCGGGCTGGTTCACGGCGCTCGGGGCCGTACAGGACGCGGAGGTGTGGTTCTACGACCAGGATGAGACAGAGTATCAGTCGGTGACCTTCGACGAGCCGCTGGAGGTCGCGGCCTGCGTCGGCAACGTCTCGCTGCTCGACGGCGACGTGTTCGCGCACACGCACGTCGTGCTGTCGCGACCGAGCGGACAGGCGCTCGCGGGCCACCTCGACTCTGCGACCGTCTGGGCCGGCGAGTGCCACCTCCGGGCGTTCGCGGAGCCGCTGGAGCGCTCTCACGACGCCGCCACCGACCTCGACTTATGGCTCTGAGGCGGGGCGCGCGGCGATGAGGCCGGACGACGAGCGCTACTTCGCTCAGATCGAAGACCGGCTCGACGAGGCGTGGGACGTGGCCGAGGCCGCCAAGGAGCAGGGTCACGACCCGAAACCGAAGATCGAGATCCCGATCGCCCGCGATATGGCCGACCGGGTCGAGAACATTCTCGGAATCGACGGGGTCGCGGAGCGCGTCCGCGAGTTGGAAGGCGAGATGTCCCGCGAGGAGGCGGCCCTCGAACTCGTCACCGACTTCGTCGAGGGGACCGTCGGCGACTACGACTCCCGGGCCGGCAAGGTCGAAGGCGCGGTCCGGACCGCGGTCGCGCTGCTCACCGAGGGGGTCGTCGCCGCGCCGATCGAGGGGATCGACCGGGTCGAGCTGCTGGAAAACGACGACGGCACCGAATTCGTCAACGTCTACTACGCCGGTCCGATCCGGTCTGCGGGCGGGACCGCGCAGGCGCTGTCCGTGCTCGTCGCCGACTACGCCCGATCGTTGCTCGACATCGACGAGTACAAGCCGCGAGACGTAGAGGTCGAGCGCTACGCCGAGGAGATCTCGTTGTACGACAAGGAGACAGGCCTCCAGTACTCGCCGAAGGACAAGGAGTCGAAGTTCATCGCACAGCACATGCCCGTCATGCTCGACGGGGAAGCGACGGGCGACGAGGAGGTCTCCGGGTTCCGCGATCTGGAACGCGTCGACACCAACTCCGCGCGCGGCGGGATGTGTCTCGTGGCCGCCGAAGGGATCGCGCTGAAGGCCCCGAAGATCCAGCGGTACACCCGCGACCTCGACGAGGTCGACTGGCCGTGGCTGCAAGATCTGATCGACGGAACGATCGGCAAGGACGGCGGCGGCGCGAGCGACGAGGCTCCCGAGAATGCCGGCGCAGAGGGAGACGACGACAGCGAGGACACCGCGGGCAACGAGAGCGACGGGGACGACGCGGATGATGCCGATTCGGAAACCGATGGCCCTGCTGGCCCCCTCCGTCCGAAGTCCTCACAGAAGTTCCTCCGGGACCTGATCGCAGGCCGTCCCGTCTTTACCCACCCGAGTGAGGCGGGTGGATTCCGACTTCGATACGGTCGCGCGCGCAACCACGGGTTCGCGACCGGCGGGGTCCACCCGGCGACCATGCACCTCGTCGACGACTTCCTCGCGGCGGGCACCCAGATCAAGACGGAGCGTCCGGGGAAAGCCCACGGGGTCATCCCCGTCGACTCCATCGAGGGGCCGACCGTGCGACTCGCGAACGGCGAGGTCCGGCGGATCGACGACCCTGAGGAGGCGAAGGAGATCCGGAACGGCGTCGAGAAAGTGCTCGATCTCGGCGAGTATCTCGTCAACTACGGCGAGTTCGTCGAGAACAACCACCCGCTCGCGCCCGCCTCGTACGTCTACGAGTGGTGGGTTCAGGAGTTTGAGACCGCCGGTGCCGACGTGCAGGCCATGCGGGACGACCCCCACGTCGACCTTGAACACCCCGATGTCGACGAGGCGCTCGCGTGGGCGCGCGAGTACGACTGTCCGCTTCACCCGGAGTACACGTACCTCTGGCACGACGTGTCGGTCGATGCGTTCGAGGCGCTCGCAGATGCGGTTGCCGCCGGCGACGTGGTCGAGGGCGTCCTCGCGATCGAGCGCACGGAGACGACGCAGCACGCGCTGGAGTCGCTGCTGGTCCAACACGTCGCGACGCCGGACGCGCTCCGGATCCCCACGTGGCGCCCGCTGGCGCGGTCGCTCGGAATCGACGACGGGCTCCGAAAGACGTGGAGCGCGGACGACCTCTCGGCGGCGGCCCGCGAGTGGGATGACGGTGAGAACGCGGTGAAAGCCATCAACGAAGTCGCTCCCTTCGAGATTCGCGAGCGGGCGCCGACCCGGATCGGCAACCGGATGGGCCGCCCGGAGAAGTCGGAGAGCCGTGACCTCTCGCCGGCGGTCCACACCCTGTTCCCGATCAACGAGGCCGGCGGCCCCCAGCGCGACGTGGCGGAGGCCGCGGGGACGATGGACGACTCGGGCCACCGAGGGCGGCTGGACCTGGAGGTCTCCGACCGGGTGTGCCCCGACTGTGGCGAGCACACGTACCGGGCGCAGTGCCCGGACTGCGGGGTCCACACCGACCTCCACTACGAGTGCGGCGACTGCGGCACCGTCTGCGAGCCCGACGAGGCCGGCCGCGTCGAGTGCCCGCGCTGCGAGTGGGAGGTGACGGCGGCGACCTACCAGGAGGTCGACCTCAACGACGCGTACCGCTCCGCGCTGGAGACCGTCGGCGAGCGGGAATCCGCCTTCGAGATTCTGAAGGGCGTTCAGGGGCTCACCTCGCGGAACAAGACCCCCGAGCCGATCGAGAAGGGGGTCCTCCGCGCGAAAAATGGTGTCACATCGTTCAAGGACGGCACCGTCAGGTACGACATGACCGACCTCCCGGTCACGTCGGTCCGCGCCGAGGAGCTCGACATCACCGCCGACCACCTCCGAGAGATCGGTTACGAGACAGATATCGACGGCGAACCCCTGCGCCACGACGATCAACTGGTGGAGCTTCGGGTGCAGGACATCGTCCTCTCCGACGGCGCTGCCGAGCACATGCTCAAGACTGCGGGCTTCGTCGACGACCTCTTAGAGCAGTTCTACGGGCTCGACCGCTTCTACGAGTTCAACGAGCGCGACGACCTCGTCGGCGAGCTCGTCTTCGGGATGGCGCCGCACACGAGCGCCGCAACTGTCGGGAGAGTGGTGGGTTTCACGTCGGCCGCCGTGGGATACGCTCATCCGTACTTTCACGCCGCCAAGCGGCGCAACTGCTTCCACCCGGAGACGGAGATTGAGTATCGAGACGACGCAGGGTGGCACCGCGAGACCATCGAGAAATTCGTTGAGGAGCGACTGAATGATCCCCAGACCGACGACTTCGGAACACTCGTCAACGAACTCGATGGCAACGTCGAGGTTCCTTCGATCGACGAACACGGAAACAAGTCGACACAGCCGGTGACTGCCGTCTCGAAACACCTGAGTCAGGACCATCTCGTCCAGGTCGAGACCCAGCGCGGACGTTCGATTCGCGTGACACCCGACCACACGATGCTGCGAGTCGCGGATGGAGGCGTTCAAAAGGTCGCTGCAAACGAACTGGAGATCGGCGATTCGGTCCCGACGACAACTCTTCGTCACGAGATGTCGGTGGGCGCTACTGTCGACGTGACGACGGACGGGGGGATCGAGGCGGACACAGTTGCCTCGGTCGATTTCCTCGAAAGCGACATCGAACACACTTACAATCTCACAGTCGCCGAGACGCACACGCTCGCGGCGAACGATTTACTGGTCGCTCAGTGTGACGGAGACGAGGATTGCGTTATGCTCCTCATGGACGGACTTCTCAACTTCTCGAAGACGTTCTTACCGGACCAACGCGGCGGTCGTATGGACGCGCCCCTCGTGATGTCCTCGCGGATCGACCCGTCGGAGATCGACGACGAGGCGCACAACGTCGACATCGCGCGGGAGTACCCTCGCGAGTTCTACGACGCGACGCTGGAGATGGCCGATCCGGAGTCGGTCGAGGACCTGATTCAGATCGGCGAGGACACGCTCGGGACCGACGAGGAGTACCACGGGTTCGGCCACACCCACGACACGACGGACATCGCGATGGGACCCGATCTGTCGGCGTACAAGACGCTCGGCGACATGATGGAGAAGATGGACGCCCAGCTGGAGCTGGCCCGGAAGCTGCGCGCGGTCGACGAGACGGACGTGGCCGAGCGCGTGATCGAGTACCACTTCCTGCCGGACATCATCGGGAACCTCCGGGCGTTCTCGCGGCAGAAGACGCGGTGTCTCGACTGCGGCGAGAAGTACCGACGGATGCCGCTATCTGGCGACTGCCGCGAGTGCGGCGGGCGGGTGAACCTCACCGTCCACGAGGGGTCGGTGAGCAAGTACGTCGACACGGCGATCGAGGTCGCCGATCGGTTCGGCTGCCGGCCCTACACGAAACAGCGGTTGAAGGTGTTAGACCAGTCGCTGGAGTCGATCTTCGAGGACGACACCAACAAGCAGTCGGGTATCGCGGACTTCATGTGAGGGATCGGGCTCGGAACGTGGTTATTGAGGCGTTTTAAGCGGTGGTCGGTTCTGTCGACCGTTTATAAGTAATTGATCTCGTTCTGACGGCGAATGTCTCCAAAGCCCCAGCCGCTCGCCTATAACTGATTGAAAGATCTCCGAGGAACACCTCCAAAGCCCCAGCAGCGAGGCCGGCGCACGCTCGTTGCGCTCCTCACTCGCGTTGCTCGCTGCGGTGCTTACGTCGCCTGCGCCGGCCTCGCTGCTGCCCCTTTGAATCCCACCCCGCCCCGCACAGTACCGTACCTCACGCCTCTCCAGCCTCGCCGCTCACTTGGGGCTCCCTTCGGTCGCCCGCGTCGCTCGCGGCGTCCCTCGTGCGACGCTCCTCGCGCCCAGTGGGCGCTCGGAGGCGCGCGCCACCGCTGCTGTCGTCCTATCCGTTTATAAGGAGATCGCCGCTTCAGTCGTCGCCGCGCGCGTCCTCAACCACTTGCACGAACTGGCGGGCGGTCTCGGTGATCGACTCGTAGTCGCCGCGCGCGGCCGCGTCGTAGTCGACGAGGGCGCCGCCCGCGCCGACCGCGAACGCGCCGGCGTCGATGTAGTCTGCGGCGTTGTCGGGGCCCACGCCGCCGGTCGGCATCATCGGGATCTGGCCGAGCGGCCCCTTCATCGCGCCGAGGTGGGCCGGCCCGACGGTCTTCGCAGGAAACACCTTCACGAAGTCGGCACCGGCCTCGTAGCCGCGGATTGCCTCGGTCGGCGTCATCACGCCGGGGGCGCTGACGGCGCCGTAGCGGTTGCACGTCTCGATCACGTCCTCGTGGAGGCTCGGCGAGACGACGAACTCCGCGCCGGCCATCAGCGTCGTTCTGGCGGTCTCGCTGTCGAGGACCGTCCCGGTGCCCACGACGACCTCGTCGTCGAAGGAACCCGCAACCTCGCTGAGCTTCTCGGCGACATTCGGCGTGTCCGCGGTGATCTCAACGGCGGTGACACCGCCGTCGCGTAGCGCCTCCGTGATCTCGATCAGCTGGTCCGCTTCGACCCCGCGCAGCACCGCGACGACGCCGCTGTCGACGAGCCGTGAGAGCGTCTCGTTCATACGCTCCTGTTTCCGAGGGATCACTTAAATGGACGCGGATGCGCACGGGGGCGCTCACCGACCGTGTTATTTTTATCGTGACACCTCCGACCGTGATACTTCTGATCGTGCGACCGATCGACACGAAAACGGCGGCGATCGCGGGCCGACCCGGTCGAAACGGCCGAGACGAAACACTACCCTTTTGACCCTCCTTTCGGTAACAAACGGTATAATGGGCCGACGAAAGAAGATCGTTCAAGAGTGTGAGCGGCTGATGGATGAGCCGGATAACATCCGGAACATCGCCATCGCCGCCCACGTCGACCACGGGAAGACGACGCTCTCCGACAACCTGCTGGCCGGTGCCGGCATGATCTCCCAGGACACCGCGGGCGAGCAGCTCGCGATGGACACGAAGGAGGACGAGCAGGAGCGCGGCATCACCATCGACGCGGCGAACGTTTCGATGACCCACGAGTACGAGGACACCAACCACCTCATCAACCTCATCGACACGCCGGGCCACGTCGACTTCGGCGGCGATGTCACCCGTGCGATGCGCGCGGTCGACGGCGCCTTAGTGGTCGTCGACGCCGTCGAGGGCGCGATGCCCCAGACCGAGACGGTGCTCCGGCAGGCGCTCCGCGAGGGCGTGAAGCCGGCGCTGTTCATCAACAAGGTCGACCGCCTTATCTCCGAGCTTCAGGAGGGGCCACAGGAGATGCAGGAGCGGCTGATGTCCGTCATCGCCGACGTCAACGAGCTCATTCGCGGAATGGCCGAGAACATGGACGACATCCCCGAGGACTGGACCGTCTCCGTCGAGGACGGAACGGTCGGGTTCGGCTCCGCGCTGTACAAGTGGGGCGTCTCGATGCCGTCGATGCAGCGGACCGGCATGGACTTCGGCGACATCATGGACCTCGAACAGAACGACAAACGCGACGAGCTCCACGAGCGGACGCCGCTTTCGGACGTCGTGCTCGATATGGTCTGTGAGCACTTCCCGAACCCGGTCGACGCCCAGCCCCGTCGTGTCCCGCGTATCTGGCGCGGCGACGCGGAGAGCGAGCTGGCCGACACGATGCGGATGGTCAACGAGGACGGCGAGGTCGTCTTCATGGTCACCGACATCTCCATGGACCCGCACGCGGGCGAGATCGCGACGGGCCGCGTCTTCTCCGGGACGCTGGAGAAGGGCCAAGAGCTGTACGTCTCCGGTACTGCGGGCAAGAACCGGATCCAGAGCGTTGGGCTCTTCATGGGGTCCGAGCGCGAGGAAGTGGACCGCGTTCCGGCCGGGAACATCGCGTCCGTCACCGGCCTGCGCGACGCCATCGCAGGCTCCACCGTCTCTTCCGTGGAGATGACGCCGTTCGAGTCGATCGAGCACATCTCCGAGCCGGTCATCACGAAGTCCGTCGAGGCGCAGAACATGGACGACCTGCCGAAGCTCATCGAGACGCTCCAGCAGGTCGCCAAGGAGGACCCGACGATCCAGATCGAGATCAACGAGGACACGGGCGAGCACCTCATCAGCGGGCAGGGCGAGCTCCACCTCGAAGTGATCACCCAGCGGATCCGCGACAACCAGGGCATTCCGGTCATCACCGGCGAACCGATCGTGGTCTTCCGCGAGCAGCCCCAGGAGGCCTCCCGCGAGGTTGAGGGGCAGTCGCCGAACCGCCACAACAAGTTCTACCTCACCGTCGAGCCGATGGCTCAGGAGATCGTTGACGCCATCCAGCTCGGCGAGGTTTCGATGGACATGCCCGAACTGGAGCGCCGCGAGGCGCTGCAGGAGGCCGGCATGGACAAGGACACGTCCCAGAACGTCGAGGACATCCACCGAACCAACATCCTCATCGACGACACGAAGGGGATTCAGCACCTCAACGAGACGATGGAGCTCGTCTTGGAGGGGCTTCAGGAGGCCCTCGATGACGGGCCGCTCGCCGCTGAGCCCGTTCAGGGGTCGCTGTTCCGCTTACACGACGCGAAGCTCCACGAGGACACCATCCACCGCGGTCCCGCGCAGGTTATTCCCGCGGTCCGCAACGCGGTCCACCGCTCGCTGATCGACGGCGAGGTCCGCCTGCTGGAGCCGATTCAGGACGTTCGTATCGACGTTCCCTCGGAGCACATGGGCGCGGCGTCCGGCGAGATTCAGGGTCGCCGTGGCCGCGTCGACGACATGTATCAGGAGGGCGACCTCATGGTTGTCGAGGGCATCGCGCCCGTCGAGGAGATGATCGGGTTCTCCTCTGACATCCGCTCGGCCACTGAAGGCCGCGCCTCGTGGAACACCGAGAACGCGGGCTTCCGCGTGCTCGTCGATAATCTCCAGCGCGAGAAGATTATGGAGATCCGCGAGCGCAAGGGCATGAAGCTGGAACTGCCGCAGTCGATCGACTACTTCTAAGTCGACGACGCGGTCCGCGGTTGCGGTTTTCTGCGGTCTCTCTCTCCCGATTCTTTCGCTCTTTCTGCCCCGTCAGCCACGGGTCCGCTTGACCGCCGACGAACCGCCGACGAGCACGAAGAAGAGCCCGATCGTGATCGCGAGCAGCGGCGCACTCGACGTGCGGTGTTTCAAGAATCCTGCGTCCGGATCCGACGGATCGACGTACGCGGTGGCGGACTCGTCGACGGCGTATTCTTCGACCACCGAACGGGCCGTTGACTCGGTGTCGTAGTTCGTCGAAATCGTCGACGGGAACACGTTCGTGCTCGCGTACGCGGTCCCTTCGTATTCGTAGGTGAAGCGCACTGTCGGGCGGTAGCTCACGTCTGTGCTGCTTCCGGCCGAGGTCGATTCGATGTCGAGATCGGTGATCGTGGCGTCGACCTCGACGGCGTCTTCCACGGCGTTCGATTGCTGGGTGTAGTCGTACGCGCCGTACCCGGTCGCCGCGAGTCCGATCACCAGCATGAGAACTGCACCCCGGACTGTGCTCGGACCGCTGATCGTGAGTCCGTCATCTCCCATTTACGACGTCACCTCGGAGGGGAGAGAGGCGGTTTCGTGGGAGCGCTCGCGTCGAAACTGTCGACGAACCGTCTGGAGGATTTTCACACCGTCGTGACACGCCCTCGACACATAATTGTGCGGTTGTCCCTTCACTCACTTACTGTTCGATCCTCAATCGGTTCTGCGCTGCCCGCTATTCGCCCCAAACCGTGTGCCGCGTTGGCAGGCTCGATAGCGAGGCAACGCCTGCCATCGCCGAAGGCTTATACCGGATCCACCGACTCGTTTCGGGTATGCAGACGGGCACGACTCCCGCTCGGCGCATCGCGACGGAGCCAGCAAGCGGCCGCTCCGCGCCGCCGACAGGACCGTGCCGGACCGTCCCGTCGACGGGAACCCTCGGAACCTCGTCCGCCGTGACGGCGACCGTTTCCGGTGTGGGGGTGGCCGCGTGAGCGACGGTCGCGACGGGGCTCCCGAGGAACGGGACGACGCTGGCGACGGTGAGTCCGTCGACGGTGCCGCCTCGCTAGACGGTGGTCACGCCTCGGCGACGCCGTCGACGCATACGGTGCGGCTCGAACTCGTCGACGAGCCCGGACAGCTGCTCGCCGCGCTCCACCCGATCGCCGACAACGGGGGGAACCTCCTCTCCATCTACCACGAGCGGGGGAACAAGACCCCCCGTGGTCGGATCCCGGTCGAGGTCGACTTCGAGGCAACCCCGGAGCGCTTCGAGGGGATCGTCGAGGCCCTCCGGAGCGAGGGTGTGAACGTGATGCAGGCGGGGACGGAGCGGTACGCCGAGGAGGTGACGCTACTTCTCTTCGGTCACCTCATCGACACGGACCTGTCGGACACGCTCTCGCGGATCGAGGCCTGCGAGTCGGCGTCCGTCGCCGACGTGTCGCTGGCGGCACCACAGGGGACCGAGGAGGTGTCAAGCGCCCGGCTTCGCCTGGAGGCCCGCGCCGGAGAGACGGAGACGGCGCTTGCGGCGGTCCGGGAACTGGCCGCTGAGAAGAACCTCCGTCTGGTCGAGCCGCTCACGGGGGTGGAGGCGTGAAACTCGCCGTTATCGGTGCGGGCGCGGTCGGTCGCTCGGTCGTCGATCTAGCGGGCGAGTACGGCCACGAGGTCGTCGCGGTAGCGGACTCGTCGAGCGCGGTCGTCGCGGACGGATCTGACGGTCGGGACGCCGGCGTCGACTCCGACGCGGTCGTGGCTCGCAAGGCCGAGCGAGGGATCGTCGGTGACGACGACCCGGACGACGCGCTGGCAGCCGACTACGACGCGCTGGTGGAGGCGACGCCGACGACGCTTGGCGACGCCGAGCCCGGTTTCTCGCACGTCCGGACCGCCTTGGAGCGCGACCGCCACGCCGTGCTCGCGAACAAAGGACCAGTCGCGGAGCGGTTCGGCGACCTGCGGGCGCTCGTCGCCGACAGCGCGGGCGACATCCGGTTCGAGGCGACCGTCGGGGGCGCTATTCCCGCGGTGTCGACCGTCGAGGATATCGAGCCCGGCCACGTCACCGCGGTTCGAGGCGTGCTCAACGGGACGGCGAACTTCATCCTCACCCGGATGGCCGCCGAGGGGCTCGACTACGACCACGTCCTCGCGGAGGCGCAAGATCTCGGCGTCGCGGAGGCCGACCCCTCCTTCGACGTGGACGGTACCGACGCGGCGCTCAAGTGCGTGATCCTCGCGAACGTGCTGTCGTTCGGCGCGGCCGACGACCCGGACGACGCCCGAGAATTCTCCCTCGACGACGCCGCTGTCGAGGGGATCCGCGACGTGCCCGGCTCCGCGCTCCGGCTCGCGGCCGAAGACGGCCGGACCGTCCGGCTCATCGGCGAGGCGACCGAGGAGACCGTCCGTGTCGCGCCCCGGCTCGTCCCCGAGAACGGGACGCTCGCGGTCTCCGGGACGCAGAACATCGTCCAGATCGAGACCACCCACGCCGGCCGGCTCAACATTTCCGGACGGGGTGCTGGCGGCCCGGAGACGGCGAGTGCGGTGCTCGGAGACGTGGGTCGGCTACAGTAGGTCGCTTCGCTATCGAGCTGCGTCAGCGCGACCTGGCACACGAAACCGGACCGTGTGTCGCTCTCCCGTGCCCCGCGTTGTCGAGAATCGCCCGACGGCGTCGCGATTGTCTGTGGGCCGTATCGAAACCGTTTTAGTGGAATCTACCGAAACTTACTCACAGAGCGCCTTAGCGCGTGATTACCCCATGAGTGACAAACCGCACCAGAACCTGGCCATTATCGGCCACGTCGACCACGGCAAGAGTACGCTCGTGGGTCGCCTCCTCTTCGAGACGGGGAGCGTCCCCGAGCACGTAATCGAGCAGCACCGCGAGGAAGCCGAAGAGAAGGGCAAAGGCGGCTTCGAGTTCGCCTACGTGATGGACAACCTCGCCGAGGAGCGCGAGCGTGGCGTCACGATCGACATCGCCCACCAGGAGTTCGACACGGACAACTACTACTTCACCATCGTCGACTGCCCGGGCCACCGTGACTTCGTGAAGAACATGATCACGGGCGCCTCCCAGGCCGACAACGCGGTGCTCGTCGTCGCGGCCGACGACGGCGTCGCGCCCCAGACCCGAGAGCACGTGTTCCTGGCCCGCACGCTGGGTATCAACGAGCTCATCATCGGCGTCAACAAGATGGACCTTGTCGACTACAAGGAGTCCTCGTACGACCAGGTCGTCGAGGAAGTCAACGACCTCCTCAACCAGGTCCGCTTCGCCACCGACGACACGACGTTCGTGCCGATCTCGGCGTTCGAGGGCGACAACATCTCCGAGGAGTCCGAGAACACACCTTGGTACGACGGCCCCACCCTGCTGGAGTCGCTCAACGACCTGCCGGAGTCCGAGCCGCCGACGGACGCGCCGCTCCGACTCCCCATCCAGGACGTTTACACCATCTCCGGCATCGGGACTGTCCCCGTAGGACGCGTCGAGACCGGTATCCTCAACATCGGCGACAACGTCTCCTTCCAGCCGTCCGACGTGGGCGGCGAAGTGAAGACGGTCGAGATGCACCACGAGGAAGTGCCCAAGGCCGAGCCCGGTGACAACGTCGGATTCAACGTCCGCGGTCTCGGCAAGGACGACATCCGTCGCGGTGACGTCTGTGGTCCCGCCGACGACCCGCCGAGCGTCGCCGAGACGTTCAAGGCGCAGGTCGTCGTCATGCAGCACCCCAGCGTCATCACCGCCGGCTACACGCCGGTCTTCCACGCCCACACGGCGCAGGTCGCCTGTACGATCGAGGAGATCAACCAGAAGATCGACCCCGCGTCGGGTGAGGTCGCCGAGGAGAACCCGGACTTCATCAAGTCCGGCGACGCCGCGGTCGTCACCGTGCGCCCGCAAAAGCCGCTCAGCATCGAGCCGTCCGGCGAGATTCCGGAACTCGGCAGCTTCGCCATCCGCGACATGGGTCAGACCATCGCGGCCGGCAAGGTGCTCGAAGTCAACGAGCGATAATCGATGCAGCAGGCACGCGTCCGCCTCGCCGGCACGAGCCCCGAGGACCTCGACGACATCTGCGCCGACGTCCGCGAGATCGCGGACTCGACGGGGGTTGCCCTGTCAGGCCCGATCCCGCTACCGACGAAGACGCTCGAGATCCCGTCGCGAAAGTCCCCGGACGGTGAGGGGACGGCGACGTGGGAGCACTGGGAGATGCGCGTCCACAAGCGTCTGATCGACATCGACGCCGACGAACGCGCGCTCCGTCAGCTCATGCGCGTCCAGGTGCCCAACGACGTTAGCATCGAGATCGTTCTCGAAGACTAAGCGCTAGGGCGTCCGTTCACACGTTCTCTTCGTTTTCTTTCGCGCTCGCTAGCGCCGTCGCCGTCGTTCGTCGCTCGACTCGGACACGGTCTGACACGCCCGTAGCGAGATCACTGCACGTCGAGCAATCCCGCGCGCCCGGTAACGAGCCCGCAGAACGCGCCGGTCGCGTGAGCGATCAGCGCGACGCCCGGCGCCGCTGTCGTCGCGGTGAGGACGAGAGCAGCCAGTCCGAACAGCGCGAACTGCGCACGGGTGGAGAGCCGCAGCCGGTCGAACAGTGTCGCGCTCACGACGTTGCTCGCGAGGAGGTAGCCACCGAGCCCGAAGACGGCGCCGCTCAGACCCAACACGGCGGTCTGGGGGCCGAGCAGTCCGCCGAGCGTCACCTGCGTGATTCCGGCGAGCGCACCCGTTCCGATCACGAACGCGTGGAATCGGAGACGGGTGGTCCGGCGCTCGACGAGCGGGCCGACGAGAAGCAGCGCGAGCGCGTTCGCCAGCAAGTGGCCGATTGACCCGTGTGCGTACACACTAGTGACGACGGTCCACGGCGCGACGGAGAGCGGCGTCGACAGCGCGAAGATCGCCGCGAGGTCGACGAGACGTAGCGCCCCCTGTGCGATCCCGACAAGCGACGCGATCGCGAGGGTTTCGAGGGTGGCACGCATGGGCAGACCGTTCACGCCGGACCGACTTAAGCGCGGTCGCGCCGGTCGGATCTCAGATTACGTTGTCGGGAGCGTGAGCCGCCGCCATCCGTTTGGCTTCGACCGCGTACCGCTCTCTATCGGCCGGATCGTTGACGGCTCCGACGTTCGCCGGGTCGGCGTCGACCGCGGCAGTGGTGTCCCGGATGTCGGTGAAGGAGGTGAGCGCACGCTCCTTCCGGAAATAGCGCTCGCCGTCGGTTGTGGCGTAGGTGAGGATCACCATGTTCTGCTCGTCGTCGGAATAGGTGCGCTCGACGAGCCACATTCGGATGGGCTTGGCGTCGGCGTCGGTCTCGGCATCGGTCATGTGCTATATTTCGAATTCTATGCACAAACGACTTCCGGCGATGTTGGGCGGTGGCAGATTGAGGTTCCAACCGATGCCAGTCCGAGTCTCCCGCTTGAAGTGACGGGGGACCGTCAGTGTTAAGTCATTTAGGCCGACCTAAACCAACGTATGCACGCTGAACACCCCCTCGAATGCCGTCAAACGGCCGCGGGCCGATGACTGGCGGCCGCGTTCGAGGCTGGATCCGAGGTCGCCTCTCGCGGAAGCGGCTCACGGTCGTCGGGACGCTCGCCGTTCTCGCGGTCGGCGTCGTCGTCGTGGTTCGAGCCCTCGACGCCGACGCGGTCGTGGCGGCCGCGGGAGCGGCCGATCCGACGCTTCTCGTCGTCGCCCTCGGCGTCTACGTCCTTTCGTGGCCAGTCCGTGGGCGCCGGTACGCCGATGTGCTCGCGGCCATGGGCCGCCGCTGCCGGACCGGATTCCTCACTGCGACCGTATTCGCCAGTCAGACCGCGAACCTGATCGTCCCCGCGCGGGCCGGCGACGGGGTCCGCGCGTACCTGCTCAAGGACCGGCGCGACGTGCCGTACCCGACCGGCGTCGCCTCGCTCGCTGTCGAGCGCGCGTTCGACCTCGTGGCGATCGGCGTCCTCGGGGGCGTCGCGCTCGCGTTCCTCCTTCTGACCGGTCGGTCGCCCGGCTCTGGCGACTCGGTCGGCACCGTCGCGCCGTCGACTGCGCTCGCGGCCGCGGCCGGTATCGCCGCCGTCGCCGCGACCGTCTCGGTCGCGACCGTCGCTGTTGCCCGGAGCGACCGGCGGTTCGGCCCCGCGCTCCGCGCTCAGACCGAGCATCCACGTCTCTCACGGGCCGTCGACGCCGTCGTCAGATTCGGCTCGTCGGTCCGGGTCGTCGCTGCCAATCCTCGACGCCTCGGTGCCGTGTTCCTCTGGAGCGCCGTCGTCTGGACGCTCGACGTCCTTACGGCCGTCCTCGTGCTCGCGGCGCTCACGGGCGGAATTGGGGTGTTCGTCCCGACGCCGACGCTGCTCGTCGTCGGCACGCTCGCGGTCAGCGTCGGCAACCTCGCGAAGGTGCTCCCGCTCTCGCAGGGCGGGATCGGGCTGTACGAGGCGGCGTTCACCGGACTTGTTGTGAGCACGACTGGCCTCCCCGTCGAGACGGCGCTCGCGGCGGCGATTCTCGATCACGCGCTGAAAAACGCGGTCACGCTCGCGGGCGGTGGGGTCGCCGCGCTCGCGCTCGGACTCTCACCGACGGCCGGCCCTGCAAGCGACGGCGACCCCAGACCGGAAGCCGTCTCCGGAGACGGGGCAGCGAACGCGGCCGGAGAGAGCGAGTTGTCGAATTCCGGACCGCCAGATTTTTAGGCTAACCTAAAAACTTTGCAGTATGGAAGAACGCCGTCCAGACGCCGCCAGCGGGGACATCTGTGTGATCGTCCCCACGATCCGTGAGTACGAGTGTCTCCGCGAGTACGTCGCGAACGCCCGGGAGCACGGGTTCGACGTCTCTCGGCTCCACTTCGTGCTCGTCACCGAGGACTTCTGTGACGTCGACGAGATGCAGTCCATGCTCGACGACCTCGGCGTCTCCGGCAAGGTATTCGACGGCAGTCGCCGTGAAGAGTGGTACGAGGCAAACGAGGTCGCGGAGTACGGTCACGTCGTTCCGGCTGCGAGCCACGCCGAGACCAGCTTCGGCCTGCTGTACATGTGGGCCGACGAGTCGTTCGAGTACGGGCTCTTCATCGACGACGATACGCTCCCCCACGACGACGAGGACTACTTCGGCCGCCACATGGAGAACCTCGGGTTCGAGGGCGCAATCGAGCGCGTCAGCTCCGACAAGCAGTGGGTGAACGTCCTCTACCAGAATGCCGACGAACACGGGCTCTACCCGCGCGGCTACCCGTATTCCGCGATGAACGAGACAGTGGAGACTGGTACTGTCGAGGTCGAGTCCGGCGAGGTCGTCGCCTCGCAGGGGCTGTGGACGAACGTCCCCGACCTCGACGCGGTCCGGATCCTGATGGACGGCGACCTGGAGGGGCAGGCGCAGACGCGGACGACCGCCGACGACTTCGGGAGCGACTTCGTCGCCGCCCGCGACAACTACCTCACCGTCTGCTCGATGAATCTCGCGTTCCGCCGCGAGGTGATCCCGGCGTTCTACCAGCTCCCGATGGACGACAACGAGTGGGAAGTCGGGCGATTCGACGACATCTGGAGCGGCGTGTTCTTAAAACGAGCCTGCGACGTACTCGGCAAGCGGATCTACAACGGCGGCCCGCTGTGTGAACACAACAAGGCCGCCCGGTCGACGTTCGACGACCTCCACAACGAGGTCGCCGGGCTCGAACTCAACGAGCACCTCTGGGAACTGATCGACGATGCTGGCGCTGATGCCGACGACTACGTCGCGGTGTACGACGCGATGGCCGATCGACTGACCGACAGCGAGTTTGACGAGTACCGGAACGGTGCGTTCTTCACCCACGTCGGCGAACACATGCGCGACTGGCTCGACTGCCTCGATGCGCTCCGCCGAACGCCGGCGGTTGCGGACGACTGAACCGACACCACTAAGACTATTTAGGTTAGCCTAAAACACATGACCAACTACCTACCAGACGGCGTAGACCGCCGGCAGTTCCTCGCAGCCACGGGCGCGCTCGGCGTCGCCGGCCTTGCCGGGTGTACGGGTGACGATACCGACGGCGGCAGCGGCAACAGCAGCGACGGCGGCGACGGCGGCGACGGCGGCGACGGCGGCGACGGATCGATCGGACAGATCGGTTCCGGGCGCGAAGGTCGCGGAGCCCCCGGTGGCATCCCGATGGCCGAGATGCCCGATCTGGAAGGCGAGCTCACGGTCTACTCCGGCCGCGGCGAGTTCCTCGTCGGCGAGCTCGTTGAGTACATCGAGGACCAGTACGACGATTTCGACCTGACCGTCCGGTACGCTGGTTCTACCGACCTGGTAAACCAAATTCTCAATGAGGGTGACGGCTCCCCCGCCGACGTGTTCTACTCGGTCAACGCGGGCTCGCTGGGCACGCTCGCCGGCGAGGGCCGTTCCCAAGCGCTCTCCTCGGAAATCACCGACATGGTTCGGTCGGAGTTCCGCACCGAGCAGTGGATCGGCACGTCGGGACGCGCCCGGACCGTTCCGTACAACACCGGAGAGTTCTCCGACGACGACCTCCCCGACGACATCATGGCGTACCCGGAGGAGTTCGCCGGGAGTCTCGGCTGGGCGCCTTCCTACGGCTCCTGTCAGGCGTTCATCACCGCGATGCGACTCATCGAGGGCGAGGAGGCGACGCTGGCGTGGCTGGAGTCCGTGGTGGAGGCCGGAATCAGCAGCTATCCCGACGAGTTCGCCGCCTGTCAGGCGATCGCTGACGGAGAGATCGACGCGGCGTTCACGAACCACTACTACATCCAGCGCGTCCTCGACGGCAACCCCGACGCATCGATCGGCACCGCCTTCACCAGCGGCGACGCCGGTGCGGTGTTCAACGTCGCCGGCGCCGCAGTCGTCGACACGGCGAGCGACGCGACGCTCGCAGAGAACTTCATCCGCCACCTGCTGTCGGCCGAGGCGCAGGACTACTTCGCCCGGTCGACGTTCGAGTACCCACTCATCCCCGATGTCGAGCCGATCGGCGACCTGCCGACGATCGACGAACTCGACGTGCCAGATATCGATCTGACGGAGCTGTCCGACCTCGAACCGACGATCGACCTCATGCGTGAGGCCGGCGTCGAGGTGTAGGCTCCCCCGTCGACTCCCGTGTCGTCCCCCTCAGCCCTCCACCGTCCCCGCCGACTCGCGCGCCGACTCGTGAGCCGCGGCCGCGCCCGGCTCGCTCGCGCAGATCGTCTCACGCTGGCGGCCGCCTTCGTCGCCGTCGCGACCGGCGCCTTCACCTTCGTCATCGCTGCGACGCTGTTCCGGTACCACTCCGTCAACCACGACGAGGGGGTGTACCTCATGCAGGCCGCGCTGCTGCTCTCCGGTCAGCTCGAGATCCACGCCGGCGCGCTGGCCGACGCCGTCCATCCGTGGTTCTTTATCGAGGACGGCGGCCGGCTCTATCCGAAGTACAACCCCGTTCCCGCCGCGATGTACGCCGTGTCGATGTGGCTGTTCGGCGAGCCGCGGGCGACGCTCGCGGTCGTCGCCGCCGGCAACGCGGCGCTCGTGTACGTGCTCGGATCGACCGCGTTCGATCGGCGGGTCGGCCTCGCGGCCGCCGTCCTCTTCGTCGCCTCGCCGCTGGCGCTCGCCACCTCCTCGGTATTTCTCCCGTACGCGCCCACGACGCTCCTGAACCTGCTGTTCGCGGTTGCGTACCTCCGGGGCGTCCGCGACCGGTCGCTCGCGCTCGCCGGGCTCGCGGGCGTCGCGATCGGGCTCGCCTTCTTCGCCCGGCCGTTCACGGCGGTGTTGTTCGCGGCGCCGTTCATCCTCCACGCGGTGGTTCGGGTCGCTGTCGCGGTCCGGGAGGTGGAGATTCTGTCACCCTCTCTTCCCGGGACAGTCCGTCGCCACGGGTTCACGGCGCTGTTCGGCACCGTTTTCGTCGGCGTCACCCTCGCGTACAACTTCCGGCTGACCGGCTCGCCCCTCACCTTCCCGTACGAGGCGTTCGCGCCGATGGACGGTCCCGGGTTCGGGGAGCGCCGAATCCTCGGACACAGCGAGGAGTACACGCTCGAACTGGCGCTCCGCTCGAACGGGTACGCGCTGTGGTACCTCGCAACGCGCTGGGTCGTCGCCGGACCGCTCGGTACGCTGCTCGCGTTCGCGGGCGGCGGGCTGGCCACGCGGCGCTGGCTGTCGGGGCGACGCGCGCTGGCGGAGGGGGACAGCGGCGTGGAACCTCTCACCGAACGGCGCTTCGAGCGAACCGCGGGGCTCCTGCTCGCCGGTGTCGTCGTCTCCGTCGTCGTCGGGAACCTCTTCTTCTGGGGGACGAACAACCTCCTCGCGACGCTCTCGGACCCGACCAACGGGCTGGTCGCGGGTTTCGGACCGTTCTACCACTTCGATCTCCTCGTCCCGCTGTCGATCTTCGGTGGCGTCGCCGTCGTCGCCGGCGGCCGGGGGCTCTCTCGGCTTCGCGTGTGGCTCGCCTCTCGGGTCACGCCCGAATCTGCGCAGGCGATCGTCGTCGCGGTCGCGGTACTCGCGCTCTTCGGCGGAGCGCTCGGTGCCGCGGCTGTGGTCGAGGCCCCGCTCGATCGGCACGCGGCATACGCCGACAAGTACGAGGCGGCCTACGAGCCGATCGAGTCCGCGTCGTTCGACGACGACCTCGTGTTCGTCCCCACCCCGTACGGCGAGTGGCTCCAACACCCGTTTCAGTCGCTCCGGAACGATCCCGGGCTGGACGGGGAGGTCGTGTACGCGCTCAACCGCGACCCGGCCGAGGATTTCGCGGTGATCGACGCGTACCCCGATCGCGAGCTTCATCGCTACGCGTACCGGGGAGTGTGGACACCGAACCCGAACCGCCACGTCGCGCCGAAGCTCGAATCGCTCGATGTCCGGGAAGGCGCCCGGATCGACGCGTCGACGACCGTCGGCGTCCCCGACCGTGTTCAGCGCGCGGTCGTTCGACTGGAGACCGACCGCGGCGACGGTCACGCCGAGTACGACGTGAGCGACCCCGACGACTCGCTGGCGGTCGACTGGTCGGTCGGGCCCGACGGCGCGCGGCTGGCCGGTGACCCGAACGCGACCGTCCCGATCGACCCCGAAGGCGACGAGGTCATCGTGACGGTGACGCTCGTCGACCCCGCGGGCTCGACGTTCACCTACCGGCAGGAGGCGACGGTTCGATCGACGGACGAGGGCATCGATGGCGACGGCGTCGAGGTCGTCTGGCCGCCGGAGCGCTCCGTCTGTCGGCTCGTGACGGAGTGCGGGACGGGAGGGACGTATATACCCGACGACCCGGACGCCCACGCGGAGTGGGTCGTCTTCGAGACGAACGCCGAGGCGAACGAGGAGCGGTGAACCGCTGACGGATGTTTATGAGTGGTTGACGGCGGATCGGCAGCGAACACCTCCAAAGCCCCAGCCGCGAGGACAACGCACGCTCGCTGCGCTCCTCACTCGGTCGCCCGCGCTCCTTCGTTTCGGTGCTTACGTCGCCTGCGTTGTCCTCGCGGCTGCCTCTTTGAGTCCCGCCCCGCACAGCGACCGCACCTCACACCTCCCCAACCTCGTCGGTCGCCCTCCGTGTTACTCCGGACGACCGACTCCCTCGCGCGTGCGACTTCGCGCCCTCGGGGCGCTCGTCGGCACGCGCCACCGCGTTTATTTATAAATAGCCGTCACTGCCGCAATTCCATTTAAATACCACGTCGCGTCCGGTGGTCCGTGTCGTCGATGAAAAGAACCTCCTCCCGATTTCCGGGCGGCTCCGTGCTCAGAGCCGTCGCAGCTGCTCTTCCAGACAGACCGTCACGATCGACTTCGCGATGGCGACGCCGCCCTCGATCGGGTCGAGCTTCGTCTCGCCCAGTCGCTCGGCGTAGTCGATCGGTCGCTCGCGCACGTCGTGGCCGCGCATCAGCGGACGGATGAGCAGTTCAGCGGAGAGGCCGGTGTTCTCGGTCCATCCGATGTCCTCGACGACCTCGCGGCGGTAGGCGCGCATCCCGGTGGTGGTGTCGTGGACGCGCTCGCCCATCAGGACGGACGCGATGGCCGCGAACGCGTGGTTGCCGAGGCGGTTGAACGCGGGCATCGCCTTTGCGCCGTGATAGAGGCGGTCGCCGCTGACGACGTCGGCGCCGTCGTTGATCGCTTCGAGGAACTCCGGCAGCTGCTCCATCGGGTAGGTGTCGTCGCAGTCGGTCGTGACGACGACCGGGCGGTCGGGCGTTAAAATCGCCTCGCGGACGGCGACACCGTACCCCTGCGGCTCCTGTTCGACGACGCGCGCGCCGTGCTCGCGGGCGATCTCCGGCGTCCGGTCCGAGGAGCCGTCGACGCAGACGATCTCGGCGCGCCCGCCGGTGACCTCGTCGATGTCGGAGAGGACGGTTCCGATCGCTTCTTCCTCGTTGTACGTCCCCATCACGACGCTCACGTCGTCGAAGGTGTACTCCGTGTCGTCGGCCCGTGCGGTCGAATCGTCAGTCTGCTCGGTCGGATCGATATCGACGGAGTCGTCGGCGGTCGCCTCGTCGCCGGGCGCCGTGAGTGAACTCATTACCTCCGACGTGCCGCCCCACCCACTTGAGTTTTTAGGTTTACCTAAAGTAGCTGTTAGAGACGATCTCGAACGTCGTCGGCGACGCGCAGCGCCAGTGCAGCGATCGTGAGCGTGGGGTTCATCGCGCCGCTGGTGGGAAACACCGAACTGGACGCGATCCAGCAGTTGTCCAGATCGTGGGTGCGGCAGTCGGCGTCGACGACGCCCGCGTCGGGATCGGCGCTCATCCGGGTGGTTCCCATGTGGTGGTACGCGGGGCCGGTCGCGTCGGGGCCGGCGACCCACTCGATCTCCGCGCCCAACTCTTCGAGAACCGACCGCTGGATCTCGTTGGCGCGCTCGATGGTTCGGAGCGCGCGGTCACCGACGCTCCAGTGGATCTCGGGGACGGGGTTGCCGTGGTCGTCGGTGCGGTCGGGGTCGAGCCCGACGTAGCTGTCCGACTGAGGGAGCTGTTCGACGAGCCCGCCCATCGCCACATGGGTGCCGTAGCCATCGCGGAGCCGCTCTACGAGGGTATCCCCCCAGTCGTCGCCGGTCAGCGCCTCCTCGACCGGCGAGGGGCCAGCGTAGTTGAGAAACTCCAGCTTGAACGGGCCGACCTCCTCGTCGGCCTCGTCGTAGAACTGGTCGCAGGCGCTGGTGTAGAAGCCGACGTGGTTCTGTCGGGTCGGCTCGTCGAGGGTACCGCCGACGCCGGCGAACAGGTGGTCCATGAAGAACTTACCGACCGCCCCGCTGGAGTTCGCCAGCCCGTCGGGGTACGCGTCCGACTCCGAGAGCAGGAGGAGCCGCGGCGTCTCGACGCCGCCGCAGGCGACGACGAAGGCATCGGCCTCCTGTCGGTACTCTTCGCCGTCGGGCGTCGCGTACACCGCTGCAGTAATGCGATCGGCGTCGTGCTCCAGTCGCTGCACGGGAGCGCGATCGATAACGGTCGCCCCCTTCTCCTCCGCGCGCTCGATGTGGACCGTCGCGTCGTACTTCGCGCCCGCCGGACAGACGGGCTGGCAGGTACCGTAGCCGACGCACGCGGACCGCCCGTCGTACGCCTCCGAGTTGCGCGCGTTCGGCACCGAGTGCATGTCGATCTCCAGCTCCTCGCACGCCTCCGCGAACAGCGAGTCGCTGTAGGAGGGCTCGAACGCGGGCATCGGGTGGGGCTCCTCGCGCGGCGGCGCGTAGGGGTTGTCCGACGCGCCGGCGACGCCCAGTTCCCGCTCGGCCGCGGCGTAGTACGGCCGGAGGTCGGCGTAGTCGATCGGCCAATCCGGGCCGACGCCCCGCTCGGTCCCGGACGCGAAGTCGTCCTCGTGGAGCCGCATCACCATCCCCTGCCAGTGGAGTGTCGACCCCCCGATACCCTTGACACGGGCGTGGTTCAGCGGGTAGAACCGCTCGCCGGCGTTGCTGTGCGCGTCGCGCTCCCCGCCCACGTCCCAGACATCGGGGCGGTCGTAACTCGGCCGGATCGCTCGTTCCTGACGGTCGAGCCGGTCCGCGGGGTCGAACCGGGGGCCGGCATCGAGCACGATCACCTCGTGGTCGGCGGCCAGTCGGTCGGCAACCAGCGCGCCCGCGGGGCCGGCGCCGACGACGCAGACATCCGCGTTCGCGACGGGAGTTCGATCGGTGTTTTCCGCGCTCATCGCGGGCCTCGTTGGTAGCTCTCGGTCCCGCCGGGGTGTCCCTGCGGGTTCTCCAACCCGACTAGCTCGCCGCCAGTCGGCGACGCGTACAGCGCCAACAGGAGCTCATTGACGACGTAGTACCGAACCCGCTCCGCGAGCGTCCCGTCCCGGTCCTCCTCTGCGATGTCGGCGCCGACCTCCCGGAGGAGCCGATCGCAGTCGCTCTCGGAGAGATCCGCGATCGGCACGCCGTGCCACGATCGGGCGGCGTCGTCGAGTTCGCTGACCGCCGTGTGGAGCCCGTCGGCGTGCGTCGACCCGGTGAGGCGCCCGTCGAGGAAGCGGTTGACGAACGCTTCGACGCCGTCGACTGCACTCGGGTAGACGACCGTCGCGACCGCGACCATCGACGCGCGGACCGACTCCTCGTCCAGCGTGCCCTCGTCTTCGGCGCGATCTCCCTCTCGACGCGCGGCGAGGGCGACGCCGCCGGTCGCGCCGACAGCGGCCAGCGCGGCCGTCGCGTCACGCCGCGTCAGTTCCATAATTGGTTTAGGCCTCCCTAAACTATTATATCCGTCGGACCCGCCCGACGACCGAATCGGAACTGCTAACGGTGGGTACACCCACCCTCTGGCAAGCACGCCGCTTCCCGGACTATGAGCTGGACACGCCGGATCCGCGACATCCTGACAGACGGCGACGACCGACTACCGCTGGGGTTGACCCTGTTGTCCGCGGCTATCGCCGGGACGGTGGTGTTCCCGCTAGCGTGGCTGGTCATCGAGGCGGTCACCGTCGAGCGGTCGCGGGCGATGGAGCTTTTGTTCAGTTCGGGGACTGTCGAGGTGCTGCTCAACAGCCTGCTGTTGATGGCCGGCGTCACAGTTTTCTCGATTCTGTTGGGAGTTCCGCTGGCGTATCTCACCGCCCGCACCGACCTTCCCTTCCGTCGGTTCTGGTCCGTTGTCGCCGCGCTCCCGCTTGTCGTGCCGAGCTACGTCGGCGCGTTCGCGTTCGTCTCCGCGTTCGGGCCCCGAGGTGAGTTCCACGACGTACTCGCGCCACTGGGGATCGACCGAGTTCCGGAAATATACGGGCTCCCGGGCACGATTCTCGTGATCACCTTGTACACGTACCCGTACGTCTACCTAACCACCCGTGCCGCGCTCCTCTCGTTCGACACGACGCTGATCGAGGCGGCCCGGACGCTGAACCACGGTCGGCTTGAGGCGTTCCGCCGGGTGACGCTCCCCGTGATTCGGCCGGCGATCGCTGCCGGGTCGCTTCTGGCGGCGCTGTACGCGGTCTCCGATTTCGGCACGCCGTCGATCATGCGACTGCCGGTGTTCACCCGACAGATATACGTCGAGTACAACGCGTTCGGCCGCGACTACGCCGCGCTGCTCTCCCTCCAGCTGCTCGCGGTCGTCCTCGTCGTGCTGGCGCTGGAGTGGCTGGTCCGGTCGAACCGGGACGCCCACGGCGACGACGCTGGGAGCACGAACCGTCTCGTGAACCTCGGTCGGTGGCGCTGGCCCGCGACGCTCCTGCCGGCGTCTGTGTCGGCGGTCGCACTCCTCGTCCCGATCTGGATCCTCCTGTTGTGGCTCCTCCGTTCCGAGGCCGGCCGGCGCCCCTCCATGGCATTCGAGCCGATCCAGGTGATCAACTCGGTCTCGGTCGCCGCCGCCGCCGCGGTCGTCGCCGCGCTGGCTGCCATCCCCATCGCGTACTTCGCCGCGACGAGCGACTCGCCGCTGGCGACGCTGTTCGAGCGGGCGACGTACGTCGGGTTCGCGGTCCCGGGGATCGTGTTAGCGCTCGCGTTGGTCTACTTCGGCTCGGGGTACCTCCCGTGGATCTACCAGACGCTCCCGCTGTTGGTGTTCGCGTACGTCGTCCGTTTCCTCCCGCAGGTCGTCGGCTCGACGCGGACCGCGATCCTCGGGGTCGATCCCAAGCTCGTCGAGGCCGGCCGGACGCTCGGTGAGTCCTCGATGGGCGCGTTCCGCCGGGTGACATTCCCGCTCACGCGATCGGGGATCGTCGCTGGCGCCGCCCTCGTCTTCCTCACGACGATGAAGGAGCTTCCCGTCACGCTCATCCTCCGCCCGTCCGGGTTCGAGACGATCGTCACGCAGATCTGGCGCGCACAGGAGACGGCGCTGTACCAGTACGCGGTCGTCCCCACCCTCATCCTGCTCGTCATCTCCGGGCTCTCGATGGTCGTCATCCTCACGCAGGAGGGCGGCGAGGAGGGGCTGTGAGGGCGCCGTGGCCGGCGTCCACAACTGCCCGCTGACGGACGAAACTCGATCCGCTCCGACTTCGCTCCGATTCCACACGTACTAATTGGATGCCGCTTCACGAGGCCGTATGGACCTCACCGATTCGACCGCACTCGTCACCGGTGGCGCGGGGCTCGTCGGGAGCCACCTCGCCGCGCAACTCCTCGATCGCGGCGCAACGGTTCGCGTCGCCGACGACCTCTCGAAGGGCGACCGCGACCGCGTCCCCGACGGCGCCGAGTTCGTCGAGGCCGACCTCACCGACCCCGACGACGTCGCCGAGGCGGTCACCGATGACCTCGATATCGTCTTCCACTTCGCCGCGTACACCGACACGAACTACGACGACGACCGGGAGCTGTTCGAGGCGAACACGGCGATGACGTACAACGTCTTGGAACGCATGCACGAGGTCGGCGTCGATCGGCTCGCCTTCACCTCCTCCTCGACGGTGTACGGCGAGGCCCCCCGCCCGACGCCGGAGGACTACGGCCCGCTTGAGCCCATCTCTATCTACGGTTCCTCCAAGCTCGCCGACGAGGCGCTGATCTCGACGCACGCCCACTCGTACGGCGTCCAGTCGTGGGTGTTCCGCTTCGCGAACATCGTCGGCCCCCACCAGCGCGGCAACGTGATCCCCGACTTCATCCAGAAGCTGGATGCGGATCCGTCCGAGCTTGAGATCCTCGGCGACGGGCGGCAGGAAAAGTCGTACATGCACGTCTCCGAGTGCGTCGACGCCATCCAGCACGTCGTCGAGCACGCCGACGAGGACCTGAACGTCTACAACCTCGGGACGGAGACGACGACTTCAGTCACCGACATCGCCGACATCGTCAGCGACGAACTCGGCGTCGACCCCGAGTACGCGTACACCGGCGGCGACCGCGGTTGGACCGGCGACGTGCCCAAGATGCGGCTGTCGATCGAGCGGCTCGCGGACCTCGGCTGGGAGCCGTCGATCGAAAGCGACGAGGCGGTTCGGCGGAGCGCGCGCGAACTGATCGACGAGATCGTCTGAGACGGACGGCTGTACGTGATTGTTGATGTGTTCGTGGCGGTCAGTCATTTATAAATCGCTGACCGCGGATCGGCGGGGAACGCCTTCAAATCTCCAGCCGCTCGATCGTACGTGATCGACGACTCCGCGGTGAACATCTTCAAAGGGGCAGCCGCGAGGCCGGCGCACGCTCGCTGTGCTCCTCACTCGGTCACTAACGCTCCCTCGCTGCGGTGCTTACATCGCCTGCGCCGGCCTCGCGGCTGCCCCTTTGAGTCCCGCCCCAACCACACCGCAACCGCAGCCTCACACCTCCCCAGCCTCGCGGCTCCCTCCGGTCGCCGCGTCCCTCGCACGATGCTGTTCGCGGCCGCTTATAAGCGGCCGCTCACAGGCGCGCGCCGCCGCAGGTCTAGCGTGCATCCCGCCAATCCTCCTCCCGCGCCCTGCTTCGGAAGGGCCTTTTAGGCCGACCGACGAACGGACGGTATGTTCAGGCAGTTCCGGTCGGAGGTGGCCGACGCGCTCGGCGACGCGCTCGCCTCGCTGGACCTCCCGACCGACGACCTCGGCATCGAACGCCCGCCCGACGACATGGACGCGACGCTCGCCTCCAGCGTCGCCTTTCGGCTCGCGGGCGAGGTCGGCGACGCGCCGCCGAACGTGGCCGCGACGGTCGCGGACGCGGTCGACGTCGACGGGTACGACTACTTGGCTGCGGTCGACACCGCCGGCCCGTACGTCAACTTCCACCCCGGCGAGCGCTACTTCGTCGACACGCTCGACGCGTCCGCGGTCGACTCGGGCTACGGCGCACTTCCCGACCGCGACACCTCTGTCGTCGTCGAGCACACGAGCGCGAACCCGACCGGTCCGGTCCACGTCGGTCGCGCGCGCAACCCCATCGTCGGCGACGCCGTCGCGAACCTCTTGGAGTACGCCGGCTACGACGTGGACCGCCACTACTACGTCAACGACGCCGGCCGCCAGATGGCGGTGTTCACGTGGGCGTACGAGCGGTTCGACGAGTCGGACTTAGCGGGAGAGCCCGCCCGCGCCCGCGCCGAGTACGACCTCGTCCGGTACTACCGCAAGGGGAACGCGTACCTGGAGGAGGCCGATCCCGAGGCCGTCGAGGCCGCCGAGGAGGAGATCGCCGCGATCCTGCAAGGGCTCGAAGCGGGCGACGAGGAGACGTACGAGCGCGTCGGTGAAGTCGTCGACACCGTCCTCGGCGGGATGAAGGAGTGTCTCGCCCGCCTGCCCGCGGAGTTCGACGAATTCGTCAAGGAGACGCGGTTCATGCGCGACGGCTCCACCGACGACATCGCCGCGCGACTCAAGGAGACCGATCACGCCGTCTACGAGGAGGACGCGTGGCAACTGGAACTCGACGACTGGGGGATCGACAAGAACCTCGTCTTCCTGCGCTCCGACGATACCAGCCTCTACACCACCCGCGATCTGGCCCACCACGAGTGGAAGTTCGACAACTACGACCGCGCGGTCACCGTACTCGGCGAGGACCACAAGCTGCAGGCCGACCAGCTCGACGCGACCCTCGAACTGCTCGGTAACGACATCGACCGGCTCGGCCACGTCATCTACTCGTACGTCAACCTCCCGGACGGGAAGATGTCTACCCGGCGGGGTACCGGCGTGATGCTCGACGATTTGCTCGACGAGGCGATCGACCGCGCCCGCGAGGCGGTCGAGACCCGGATGGACGACCGGATCCGCGACGACGACCTCACCGAGGAGGACGTGGAGCGCATCGCCCACGAGGTCGGGATCGGTGCGGTCCGGTACGACATCGTCTCGAAACAGCCCGCAAAGGCGATCACCTTCGAGTGGGAGGACGCGCTCGACTTCGAGGGGCAGTCCGCCCCGTTCGTCCAGTACGTCCACGCGCGCTGTTGCGGAATCTTAGACGAGGCGGCCGATGCCGGGATCGAGGTGCCGGGCGTGACGGCGGACTCCGAGGGAGTCGTCGATGTCGGCGCCCTCGACGTCGACGCCACGGTCTTCGAGACCGACGCGGCGCGCGACCTCCTCCGCGAGGTCGCCCGGTTCCCGGCCGCGATCGAGTCGGCGGCGGACGACCTTGAACCGCACACGATCGCCACGTTCACCCGCGAGTTCGCCGACGCGTACAACGCCTTCTACCGGGAGTGTCCGGTGGTGACCTCCGACGATGAGGAGCTTCGGGCCGCCCGCGTCGCCCTCGTCGCGGCCGCGAAGCACACGATGGCGAACGCGCTCGACGTGCTCGGGGTCGAAGCGCCCGAGTCGATGTAGGAACGGGACAATTGGGTGGGTCGTTCGGGTTTCTTCGATCGGGATGTTGCTGGCGACTCTACGGTGAACGCCTCCCAGGCCTCAGTCGTTTTGCTTATAAACGGTTACTGCCGGATCGACGGTGAACACCTCCAAAGCCCCAGCCGCGAGGGCGGCGCACGCTCGCTGCGCGCTTCAGTCGCTCGCGTTGCTCGCTCCAGTGCTTGCTTCGCCTGCGCCGCCCTCGCGGCTGCCCCTTTGAGTCCCGCCCGTCAGCAACCACACCACAGCCTCACGCCTCCCCAGCCTCGTCGCTGGCGCTGATGGCGCCAGCGACTACCTCGCGCGTGCTACTCGCGGGCCTACGGCCCGCTCGCAGACGCGCGCCACCGCACCTCATTTATAAACGATACTGCCATCGACGCCGTGTGACGAGGTACTGTCGCGCTGGCGGGGAGGTCAAAGCTTACTTACACGCACGCCGCCGTATTTAGGGTAATGAGTAGCGACGCCCAAGAGGCGAGCGACGACCGGCGGAAATACGAATTCCGCAAGGTCATCGAGGAGCTCCGCGACTTCGAGGGCTCCGGAACGCAGCTCGTCACCATCTACATCCCCGAGGATCGGCAGGTCTCCGACGTGGTCGCCCACGTCACACAGGAACACAGCGAGGCGTCCAACATCAAGTCCAAGCAGACCCGGACGGCCGTCCAGGACGCGCTCACCTCGATCAAGGACCGCCTCCGGTACTACGACACCTTCCCGCCGGAAAACGGGATGGTGATCTTTTCGGGAGCGATCGACGCCGGCGGCGGCCAGACCGACATGGTCACCCGAACGCTGGAGTCGCCGCCCCAGCCCGTCGAATCGTTCCGGTACCACTGCGACTCCGCGTTCCTCACCGAACCGCTCGAACACATGCTGGAGGACTCCGGGCTGTTCGGGCTCATCGTCTTGGACCGCCGCGAGGCCAACGTCGGCTGGTTGAAGGGCAAGCGGGTTGAGCCCGTCAAGTCCGCCTCCTCGCTCGTCCCCGGCAAACAGCGGAAAGGGGGCCAGTCCGCACAGCGGTTCGCCCGCCTCCGCCTGGAGGCCATCGACAACTTCTACCAGGAGGTCGCGGGGATGGCCGACGACCTGTTCGTCGACAAGCGCCACGAGCTTGACGGTATCCTCGTCGGCGGCCCCTCGCCGACGAAAGACGAGTTCCTCGACGGCGACTATCTCCACCACGAGCTTCAGGACAAGGTGCTCGGCAAGTTCGACGTGGCGTACACCGACGAGTCCGGGCTGAAAGACCTCGTCGACAACGCGAGCGAGGCGCTCGCCGATCAGGAGATCGTCGAGGACAAACGCCACATGGACGAGTTCTTCGAGAACCTCCATACCGGCGAGGAGGCCACGTACGGCTTCGATCAGACCCGTCGAAATCTGATCATGGGCTCTGTCGACCGCCTGCTCATCTCCGAGGATCTCCGATCTGACGTGGTCGTCTACGAGTGTCCGAACGGCCACGAGGAGTACGAGGTAGTCGACTCGCGACACTCCACCCCGTCTCACGAGTGTTCGGAGTGCGGCGAAGAGGCCGATGTCGACGAGCGCGAGGACGTGATCGAGCACCTGATGTCGATCGCCGAACAGCGTGGCACCGACACCAAGTTCATCTCCACCGACTTCGAGAAGGGTGAACAGCTGCTCGATGCCTTCGGTGGGATCGCGGGTATTCTGCGCTACTCGACGGGCGTCTGATCGGACGCGTCGAAAAAGGCGTTTTTCTCCCGCCTACTGCTCCGGCTCGATGGGCGTCGCCGCGATCTCCAGACACGCGCAGGCGTCCGTCTCGGGGTCGAAGCAGTCCGGACACTCCGGCTGCCGATCAATAATCGTGTCGAGCCGCTCGGCGACGGTGTCGTCGATAACCGCCTCCAGCTCGTGGGCCTCCTCGCGGAAGTCTTCGACGGCGAGCACGTTCGCGAGGAAGCGTTCGATGATACAGTAGGTCTGGAGCGCGTCGCGCGCCCGCACGATCCCGTCGTCGGTGAGCTGGACGCCCTTGTACTTCTCGTGTTCAGCGAGCCCGCGGTCTTCGAGCTTCCCGATCATCTCGTTGGCGCTCGCGGGACTGACGCCGAGGGCGTCGGCGACCGACCCGGTCGAGGCGGGACCGTCTTCCTGCTTCTGTACGACGTATATCGTCTTGAGGTACTGGTCTGCAGTGTTCACGGCTTCCCTCCGTCGGCGCTCGTCGCCGGTTCGATCCCCCGGTTCATCGTCGCTCCATGACCGCCGTCACCTCGCTGACCCCCTCGGCCTCGTCCTCGCGGATCGCGTGCAGCTCGTCGAGAAGTTCCGCGCGGTCGATCGTGAACTCGGCGTCTGAGTCTTCGATCGCATCGATGAGGTCGTCGTAGAACTTGTAGGCGGTCTCTTCGTTACACAGCTGGTCGTACAACACGCCGTCGAAGTCCTCGGGACGCGTCCGGCCGTACCGCGCGTCTACGAGCGACTCGATCTCGTCGAACGGAACGCTATCGACGCCGAGCCCCTCGATGAGCGACTCGAGTCGCTGGCGGTGTTCGGCCGACTCCTCGGCGGCGTCGGCGAGCAACGCCTCGATCTCGTCGTCGAGTTCGGCGTCGAGACTCTGGTAGTGGTGGTGGGCCCGCGCCTCCACGACTTCCTCAAGTACGATCCCGATCTGTAACAGCCGAGCGAGCTGGTCGTCCGAGGCGATCCGCTGGCTCACGCTCACGGCGACCACCCGTCACCGATCGATACGCCCGTTCGCATACACTCGCCTTCGGGTGCAGGCCGACTTAAGATGTTCCCCTCCAGTCGAGGGTTCGTTCGGACGGACTGCGGGCGCGCAGGCAACGGAGAACCGGCCACCTAGATTCCGAGCCAGTCGTCGTTCCGGATCTCGTGTCCGCTCTCTCGGCAGACCTTCGCCGCCTGTCGACGGATCTGCCGCGAGGTCGGGAGCTTCTCTTTGTCACGGATCCGGTCGACGACCCAATCGCGGACGACGCCGATCGATTCGTCGTAGTCGTCGGGACTGACCCGCGCGAGTTCGACGAAGGTCTTCTCGTAGGCGTCGTGTTGCGATCCACCGAGCTCCTCGTTCGGCAGCGTCTCGCTGGCCTCCACGATCCGCTTCATGGCCGTGGCGACCGTGGGTCGCCGTATCCGAACGCGGACGCGATCCGGCGAGTCGAACTGCACCTTGTCCGTCTCGGGGACCAGCTGCTCGACGGTGTATCGTTCGGCCGACGGTCCGATATCGCGGTCTCCGATCGCCGCGATGATCTCCGCTCCCGTGGCTGGGAACTCCAGCGATTCGAGCTCGGCCTCGACGTCGCCGAGGTCCGCGGCGTCGATCTCCGGCTCCGGCTCGTCGCCGCGTTCCAGTTCCGTGGCGATGTCGCGGCGCCGCTGGCGGTCGTCGTCGTCTCGTGCCTGTTTCTCTCGTCCGTCTTTATCGTCTGCCATTCCCGTACCTACGGCTCTCGTCCATATAGTACTGTAGGTAATATGAAACTATTCTCGTCTCGAAATAATGAACGTCCCGGGTCGCCGAGAAGATCCGGCGACAGACGAATCAGCTTACTGGAGGCGCTGTAAGACGAGTTCTTGGACGTCGTCGCGGAACTCGTCGACTGCGATTTCCTCTAACACGGGCACGAAGAAGCCCTCGACGAGCATGTTTCGGGCCGTCAGCGGGTCGATCGTTCGACTCTCGAGGTAGAACAGGTCCTCGGCGTCGACCTGTCCGACGGTCGCGGAGTGGGACGCCTCGGTGTCGTGGTTGTGGATGATCAGCTTCGGCGACGCGTCGGCCTCGGCGTCGTCCGACAGCATCAGCGTGTTCTCGCGCTGGTAGCTGGAGGTGTTCCACGCGTCCTCGCCGACATCCTGAACCCCCTCGTAGACGGAGCGGGACACGTCGTCGAGTACGCCGCGCGTGACGAGGTCGGCCGTCGTGTGCTCGGCCTGGTGCCAGACGCGGGCGTTGATGTCGAAGTGCTGGTCTTCGGTGCCGAAGAACGTCCCGACGATCTGGCTCTCGGAGCCGTCGCCGTTCAGTTCGGTCTCGACGTCGGAGCGCGTGAGCTTCGAGCCGAAGTTGCTCTCGATCCAGTCAACCGTCGCGTACGTGTCGGTCACGCCACGCTTCAGCGAGTAGGTGTACGAGTCGTCGTCGAGGTTCTGGAGCGAACCGAACTGGACGTTCGCGTTCTCGCCCGCGACGATCTCGACGAGGTTCGAGAAGTACCGGTCGCCGTCGACGCCGTCGTCACCGCTCTCGATCGACTCGAGGATCGTCACCGACGACGACTCCTCGGCGACGACCAGCGTCTGGCTGAACAGCGAGCGGGAGTTCATTTCCGCGCGTACCGTCACGTCCTCGACGTCGACGCCCTCGGGGACGTAGACGAACGTCCCGGTCGTGAAGAGCGCGACCGACAGCGCGGTGAGGTAGTTGTGTTCGGGATCGAGTACCGACCCGAAGTTCGCCTCGATGATGTCGCCGTACTCGTCGAATGCCTCGCTGAAGGGTAAGATGACGACATCGTCATCGCCGGCCGACCGCTCGGTCGTGTCCGACTGGTTCAGCGGGTCGACGAGCGCCTCGAAGTCGAGCGCCTCCAGGTCGGTCCAGCGGCGGCCGGGCGTCTGGATGACGTCGGGCAGATCGGCCGTCTCTAGCGCGGAAAGCGCGTTCAGACGGGTCTCTAAGAGCCACTCGGGCTCGTCGCGTTCCTCGGCGATGCGTCGTACCGTGTCCTCCGAGAGGCTCTCGATTGCTTTCGTGCTCATGTTATCCGAGCGAGCCCTCCATCTCCAGCTCGACGAGCCGGTTGAGCTCGACGGCGTACTCGATGGGCAGCTCCTCCGTGATGGGCTCGATGAAGCCCGAAACGATCATCTGTTTGGCGTCGTCGTCGTCGAGACCGCGCGACTGCAGGTAGAAGATGTCCTCGTCGCCGATCTTCCCGACGGTCGCCTCGTGGGCGACGTCGACCTTCGACTCGTTGATCTCCATATACGGCATGGTGTCCGATGTCGACTTGTTGTCGAACATCAGCGCGTCGCACTCAACGGCCGTCGAGGAGTTCTCGGCGCCGTCGGCGATGTGGACGAGCCCGCGGTAGTTCGTGCGGCCGCCGTCCTTCGCGATCGACTTCGACTCGACGGTCGACTTGGTGTTCGGCGCGTTGTGGTACACCTTCGCGCCCGTGTCGATGTCCTGTCCCTCGCCCGCGAAGGCGATGGTGATGTGGTTGTCGGAGGCACCGCGCCCCTTCAGGATCGTCGAGGGGTACAGCATCGTCGCTTTCGACCCCATCGATCCCGAGATCCACTCCATGCGCCCGCCCTTCTCGGCGATGGCGCGTTTGGTGTTCAGGTTGTACGTGTTCTTCGACCAGTTCTGCACCGTGGAGTACTGGACGTGGGCGTCCTCGCCGACGAACACTTCGACGCCGCCGGAGTGGAGGTTGAACGCCGAGTACTTCGGCGCGGAACAGCCCTCGATGTAGTGGACTTCGGAGCCCTCCTCGGCGATGATGAGCGTGTGCTCGAACTGGCCCATCCCCTCGGAGTTCATCCGGAAGTACGCCTGGATCGGCATGTCGACGGTGGTGTTCTCCGGCACGTACACGAATGAGCCGCCGGACCAGATCGCACCGTGGAGCGCGGCGAACTTGTTGTCGCTCGGGGGGACGCACTTCGTCATGAAGTGCTCGCGGACGATCTCTTCGTGCTCTCGGACGGCCTCGTCCATGTTACAGAAGATGACGCCCTTCTCCTCCCACTGCTCCTGCATGTTCTGGTAGACGACCTCCGACTCGTACTGGGCGCCGACGCCGGAGAGCGCGTTCTTCTCGGCCTCCGGAATGCCCAGCTTGTCGAAGGTGTCTTTGATCTCGTCCGGGAGTTCGGTCCAGTCGTCGACACCGGCGCGGACGTCGACGTCCGGCCGGATGTACGGGATGATCTCGTCGATGTCGACCTCGCTCAGGTCCGGCTGTCCGGGCCAGTCGGTCGGCATCGGCATCTCCTGGAACTGCTCGAGCGCGCGCAGGCGCCGCTCCAGCATCCACTCCGGTTCGTCTTTGTCCTCCGAGATGACGCGGACCGTCTCCTCGGTGAGTCCCTTCTCGGTCTGGAAGGCGGATTTCTCCTCCTTCTTGAACTCGAAGCGGGCCTCGGTGTCTGTCTCCTTCAATTCGTCCTGTTGTGAGCTCATAGTATCTTGTTACGGATTCTCGTGTTTACGTGTATCGCGTGACTGGATTCGGTTACGCGGCCTCGAACGCGTCCTCGCGGACCCAGTCGTACCCCTTGTCCTCGAGCTTCTCGGCGAGTTCCGCACCGCCGCTTTTGACGACCTCGCCGTCTAACATAACGTGAACGTGGTCGGGCTCGACGTAGTCGAGAATCCGCTGGTAGTGCGTGATCTGGAGAACGCCCGTGCCCTGCTCGTCGCGGAGCGCGTTGATCCCCTTCGAGACATCCTGCAACCGGTCGATGTCCAGCCCGGAGTCGATCTCGTCGAGCACGGCGACGGCGGGCTCTAACATCGCGGCCTGCAGCACTTCGTTCTGCTTCTTCTCGCCGCCGGAGAAGCCCGCGTTGAGGTACCGCTGCATGAACTTCTCGTCCATGTCGAGTAGCTCCATCTTCTCCGAGAGGATCTGCTGGAACTCGGCGACGCCGATCTCGCCGTCGTCCGCGGGACCCTCCATCGGGGAGGTGTCGTACCCCTCGTCGTCCTCGTCCGCGTCGGCTTCCGCCTCTTCGTCTTCGAACAGCTCCTCGCGCTCGTCCGCCTTGGCGTTGAGCGCCTGCCGGAGGAAGTTCGTCATCGTGACACCCTCGATCTCCGCCGGGTACTGGAACCCGAGGAAAATACCGAGCGCTGCGCGCTCGTTGGGTTCGAGTTCCAGCAGCTTCCAGTGGTAATCCTCGTCGTCGAGTTCGGCGTCGATGTCGGCGACGTCCTCCTCGTCGAGATGCAGGAGGATCTCGCCGCCAGTGACCTCGTACGCAGGATGGCCGGCGATGACCTTCGCGAGCGTCGACTTCCCAGAGCCGTTCGGACCCATCAGTGCGTGGATGTCCCCGGACTCGACGGTTAGGTCGACCCCACGAAGAATGCGTTCGCCGTCCTCTTCCGCCACCCGCGCATGAAGATCGTTGATTTCGAGAGTTGCCATATGTATTCTCGTGCCTCGTGTCCGTACAGTGGTGTCTTATCGGGTTAATGGTTACGCATCTCCCGTAGAATTTCCCAAAATCGGCAAGAATTTTTCTCTACAATTAAAAAGTGATTTTCAAACTCCGGATTAAATCACATGAAGGAGCCGAGTCCGGTCTGCTCTTGACCCGTCTTGACCTCCTCCCACGACAGGCCGAGCGCCTCGATGACGCGCTCGATCGGCCCCTGAAGGGTCTTGTCCAGCATCTTTTCCCAGTCGACCTTGAACTCGTCGGGGACCTGATCGGCGTACTCGAAGCAGATCACGTCGGGATCGCGTTTGAACTCTCCGTATAAGTGATCGCGTTGGGGATCGAGGCCCTCCTCATCTTCCATCCGCTGCCAGAAGTCGGGGTGGACCTTCTCGATGTACAGCCGCTTCGGCTTCGACCCGCTCCCGAAGTTGGTCCCGAGCATGAGGTTGGCGTACTTCGCCCCGCGAACCTGCGCGGTCGGGGTATCGTATGCGTCGAGCTTCTTGCCGATCCCGCCGGGAATCCCGATCTCGTCGAGGTCCATGTCGCCGCCGAGCACGCGCGCGATGACATCGACGAGGTACGACTTTATCTCCTCTAAGTCCTCGTCGATGTCGTCGCCGGTGACAATCGTCTCGATAACGTTCTGCTGGACCTCCTTCGTGATCTGTGCGATATCCGAGCGCTTGTACTCGAAACCGGTGATGTCGATGTCATCGACGTCTTTCCCCTCCTTCCAGATGATGTGGCCAGCGTACCGCTTCTTCTTGCCGGCCTGGAAGAACCGCCGGTAGAGCTTTTCGAACTCGATCTGGAAGCGGTGAACGTCGGCGTTCAACTCATCACGCGCGAAGTCGTCGTAGCGCTCGTTAATGTGGTCCTCGATCTCGAAGGAGGTCTCGATCGCCTCCTCTTTCGACATGTTGGATAACGAGAGCATGACGCTGTCGGTATCTCCATAAGAAACTTGATAATTAAGTTCGTTGGCGGCTTCCTCAGTGAAGTCGATGACTTCCCGACCGGTCGCTGTGACGGCTGCAGCGCCCTCTTTGTCGTAGAGACGGAACCGATCCCATCCCGTAACGCCGTATAGAGAATTCATAATAACCTTGACAGCTCCCTGCTGTCGGTCGTACTGCTCGTAGGGCTCGGTGCCGGGGTCGTGGTCGTTCCGGAGCCCCTTCTTCTCCTCGCGCTCGGAGAGGAGTTCGTCGACCATCTCGCGCATGATCCCGTCCGGCTCCTTCTGGAAGTGAGTCCCGTTAGGCGCGACGTACATCTCGCCGTCGTACTTGCCGGGATCGACCTTCGTCTCCGGGCCGGCGTTAATCGTCACCATGCACATCGGGTAGAGGCTCTTCAGGTCTTGGACCGTCACCATCTCCTTGACGCCCGTGATGGGGTCGAAGACGGCGCCGCCCTCGAACTCTTCCGACTCCTGTTGCCCCTTCGTCGGGAGCGCGAACTTCCCGAACGCCTTGTGGAGGACGTACATGTCGACGGTGTCGCCGGGGGTCGGCGCGTCCTCGATCTTGCAGCCGACGAACGTTCGCACCTCGTCCCAGAAGGCGATCACGTCCTGTTTCCGGTCGATCTCGACGCACAGCTCCACGTCGCGGATGCTGTACTCCAGCAGACGTTCGGGGTCCTGTTCCCACAGGTCGCCGATGTCGCCCGTGTAGCGCTCCTTGCCGACGCCGAGTTCGCGCTCGCCGACGGCGTCGAGCCGGTACGACTCCAACTCGGTGAACATCGTGCGCTTGTACGCGTACAGCAGGTCGAAGACGACACGGCCCTTGATGTCGGGACCGCCCCAGCCGGAGCGCCACACCTCGCCGATCCGAGAGAGCCGGTCGATCGAGAGATCGTACTGGCTCCCGTCGTCGAGCACCTCCAACCGGTCGAGGACGTACGGCGCGTCGAAATCCTCGAAGTTCCACCCCGTCAGCAGATCCGGGTCGGTGTCGTCGATGTACTCGATGAACGCGTCGAGCATCGCGGCCTCCGTCTCGAAGGTGCGGACCTCAAAGTCGATCTCGCCGCCCCCGTCACCCACGATCCCCTCGTAGTCGGGGAGATCCTCGGGCGGCGGGATCTCGGCCTCGGGGGCGTCGTACAGCCAGACGACGTACTCGTCGTCGTAGGAGTCATGGCTCGTGAGACAGATGATCGGCTCCTCGCCGTCCTCGGGGAAGCCGCGGCGGTCGTCGACCTCGATGTCGAAGGTGTTCACCCGCATCTCGGCGTCGATCTCAGCGGGTTCGAGATGCCCCTCGTGGACCTGGATCGCGTCGGAGCCGTCGTCGAGCCGGCGCTCCTGCACGCGCACTCCCCCGTTGAGCCCGTTGTCGATCAAAAGGCGGTTCGGGAAGAGGATATCGGCCTCGAAGGTCGTCGCGAAGTCGTCGCGGATGTTCCCCACGTCGCGGGGCGTACGGGTGACGATCCGGGTGAGCGGCTCGCCGCGGATGCTCTCGTACGGCTCGCCCTCGACGTTCTCCTCGCGCGTTCCGATCACCACGTCGTACTCCTCGGTCGGATCGCCGTTGAGGTCGGCAGTCGGCACGTAGAAGTACGGTTCGACGCCCAGCACGCGGAGGTGTTCGACGGCGTCGTCACCGTCGTCGACGGGTCGCCGGCCGAACACGTGCACGACCGGGTACTCGTCGCTCCCGTACCCCTCGACGGCGTAGTCGATTTGGGTGATCATCAGCTCGACGGTCCCGGTCGATTCCGGGAACTTCGCCTCGTCGACGTCGACCACGTCGCTGACGTGTCCGCGCCCGCCGCCGGCGACGACGGCCGCCTCCTGTGCGGCCATGTCCTCCCGTTCGGTCTCCATGCTGTCTCTCGTCCCGTCGTCCGCGTCTCCGGGCGACGAGAAGTCCGACAGCCCCGACTGAGTCATACCCGTGCTTCGGCGCACCCGGCTAAAAAACTCGGCTTTCGGGTGCGGCGAGGAGTCCCAGCACGGAAAGGCATATAATGTGTGACGCCATACCACGGGCTATGTCTTCGGACCCACGTTCCGAACCCCAGGTGGCTCGCCCGGCCGACCGCGACCCCGGCGCCGCCGAGGTGGAGGTGTACGAGGACGGCGGGAACGTGGTGCTTTTCGACGCCGCGAACCCCCTCGCGTGGGTCGAGGCGAGCCGAACGGTCCGGCTGGCCGACGCGACCTGACGGGGTCTCTCCTCCCGTTTCGCTTCGGACCGTCGCCGCGGCTCGCGTGCCGATGCGGGGCGGAATCCCTTTCCCCCGTCCCCGCGTACGTCTGGCGTGTTCAGCCTCGACGAGGACGACGAGGGCGAGGTTTCCTTCGGTGAGAGTTCCGACGCCGAGCGGGAGATGACGCCGGATATTCCGAAGGCGCCCTCGGTGAAGACGTTCGACGACAGCGGCGACTTCGAAGGCGCGAGCGACGTGGATTCGAGGACTCTCCGCGCGTTCGTCGTCGCCGTCATCTACGCCAACGCCGCCGTGCTCCTCGTCGCGCTCGGCCCGATGCTATGGTTCTTCGAGGGGTGGTCGCGGATCGGTCCGGTCCTATTCGTCCTCGGGCTCCTCGCGGGCGTTCGGACCTACCAGACGTACCGGGCGTGGGAGCGGGCGCGGGACGCGACGGAGTCGGATTCCGAAGGCGACGGGGACGACGAGGGCGACGCCGACCACTCGCCCCCGGAAGCGTAATGCCCGCGCGACCGCTGTTTCTGATCCATGCAGACGGTTCGTGATGCGGCCGGCGAGACGTACCTCCTCGTGAAACGCTCCGCCGAGTCGAGCCGGGTGCGGGACCCAGCCACCGGCGAGGAGCGGTACGTCGACAACGACGAGCTTCGTATCGTCGACGGCGAGTCGCCGCTCGCGACCGCGGCCTCGGGCGTGCCGGCCCCGGTTCGGCGGACGCTTCGAGCGGTCCGGGACGACCGGTCGCTCGGCCTTTTGGCGGTCGTCGTCGACGAGGGACCGATCGCCGCGATCGACCTCCTCGACGCGGCCGACATGTGCGAGTCCGATCTCCACGGGACGATTACGGAGTTCCGCGCGGCCGGCCTGATCGACGAGGCCGAGGTCGCGGGGCAGCGCGGCTACGAGGCGACTCCGGTCGCAGTCGAAGCGATAGAGCTGTTGCGGGGCGGGTCGGAGGACGAGTAACCATTTATAAGTGCGACTCGTGGCGATTCGCGGCTGTTCGTCCCCGATCCTCGTTCGGCCGAGCGTATGCCTCGCGCCTCCCCAGCCTCGGCGGACGGGTCGGCGGGGGAAACGCCGCGCCGACCCACCGCCTCCCTCGCGATCTGCTCGCGCCTTATAAGGCGCGAGCGGGCGCGCCGACGTAGTGGGTGTGGACTGTCGTCGCTGCCCCTGTCGGTGGTGGCGTCACCGCCGCTTTCTTCTGATAGTGCAGTACAGCCGTTTCTTACAAAGAGAAACGGCGGAGAGACCGCCCGCTCAGTCGTCGGCGAGTTCGGCGATATCGAGCTCAGCGGCGTCGAGATCGGCGGCGTCCTCCCGGCGCACCGTCGACCGATTCGTGCGCGGGTCCTTCTCCACCGTCACCAGCTCGTCGGCCGCACCTACCAACTCGTCGTCGTGGCTGACGATGAGGATCTGGCGCACGCCGAATCCGCGCATCTCCTCGACGAGCCGGACTAGCCGGGAGACGTGCCCGGAGTCGAGGAAGACGGTCGGCTCGTCGAGGATGAGCGGCGGCGTCGGCGCCGCGCCCTCGATCCCCTCCGAGAGCAGTCGGTAGATCGCACAGCGCAGCGAGAGGTTGAACAGGGCGCGCTCGCCGCCGGAGAGCTGCTCGGGATCCAGCGGCTCGCCGTCTTTCTGGTAGACGGTAAGGACGTACTCGCCGTCGAGCTCGATATGCGAGTAGGCGTCGTTGCCGTAGACGAGTTCGAACGTCTCGTTGAGCGTGCGCTCCAACTCGGCGACGTTGCGCTGCCGAAGCTCCGCCCGGAGGTCGCCGTACATCGCCTCCAGCTCGCTCGTCTCTTCGTGGAGGTCTTCGAGCGCGTCTACCCGCTCCGCGAGCGACTCGCGCTCCTCCCGGAGGTTCTCCAATTCCTGAATCTCACTGTTCACTCCGCCGATCGCGTTCTCCAGTTCCGTCCGTCGTTCCGCGAGGCGGTCGAGCTCGCCGTCGACCTTCTCGAGGTATTCCTCGGCCGTCTCCTTCCGCTCTCTCGCCTCGTCGACCGCTGCCTCGTCGACCGCCTCCGCGAGCTCGTCGCGGCGCTCGCGCTTGTCTGCGAGTCGGTCGCGCCGCTCGTCGTTCACCTCGTTCAGGTTCTCCCGCTTCTCGCGGCGACGCTCGATCTCGTCTTCCGCGTCCGCGATCGCCGACAGTTGCTCTTCGATCGCCGCTACCGCCTCCCGGGCGTCGTCGACCGCCGCGAGTGCGTCTTCGAGTTCCGCCACGCGTTCCGCGGCCGCCTCGGCCTCCTCGCGCTTCTCCGTGGCGACATCGTGGGTCTCCTCGGCCTCCTCGCGGAGGTCTTCGACACGCTCACGCTTTTCCGCCGCCGCCTCCCGCTTCCGGTCAGCCTCCGCGTGCTTCTCCTCGACACGGTCTTCGAGGGTCTCGACGGTCTCGTCGATCTCGTCGAGCCGGTCCGCCGCGCTTGCGAGCTCACTCAGCTCCGCGAGCCGGTCATCAAGGTCGCTCTCGCGTTCGCGGGCCTCCTCCAGTTCCGCTTCCAGTTCGGCGACCTGCTCGCGGTCCTCGTCGATTCCGCTCGCGTGCGGCGAGTCCTCGACCGGCTGTCCGCACTCGGGACACTTCCCCGCCGCGAGCAGCTCCTCGGCCTCCTCGACGCGGTCGCGGGCGTTCTTCAGCTCCGCCGACAGCTCCGCGATCCGCTCGCGGACCTCACCGCGCCGCTCGCGCAGTGCCTCTCGCTCGTCGGCGACCCCGTCCCGGTCGATGTCGGCGTCGGCGGCTGCGAACCGCTCGCGAAGCGTCTCGGCCTCCTCGCGGAGTTCTTCGACCGAAGACTCGCGCTCGTCAGCCTCGTCCGCCGCCGCCTCGGCCTCGTCGCCGAGGTCGTCGGCCTCCGATTCGATCTCCGCCGCGCGCTCGGCGCGGTCGTCGGCCTTCCCGGTGAGGTTCGTCGCCTGATTGCGGAACGCCTCGGCGCTCACCCGCTCGTCGTCGAGCTCCTCGCGGACCGTCTCCTCGCGGCCGTCGAGCTCGGCGCGGCGCTCGGCGATGGTCTCGTCGCTTGCCGCGTCGAGTCCGGCACCGTCGAGCCGGCCGTCGATCGCGGCCTCGATCTCCTCGACCCGCTCGCGGGCCTCGCGGACCGCGTCTCGGTGCTCGTCGCGCTCGCGCTCCGCCTCGCGAATTGTCGCTTCAATCTCGTCGATCTCAGCCGCCACCGACTCCAGTGTCTCGCGTTTCTCCGCGTGGGTCGACAGCGTTTCCGCGGCGGCCTCGCGGGTCTCCTTCGCCTGCTCGCGCTGCGTCTCGTAGCGGTCGATCTCGTCGGTGACCTCGGAGAGGTCGCTTTCGAGTCCGTTGAGGCGGTCGTGGAGGTCCTTCTCCTTCTTCTCCGCGATCTGGTCGTCGAGCTGGTCGAGTCGCCCGCGGCGGTTCTCCAGCACGTCCTCGACGCCGAGCCGCGCGTCACCGGCGCGCTCGCGGTACTCCTCTAGCTTTCCGAGCTGGAGCAGGTCATCGATCGTGTCCTGTCGCTCGCGGGGCGTGGCGTTGATCAGCTTGTTGACCTCACCCTGTCGGACGTACGCGCAGTTGACGAACGCCTCGGCGTCCATCCGAAGGAGTTCCGTGACGAACTCCCGCACGGCGCGCGCGCCGTCGCGGGTCACGTCGCTCCCGTCCGTCGTTTCGAGCGTGCACTGGTGATCGATCCGACCGTCGTACTCCTTGAGCCGTCGCTCGATATGGTAGGAGGCACCGTCGTGCGTGAACCACAAGTCCACTTCCGTCTCTTCCTCGCCGTTCGTGATCACGTCTCCGAGAGTGCCGTCGAGCGCCTTCGACCCGTAGAGCGCGAAGAAACAGGCCTCCAGAAGCGAGGACTTCCCGCTGCCGTTGAGTCCGTGGATGACCGTGACGCCCTCGGTCAGTCGGAGGTCGGCGTCGCCGTACGGCTTGAAGTTCGAGAGCCGGACGCGGTCGAAGTTCACAGGTAGTCCTCCATGGAGACCTGCTCGTCGATGTCGGCAGCGCTGGCCGTCGCGGTATCGTCCTTGCCTCCGATCGGTTCGCCGTCAGTTTCGTCGTCTGCGAGTTCGGCTTCGTCGTCTGCGAGTTCGGCTTCGTTGTCTTCGGCTTCCGCATCTCCGTCTACGGTCTCGCCTCGATCGAACGCGTCGAGATCGTCGAGGTCGTCGATCCGCTCTTCAACCCGGCGTTTCACGGTCTCTCTGACGTTTGTGTCGGGAATCGTGTCGGCGCGGACCGCCTCCTCGACGTCGAAAGCGGCCTCTGACAGTCCCATCTCCTCGACCCGCTCTCGGACGGCGTCTTCGGGGTCAGCGAAACTCACATCGATCTCGGCATCCGTCTCCACCTCGCGGCGGTCGGTCACGCGAGCGATCAGCGCTCCCTCGTCGGTCGCGAACTCCTCGATCGCGGCCGGCGTGACCGGGTCTCCCTCGCCGGTCACGTCGACGAGGACGACGGCGTCGCCGAGGTCGTGTTGGCGGACCTTCTCGCGCACCCGCGCCGCGCCCTCGCCCTCGCGAAGGTCGACTTCCACGAAGACGAACGGGCGGGTGTCGAGCGCGCGCCGCCGGATCTCCACGCGGTCGTCGCCCCCGGCGGCGTCGGCGTCGAAGGTGACGAGGTTGTAGCCGCGCCCCTCGCGCTCGCTCGCGCTGGCGCGCTCGGTCGACCCCGGATACGTGACCCACGTGCCGTCGACCTTGGCGACATCGGGTGTGTGGTTGTCGCCGAGAAGCATCGCGTCGAAGTCCACGTCGCTCTCCGTGAGCACCGTTTCCGTGTCCCAGTCCGCGTAACCGAACGGCTCGAAGAGGCCGTGCGCGACGAGGGCGGCGTAGTCCGCGTCGTGATCGTCGAACGCGTAGTCGAGGTCGTCGCGGCGGGAGACGGGGACGTGATCGAGCCCGTAGAAGGAGGTGTCGCCGACGACGGTCGGATCGTCGCCGAGCCGGGTCGCGAGCCCCAGCCGTTCGAACAGGTCGAGCCACTGGCCGCCCCGCGTCGACTCGTGGTTTCCGACCACGGCGAGGAAGGGTACCCCCGCGTCGTCGAGCCGGCGGAGGATCGAGATTGTTCCCATCAGATCGGTGAGCTCCGGCCGGCGGTCGTGAAAGAGGTCGCCGGCGTGGACCACTGCGTCGACTTCTCCTTCGATCGCGTCGTCGATCACGGCCGCGAAGGCGTCGAGGAAGTCTTGTCGTCGGACCGGCGAGTGGTACTGCGTGTACCCCATGTGGGTGTCGCCGGTGTGAATCACCCGTGTCATCTGCACGGATCTTGGCCGGTATCGGGTTTAGGGGTTCCGGGGGCGGAGCGGAAGTGGTCCGGCGGTCACCGGCCGCGTTCGTCGTCGCAGGCCCTGTCATCTCCGGCTCTGTCGTCGCCGCCCCGGTTGTCGCTGTCGGCCGCCGCTTCGCGGAACCGGCGGAACGCGGCGCGCGCCTCCCGGCCCCGTTCGGCGGCGGCCTCGTCGCCGGCGCGTTCGGCGGCGGCGATCGCCTCATCCAGCCGGTCGAGTCCGCCGCTGTCGACGAATCCTGCGGCGCGTCGCAGATCGGATCGCGCGGCATCGGCCTCGTCGATCACGGCGACGGACGGCCGGGTCGCTGTGTCGGTGCGGCTCGCCAGCGCGGAGAGCGCCTGCTTGACGGCGGCGGTCGAGACCATGGGTGCGCTGGGTCGCTATCGCTCATAAGAGATGGTTCTTCGAAGGGGACAGACGGGAATCGAAATAGGACGACGGGGACGGGAACAAGGGCAGTTCAGTCGCTCCCGGTTCGCCCTCTCACACCGACAGGGTGTACAGTCGCTTTCGGGCGTCAGCGAAGGAGAACCGGGAGTCGACGACATCCTCCTCTTCTAGCCGCGAGAGCGCGTACCTAACGGTCCGGGGCGGGAGGAGGGTTTCCTCGGCGAGTTCGCTCTGTGTGAGCGTGTCGTTGTAGTCGAGGACCTTCGCGACGAGCTTTGCGCTCGGCGGCAGGTCCCGGACGGCGCTCCAGCGGTCCGTGACGTCCTCTTCGGCGGCGACAGCGTCGGTGGCACTCATGCGTGATTCTCCTTATTTCATGCTGGAAGATAATATTTACTATCCTATTTAATTACTGTTGCGCATTTACCGGGCAGATGTACCCCGCTAGCTCTCCCCCACCCGAAACCTCTTACGCGCGAGACGCTTTATTACGCACAATGACCGACACCGTCGACGACGTCGAGCTGCCCTACGATGAGGGGTCGGCGTCGAGACAAGAGAAGATCGAGTCCCTCCAGGAGGAGCTCGACGTGCTGGAGTCACAAAACGAGGAGATGCGCGACAAGCTCCTCGACGCAAACGCCGAGAACAACAAGTACCAGCAGAAGCTCGAACGGCTCACACACGAGAACAAGAAGCTGAAGCAGTCCCCGCTGTTCGTGGCGACGGTTCAAGAGATCACGCCCGATGGCGCCGTTATCAAACAGCACGGGAACAATCAGGAGGCACTCACCGAGATAACCGCCGAGATGCGGGAGAAGCTCAACCCGGACGACCGGGTCGCGGTGAACAACTCGCTTTCCGTCGTCAAGAAGCTGGAAAAGGAAACGGACGTGCGCGCCCGCGTGATGCAGGTCGAACATTCCCCCGACGTCACCTACGCTGACATCGGCGGACTGGAAGAGCAGATGCAGGAGGTCCGCGAGACCGTCGAGATGCCCCTCGAACACCCCGATATGTTCGAAGATGTCGGCATTACACCGCCGAGCGGTGTCCTACTGTACGGGCCGCCCGGCACGGGGAAGACGATGCTGGCGAAGGCGGTCGCCAACGAGACGGACGCCACCTTTATCAAGATGGCCGGCTCCGAGCTCGTCCACAAGTTCATCGGTGAGGGCGCGAAGCTGGTCCGCGACCTGTTCGAGGTCGCCCGCGAGAACCAGCCGGCCGTCCTCTTCATCGACGAGATCGACGCGATCGCCTCGAAGCGGACTGACTCGAAGACCTCGGGCGACGCCGAGGTCCAGCGCACGATGATGCAGCTGCTCTCCGAGATGGACGGCTTCGACGAACGCGGCGAGGTCCGGATCATCGCCGCCACCAACCGCTTCGACATGCTCGACCCGGCAATCTTGCGTCCGGGCCGGTTCGACCGCCTCATCGAGGTCCCCAAGCCGAACACCGAGGGTCGCGAGATCATCTTCCAGATCCACACCCGGAAGATGAACCTCGCAAGCGACATCAACTTCGACGAGCTCGCCGAGATGACGCCGGACGCCTCGGGCGCCGACATCAAGGCCATCTGCACGGAGGCCGGAATGTTCGCGATCCGCGACGACCGCACCGAAGTTACGCTTGACGACTTCCTCGGGGCTCACGAGAAGCTCCAGCAGGACGACGAGACCGGCGCTGACGATTCGCTGGCGTTCGCCTGACGCGGCTCGCTGCCCCGATTTTTACCGCTTGTTCGTTCCACCTCGTCGCTAGTCGCTACAGCGCTCGCAGGACCACGTACGGAACGATGAAGAAGAGCGCGAATATCAGTCCGGTCGCGATCGCGTAGCCGACGCCGACACCGGCGAGCGCGCGCCACCCGTCGTCGGTGGGTAGACCGCGTGTCGAGAGGTCGAGATCCATACCCGTGGCTTCGCCGCCGTCGACTTAAACATCGGTGACGGCTCCGCCCCGGAGCACTCCTCTCTTCTGATCGATCTTCCCGCTTACACGTCGCCCGCCAGCGCACGGAACAGGTCGTCTGTGAGCGCGTCGCGGTCCACGGTCTCCGGTTCCTCGTCACCCGCCGGATCGATCGTCGGAGCGACCGTTCCGCCGCCCATCCGCGAGTGGCCGCCGCCGTTGCCGTTGTCGAGGTCGGACAGGACCGATCCGATGGCGTTGCCCATGTGGACGCGGTCGTCCCGTGACCGGCCGGAGAGATGAACCGTCCCGTCGCGCTCTCCGATGACCACGACGGCACTGACTCCCTCCAGTTGGATCAGCTCGTCGGCTGCCTGCGGGATCGCGTCGACGTTGTTCACGCCCCCGACGTCGGCGACCGCGAACGACCCCTCGATCTGGCGGCCCGCGATGGCCCGCGCTTTCACCTCCAGCACCTCCGCATCGACCGCCGGGTTGGCGATCCGGTCGAGCCGGTCCTGATCGACGCCGGGGTACACGTACGCCGCGGCCGCGAAGTCGGACTCGCTCGCGCCGACCGTGAGATGTTTGGTGTCGGTGAGAATCCCGTACAAGAGCCCGGTCGCCGTGTCGGTGGGGAGCGTGAGGTCGCTGTCCGTCTCGCTTGCGTGCTTGTCCGGCGGCACCGGTGTCGCGTCGTTTTGCTGGAAGTACTCCGCAACTACCGAGGCCGTCGCGCCGTAGTCGGTTCGTACGTCAGTGAACGCCTCGCCGGCGCCATCACCGGGATGGTGGTCGACGACAGCGAGCGGAAGCACGCCGTCGGCACCGGCGAACCCCCGCGGCTCGTTGTGATCGACTAGCACGATGGACTCGGCGGCCAGATCGCTCACGTGTTCGATCGGGTCCAGCTCCAAGTCAAGCACCGTGCGGAACGCCCGGTTCTCCTGATGACGGATTTGTCCGGGGTACTGTACCGTCGCGTCGACGTCGAGCTGCTCCGCGAGCGAGGCGACGCCGAGCGCCGCCGACATCGCGTCCGGATCCGGGTTCGGGTGCATCAGCACCGCGATCTCATCGCGCTCAGCCAACAGGCGGTGGAACTTAACGCCGGGCGTCCTGCGAACGCGGAACAGCACGTACGCGCCGACGATCGCGACGATCGCGACGACCGCGGCCGCGACGACGAACTCCGGGCTCTCTCGAGCCATCGCCTCCGCCTGCGAAAGTCGGTCGTCGGTCACGCTCAGAGACCACATACGTGCCGGTCGAGTCGCTCCCGGTACATCAAGGTTCGTTACCGTTTCGACTCGCCGGCAACGACGGAACCGGCCACGCCAACCGCGAGCTCACTCGCTCGCCGCTCTGAACGTCCGCACCGCGTCGCGGTACCCCTCGCGAAAGGTCGGATAGGTGAACTCGTAGCCGAGCGCCCGCAGGCGGTCGTTCGAGCAGCGCTTGCTGGTCCGGATCCGCCGTTCGGCCGCGGCGGAGAGATCACCGTTCGCGATCTGATCCGCTTTCGACCGCTTCGCCGGCCGCGGCACGCCGCACGCGTCGGCCAGCCAGTCCGCGAACGCGTGCTTGTCGATCGGCTCGTCGTCGACGACGAGGACGGCGTCGCCGCGAGCACAGTCCGCTTCGAGGAGGTACCGGACCGCCCCGGCGGCGTCGTCGCGGTGGACCATGTTGAGGTATCCGGCTGTGACCGGTCCATCGAGGTAGCGCTCAAGCCGGTAGCGGTTCGGGCCGTACAGCCCCGCAAACCGTGCAACCGTCCCGTCGATCCCGAACTCGGCCGCCGTCTCTAGCGCGATCCGTTCCGCCGCTGCGAGGACGCGGGTCTTGTCGGTCGTGGGCTCTATCGGCGTCTCCTCGTCGACCCACGCGCCGTCGTGGTCGCCGTACACGCCCGTCGACGAGGTGTAGATGAGCCTGTCTGGCGTCTCCACCCGCGATCCGTACGCCTCGATCACGTTCCGGAGGCCGTCGACGTACACCTCGCGGGCGGCCGCGGCGCCGCGACCGCCGGAGCTGGCCGCGAACACGACCGTGTCCGCCTCGGGGAGCGCGTCGAGCGACGCCGGATCGGTCGCGTCCGCGCGGACGGCGTCCACTTCGCCCAGATCTCTGCCGCCGTCTACCGCCTCTCCGACCGACTCGATCGCGTCCAGCCCGGCGTCCGATCGCCGGACGCCCGTCACGGCGTGGCCGCGCTCGGCGAGTTGTCGGGCGAGTTCGAGGCCGACGTAGCCGCAGCCGACGACGACGACCCTCATGACTTCCGTCGCTCGATGACCGCCATGATCTCCGCCAGCTGCCCGAGCGTCATCGGAGCGCGCCCCTCAAGCGCCTGCTGGACCTCCTGTCCGGTGAGATCCGCGTCGATCGCGGCGGCAATCGTGTCCACGTCGAGCACCGCCGTCGCCATCCCCATCAGTAGGTGGTCGCGGACCTCGGCGACGACTGCGTCGCCGTCGCGGTCGGTCGATACGGCGACGATTGCGGCTCCGTCTTCGAGCCGAATCTCCGTGGCGTCGCCGTCAACGGCAGCGTCGATGACACCTCCATCGAGCCCCGTCTCATCGACGAGTCGGTCGCGGCCGACCTCCGCGGCCGCCTCGCTCAGCAGCGTCTCAAACGACGCCAACAGCGCCGCAGCGGTCACTTCGTCCGTGTCGGTCGACTCGCCGTCCTCAGTCTCTCCGCTCTGCGTCTCTCCCGCGCCGCTCTCGACTCCCGTCGCGCCGTCGGCGACGACCTCGTGAAACATGGTCCCCCTCGGTCGCCGCGTCTCAAAACGGCTGCGGTCGGGTCACGGCTTCGAACACTTCCCCTCGCCGCCCGACGGCGATTCCCCCATCGCGCCGGGGCATGGCCATCCCCCTGACCGCTCATCGCGAGTTCCGTCGACATCGCCGACACCGGGCGGGCCGGCTGGGACCGCGACGGCGACTACCGTCTCGGCCTCGAACGCGATCGGTTCCGTCTTGCCCAGTTGCACCGTCTCTCCGCCCACGTCGACGGTCACATCGCCCTCGCTCCGGACGTACGTAAAGCGTTTATCGGGTGTTCCCACATTGGCGCGCAGCGCGAATCGCGGGTACTCCCCGCGGATCTGCACGCGCCAGGCGTTCACCGTCGTCACCCAGTACCCCGGAACGGGCGCGACTGGGAGCCCTGCGCCGACGGTTCGAGCGGGCTTCATCGACCACTTTTCGCCCAGTTCTTTTACAGCCTTCTCGCTCACCTTTCCGGTAGCTGCTTTGCCCGCGCGCGCCGCTTGGTTCTCAACCGCCTTTTCCATCCGGTCTCTGAGCAACACCCGCGCTCCGCTCGTCGTCTCGTCGACGAACCGGGTCGGGACCCGAACCGCGTCCCTCCCGGCCGCGGTCCGCGTCGCGACGCGTAAGTTCGCGGCGAGCGCCTCTTCGGCCGCCCGCGACAGCGACCCGACGCTTGCGGCCTCGGCGGCGACGCGATCCGGATAGGATCCGTCTCCGACGGCAACCGCACGCTCGCCGGGGGAACCGTAGCTCGCGGCGGCCTCGTCGAGCGCTCTGCGTCGCTCGTCTCGCGACAGCGAGGTCCGGACGCGGAGTGTCGATCCGAGCGCCCCGTCAACCTCGTCCAGCGACCCGTCTATCTGCCGGGCAAGTGCATCCCGATCTGCTCGCAGGTCGGGATCGTCGTCCGCTGCCAGCGCATCGTTCGCTAGGAGGAGCGACCGGCCCGCAGTTCCGACCCGTACCGTGTCCTCGGTACCGAGGATCCGATCGACGACGCCGCTCGACACCTCCCCGTACGGCACGGTGACGTAGTTCACGTTGCGGACCGCGAGCGGTCGCGTCGTCGTCCCATCCACGCCGTCGACGGCTTCCCCGTCGACGGTCGTCCGCGGGAGGTATCCCGGAGAGCCGTTCGGTTCGAACGTCACCGCTCCGCCGGGGCCGTCCTCGCCGATCGCGTACGTCCCGGAATCGCGGGCGGCCTCTCGGCTGGCGAGAGCGTCGCCAACGTCAGGGCCGTCGAAGGCGCTGTTCACGCGGTCGAGGAACCCGTCAGTCGCGCGCTCGCGGTCGCTTGCGGCGGACTCGAGCTCGTCGATTACGGCGTCGAGATACGCGGTGCGGGCAGCGGTTCCGGCCCGATCAGCGGCTCCGTCGTACGTCACCGGCGCGTCGACAAGTTCCGCGCGTCGGTCGCGGATTGCGTCGGCGAGATCGGCGTACGGTTCCGCCTCGCCGACCGCTGCATCCTCCATCGACGCCTCGGTCTCGATGTCGCGCACGTCGCTCGCGAGTGCGGCCACGTCGGCCGCAACGGCGTTCCGATCGGCCTCCGATCGGGAGCCGACAACGGTCGTTGATCGCGTCACCTCCCCACCGCTGATCGCGTCTTCGGTGATCCGATCGACGCCGTTCTCGGTGTCGACATCGAGGTCGACCCGTGCGATCGGGGGCGTGTCGCGCAGGTCCGGACCGTCGCTCGCGTCGCCCGCGCCGAACGTCGCGGTGGCCCGGTCGGGCGCTCCGTCGGTCGGGGCGTGTTCCCCCGATACCGACACCCTTACCCGATAGTGGTCGGTCACCGCGTCGCGTGTGGTCGCCCGATGGACCCGCTCGTCGACGACGCTCCCGTTCGGGCCGCGCTCGACCGTCACTCGCTCCCACTCCGCGACCGCAACGCGCTTGACGGTCGCCTCGCGGGTTTCGAGGCCGAACGAGACACGCTCGCCGGGGTCGACGATTCCCGACGGGACACCCTCCGGTACGCCGGATCCGGAGATGATCGGCGACCGTTCTGTCCGTGTCAGGTCGACGCGCTCCCAGTCGCCGGTCGTCGTGAATTCCGAGGGAGAGGGTGTCGGCGGCGTCGGACGCCCGCCGTCGACAACCTGCGTCGTCGACGTCTCGACGCGTGCTTCGACCCGATACGCGCTCTCGATGATCGCGTCAAGATCGTCGTAGACGCGCGTCGCCCCCTCGTCGGCTGCACGGCCGACCGGAACCGAAGTCCGTTCGTCCGTCCGCTCTTCTCCGAACTCGAACGCAGCGTCCTCGCTCGGCTGATCGCCCGGGGTGTCGTTCTCGCCCGAACCGTCTCTCTCGCCCGGACCATCGCGTACCCCCGGTGTCGGCGCGCTGAGCACGGCCTCGGTCCACGACCCCTCGTCGACGCCGGTCGGCTTGAGCAGGTCGGTGACTCCGGTCCGCGCCGTCGCGCGCGCCACTCCCCCGCGTGCGTTCGGGTCGCTCGTGCCGAACACGTCACGCTGCGTCCGGACGATCCCCGCGTTCGTCGACAGCTCCACGTGGCGGTTCGCGAGCACGTTCTCGACCGGCGCGCCCGCGTACTGCCCGTACCCGCGCGCCCATGTCATCGCGTAGAGACTTGCGGTGATCTGGCGCCCCAACCCCGGCCCCTCGACCGGACCCCGGTTAAGCCGCTCCTCGAACCGCTCCGTCCGCTCATGTGCCGCGAGCGTCGGCACGGCCACCACGACTGTCCGGTCTTCCGTTCGCTCCACGACGGTGCGTCCGCTCCGCGTCGCGGTTGTTTCTACCCCTTCGAACGTCACCCGTGTCGCTGTTCCGTTCGCGGCGGGTTCGACGCGGATTCGATCGCGCGCCGCCGCCAGCTCACTCGGACCGTCTACCGCCGGTAGCGACGCCGTCGCCGTCACGTCACCGACTTCGGCGTCCACGGCTGCCAGCGCCTCGGAACCGGCGATCGCGAGCCGGATCCGGAACGCGTCTTCGAAGGCCGATCCGTTCCTGACTGCGGTTGATCCGTGTCCGTCTTCCGAGCCGGCGGCTGATCCGTCCGGCGCTCGCGTCACCGGCTCTGCGGCCGCGTCGTGCGCGGCCTGACGCGCTGCGGCCCTGAGCGCGGCGGTAGAATCGGCGTCGACGCGCTCGACGGCGCGCTCCACACTCCGGTCCTCGCCGATGAGTCCCTGATCTGCGATCCCTGCGGCGTACGTCGAACTCGTCACGAGGAGGAGAACACCGATCAGCGCGAACGGGACTCGTGCACGCTCGTCGACGGTGAAGGACCGACACCGCGTTCCGGAACACGACGCGTTCGTTCCCGGCGATAGCTTTCCCACGCTCACCACCTCCTAATCACGATTCTGACCGATTTGGCGGCGTCCGCGGCGTTCGGTGCCGGGTGCGTGATCACCGCGACTGTGACATCGGCGCCCCGCGGCGGCTCGCTCCCGACGGTGACTGGGTCCGGCGACTCGGACCCGGCAGTCGGGTCTTCCGTTTCGGGGCTACCGGCCTCTCCGTGTCTCCGATCGATACGCCACGGGATTCCTGTTCCGCCCGTCGTCGGCGCCACAGACCCGTTCGACGCCCAGCGCGGTGTTCTGACCACGATGCCGGGCGAAGGAGCCCCCGTTTCGCCCTCGGCTTCGTCTTCAGTCTCGTCCAACGTTCTCACTTCCGCGTCGACCCGCGTCCGCGGTCCGATCCCCCGATCGATAGCGGCCAGCGCTTCGGACTCGAACGCCTCCCTCGCCGCACGTTTCCCGCCGCCTCCTTCGTTTTCGGCCGCCACCAGCGCCAGCAGCTCGGCGCGCGTCGCGTGGACCGTCCGGGTTCCGTTCGGCGCCTCTGCTGACGCGTACGTCACCGTTACTGTTTCCGTCACTATCAGATCGGCGACCTCGGCGACTTCGGGTCCCGCCGCCCTGCGGTCGCTATCAGCCGCACCGAGCGCGACGACGCTCGCGGAGACACAAAGGAGAAGCACCGTCACGTCGAGTACAGTGCTGGTCACCGGTACACCACCGCCCGAAGCGTTCCGCGGATGTTCCGTCCCGGCTCGACGCTAACCGTTACCGGCCGCTCGGCGACCGCGACTGCGTCTGTGCCCCGAGCGGCCTCTGCTACCGGCGCCTCGTCGCCGGACCGGACCGTCCACGTCTCGCCGTCGGCCTGGATCTCGACGGTTGCGCCGAACCGGAACTCGCCGACACCGCGCAACCGTTCCGGATCGACGACGCCGCCCGTCGTCACCGCCGGCTCGACCCGATCGAGCGTCGCTTCGGCGGTCGGACGCTCTCGATCTGGCGCCGCGTCGTCGAGCGCGCCGACGTACAACCCGAGCGCCGCTCCGACGGCGAGCACGGCAACCAGGGCGGCGATCGGCTCGACCGCGGCGCGGCTCTCGGTCCCCTCCCCGCGGAGGAACCGCTCATCCGACGAGCGTGACATGGACCTCCCCGTAATGAACTCGTCTCACTGTCAGCCGATCCGGCGCCGGACGCCACTCGTGATCGCCTCTCCGGGCGCGCTCGGCGGCGGCTGCGAACTCCTCCGGATCGTCGAACGCCGCGTCCGGCGGAACGCCGCTGAGCACTCGACGGAGACCGTCGCCCTCGGTAGTCTCTCGTCGCTCCGTCGGGACCGGCGTTATCCGCGGCGCACGTAAGGACGCTCGCGCGGTCCCGCCTCCACCATCGAGTGCGACGGACCCGGTGGTGAGTCGAATACGGTTTGCGGCGAGTCCGTGTTCCGCCCTCGCTGGATACTCGTCGTCCGCGATCGAGTCGATCGTGTGTGCGACGCCGCTCGCGTCCGGCGGCGGCGAGGCCGGGAACGCGCCGACGACGCCGGCGGTTGCGACGCTCACCATCGCCAAGCCGATCCACGCGTAGGTGGCGTCGAGGTTGGTCTCGAACACGGGGCGGCTGGCCGCGGCTTTGTACTTAAACGATCGCTCCGACGCTTCTTCGTCTGGCTACAGCAGCAGTCCGGCACCGAGGAAAGCGACGAGGTACGTCGCGGCCGCGGTCGGGAGCGCGATTCCAACCCGATAGGCGACGAGGGTCCGGTCGAACCCGCGTTCGAGTCCTGTCGCTAACGCAGTGAGCAGCGCCGCGAGGATCAACACGTACGCGCCGACGATCTGTCCGAGCACGGGCACCGAGAGTGCGCTGGCGCTGTCCGATTTTGCACCCGCCCCGCTCGTCGTTCCGCTCGCTTCGGCACCGACTGTGCCCGGGTCACCGACACCACCGGCACCGCCGAGCGCGTCTGCGCCGGCCGTCGCTCCGGCGCCGAGTCCCCCAGCGTCGACCGCGTCGATTCCGGTGGCCAACGCGACTGTCGCCCCGCCGACGAGCGGCGCGAACACCGCCGCGGTGTTCGTCAGCGTTCCCGTCACGGTCGCGAGCTGTCGTCGCGCATCGTTTTCGAGCTCGCGCAGCTCCTCCAACTGGTCGGCGAGTTCGAGCAGCACGTCGCCCGCGGGACGCCCCTCACGCCCGGCGACGGCGAGCAGCGCGACCGCGCCTTGCACCCGCGGCGACGGAACCGGAACCGCCGGACCGCCCCGGCCGAGGAACGCCTCCCGAACGTCGACGCGGAGCGTGTCGCTCCGCCGTCCAGCGCGCTCGAACAGCTCCCCAGTGGCGCCGTCGAGTCGTTCGCCGGCGTTCGCAATTGCGGTCTCGACGGCGACGCCCTCGGCCACGTCGCCGCCGATCACCGTCATCGCGTCTGGGAGGGAGCGCTCGACGGCACGGACGTTCGACAGCACCGCTCTGCGGCGGTGAACGGCAACGAACAGCGCGACGCCGGCTCCGACGCCGACCCCTGCGACCGGAGCGGCCCATCCGGAGACGAACCGCGCTGTAACGACGGCGGCGATGGCTCCGGTTCCCAATCCGGCGACCGCGGCGTGAGTTCCTCTCTCCGGGACATCCGGGTGGTCTTCGTCGATACTCGGGGGCGCGAACGCGACCGGGCGACGGGAGAGCAGCCATGCCGACGCCGCGAGCAGTCCCGCCGGCAGCACGCCGAGGTACAGCGCCGCGACGACGCCGGGACCGATTGGGACGCCCGTCGCGGCAGCCGCCGGAAGGAGAGCAATGAGCGCAAGGGGAAGCAACACCCCGAACGCGTACAGCGCCGAGACGGGGCTGCGGACTTCCCCGACGAAGGCGGCAAGTCGGTCCGTCGTTCCGGAAATTGTTGCATCGAGCGCGCGGTCCAGACACCGCCCTCGACGCTCGGGCGGCGCTGATGCCGCCGTTCGGACGAGCGCCGCTGCCCGATCGATGGCCGGAAACCACGGCTGCCACTCGCGGGCGAACGCCCGGAGCCCGCTGGTCGGTCCATCGGTGTTCGCTCGCTCGTGGCGCGCGAGGCCGTCGGCCAGCGGTCCGTCGCCAGTCCGTGCGGCGAATCGAACGGCACGCTCCGTCGACGGGTCCAACCGCATTCGCAACACGAGCCGTCCGACGAGTCCGGGCGCGGCCCCGAGCGCTCTGGTCCGCCGGAGCGAGGCAAGCCACACTGGGCCCCGATGGGCGATGTGCGTGGCTCCGAGACCGCCCGCCAGTCCGGACAACAAGCCGGGAACGGGTCCAGAGACGAACGCGACGACGACGGCGCAGGTGAGACCGACTCCCACGCCGGCCCAATATCCCGTTTCGATCACACGCGCGCTCGTCGCCTCCCATCCGAGGAACGCGATCGCTCGACGGAGCTCGGCCGACCCCTCACCGTCGTCCGTCGCACTGCGTCGCGCAGCGCCGTCGAGATCGCTATCCGGACCAGTCATTGGTTGCCACCGCCGAGGCTGTCCGTCCTCTGCCAGCCGTCGCCGTCGCGGCCGACGTAGCGCTCCGGCGTGATCCGGCCGGTTCTCGCTGCCTCACCGATTCTCTCTCCCCGCCGATCGACGGCGTCGCGGACGGATGCGTACGATTCGTCGGTCTCTGCGAGCGACTCGACGAGCCGGCTCTCCCCGCGATCGATCCGGCCGGTAGAGACCAACCCTGATCCGGTTCGCTCGAACAGCGGCTCGAACGAGGCCTCGCCGTCGTGACCGACGACCTCGGCGATCGTCTCGACGCGATGATCGTCGAGCACAACGATCAGATCGGTCGCAGCGAACGAGGATGGGGAGACGCCGAGATCGGTAACGACCCGCTCTCGGACCGCGGCGGGGTCCTCGCCGTGGATCGTCCCGAGGACCGCCTCGCCGGCCGCGCCGACGCGCATCGCCTCGTACAACGCCGCTGCCTCCTCGCCGCGGACCTCGCCGACGACGATCGCACCACCGCCGAGCCGGAGGGCAGTTCGCACCGCCTCGCTCGGTGACGGCTCTGCGCCGTCACCCACTCGGAGCCGCTGGGTGTCGCGCCCGGCCGCAGTCACCGCGGCGGCCGGCAGCTCCGGCGTATCCTCGATCAATATCGATCGCGTCTCGGCTGGCAGCTCCCAGAGGAGGGACCCAAGCGCGGTCGTCTTCCCCGCGCCGCGGCCGCCGGCCACGAGTCCAGTCACGCCTCGCTTGACGGCCACGGAAAGGAGCCCAGCGGCCGCGGGCGTGATCGTCCCTCCATCCACGAGCCGCGCGAGGGTCCACGCGTCCGGGTCACCGCGGCGGAACGTAAACGAGAGGCCGTCGCTGGCGGGGGCCGTCGTCGCTGCGACCCGAACTCGACCGGCTTCGGCCTCGATCGTCGCGTCGAGCGTGGGACTTGCTCGGGAGAACCCTCGCCCGCTCGTCCGCCGAAGGCGGGACGCCAACGTCGCCGCCCCCTCCGGCGGCAGCCTGACGTTGGTGCGACACCGCTCCCCGTCGACGACCACCCGAAGCGGATTCTCGGCGACGGGCGCCGACAGCGTCGCGTCGCTCACGCGGTCGTCAGCGAACACGTGCTCGAACGCGCCGTATCCGCGCGTGTGTCGTCGAAGCACGTCGACCAGTGTCGAGACGGGGTCACCGGCCGACGCGATCGACCGCACCGCTCGCCCTGGTGCCCTGTCGCCGCCGGTTGGGTCATCGAGCAGTCGGTCTTTGGCGTCGGCGAGCCGCTCGACGGCCTCGTCGTCGAGCCGGGCCGAGGGGGGCGTGAGGTGGTACGTCCGAAGCGGTCCCGCTCCCTCGTACAGTCGCACGGTCGCGCCGGTATCGATCTCCCATCGGTCGACGAGCGCCGCATCCGGCGGCGGCGCCGACGCGATGCGCGTGGCCGCGATCGTCGGACCGGCGTGCGCTCGCAACACGTCGCCGGTCTCCTCAGCGCTAGCGACGGTCTCGGCCAGTCCGGTCTCCGCGGCGATCCGCTTCGGTGGTCCCTCGCGGCCGCTCGCCTCCCGCGCTGCCTCGATAGGCTCTCGGGTCACGCGCTCCGCGAGCCGCGTCTCGTGGAACTCGATCTGCTCTCGGAACCGCCCGGCGGCGATCAGGCACGCCGCGGCCCGCCCGGCATAGGTTCGCTCTCGGCCCGCGTGGTGCGTCCGGATCACGTCGGCGTCGCGCTCCGTCAGCGTCTCCACGACCGTCGCGAGGCAGGCGGGGCTCGCCGCGAGGTCGCCGCGCCCGGGGCAGTCGTCGGCGTCCACTGAAAGGACCACTCGGTCGTCAACACCGGTCCCGACTGGCTCTCTGAACGATGGATCGCACTGACAGCTATCTGTGTCGCCGTCGAGCCACGGGAGCGAGCGCAGCGACGTGTCGTCGCCACCGAGCCGCGACAGCGAAGGGAGATCGAAGCTCATGGCGGGCGTGCCCGCCGTATCGTATATAAATCCTCACTCGATCCGCGTGATCCGGACGATCGGGCCGCCGTCGTCGACGAGGCGGAGGTCCAGACGACTCTCGCCGCGCGTTCGGAGCGCAATCGGCCCGTCGACGACCTCGACGGTCGCGGTCACTGCGTCGGAGACGATCGGGACAGTCCGGTCGCGGCCCCCGTCGATCCGATACCGGAGCGCGGCGCCGGACTCGTTTCCAGACTGTTCCGTCTCGACGAGCGCGAGGCGGCCGATCCGCGCCGCGGTGACGCCGGCCGGCGCTCGGATGGTCACCGTCGTCCGGGCTGCGAGCGACGGATCTGAGACGCTCATCGACCCGGAGACGAGCCCGCCGATCGCTCGCTCGACGCGGTCCGATTCGGTTCCGAGCCGATCGTCGGTCGTGCTGACGCGGGCGTCCTCCAGCGCCGGCATCGAGGCCGCGAGGAGCGCAACCGCGACGAGGACCGTGAGGACGACGCGGATCACTGGCTCGTCCTCACGGTACGAAGGCGTTTACAGTGAGTCACGGAGCCGATCCAGCGCGCCGGCGCGCCACGAGTCGTCCGCTCGATCGCCGTCCGCTTCGCCGGGGTCGACTGCCGACGTGGACGCCGCTCCCGTCCCGTTCTCTCGCTGTCGCTCTGACGGAACGGCGGCGTCGAGGGCGGTCTCACTCGGCACGACGCCGTCGAGTGTATCGTCGTTCGCGCCCGTGTTGTCGTCCGCAGTCGTTCCACTACCGGCGATCGAGTCATCGCCCGCGGTCGTGTCATCGTCAGTGAGCGTGCCCTCGTTTTCGACTGCCTTCTCGCCCGCACCGTGGTTCTCGCTCGCTCTGGCGAGCGCGAGGTCGGCGCGGCGCTCGACCGCTTGGTTCACCGCCCGGATCGATCCGACGTACCCCCTGATCGCCTGCGTCGCCGCCTCCAGCTCCTCGACGCGCGCTTCGAGGTCGTCGAGCCGTGTCGACAGCTCCTCACGCTCCGCGGTCGCGGCCGCTCCGTCGCCGATGTCTGCGACGGCGTCGTCGGTCCCGGTAAGCGCCCGCTCGACTGCGCGAAGCCGTTCTTCGACCCGGTCGTCGCTCGACTCGGTGTTCGGATCGACGCTCGGCTCAGCGCTCGGCTCGGTATCTGAACCGGCGACTGTGCTCCGATTTTTGCCGGCGAGCGAGGTCTGATCGGGCCCGGAACGCTCCGTGCCCCCTCTCGCTGCTGATACGCCTCGACGACCATCGCCCGTCGTCTCCGGTGGCTCCCCGGCGTCGGCGAACGCCCGGTCGCGATCGTGAGTGTCGTCGGTCACGCGGCCGACTGGCCGCGGTTCCCTACTTAAAACTCGGGGGAAAAGGTATTACGACCGGTCGGTGAGCATACGATCATGAAAGCGGTCCTCCTCGGCGTCGGACAGGCGGGTGGGAAGCTCACGACAGCACTCGCTGAGTTCGACGCCGACGCCGGCTACGGCGCGGTGCTCGACGCGCTCGCGGTGAACACGGCATCGGCGGATCTGGAGCCGCTCCCGCTCGACACGGTCCTCGTCGGCCAGTCGCGGGTGAACGGTCACGGCGTCGGCGGCGACAACGAACTCGGTGCCGAGGTGATGGAGGAGGACTCCGTCGAGGTGCTGGACGCGCTCGCATCGAAGGTGAACGCCGACGCGGAGGCGCTGTTCGTGGTCGCGGGGCTCGGCGGCGGCACCGGCTCCGGCGGCGCGCCGGTGCTCGTCCGTGAACTGAGCCGCGTGTACGACGTCCCGGTGTATGCGCTCGGCGTCCTCCCCGGCCGCGACGAGGGGGAGATGTATCAGGTGAACGCCGGCCGGTCGCTGAAGACGCTCGTCCGTGAGGCCGACGCGACGATCCTGCTCGACAACGACGCGTGGCGCTCCTCGGGTGAGTCGGTCGAGGGCGGCTACGCGGCGATCAACGCCTCAATGGCGAAGCGAGTCGGACTCCTGCTCGCGGCCGGTGAGTCGGTCGATGGGGTCGCCGAGTCGGTCATCGACACCAGCGAGGTGATAAACACGCTGCGCGCCGGCGGTATGGCCGCGGTCGGTTTCTCGTCCGCGCCCGCCGCCGAAGACGCCGAAGAGAACGTTACGACCGTGATGAGCGCGGTTCGGAGCGCGGTGATGACCGGAATGTCGCTTCCGAACGCGACTGACGCGGACGCCGCCTTAGTCGCTATCGCGGGTGATCCCGACCGAATCTCTCGGAAGGGAGCCGAAAAGGCGCGCAAGTGGTTACAGGAGGAGACCGGGTCGATGCAGGTGCGCGGCGGCGACTTCCCGCTCGACTCCGACCGGGTGGCCGCCTTGGTTCTCCTCGGAGGCGTCGAGCGCTCGCGCCGCGTCGAGAAATTCCTCGAACGCGCGCGACAGGCGGTGAGAGACGAGCCGGAGGAACAGCCCGATCCCGCCGAGGCGTTCCAGAACGACGAGCTTGACGACTTGCTGTAGTCTCGGTTCCCGATCCGAACTTCGGCAAGACAGGTTCCGCACCTTTTTGGTTCCGCCCGGTGGAGTCGATTCCGATGAACAACCCGTGGGACGACTGGGACCACGTGCTGAAGGTCGATCCCGATAAGGAGCTGCACGGGAACGAGACCTTCGAGGACGTCTGCCGGACCGGAACTGACGCGATCGAAATCGGCGGGACCCTCGACGTCACCGCGGAGAAGATGAGCCGCGTCGTCGACGCCGCCGCCGAGTACGACGTGCCGCTCTATCAGGAGCCATCGAATCCGGGTGTCGTTATCGACTCGCCCGCCCTCGACGGCTACCTGATCCCGACCGTGTTCAACGCCGGCGGCCCGTTCTGGATCACCGGCGCGCACAAAGAGTGGGTCCGCATCGACGACCTCGACTGGGACCGGACGAACACCGAGGCGTACATCGTGATGAACCCCGAGGCGTCGGTCGCTCAGCTGACTGAGGCCAACTGTGACCTCAGCGCCGACGACGTGGAAGCCTATGCGAAGGTGGCAGAGCGCATGTTCGGCCAAGAGATCGTCTACGTCGAGTACTCCGGCATGTTCGGCGACACGGAGAAGGTCGCCGCCGCTCACGACGCGCTTGATGAGGCCGCCCTCTTTTACGGCGGCGGGATCCACGGCTACGAGTCGGCCAACGAGATGGCCGCCCACAGCGACGTTATCGTCGTCGGCGACCTGCTCCACGACGAGGGCGTCGACGCGGTCCGTGAGACGGTGAAGGGCGCGAAGGACGCGAAGGACGCAAAAGACGCCTGAGTCGGGTGGTTTCGGGACGGATTCGACTCCGCGTCAGTATCCGTCCACCATGTTCTCGACGTACTTTGCGATCACGTCCACTTCGAGGTGAATCGGGTCGCCGACCGACTTCTCCGAGAGCGTCGTCAGCTCGTAGGTCGTCGGGATGATCGCGACGTCGAACTCGTCGGTCCGCTTCTCCGCGACTGTCAGCGAGATGCCGTCGAGCGTCACGGACCCCTTGTCGACGAGGTAGTCACCGTGACCTTCGGGGATCGAGAAGGTGAACCGCCAGTCCTCACCGACGCGCTCGATCGCCGTCACCTCGGCGACGGTGTCGACGTGGCCCTGCACGACGTGGCCGTCGAATCGCCCGTCGGCGGGCATCGCGCGCTCGACGTTGACCGCGTCGCCCGCGCCGATCTCGCCGAGGTACGTCTTCGCGACCGTCTCGCTCGCGAGAAACACCTCGAACCAGTCGTCGCCGTCCGCGTTGTCGGTACCGGTGTCGTACTCTTCCACGGTCAGGCAGACGCCGCTGACGCTTATCGACTGGCCGTGATGCAGGTCGTCGAACCCGTCGACGGCGATCCGGAGGCGGAGCCCGTCCTCGGTCTCGGTCCGATCGCGGACGGTTCCGGTGTCCTCGACGATGCCGGTGAACATATCGGAACTGGACGCGGGCGACACATATCGGTTCGGTGTTCGCTTGGGATCGGCCCGGAGTCGCGCTCCGCGACGCCGCGCCCCTTTTGACCCCCGGGAGCCAACTCGGTCCCAATGAGGCTCGGACTGACCGACATGATCGGGCTGGCGGCGTCGCTGATATTCGCCCTCCCGCTCGCGAACTACGCGATCGTCCGGTTGTTCGCCGGCGAGGTCGCGCTCGGCGTCGGCCTACTCGCCGTCGCCGCCGCGATGGTCGTGCTCCCCCAGTACTTTCTCGACCCGGGACGGATCCTGCGGGGACTGCTCACGGGACTGCTTCCCCGGCAGCTCCGCGAACTCATTATGCCCGATACTGTTGAGACGGGACCGGACAATGCGGGTTCTGTCGAGGGCTCGTCGACCGAAGACGAGGCAACCGACGCGACGCACGAGGACGCGACCGCGGTCGAGAAGTGAGCGTCGGCGGCGGTCGGGTGTGAGATCTCTTTCTCCATTCACTCGCGCTCGTTCGGCACGATCCCGAACGGGTACTCGGCCAGCACCTCGTACCCGTCTTCGGTGACGACGACGAGGTCCCCCAGTCTGACACCGCCGACGTCCGGGTCGTAGACGCCGGGCTCGACCGTGACGACGTGGCCCGGTCGCAGTTCGCCCGCACCCGACAGCGACGGCGACTCGTGGAGGCTCACTCCCACGCCGTGGCCGGCGCCGTGAGTGAACCCGGCCTCGCCCTCCCCCGCGTTCGGGTCGAACCCGTACGCGGCCAGCTCGGCGGCGGCCTCGCCGTGGACGGTCTTAGTCGGGACGCCCGGCTCGATCTCGGCGAGCGCGGCCTCTCGGGCCGACTCGACCGCGAGGTACGCCCGACGCTCCCAGCCGCCGTCGCCGTCGACGACGAACGTCCGGGTCAGGTCGCCGCGGTACCCGTCGGGCCCGCGCGGCGAGATGTCGATCAGCACCGTCTCGCCCGGCCGGATCGGGTCGTCGCCGACGTAGTGGAGGTCGGCCGCCGACGGGCCGGCGCCGATCGCGGTGTCGCCGGCGTCGCGGACGCCGCGGTCGGCGAGCGTCGCGTTCACCGCTCGCCGCAGCCGCTCGGTCGTCAGGGGGGCGCCCTCCCAGCGGAGGGCGGGCCTGCGTTCTGTGTCGGTATCCTCGACGGATTCCACCTCGACGACTTCGCTTTCAGCCAACATGGTCTCCGCGCGTGCCATCCCCGCGACCGCCGCGCACTGGACGCGGCGGAGCCGGTCGATCTCGGCGTCGGTCTTCCGCGCTCGCGCCCTCGCGACCGCGTTGGTCGACGCGAGCGCGTTGCCGGCGCGTTCCAGGTACACCGCCGCGTCGTGCGGGATCGACGGGGGGACGAGCAGGGTGGGTTCGCTGTCCTCGCCGCCGAGCAGGTCGCGAATGACCGCCGCCGCGCGCTCGCCAGCGTGGTTGCCGACGCGCTCGGTCCGTACCTCGCGAGCGACGCCGTCGTGGAAACCGCCGTCGTCGGCACTTCGACTGCGCGCGCTCGCGACGAACTCACGTTCGGCCTGTTCGCGGAACAGCGACGGGGCACAGCAGACGGCGCGGCCCCCGGCGTCGTCGGCCGGAACGATCACCAGCGCGTACGCTCGGTCCGGCCCGGAAAAGCGCGTGAGGTACCGAAGGTCGTCGTCGAACCGATCGCCGACCGTGACGAACGCGTCGGCGTCCGCGGCCGCGACCGCCTCGACGATCGGGGTGAGATCGGTGCGGAGCGGGAGACGATCGCGCGAATCGGCGTCGTCGCTCCCGTCGTTCACGGCTCGGGTTCGGGGACGGCCAGCTCTGCCTGCACCTCATCGACGAGCTCCTGTGCGGGCTCGTCGCGGAGTTCGTTAAAGAGCAGGACGCTGATCGGGAGCGTCGGCGCCCCACTGATGAGGCTCTCCATGATCACGAGCCGCTCGCGGGCGCGGGACATCCCGACGTAGAAGACCCGGCGCTCGTTGTCGGTGAGGACGGGGACCGGGCTCGTGGTCTTCGTGAACTCCTCGATGCCGTCCACGTCGGTCGGGTCGTCGATGGAGGCGGCCATCTGCTCGACCACCTTCTCGGTGAGATCCGTCGCGACGAACACGTGATCGGCCTCGCGGCCCTTCGCGGAGTGGATAGTGCCGACGCGGACGCGGGTCGGGTCCGCCCCCTCGTAGTCGCCGCCGAAGTACGCGCCCATCGACTTCCGCTGGAAGCTCGTCACCTTCCGGACCATGTCGTCGGCGCTGTTCGCGTCGGGCATGAACGGGATGTGGGCGTCGAGCTCGTCGGTCGTCACCTCGATGAGCGAGATGTCGTCGGCGTCGGCCGCCTCCTCGCGGTCGTCGAGGAAGTCGTAGAACTCGTCGCGCTCGTGGGTGCCGAACGCCGAGTCCTGCAGCATGTCCGCGAGCCGCCGGGCTTCCAGTCCGTTCACGGGATCGCCCGCGTCGGACTTCTCGATGGCGCTGACGTAGTCCTGCACGCGGTCCGTCCACATCCGGCCGTCGGTCAGCATCGTGAACGGGATCCCGTGGTCGATGAACTCGTCGATGAAGTCGAACATCTGGTAGCGCGCGCGGAACAGACACATCACGCTGCCCTCGTCGTCATCGACGGTGTACCGGACGTTCCGGACGAGTTCGAGCATCGACGGCGACTGGATCGCTTCGACGCTGCCGCCCTCCTTGCGGGGGTGGAGGTCCTTCTCCTGCCGCTTGTCGATGTGACGGATCTCGGCGTTGACGACGTTGAGGATCTCGGAGGGCAGCCGGTAGGAGTTCGGGAGGACCACGTCCTCGTCGACGTCGGTGTCCAAGAGGAGGTCGGGGTCGGCGCCCTGCCACGCGTAGACGACCTGGTCGTCGTCGCCGGCGATGAGCACCTTCCGCATGTGCGGTTCCCACTCCTCGAAGACGTTGTACTGCAGCGTCGTGATGTCCTGAAACTCGTCGATGATCAGGTAGTCGACGTTCGGCACCAGCGAGCGCTGCGCGACGCGTTCGAGCATGTCCGCGAAGCCGACCAGATCGTTGTCGCCCTTGTAGCCGCGCCACGCGCGGATCGTCTCGGGGATGTCGATCCGCTCGTCGTCGGAGGGCCACGTCGGGGTGTACTTGTTCCCTTCCTGAGCGTTGGGGTCCTCCTCGGGCGGGAGCCGAACCTCCTCGACGTCCCACTGGAAGGGCACGTCGTACCAGTCGGACACGTCACGCTCGGTGCGCTGGAGCCACTGCGAGGTGGCGATGATCTTGTTACCGATCGTCGTCGACCGCGCGGTCCGCCGCCCGGCGCCGCCGTGCTGGTCCTCGAATTCGATGCCGTACTCCTCGCAGAACTCCTCTTTGTCGTCCTCGCCGACCACGTCGCCGCGCGACAGATCGAGCAGCTCGTACGCCTTCGCGTGCATGGTACAGACGTTCCCCTGGAGGCTGCGCGGGGAGATGTCGAGCCGCTCTGCGAGTCGTTCGCGGATCTCGGCGGCGGCTGCGCGCGTGTACGAGACGACGAGCACGTCACGGACGTCGGCGTCCCCGTCGTCGAGGATCCCCTCGACGCGGTCCAGGAGCGCCGTGGTCTTCCCGCTGCCCGGACCGCCGAACAGTCGCGTCACCGTGGGATCGGTCATTGTCTACTCCAGACTCCGACTCTCCTTAAACGCCGTGGCTCGGGGCGTTCCGGAGAGGGCGCCCTGTCGGGTCGTCCCTGTGTCTGCCGTTGGGTCCTCGACATATTCGCCGTCGGATTGGCGTCGCGCTCGCGCCGTCGGATTGGCGTCGCGTTCAGTTACTTCGGGTCGCGCGTGCTTCCCGAACGTCGGCACCGTCGCGAACGAGGTCCTCGCAGGCGGGGCAGACCCGAGGCCGGTCGACCTCGTTCGGGGTGAACACCCGAACGTAGTCGGTCGTGACGAACGAACCGCAGTTCTGGCAGGTCGGCATACTCGTCACTATCGATTGATACTACATAATACTGCCGCCGACTTACGCCGAAAGAAAACCGCTAACCGGCCGTGCGACGCCGTCGTCGTCAGGTCGGGCGCCAGTCGCAGACGTCACACCGTGCGGTTCCTTCGGGATGTAGCGCACCGCACTCCGGACACTGGAGCTTGTTATAGGATCGGTCCCAGCGTACAATCTCCGTCTCGTGGCCGCGGTCGGACAGGAACTCGTCGAACACGTCGTCGTCCGCGCTGGGTGCACTACTAGACATGCATGTTAGTGAATGCCACTCAGGTATAAATATCTTATTGCGACTCTCTCAATCTGCGAAAACGCCGACAAACAATTGGGTTTCGCCGGGAGACGTTCCGAGCCGCTCCGAGTGCGTGCTCTCCGACACTATCGATTTCGTCGTCGATGGCTCTCCCTTCACCGCCGACGGCCCTTTCAGCGCCGGACGTGTGGGGACCGGTATGCCGACCGTCAGCGACACCTACATCGAGAACCGTCAGCGGGTCCAGCCGACCCACACCAACAACTACGAGTCGGCTCACGGGGGCAACGTCGTCAAGTGGATGGACGAAATCGGCGCGATGTCGGCGATGCGCGCCGCCGGCGAGACGTGCGTCACGGCCAAGATCAACGGGCTCGACTTCAAGCGGCCGGTGCCACAGGGCGACACCTGCATCGTCGAGTCGTACGTGTACGCGGTCGGACGAACGAGCCTCCGCACGCGGATCCGCGCGTACCGCGAGTCCCCTCGGACCGGCGAGCGCGAGTTGACGACCGAGTCGTACTTCGTGTTCGTCTCCGTCGACGCCGACGGGACCCCGACGCCGGTGCCGGAGCTGACGGTGGAGGGGGACCGCTGCCGGGAGCTCCGCGACGCCGCGCTCGCTGCCGAGCCCGACGAGGAGCGCTGAGGTCAGTAATCCTCGAGTCCCCGAATCTCGCCCGCGGGGGCGAGCCCGCGCCGCGACACGTCGAGTCCGACGCTGCCGGCCGTGAGGTTCGCGAGGGTCCGCGCGCCGTCGCCGCAGCCGACGTCGAGGACGGCCGGGTCGGACGGAAATCCGGCGAGCAGATCATCGATCGGCGCGGCGTCGGAGCCGTTGGGATCGTGACGGGCGACGTACGTCGTCGCCACGTCGTCCACGCGCGCCGCACCTCGTTGCGGTCTATAGTCCGATTGGGGGCGCGAATGGCACGACTTCTCGGACGGGTTGGTGGCCGCAAAAAATGCCGTCGCGAAAAAACGGTGGTGGTACCTTCAGAAGGTCCCCGGAACCACCACGTAGGCGAGAATCAGTGTGAGGAGACCGGTTGCAACCCCGTAGTACAGCACCGGTATCAGCTCCAGCCGGATGACGCGCCCTTCCTCACCGATGAGGCCGACAACAGTGAGCGCGGCGACGACGTTGTGGATAGCGATGAGGTTACCGATTGCGCCACCGACCGCCTGTGCGGCGACCACAATTTGGGTCGGGGCGCCGATCTGCTGGGCCGCCTCGAACTGAAAGAGGCCGAACAGGATGTCGCTGACCGTGTTCGAACCGGCGATGAACGCGCCGAACGCGCCGATGAAGGGCGAGAAGAACGGGAACAGCTGGCCAGTGAGGTTCGCCGTGGATTGGGACAGCAACTGCAGCATGCCCAGATCGACGGCTGCGGCGTTGTTGATCACGATGTCGGCACCGGTCTTTTGCATGACCATCACCGTCGCCACGGCGAACCACAGCGCGATGACCGCCGGAATGATGTTCGTGATGGCTTCTGCCCACGAGTCTCTGATCCCCTCGGAGTCCATGCCGTGGAGCCCGTACGTCACGACCGCGACCAGCACGAACAGCGATCCCGGGAGGTAGAATATCTCGATACCTTCAGAGAACGGCGTTCCGAGGATGTTGTTCCACGTGATGACGCCGGTCGACGACAGGAACCCCTGCACGGGTCCGATGACTCGAGTCACGATCAGTAGGGCCGCAACGAGGATGTAGGGAGCCCACGCCATACCGAGGGACATGTCTTGACTGTGCATCTCCTCGAAGCGGCTCGTGCCGCCGTCGGCCGCGACCTTCTGGCCGGTGTCGGAGGTGCCCATGCCCGTTCCGGGCTCGATTTTGCCGATCCAGTGGTCCGGCCACTGCTCCTGCGGTCCGAAGTCCCACTCCTCTTCCGGGAGGAAGTAGCCCGCACGCAGCGTCGAGCCGACGACGAGTAGACCGACCATCGCACCCAGCAGTCCCGGGAACGTCGGCCCGAGGAAGTACGCCGTCAGGAGGTACGGAATCACGAAGGAGGCCCACGCGAACAGCGTGAGCGGAATCACTTCGATGGCGGGCTTGAGCGAGCGCTCCTCACCGAAGAAGCGAGTCATCATCGCCACGCCGATGAACGGAATCGCGATGCCCACGATGGCGTGAATGACGGCTGCCCAGACTCCGATCTGGGCCACGTAGGCGCCGACACTCTCATAGCCGCCGTTCTGGACGACGGCGTACGCTGCCGTGCCGGTCTCTGTCGGGTCCTGCCCGAAGACGACGTCTTCGAACCCGATAATAAGCGGTGTCCCGACTGCACCGAAGGTGATTGCGAGGATGTTCCCGGTTAGGGCGACCACCACCGCAGCCAGCGGCGGGAAGCCGAGTCCGACCAGTAGCGGGCCGACGATTGCGGCCGGCGTCCCGAACCCGGCTGCCCCCTCGATGAACGAGCCCATGAGGAACACGAGGAGGATGACCTGCACGCGTCTGTCATCGCTGATCGAGGAAAAGCCCGCGTTGATGACTTCGAACGCGCCCGACTGCTTGAGTGTGTACAGCAGCAGTATTGCACCGAAGACGATGACGAGGATTCGCGTCGCCGTCAACGCCCCACGGATAGAAGCCGCCGCGATCAATGTCGGAGACATCTGCCAGCCGACGTACGCGGCCACGGCCGCGATGGCCCACGCGATGGGCATTGTGATCGTCGCCGGCTGGTAGAGGAGGACCATGATGATCGCGATCGCTGCGAGCGGCAACAGCGCCAGCAGTATGAGCATCGGGTCAGCCACGGTAACCACCTCCTACCGTCAGAGTGGAGTTGTCATTTACACTCGTAACACCCCGAAGGCCCACCCGCCTGTGGACCCGTGTCGTGAATTTGCCACGAAGTGGCATGAGGGAATTGTTGATATATCATTATTTAAATCTACTGGGAATATTCATGACATTTCTTGCCAGTCGTCCTCGGAGCCACAGCGGTCGACGGGCTCAAACCTATTCTTGACAGACTACACACATCGAATAGAGAGGGAGGACACACGTCATGTTCGACAGAGAGGATAACGGTTGTGTCAACGACGCGTCGACGCTCGCGACGGTCGGCCTCCTCGGACAGGAGGGACGGGTGATGCGGCTGAACATGATCCCGCTCCTGTACTACTCGACCGGTGTCGGCCTGCTGTGTCTGCTGTGTCTGCTGTTCGGCTACGTGCTGTTCTCCGGCGTGTTCTGAACACGGGAACGGTACGGCGGTGCGGCCTTTTTATCGCCGCCGATCGCGATCCGAGAGCGGTGCTGTCGCCGGACACATTCAAACCCGATCAGTAAGAGCGTCGCGAGCGCCGCGACGCTGCCTCAGTCGTCGGCGGGCGACGGGCTCGCGGCCTCGGCGGCGCCCGCGTCGGCGACGGCGTCGGATGCGGCCCCGGTCACCGCCTCGGCGACCTTCTCGATCGGGTGCGGTGGGTTCTCCGCGCCGTCACGGTCTCCCAGCTGCGAGCGGCAGGAGGCGCCCGGCGCGGTCACCGTCTCGCCGCCGCTCTCCTCGACCTGATCGAAGAGGATCCGGCCGATCGCCTTCGAGATGTCGTAGTGTTCCGACTCGTAGCCGAACGAGCCGGCCATCCCGCAACACGAGGAGTCGAGCGGGTCCACGTCGTAGCCGGCCCGGCGGAGTACCCCGACCGCGTGGTGGTCCTTGTTCGTCGCCTTCTGGTTGCAGTGGCCGTGATACGTGAGCGACTCCGCAGGCGCATCGAACGCCAACTGCTCGTCGACGCGGCCGGCGTCGAGGTACTCTAAGACGCCGTACGCGGCGGCCGACACCGCCTCAACATCGTCGCCGTCGAGGAGATCGAGGTACTCATCCTGGAACATCACCGCGTCCGAGGGCTCGACGAAGACGACTGACTGCCCGTCGCGGACGCGGGGCGCGAGCGCCGCCACGTTGGTTGCCGCGCGCTCGCGGGCGTCGTTGAGGAAGCCGGTCGAGAACGCCGCCCGGCCCGAGGGCGCCAGATCGTCCGGTACTTCCACGCGGACGCCGGCCGCCTCAAGCACCTCGACGGCGGCCTTGCCCGCCGCCGGGTAGCTGTAGTTGGTGTACGTGTCGGGGAACAGCGCGACCGTGTCGACCGCCTCGGCGGGGTCGATCGTCGATCCGCCGCGGGACGCGAACCACTCCTCGAAGCTCTCGGAGCGGAACGTCGGCAGCTCGCGGTCCGGGGCGATCCCCGCGACCGCGTCCATCACCGCGCGAGCGCCGGGAATCTTCGTCGCCGCGTTCGACACCGGTGCGAGCGCGCTCCCGATCGCTGAGAAGCGGTCGATGTCCCGGAAGATCCGCTCGCGGAGCCCGGAGCCCTCCTCCTCGTGGTGCTCGTGTTTCACCTCGGCTTTGAGCTTCGCGAGGTCGACGCCGGTCGGGCAGTCGCTCTTACAGCCCTTACAGCCGACGCAGAGTCCGAGCACCTCCTCTTGGAACCGGTCGGAATGGATCTCGTCGTCGTCGAGCTCGCCGCTGATGGCGGCCCGAAGCATGTTCGCCCGGCCGCGGGTCGCTTGGATCTCCTCCTCGGAGGCGCGGTAGGTCGGACACATCACGCCGGAGTCGACTTCCCGGCAGGTGCCACAGCCGTTACACAGCTCGACGAGATGGGAGAACCCGCCCTCCTCTGAGAAGTCCAGCGTCGTCTGCGGCTCGATCGACTGATAGGCAGGACCGTACCGGAGGTTCTCGCGCATGTCCGTGTCAGCGGCGGTGTCGGGGTAGCCGCGCTCGTCGGCGGTCTCGCCGTCGACGTAGACGACCTTCCCCGGGTTCATCCGCCACTCGGAATCGAACGTCGATTTGAGCTCCTGGAACGCGCTCCAGAGCGCCTCGCCGTACATCTTCGGGTTGAACTCGGTGCGGGCGAGCCCGTCGCCGTGCTCGCCCGAGAAGGCGCCGTGGTGTTCCAAGACGAGGTCGGTGACGTCCTCGGAGATGGAGTGCATCTTCTCGACGCCTTCCTCCTCTTTCAGCGAGAGGATGGGTCGAATGTGAAGGGTGCCGCTGCCGGCGTGCGCGAAGTAGGCGGCCGAGGTGTCGTGGTCGGTGAGCACCTCCTCGAACTGCCCGACGTACTCCGCGAGTTCCTCGGGCGGCACCGTCGCGTCTTCGATGAACGGGTACGGTTTCGGGTCGCCCTGCATGCTCATCAGTAGCGGGATGGCCGCCTTCCGGAGCTTCCAGAGGTCTTCTTGGTCCTCGGGAGTGTACGCCTCCAGCACGTCGAAGGCGTCGCCTTCCTCGACGAAGTGGGCGTTCGTGTCGGCGATCGCCGCCTCGAAGTCGTCGACGAGCTCCGAGTCCCACTCCAGCATGAGCGCCGCGGTAGCGCGGTCCGGAATCGGCTCGGCGTACTGCGCGAACTCCTGAGAGCCCGCAGCGAGGTCGAACACCTCGTCGTCCATCAGCTCGACCGCGCTCACCGGGAACTCCAAGGCTTCCGGGACCGCCTTCATCGCGTCGACCAGCGAGTCGAAGGTGTACAGCGCGAGCGCCGTCTCCTCGGGGCGGCTGACGAGCGACACCTCGGCCTCGACGATCGTTCCGAGCGTCCCCTCGGCGCCGACGAACAGCTTCGAGAGGTTGATCACGTCCTCGCCGTCGTCGTTCTCGTAGATGACCTTGTGGAGATTGTACCCGGAGACGGAGCGCTTGAGGTTCGGGTACTTCTCGTCGATCTCGGCTTCGTTCTCCTCGACGAGCTTTCGGGTGGTCTCGTAGAGAGCGGCCTCCCGATCGTTCTTCGAGACGATCTCCTCGTACTCCGGCGAGTCGAGGACGACCTCGCGGGTGTGGATCAGCGAGCCGTCCGCGAGGACGACCTGCAACTCCTCCGTGTACGCGTCGGTGATCCCGTACCGCACCGAGTGCGCACCGGTGGAGTTGTTGCCGATGCCGCCAACGACGGTCGCCCGCGCCGAGGAGGCCGGGTCGGGCGCGAACTTCAAGCCGTCCTCGGTCAGTCGGTCGTCGAGCTGGTCCTGGACGACTCCGGGCTGGACCACCGCTCGACGATCGTCGGGCCGGACCTCCTGAATCTCGTCCATGTGCGTCGAGAAGTCGAGCACGACACACCCTGGCCCGACGGTCTGTCCCCCGAGCGAGGAGCCCGCACCCCGCGGGATGACGGGAACCCCGTGGTCGGCCGCGACACGCATCGTTGCCTGCACGTCCGCGACCGAGCGCGGCGTCACGACGCCGGCCGGTCGCGCCTGATAAATACTGCCGTCGGTGGCGTACAGCACCTGCGCGTACTCGTCGAACTGAACCTCGCCGTCGACGCGCTCGCGGAGATCCTCCGCGAGCGCTCGATAGGCCGGCACGTCCGGTCGCTCGTGACCGAGCGCGGCCGCCGACGTATCCAAGCCGGGCGTGTTATCTCCTCGCGTGGGCTCGCTTGCCATGCTAATACTCGGGGGAGAAAGGCGAATAAAACCTTTGTTAATGACAGTCTCACGGGCGGCCACGAGTTGCCCGCTTGCCGGGATTTATTACCCCGCCGTGACACCGCGAGGCATGGAGATACTCCACACGTGTCTCAACGTGGCCGACGCCGACCGCACCGCGGACTGGTACGTCGACCAACTCGGCTTCGAGCGCTCTTGGGAGTTTACGACCGCCGACGGCGACACGCGCAACGTGTACGTCGCCGACGACGCCGGCGTCGAGTTCCAGCTGTCCGACACCGACGGCGAGGAGCCGAGCGACGACGGCGACCGCTACGACCACGTCGCCGTCGGCGTCGACGACGTCGACGCGGCGTTCGAGGCGATCGACCACCACGGCGTCGTGAAGGAGCCGGGCGACCAACCGGAGGCCGGCGCGCGCACCGCGTTCGTGAAGGACCCCGACGGCCACGCGGTCGAACTGATCGAGCCGTTATAAAGGGAGCCGACAACCAGCGAGCGAGTTTAATATCGACGGAACGCCACAGAAAAGCTCACACATCTGTGAGAGTCATCGATCGGTCGGTACAAGGGACTCACGTACCGATATATTGAACTACTCGTTATTTGCCAAGAACACTCTGCGGGGTATCGAGAGTAAATCTTGCGAGTCGTCAAAAATAGGTGCCTCGGTGGGCCAGATTCACTCGCCCTGTTCGACTTCGAAGATCTCGTCTGCAGCGAGACCGTGGGCCTCTTTGTGGACCTTCTCGCCCGCTTCTTTGCTGGGGCCCTCGAAGAGGCAAAAGACGGCCCCCTCGTCATCGTCCACCCAGTAATTCAAGTATTTCACGCCGTGTTTCTCCTGGGTTTCGAGATCCTTTTTGTGAGCTTCTACAACCTCCTCAACGCTTGCATCGACGTCCCTATGAACGTCCATATAGAGTGGCATGGTGCACATCGATACGGGAGATACCCACGGTTAGTTATTGAGGGCCACTTAACGGTACGACGCAATTATTAGGGTGACGGGACGTCCGTGTAGGATGGTCGGAGACTCTGCAATCGGTATCGAGTAAACATCAACCTTCCCTTGCGATCCGGCCGCAAGGTATGCGCTGTGTATCCCGCACGACTAACGAACCAGCTCCTTGATCTGGTAGAACCCTCGGTGATCAAGACGCACGCTTGGTCTACCGACTGCCGTTCTAGCATGGTACCGAAATCAAACGGTGGGAGTCTGCCGTCATGCGCGCTGCCGTTCAGAGTACTGCCGCTCCGAGACGCGAGCGACGCCAAAAAGTCGGTATATCGGGGGCGAACGAGCCGAAGTCGAACGCGACCTTAGAGGATCCCGGCCGCCTCGGCCGTCTCAACGATGTCTTGGGCCATCTTGTTGGTCGCCTCGTCGACCATCTGCCCGTCGACGCTCACGGCGCCCTTGCCCTCCTCCATCGCCTCGGCGTAGGCGTCGACGATGCGCTTGGCGCGCTCGGCGGTCTCCGGGTCCGGTGCGAACACTTCGTTGCCGATCTCGATCTGCGACGGATGGATCGCCCACTTGCCGTCACAGCCGATCATGTTGGCGTTTTCGGCGGACTCGCGGAAGCCGTCGGAATCCTCGATGTCGGCGTACGGGCCGTCGAGACACGGCACCCCGGCCGACTTCGCCGCGGAGTTACACTCGGAGAGGGCGTGGTGCCAGTAGTGGCCCGGGTACTCCGGGAACTGGCCGATGTCGAGTCCGGGCGTGCCCATCGCCGCGGAGTAGTCGCCCGGTCCGAAGATGATCGACGAGAGTCGATCAGAGGCGTGGGCGATATCGTGAACGTTGTGGATCCCCTCGCCGTCTTCGATCTGGGGTTCGAGGCCGATGCCCCCGACCTCCAGCCCGTTGTTCTCTTCGACCTGCGCGAGCAGGTTCTCGACCGTGTGCACGTCGCTGGCGGACTTCACCTTCGGAACGATGATGTCGTCGATGAACTCGCCCGCCTCGCCGACGACCGTGATCAGGTCGTCGTACCACCACTTCGTGTCGATCCCGTTCATCCGGAAGCTGAGGACCTTGTCGCTCCAGTCCTCCTCGCGGGCCGCCTTGATCAGGGGCGCGCGCGCGTCCGGCTTCGCGTTCGGTGCCACGGAGTCTTCGAGATCGAGGAACACCTCATCGGCGTCGCTGTCGGCTGCCGAGTGCATCATCTTCTCGTCGCTCGCTGGCGTTGCAAGCTGCGTCCGACGAAGGGTAACGTCTGTCATATATAGCGAGTCTATCACACTTGTCCATGAAAATAAAGCTACCTTAGCCGGGGGTATTTTCTCTGAGTCGGAGGCGAGTAACTATAGAACGAGGGCGGGAGCGAGTGGATTGGCCGCGCGGGCTCGGTGCCTTGCGCTCTCAGCGGTCGCGGCTCGCGATTGCGCGGCGCTTACAACGGGGCGGGCCGTACCGTCTCAGCGATCTGCGCGATAAGCGTGCGACATCGCCTCAGCGGTCGGCGTGTCGGACTGCAGCCACGATCAGCAACGCGATTAGGAACGCCCCGATCACCGCGCCGAGCGTCGTCAACGAGAAGAGGTTGGGCTCCTCGATCGGAGCGGCACCGGCCGCCTCCGTCGACGCGACTGTGGGAAGCGCCATGATCGCAGCGAAGAAGGCGGTACGGAACCGCGATTGTGTCATCTATTGATCACCTATCGCTGTCCCGTCTTCCGTGAAGCGTCGGTAAGCGTGTGCATGCTTGCAGTACTCCGCCGTGGAGATGGTCCAACGAAAGAGCGACATCGGGGTAGTATTTCGCCGCCAGAACCGTCGTTTCTGAGTGTTGAAACATCTTCAGGCCCAGCCTGAAACGCGGTTTAAACCGGTGTACCTCGGGGTACGGATTCAGCGCTCACCGTGACGTCGACCGCGAGAAATCGTCGGGGTTCGGGGCGGAGTCGACCCGGCCGCGTCAGTCGTCGGCCGGGGTGCGCGGTTCGGCCGGAGGTTCGCGCTCTTCGGGCTCACCCGCCGGGTCGTCGACGGCGTCGGCGTCGGGGTCCCCTCGAGCCGTGCGTCCGCCTCCTCGGATCGGTGGCGCTCTTGGAGCGCCTCGACAGAGTGCGCCTCGGTGTAATGATGGGAGATGATAACTATTAACAATGAGTGTTCACTAATACGTATTCCGCAGATATCGTGGAGAAGGTGGCTGATTCGGGGGTTTCAGAGCTTCACAAGCACCTTGATCGCCTCGCGCTCGTCCATCATGCGGTACCCCTCGTCGACCTCGTCAAGGCCGACCGTCTCGGTGAAGACCGGCGCGGGGTCGAGGGTGCCCTGCAGTACGTCCGCCATCAGTTCCTCAGCGTACGCGCGGACGGGCGCGACGCCGCCTGCAAGTGTGACGTTGTCGCCGAACATTCCGAACACGTTGAGGCCCTCCTCCTCGACGCCGTAGGGGACGCCGACGTAGCCGATCGTGCCGCCTGGCCGGACCACGTCGATGGCGGTGTTCATCGCGCTTGCGGCGCCGACGCACTCCATCACGTGGTTCGGCCCGCCGTGGGTGAGCTCTTGGATCCGTTCGACGGCGGCCTCGCCGCGCTCCGAGACGGTCTCCGTGGCGCCGAACTCCTCGGCGAGTTCGAGTCGGTCCTCGTGGTGGCCCACCGCGATGATCCGCTCGGCGCCGAGTCGGCGGGCCGCGAGCACGCCGCAGAGGCCGACTGCGCCGTCGCCGATCACGACCACGGTCGAACCCGCCTCGACGCCCGCATTGACGGCCGCGTGGTGACCGGTTCCCATCACGTCGGTCAGCGGGAGCAGTGACCGGAGCGTCTCCTCGTCGTCGGCAAACCGATCGGGGACTCGAACGAGGGTGCCGTCGGCGTGAGTCGATCGAACGTACTCGCCCTGCCCGCCGCCGTTGTCGCCGCCCCACGAGTCCCCGTTCTCGCAGGAGGTATGGAGTCCCTTGCGGCAGAACTCGCACTCGCCACAGGAGATGGCGAAGGGCGCGAGCACGCGGTCTCCGGGCGCGACCGAGGTGACCTCGTTGCCGACTTCCTCGACGATCCCCATCGGCTCGTGGCCGACCGGCGAGCCCTCGTCGCGGTCGCTGTCGCCGCGGTAGAACCACAGGTCCGAGCCGCAGATCGCGGTGTGGGTCACGCGGACGATCGCGTCGGTCGGGGCCTCGATCTCGGGGCGCGGACGCTCTTCGACGCCGATGTCTCCGGGGCCGTTGAAAATGGCAGCGCGCATACCGTCAGTGCGGCTCGAACGCACAAAAGCACGGCGTCGTTTCGGGTCGCCGCCACCAGAAGTAACGGTTCGCGGCTCGGTATCCGCTCAACGAATCGGTCCCGGTGAGTGGATACTCGGTGCCGAACACCGATCGAGGTCCGGTCGCATCTCGTCAAGGTTGAGCGCGATCGACTCCATATTTGCCGGTATCTGTGACTCGTTGTTTCTTCACCGAACCGTTCTCGAAGTGAAACGAACAATTTCTTCGATCGCCGCTGTCGTGGCCGCTCGCGCTTCTGCTGAACTCCCGCTGTCTAGCAACCCGACCCACGCCGATGGGTGCGGGTGATTTTCGCCGAATACGGCGTCACAGGTCGCTTCAACTGTCGTCCGTAACGGAGGCGTTTCCCCCGCGGATTCACACCTGTCGATATGGCCAGTTTCATCGGATCGCTGTGGCGTCGGTATCGATCGGTACCGCTCATCTACCGCATCGCGGTCGCGTTCCTCCTCGGATCGCTCGCTGGCGCGGTCTTCGGTGAGCGGATGACCGTCGTCAAACCGTTCGGTGACCTCTTTTTGCGCCTGCTCAACATGCTCGTCGTCCCGATCATCGTCTTCACGCTGCTCACCGGGATCAGACAGCTCTCGCCGGCGAAGCTCGGGCGCATCGGCGGGGCGACGGTCGGGCTCTACGCCGTGACGACGACGTTCGCCGGGCTGATCGGGCTCGCGGTCGCGAACCTGCTGCGCCCGGGTCGCGGCGTGGAGTTCACGGGCGGTGAGGCGCAGTCGCAGGCGCCGCCGTCGCTGACCGAGGTCGTCCTTGGAATCGTCCCGAACAACCCGGTGGCCGCGATGGCCGAGGGGAACCTGCTCGCGACGGTCTTTTTCGTGATCGTGTTCGGTATCGCGCTCACCTACGTCCGGGCGCAGAAACCGGAACTCGCGGGCCGCGTCGACGGCGTGTTCGGGGCGTTCAAGATCGGAGCCGAGGCGATGTTCGTGGTCGTCCGCGGCGTGTTGGAGTACGGGGTCATCGGCGTGTTCGCCCTCATGGCGGTCGGGATCGGCACCGAGGGCGTCGGCGTGTTCTCCTCGCTCGGCGCGCTCGTGCTGGCGGTCGGCGTCGCGGTCGTCGTCCACATCGCGTTCACGTACCTGTTCGTACTCATGCGCGTGGTCGCCGGCGTCTCCCCGGTCGCGTTCCTTAGGGGCGCAAAAGACGCGATGCTCACCGCCTTCGCGACGCGCTCGTCCAGCGGGACGCTCCCCGTGACGATGACGAACGCCGAAGAGGATCTCCGGATCGAAGAGCGGGTGTACTCGTTCGCGCTCCCCGTCGGCGCCACCGCCAACATGGACGGCGCCGCGATTCGACAGGCGATCACCGTGATGTTCGCGGCCAACGCCGTGGGACAGCCGCTCGCGCTCACCGAGCAGTTCCTCGTGTTGGTCGTCGCCGTGCTGATCAGCATCGGGACCGCCGGCGTCCCGGGCGCCGGACTCGTCATGTTGACCGTCGTATTGAGTCAGGTCGGCCTCCCGCTGGCGGTCGTCGGCTTCGTCGCCGGCGTCGACCCCATCCTCGGGCGCATCGCGACGATGAACAACGTCACCGGCGACCTGGCGGTCGCGACCGTGGTCGGCAAGTGGAACGACGCCGTCGACTTCGGCGACGGCGTGTGGGCCAGATAGGGCGATCGGTGTCGGAGATGCGTGTGACGGTCCGAACCCGACTATTTGCGCGAATGTTTTTGAACGCTGAAATTATCTATTGCTGACAGAAAATAACCCTTAAATCGGCCCACCGGCCACCCGCCGATCGCACGATGACACGCAGCCGTGACGCCGACGCCGCGACGAACCGCCCGACGCGGGGGACCGAGCCGTGAGCGACGGGCCGACCCTCCGGATCGTCGACGAGGACGACGACGATCCGGGCGGCGCGGTCCCGGCGCCGGTGCCGCCGGACGACCCCGAGGCGTGGTACGCGCCGGACGTGCGCGCGCAGTACGAATCGGAGCCGGGGGTCGTCGCCACGGTCCGCGAGCGCGACGGCGGCCGGTTCGGGTACGACGTGCGCGAGCCGCCGCTGTCGGGGGCCGACGATCGCGCGCTCGACCGCGTCCGCGACCACTTCTCCGGGGTGCGACACCGGCGACCGCTCACGCGGGTCGGCGTGATCGAGCGGGCCGAGTCGGGATTCGAGCCGAAGTACGAGCGGGCGCTCGACCGGCTGCTCGACGCGAGTCGGGCGGCGCGCCGCCGGATCGACTACCACGCCTTGCGCGACCTCCGGCTCCTCGGCGACGTGACGCCCCTCGCCTTAGACGGCCGGATCGAGGTGGCCGACGTGGGCGACGAGCGCGAACTGGTCGTCCACACCGAGACGTTCGCGCCCTTGGAGACCGGTATCGACGCCGACGCGGAGTACGTCGAGCGCGTCGCCGCCGAGCGGCTCGCCCGGTACGCGGTCGGCTTCGCCGGGCTCTCCGTCGAGGTGGTCGTCGCCCGCGAGCGCTTGCTCGGCTCCGACGCGTTCGAGACGAAGTACGCCGTCCGCGAGCCCGACCTCCTCCCCGGCGACGAGGCGCTGATCGAGGAGTGCAAACAGCGCATCTGGGAGACCACCGTCAACGGCGTCGTCGACGACCGCGAGGCGTTCGTCGCCGAGCACGCTCGGCGGTTCCTCTCGCGGCGGCTCACCGCGCGCAACACCCGGGCGTGGCTCGGCGCGGCCGCCCACCGAGCCCGCTCCGCGCTGGCCGACCGCGGGCTCGCGGTCCCGCCGGTCGACTCGCGGTACGCCCACGATCGCCTCGACGATCTGGCGTACTACGTGCTCCGCGACTTCGTCGGCGAAGGAATCTTAACGGTCCCGATCCGCGACCCGAACTTGGAGGACGTGGAGGCCAACCGCGTCGGCGAGCGCGTGAAGGTGGTTCCGCGGACCTCGATCCTGCAGGGAGCGGGCGCTGGGGACGAGAATTCCAGAGACGCCGGACGACGCGTCCCGACGAACCTCGCGTTCGACGACGAATCGACGTTCGTCAACGTCGTCACCGGGCTGGCGGCCCGCGACGGGACCGAGCTCAACGCGTCGACGCCGTCCGCGAAGGTGAACCTCGACGTCGACGGGGTCGACGAGACGATCCGGTGTGCGGTGGCGTTACCGGTCATCTCGGAGGGCGGCCCCCACGTCTCGATCCGCAAGCAGAGCGCGGACGCCCTGACGCCCGTCGATCTGATCGACCGGGGGACGCTCTCTCCCGATCTGGTCACCCTGCTGTGGCTGCTGTACGAGCACCGCGGGGTCGTCCTCTTCGCCGGGCCGACCGGCGTGGGGAAAACGACCCTGCTCAACGCTCACACCCCCTTCATCCCGTTCGACGACCGGCCGGTGTCGATCGACGAGGGGTCTCGCGAGGTCCGGCTCCCGCACGAGACCGGGGTGTCGCTCACGACGCGCGACCACGAGGACGCGTACAAGGCCGTGAGCATGTCGGAGCTGATGGCCGAGGCGAATTACTTGAACCCCGACGTTGAGGTGATCGCCGAGATCAACACGCCCGCGAGCTTCGAGACGTTCGCCGAGACGCTGAATACGGGGCATGGCGTGATCGGCACTACTCACGCCGAGGACGTGGAGGCACTCGTCAACCGCGTGATCGAGCGCGGGCTCCCCGCCTACCTCCTCCGCGAGGTCGACCTCGTCGTCTTCCCGCGGCAGGTCGACGGCGAGCGCTACGTCTCGCGGGCGGTCGAACTGCTCTCCGAGGCGGAGTACGAGGCGCTCGACCCAGAGGCGACACGCAGCCCGACGGGCAACCCCAAACACGGCGGCGCCGGCGTCGTCGACAAGGGGACGGAGGCGGTGTACTACAACACGGTCGCGTGGCGCGACGCCGACGGCGAGTTCCGGTTCCCGGGTGCTCCCGAGAGCGACGCGCCGACCGCGTCCCGTGAGGGGCGCCGCCTTCACGCGCTCGCTCGCATCGCCGACCATACCGACCGCGATGTCGACGCCGTCGAATCGGAGTTCGCGTCGAAGCGCCGATACGTCGAGTACCTCGTCCGTGAGGGAGTCGACGACTTCGACGCGCTGTTCGAGTTCCTCGCGGACCTCCGGACCGACGAGGCGGCGACCGTCGAGCGCGCCGCCCGCACGATGGGCGGGGAGGGACGATCATGAGCGGGGAGCCACAGAGAGGAGCCGACGCCGCGGGAGGCGGCCGCGCCCTCGACGCGGCCGAGGCCGACGGGTTCACGCGGACCAGCGGCTCCTCGGTGGTCGACCGCGTGCTGTACGCTCTGTTCGCACGCCACGCGAGCGACCGCCGGCACGACGCCGACCGGAAGCGGTACCGTGGGACTGCGCTCGACACGGGGTTCGAGACGCATTTGGCGCGGGTGTACGGGCTCTCGTGGCTCGTCTGCGTTGCCGTCATCGTCCCGGCGCTGCTTGTCGCCGCGTCGACCGTGCCGGGGTTACTCGCGGCGGCCGACGCCTGGATCGGCGCGCGTTCGCCGGTCCCGATCGGGTCGCTGTCGCCCGAGCGCGTTGCCGTCGTCGCCGCCGGCCTCACCGGGTTCCTCGCGAAGCGCGCAACGGTGCGGCTCGGTGGGCTCCACCTCCGGTGGCTCACGGCGACGCGCCGGACCGACATCGAGCGGACCCTCCCGCCCGCGGTCCGCTACCTCGAACTACTCGCGGCCGGGAGCGACGGCCCCCGGAAAATGGTCGAGAAGGCCGCCGCGAACGACGCGTACGGCGGGACCGCCACCTCGCTACGGAAGGCGCTCAACGCCGCGCGACTCGCCGGGAGCCTCGACGAGGGACTGCGTCGGGTCGCCCGCGACACGCCCTCGCGAGAGCTGCTCGCGCCGTTCCTCCTGAAGTTCCGCAAGCACGCGGCGACTGGCGACGCGGCGCTCGCGGAGTACCTCCGGACGGAGAGCCGGATGCTCGCGCACCGGCAGGACCGGGCCCGCAAGCGCGCCCGGCGATTCCTGGAGCTTCTCACCGAACTGTTCGTCGTCGTGTTGGTGTTGCCGGCGCTGCTCGTCATCGCGGCGACCGCGCTCACGGTCGTCGTCCCCGAGCTGCTCCCGCCGGTCGACACGCCGGTCGGCGTGGTGCCGACGCGGGCGGTCGTCCTCTACGGCGCCGTCGTCTTTCTCGTTGCTATCGGCCTCGTCGGTGCGGTCGCGGTCGGCACGCTCCGCCCGCCGAACCAGCGCGCGAGCTACGACTTGCCGGCGTTCCCCCGCAAAATCCTCGCCTCGGCCGGGCGCAATCCGTCGAGCGCCGCGGTCGTCTGCGCGCCGCCCGCGGCGCTGCTCGCGGTCGGGCTCGCGTTCGCGGGGTACACTCTCGTCAACGTCGCGCTGCTCTCGTACGCGGCGTTCGCGGTTCCCGTCGGCGCCGTCGCGGGGAGACGCACCCGGATCGACGACGCGAAGGACCGCGAGCTGGCGGACTTCGTCCACGCCGTCTCGGGACACGTCGCGCAGGGGCGGCCGTTCCCCGCGGCGGTCGAGGCGGTCGCGCGCGACGTGGACCTCGGCGTGCTCGACGACGACGTGGCCGACCTCGCGTTCGCGCTCCGGTCGACGACCGCGACGGGGGGTGCGGGGAGTACGGAGCGTGCGAGAGACACGGGGAGTACGGGTGCGTCGGCACAGTCGCCCGGCGTCCGCGCGGCCGCGATCGATCGGTTTGTCCAGCGCGTCGGAACGCCGCTGGCCGAGGGGACACTCGGGCTCGTCACCGACGCCTTAAACGCCGGGAGCGACGCCGACGCCGTCTTCGAGACGCTTCGGATCGAGGTCGGCCGGCTCTACAGCGAGCAGCGCGCGCTCCGCTCGTCGATGCACCCCTACGTCGCGGTCGGCTGGGCGGCGGCCGCGCTGGTCGCGGCGGTCGTCGCCGTCGTCAACACGCAGGTGATCGACGCCGCGCACCTCGCCGACCTCGCCGGGGCAACCGATTTCGTGGCCGAGCCGGAGACGGTGCTTCCGGAGCTGGAGCGCTTCCGGCTGTACGTCGTCACGCAGGCGACGATGCTCGCCTCGGGCTGGTTCGCCGGCACCGCCTCCCGCGGACGCTACGCGGCGCTGTTCCACTCCGGGCTGCTCGTGGCGATCTGCTACGCGGTGTTCACCGCGGGCGGGCTGGTGTGAGCGGGGGCTTTGCACCCGCTTCGATACCGCCGTGGGATTCATTCAACAGCAATCCTTATCATATCTCAGAAAAATCGTCGTCTATGGCTGGTCGTTACGGCAATATAGACTATCCGAAGATCACCAAACGCGGTGTCCTCTTCGGGCTCGGACTGTTCCTGATCGGGGCCGTCGGCGAGGCGTATATCCACATGACGGGGACGCAGGTGCCCGGCTGGGAGGAGCGGCTCCTCCTCGATCTGGAGTTCCTCGGTACCGCGATCGCCCTCGTCACTCCGTTCGTCTTCGGGATCTTCCTCCCGCTCACCGAGTAGACGCGGGTCAAATTCCGTCTCGCGGACCTGGACGGGCACCCGACGTGATCGACCGGGACAGAAATCTGCCCGATCGGGGCCGCGCCGTCGAGCCAAATACTGATTACCGTGACGCGTCCACCTCTACGGAGAGATGCCCGAGAAACAGCCGATCCCGGACTGGAACCTCTCCGAGCGGGACACCATCATCCTTCAGGAGCTCGCTCGGGACCCTCAGCTCACCTCGCGCGGGCTCCGCGATCTCCTCGCCGAGGAACACGATATCGACGTCTCGCACGTCACCGTCAACGAGTCGATCCGGCGGATGCGCGCCGACGGGGTGTTCCGAGAGGCGTTGGTCCCCAACGAGGAGCACCTCTTCTTCTCGCTGTTCGAGTTCCAGTTCAACCCGGAAGGGTTCGACGAACACTGGGAAGACGCTCTCGAACACATCCGGTCGAGCCGCCACACGTTCATGTATTTCCTCTCTGACGGCGACTACCAGTGGAAGACGATCATGATGTTCGAGGACCGCGAACAGGAGTCGAAGTGGATCCACGAGTTCTACAAGGAGTACGGCGTGCTCGTCAACAACCTCCGCAACTCCGTCGTGACGAACGTCCTCAAGTTCGGGACGGATCCCGAGCTGTTCGAGGTGTTCCAGGAGGACGGCAACGACGAGTGACCGCTGCTATCGACTCTCGACTTAGTCGAACTCGCCGAACCGCGTGACGGTCTCAAGCTCCTCGGCCGGCGGGTCCTCGAAGGCGTCCCGCGCGATCGACCGGCGGTGGACCTCGTCGGCGCCGTCGACGAGGCGGAACTGCCGGACGTTCTCGTGGAAGCGCGCGATCGGCAGGTCGTACGCGATCCCGTTGCCGCCGCAGAACTGGAGCGCGTCGTCGATCGCCTCCTGCGTCACGTTCGCCGCGAACGTCTTTGCCATCGCGACCTCGATGCGCGCCTCGTGACCGTCGGCGATCCGCCCGGCGGCGTGCCGGACCATCGTGCGCGCGGCGTGGAGCTCGGTGCGGCGGTCGGCGATCCGGAACCGCGGCCCCTGCTTCTCCGAGAGCGGTTCGCCGAACCCCTCCCGCTCGGAGAGGTAGGCGGTCGCGATGTCGAGCGCGCGATCGGCCATCCCGGCGTACCGCATGCAGTGGGTGAGCCGGGCCGGACCCAGCCGCTGTTGGACGAGGGTGAACCCCTCGTTCTCCTCGCCGAGCGTGTTCTCGACCGGCACGCGCACGTCGTCGAACCGGATCTCGGCGTGCGTCGTCCCGACCAGCCCCTCGCCGAGGTGCGGGATGTTCCGAACGACCTCGACGCCGTCGGCGTCGGCGGGCACGAGGATAACCGAACAACCGGCGTACGGATGCGCCTCCTGATCGGTGCGGGCGAACACGAGGAGGAGGTTCGCCTCGACGCCGCCGGTCGTCCACCACTTGTGGCCGTCGATGACCCACTCGTCGCCGTCTTTCTCGGCGGTCGTCGCCAGCATTTTCGGGTCCGACCCCCCGCCCTGCATCGGCTCGGTCATCGCGAACCCCGAGTCGATCTCCGCGGCCGCCAACGGGCGGAGCCAGCGCTCCTTCTGTGCGTCGGTGGCCGCGATCTCGAGGGTGTGCATGTTCCCCTCGTCGGGCGCCGCACACCGGAGCGCCGTCGGCCCGAGCAGGCTCCGGCCCGCCTCTTCGAACACCGGCAGCATCTCGCGGAACCCGAGTCCGAGCCCGCCGTACTCCTCGGCGACCTGCGGGGCGTAGATCCCCTCGTCGCGCGCGGCGTCGCGCAGCGCCTCTATGTCCGCCGGCGGGATCGGTCCTCGGCCGAGCCACTCCCGCTCGACCGGAAGCACCGTCTCGTCGACGAACTCCCTGACGGCCTCGGCGATCTCCGGCCCGCGACCGATATCGTCGTACTCCATAGCAACTCTTGTTTAGCAATGTAAATAGTAGTTCCGACGATCTGCCCCAAAAGGCTATAAATCCCGAGCATAACCAGTTCTGTATCGCAAACTGATTTACAATGTTAGTCAAATTCGCCGAAAACGGTGAAAGCCGTTCGGGACCGGGGCCGGAGGAGGGCCGGCCGGAGGCGGATCGCCCGTGAGCGACCCCGACTACCTCGACCGACTGGTCGACGACGACGCGCTCGGGGCGTACCTGACCGCCGAGTTCGGGTCGGCGGACACGTTCGCCGTCGAGCGGCACGCCGAGGGTCACTCCAACGAGACGCTGTTCGTCACGTGGGGCGACCGCGAACTGGTGGTTCGGCGGCCGCCCCCCGGCGAGACGGCCGACACGGCCCACGACGTGCTCCGGGAGTACCGCGTGGTCGACGCGCTCGGTGACACCGACGTTCCCGTCCCGCGGACGCTTCGCGCCTGTGACGACCACGGGGTCCTCGGCAGCGACTTCTACCTCATGGAGCGCGCCGAGGGGGACGTACTTCGGGAGACCGAGCCGGAGCGCTTCGCCAATCCGGCCGCCCGAGAGCGGGTCGGGACCGGGCTCGTCGACACGCTGGCGGCGATCCACGAGGTCGACTACGAGGCGGTCGGGCTCGGCGACTTCGGCCGCCCTGCGGGGTATACGGCCCGACAGGTCGAGCGCTGGACCGGGCAGCTCGAGTGGGCGTTCGAGACGACGACGGAAGTCAGAGAGGTCCCCGACCTGATCGCCGTCGGCGAGTGGCTCGCCGACAATGCCCCCGACGAGCACCCCGAGACGCTCGTCCACGGCGACTTCAAGCTCGACAACGTGATGTACGGCCCCGGAACGCCCCCGGCGGTCGTCGCCGTCTTCGACTGGGAGCTGTCGACGCTCGGCGACCCGCTCGCCGATCTCGGCTGGCTGCTCCTGTTCTGGTACGACGAGGGCGATCCGGACCCGGCGATGCCCGAGCTGATGTCGACGTTCACCGCGCGGGAGGGGTACCCGACCCGCGCGGAGCTGATCGCTCGGTACGAGACGACGACGGGACGCGAGTTCGCCCACGAGCGGTTCTACCGCGCGCTCGCGGCCTACAAGATGGCCGGGCTGGGCGAGATGTTCCTCGCGCGGCACCTGAACGACGACAGCGACGATCCGCTGTATCCGAAGATGGAGGCACAGGTGCCCACGCTCGCGGCCCGGACGCTCGCGTACGTCGAGGGCGAGACCGAGCGGCTGTGACTACCGCGCCGTCCAGCCGCCGTCGGCGGCGAGCGTCTCGCCGGTGACGAAACTCGCCGCGTCGCTCGCGAGGAAGACGGCCGGTCCCGCGATCTCCATCGGATCGGCGAAGCGATCGAGGGGTGTCCGGTCGAGGATCGACTGCCGAAGCCGCTCGTTCTCCTGTAGCGTCTCCGTGAGGTCGGTCGCGACGTAGCCCGGGGCGACCGCGTTCACCCGCACCTCAGGCGCCCAGTCCATCGCCGCGCTCTTCGTGAGCCCGACGAGGCCGTGTTTCGAGGCGACGTACGGGTGCTGTTTCGGGAGGCCGACCTCTCCCGCCACGCTGGCGACGTTGACGACGCTCCCGCCAGCCTCCTTCAGGTGCGGGCCGGCGGCTCGGAGAGTTCGGAACGCCCCTCGAAGGTTCACGTCCAAGACCGAATCGACGGCGTCGCTCTCGATTTCCGCTGGGTCGCCGAGCGCGTCGCCGGGGTTGAATCCGGCGTTGTTGACCAAAATATCCAGGGAGCCGAACGCGTCGACGATCTCCTCGACGAGCGCCTCTACGTCGTCGTCGTCGGTCACGTCGGCAGTGATACCGCGCGCTTCGACGCCGAAATCGCGGGCCTCGTCGGCGACGGCCTCGACCTCGGCCGCGGTCCGCGCCGAGGGGACGACCGTCGCTCCCGCGGCGGCCATCCCGAGGGTTATCGCTCGTCCGATCCCCCGGCCGCCGCCGGTGACGACGGCGACCCGCCCGGTGAGGTCCGGGAGGGAGTCGTCCGGCGTCAGGGTGGTGTCTTCGGTCATTCTCCACCCTCCTCTCCCGGCGCGTACGGCAGAGCGGGATCGTCGACGGTCTCCCGGAGCGTCTTCTTGTCGAACTTCCCGGTCGCGGTCTTCGGAATCTCCTCGCGGAACCGCACGTCGTCCGGGAGCCACCACCGCGGGAACTCGTCGGCGAGGAACGTTCGGATCCCCTCGACGTCGAGCTCGCGGCCCGCCTTCGGCACGACGAACGCCAGCGGGCGCTCCTGCCAGCGCTCGTGGGACGCCGCGATCACGACCGCCTCGGCGACGTCCTCGTGGGCCATCAAGGCGTTCTCCAACTCGATGCTGGAGATCCACTCGCCGCCCGACTTGATCACGTCCTTGACCCGGTCGACGACCTCCATGTACCCGTCTTCGTCGACGGTGGCGATGTCGCCGGTGCGGAGCCACCGCGCCCCGCCGTCGTCGGCCGCGACGAAGTCCGTCGCGTCGGCCTCCGGGCGGTCGTAGTACTCTTCGACGACCGAGGGTCCCCGGACGAGCAGTTCGCCGAACGCCTCGCCGTCCCAGGCGACCGGCTTGTCGTCGTCGTCGACGACCCGCATTTCAAGGCCGGGCGAGAGCAGCCCCTGTTTCGCCCGTTTGTCGAGTTTCGCCTCGCGATCGGCACCGGCCATCGCCGAGGTCGGTCGGGAGACCGAGCCGATACTCATCGTCTCGGTCATCCCCCACGCGTGTTCGATCGTCACGTCGTGTTCGTCCTCGTACCGGCGCATCACCTCTCGGGGCGCCGCGCTCCCGCCGACGACGATCCGCTCCAGCGAGGAGAGATCGCCGCCGTGCTCGTCGAGGTGGTCGAGCACGTCGATCCAGACGGTGGGCACGCCCGCCGTGAGCGTCACGCCCTCGGACTCGATCAGCTCGACGAGGTCCGCGGGGTCCGGGGACGGTCCCGGATACACCTGTTTCGCGCCGGCCATCGTCACGGCGTAGGGGAACTCCCACGAGTTTACGTGAAACATGGGAACGACGGGCATCACCACGTCGTCCTCGGCGATGTCGAGCGCGGCGGGCGTCATCACCATCATCGCGTGGGCGTAGATCATCTTGTGCGTGTACTCGACGCCCTTCGGCTTCCCCGTGGTGCCGGAGGTGTAACACATCCCGGCCGGGTCGTCCTCCGAGAGCGGCGGCCACGATTCTACCGGGTCGGCGTCCGCGATCAGCTCCTCGAACGCCGAGAGCGGCAGGTCGGACTCCGTCTCCGGCACCGAATCACCCATGACGACGACCTCGCGGACGCCGTCGATCCGGTCCCACAGTCGGTCGAGCGTCGCGACGGCGTCGCGGTCGACGATCAGCACGTCGTCCGCGGCGTCGTTGATGATGTACTCGACGTGGTCGTCCTGTAAGAGGAGGTTCACCGTGTGGAGCTGGGCGCCCGAGAGGGGGACCGCGTAGTACGCCTCGAAGTGCCGGTGGGTGTTCCACCCGAGCGTTCCGACGCGGTCGCCGGGCTCGACGCCCAACTCCGCGAGCGCGGCCGCGAGCCGCCGGACGCGGTCGCCGAAGTCGGCGTACGTGTAGCGGTCGACCCCGTCGTGGGTGCGGGAGACGACCTCCGTCTCCGGGAACAGTCGGGTCGCCCGCCAGAAGAACGGGCGGAGCGTGAGCTCTTCAGGCATCCGCAGTCCCCACGGAGAGATACGTTTCGAGGAGATCGTCGCGGTCGCGGATCTCCTCGACGGTGCCGTCGAACACGATCTGTCCGGTGTCCATGATGTAGCCCCGTTCCGCCAGATCGAACGCGAAGTCCACGTTCTGTTCGGTCAGGAGGACGGTCACGTTCTCGTCGACGACCGTCTGGACGATCTCCCGGAGGTCGTCGACGATGACCGGCGCGAGTCCCTCGGTGGGCTCGTCCAACAGGAGCACGTCTGGCGCCTGTACCAGCGCGCGAGCGACCGATACCATCTGCTGTTCGCCGCCGCTGAGGTTCTGCCCGTCGTTTTTCCGCAACGGATCGAGCGCCGGGAACAGTTCGTACATCTCCTCGACCGGCCGCGGGTCGCTCGCGAGGTTGTGCGCGAGTCGGAGGTTCTCGTGGACCGTCAGAGTAGGAAACACCCGCCGGTCCTCCGGGACGAGTGAGATCCCGAGTTCGTTGATCTCGTCGGGGGAGAGCCCGGAAATCTCCTCGCCCCGGTAGGTGATCGATCCGGTTCGCGGCGGCGACGCACCGACGATGGAGCGCATCGTCGTCGTCTTTCCGGCGCCGTTTCGCCCGAGTAGCGTCACCACTTCGCCCTCGTTGATCTCGAGTGAGATCCCGTGGAGGACGTGGCTGTTCCCGTAGTACGTGTTAATGTTGTCGACGTCGAGTATCGTCATACGCTATCACTCCCCAAGTACGCCTCGGTCACACGGTCGTCCGTCAACACGTCCTCCGGCGTCCCGTCGGCGAGGATCGCTCCCTCGGCGAGCACGACAATTCGGTCGGAGATGTCGGTGACGACGTCCATGTTGTGCTCGGTCACGACGAACGTGGCGTCCAGATCCGCGTCGAGTTCGCGGATCAGCGAGACGATCTCGGTGACCTCCGTCGGGTTCATCCCCGCGGTCGGCTCGTCCATCAGGAACACGTCGGGCTCGATGGCGAGCGCCAAGGCGATCTCGACGGTCCGCTTCTCGCCGTGACTCAGCGTGTCGCACGGCGTGTCCGCGATATCGGTGAGCCCCGTCAGCTCCAACAGCTCCTCGATGTCGACCTCGAGTGCCTCGTCGCCGGCCGCCCGCGATCGGAAGTCGAGGCGCGTCCCCTCGTGGCTGATCCGAGCGACTCGGACGTTCTCGCGGACCGTGAGCCCCTCGAAGATATTCGTGATCTGGTAGGAGCGCGAGAGCCCGGCCTGTGCGACCTCGTGCGGCTCCGCGTCGGTGATGTCGGCGAGGCCGCCCTCGCCGTCGTCCCGGAGCCAGATCGACCCCGAGGTCGGCCGGAGCACGCCCGTCAACAGGTTGTAGAACGTGGTCTTGCCGGCCCCGTTCGGGCCGATGATGCTGGTGATCTCGCTGTCGTCGATCTCGATCGACACGTCGTCGACAGCGGTCAGTTCGCCGAACTGTTTGCGGAGGTCTTCGGTCTTGAGAACGGTCGTCACGAGTTATCACCGCGGTCGGTCCGTGCTTCGTCGTCGGCCGGTGCAGTCGCTCCTGTGCCGCGGGAGCGCTCGTCGCTGCTGGCGGTCTCTCCGCCATCAGCGTCCCCTCCGCCATCAGCGTCCCCTCCGCCGTCTCCGAGCAGTCGATCGCGGAGCAGCAGGAGTCCGCCGACGGCCCCCTGCTTGAAGTACAGCACCACACCGATGAGCAGCGCGCCGAAGAACAGCTCCCAGTACGCTTCGAGCGTCGGGAAGCGGCTGATTCCCCAGCGGATGTATAGGAAGACGAACGCGCCCACGATCGGGCCGGAGAAGTACGTCGCGCCGCCGATCACGGTAGCGATGACGGCGATCGCGCTCGTCGACCAGTGGGTCAGTCCCGGGGACGCGACGCTCGCGAGCCCCGCGCGCAACACGCCGGCGATCCCGACGATCGCCGCCGAGATAATGAACGTCATCCAGCGGTGGTGTCTGACGTCGATCCCGAGCGCCGACGCCCGGTCGGGGCTCTCGCGGATCGCCTTACAGACGGTGCCGAACGGTGAGTTGACGACGCGCCACGTTCCGTACGTCGCGGCGAGCACGACGACCACGGTGAGGGCGTAGTACGTCCGTCGGGCGCCGATCCGGAAGCTCCCGCCACCGATGTCGACGCTCCCGAGCAGGACGATGATCCCGTCGGTCCCGTTCGTCAGCCCCGCCGGGTCTTGGATGATCAGTGAGTAGCCGAGCATTCCGAACGCGAGGGTAATCAGCGCGAAGTAGATCTCCTCTAACCGGACGCTGAGCCACCCGACGGGCACCGCCACGACGACGACGAGTGCTAAGCCGACGACGCCGCCGACGACGAACGTGACGAGCGGGGAGATCCCGGATCCGACGAGGTCGGCGAACACCGGCCCCAGGTCTCGCAACACGATCGCGACTCCGTACGCGCCGCCCGCGTAGAACAGGCCGTGACCGAACGACAGCAGACCGGTGTAGCCGTACAGCAGGTTGAACCCGAGCGCGAACAGCGCGACGACGAGGAAGTCGGTGAACAGATATATCTGGAAGGACGGTCCGAACGCCAACAGGATCAGGCCGAGCGCGCCGAGGAGCCCGAACCGTTCGCGGGTCCAGCCGTCGGCGACGGCCGAGCCGAACTCGCTGACGCGGCCGCCGGTGTCGGTCGACGCGCTCATTCGCCGATCCCTCCGAAGAGCCCCTCAGGACGGAACAGCAACACGATCACCATCGCGAGGAACGGGATCGCGATGCTGCCGGCGCTGATGAACTGCGGGCCGAGGCTCTGCATCATCCCGATGAGCATCGCGCCGACGAACGCCCCGCTCATGGAGCCGAGCCCGCCGATGACGACGACGATGAACGCGTCGATGATCACCTGATCGCCGAGCGCCGGGCTGGTCGACTGTAGCGGCGAGGAGAGCGCGCCGCCGAGGCCGGCGAGCACGCTCCCGAGGAAGAAGACGCCGGTGTACAGGCGCGGTACGTCGACGCCGAGCATCGACGCCATCTCGCGGTCAGAGGAGGTGCCCCGCACCAGCGAGCCGAAGTACGTCCGCGTGATGAACAGCCAGAGGCTCACTAACACCGCGACCGCGAGGCCGATGACGACCAGCCGGTACGCGCTGAAGGTGCTCCCGCCGAGTGCCACCGAGAAGTTGAACACGTCGGGCGGGTCGATCGAGTACGACCCCGATCCCCAGATGAATCGGACCGCCTCGTGGATCACGAGGACGAATCCAAACGTGACGATGAGCTGGTCGAGATCCGCGTCGACCCGGTCGTACAGCGGTCGGATCGCCGCAAACTCGATGGCGGCGCCGACGACACCCACCGCGAGGGCACCGGCGACGACGGCGAGCCAGAAGTTGTCGACGACGTTCGTCACGACGGCGAGCGTCACGTACGCGCCGAGCATGTAGAAGCCGCCGTGTGCGAAATTGAGGACGCCGAGCACGCCGAAGATGAGACTCAGCCCGACGGCGATCAGGAAGAGTCGACTCCCGAGGCTCAGCCCGATGATGACGTCGGCGATCCCGATCAGTGGAACGAGAGATGGTAGACTCATGGAGTCGACCGCGGATTAGATGCCCGTCGGCAGATCGGAGTCGGCGAGCGCCTCGGACAGCTCGTCGGGGCCGGCCTCGTACCTGTTCACGGGATCGAGCACGTTGCTCTCCCATTCCTCGTCGTACGAGACCGTTCCCCAGATGGACGACACCGTCGCCTGATTCGTCTCGCTGAACTGGTAGTCACCGACCGGACCGGCGTGTTCCATCCCGGTGAACTCCTCGACGAGCGCGCTGGCTTCGGTGCTTCCGGCCGATTCGATCGCTTCCTTGTACAGGTAGACGGCGCGGTACGCGCCCTCAGCGTTGTACGTCGGGAGCGCGTCGTATTCCTCGTAGTACGTGTCGCGGAACGTGTTATTTGCCTCGGTGTCGGGGACGAACGGGTCGTACCGAGTCGAGGCGTACTCGCCTTCCGGGAGCGGGTTCCCGTCGCTCGCGAGATCGGTTCCCATCCCGACGCTGAACAGCGTGTGGTCGATCTGATCGAACCAGCCCGCATCCTCTGCCTGTCCGATGAACGTGGTGAGGTCGGCACCCCATAGCGGCGTGAGCACGGCGTCCGGCTCGGCGTCGAGGATCGAACTGATGTACGGCGTGTAATCGCCCGTCTCCAGCGGCGGGAACTGTTCGGCGGTGAACTCGGCGTCGACACCGAGACCCGCACAGAAGTCTTGGAAGTAGTCCCACGTCTCGTAGCCGAACGCGTAGTCGGGGCCGATCGTCGCCCACTCCGTGGCGTCGAGTTCGGCGGCGGTCAGTGCCGCCCCGTAGATATCCTGCGAGAGGCTGTTGGAGTCGCGGAACACGTAGTCGTTGCCGACGGAGTCTTCGTGTTCGCCTTCGGGCGAGGTGACGAACGGAGTTGCCGCGTGCGTGATCATGTACGGCATCTGGAGCTGTGCCGCCTGCGGCGCCACGGCCTGTGCGACGCCGCTGGAGTCTAGCCCGAACAACCCGTGGACGTTATCCTCCTCGACGAGGCTCCGCATCTGCTGGATCGCCGTATCGGCGCTCGCCTCGGTGTCTCGGACGGTCACCTCCACGTCGCGTCCGTCGATGCCGCCGTTGTCGTTGATCTCCGACTGGGCCATTTCGAGGCCCCGCTCGGCGGCCTCGCCGTACAGCGAGGCGAATCCGGAGAGAATGTACGTCGCCCCCAGCCGAACCACGTCGTCGTCGCCGCTCCCGCCCGAGCAGCCGGCCAACGCGACGGTCGCACCGGCGCCGGCGGCCTGCAGGAATCGTCGCCGACCGACCGGCGAGCGGCTTTCCGAATTCGTCTCGATATCTCTGGTTCGGTTTCGCTTGTTTTCTTCATCCGGACTTGCAGTTACCATTGTTAACGATTATCCGTGAGTGTCCGCCCTATATAAATATTCAGGTCAATCATATGCACCGCTCCGTCTTTGAGTGGGGACCGGCAGCCGCTCGCTGCGTCACGGCTGCACCGCCGGGGGCGTCACCGTCTGGTTGGGGCGAGTCCCGATCGATTAAAGTCAACTTGTGCTAATCAACCGCTAGTGGTTGTTACCGACCGAACGGGTGGTAGACGCGATCAACCGACCCAAAAACTCGACCGATCGGCGCAACGAGCCGGAGGTACGGCGTGACCGACGTGACCCTCGCGGTCGTCGCGGGGACGACTGCAACCGCCGCGATCGACGGGATCAGCGCCGCGGGCGCGGATCCGGAACTCCGGAAACACACCCCGAGCGCCGACATTGAGATCGTCGCCGACGGGCGGCCCGCACCCGACTCGGTGGTCCCAGTCAGCCCCTCGGGCTGTCCGACCCCCGCGGTCGTCACCCGAGCCGTGCGCGAGCTCGTCGGGTTCGAGTTCGTCGGGGTCGACGCCGGCCTCGCGGTCCCGACGGCCCCGACGGGGGCGCAGGTCCTCGACGCGGGTGCCGCGCCCGGCGGCGACGTGCGCGACCCGGAGCCCGTCCCGGACGCCGCGGCGATCTTCGAGGCGGCGCGCGGACTGGTGCCGGAGATAGTGGAGAGTCGGACGAACGCGTCCGACGGCGACGATGTCGACGCCGACGACGATCGCGAACTCCTCGTCGCCGAGACGATCCCCGGCGGCACGACGACCGCGCTCGGCGTCCTCACCGCGCTCGGCGAGCGCCCGGCCGTCTCTTCGTCGCTGCCGGCGAACCCCCTTGGAACCAAGCGAGCGGTCGTCGACGAGGGGCTGGCCGCCAGCGAGATCGCCGCTGGTGACGCGGCCGACGACCCGCTCGACGCGCTCCGGCTGATGGGCGACCCCGTGCTCGCCGCGGCCGCCGGCCTCGTGGTCGGCGCGGTCGAGCGCGGCGTGCCGGTCACGCTCGCGGGCGGCACCCAAATGGCGACGGTCGCCGCGCTCGCCCGGCACGCGGGCGTGGAGGGCCGACTCCCGCTCGCGACGACCTCGTTCGTCGCCGACGACCCCTCCGCGGACGTGGGCGCGCTCGCGGACGATCTCGGGCTGACGCTCGCCGCGACCGACCCGGCGTTCGGCGAGAGCGACCACCCGGCGATGGCGGCGTACGCCCGCGGCGAGGCGAAGGAGGGCGTCGGGATGGGCGGCGCGTTGGCGCTCTCCGAGCGCGCCGGCGTCCCCGCGGGCGACGTGCGCGACCGGGTCGCTGCACTCACCGACCGCCTGCTGGCCGAGCGGGAGTCCCCGTCATGAAGGGCCTCGTCCTCGGTGGCACCGCTTCCGGGGTCGGCAAGACTGTCGCGACGCTCGCGACGATCCGGGCGCTGGAAGACGCCGGCCACGCCGTCCAGCCGGCGAAGGCAGGGCCGGACTTCATCGACCCGAGCCACCACGAGCGCGTGACGGGGCGTCCCTCGCGCACGCTCGACCTGTGGTTACAGGGTGAGGACGGACTTCGTCGGAACTACGCCCGCGGCGAGGGCGACGTCTGCGTCGTCGAGGGCGCCATGGGGCTGTACGACGGCGACGGGTCGAGCACGGCCGCGGTCGCCGAGACGCTCGGCCTTCCGGTCGTGCTCGTGGTCGACGCGAGCGCCGGCATGGAGAGCGTCGCGGCGACCGCACTCGGCTTCCGGGCGTACGCCGACCGGATCGGCCGCGGCATCGACGTGGTCGGCGTGATCGCCCAGCGCGCGCACGGCGGGCGCCACGCCGACGGAATCCGCGAGGCGCTCCCGGACGACCTCACGTACTTCGGCCGAATTCCGCCGAACGACGACCTCGCGGTACCCGACCGCCACCTCGGCCTACACATGGGCGACGAGTCGCCCGTGCCCGACGACGCGCTCGACGCGGCCGCGGAGGGACTCCGGACTGAGCGGCTCGTCGATATCTCGCGGGAGCCGGCGGGTGCGTTGGAGCCAGCGACAGCGGTCGAGTCGACCGACGGCGACCGCCCCCGCGTTGCGGTCGCCCGCGACGACGCCTTCCGGTTCATGTATCCAGCGACGATCGAACGCCTGCGCGAGCGAGCGACGGTGGAGCCGTTCGCGCCGATCGCGGGCGATTCCCTCCCGCCCTGTGACGGCGTCTACCTCCCCGGCGGTTACCCGGAGCTGCACGCCGCAGAACTGGCGATGAGCCCGGCGCTTGACGAGGTCGCGAGCGCGGCCGCCGAGGGGACTCCCGTGCTCGGCGAGTGCGGCGGGCTGATGGCGCTCGCCGAGTCGCTGACGACGGTCGACGGCGAGACGCACGCGATGGCCGGCGTCCTCCCGGCCGACGTGCGAATGTGCGACCGGTATCAGGCGCTCGATCACGTCGAACTTCGGGCGACGCGGGACGCGCCGACGGCGTCGGCGGGGTCGACCCTGCGGGGTCACGAGTTCCACTACTCGACAGCCGAGATCGGGACCGACGCCCGGTTCGCCTTCGACGTCGAGCGCGGGACAGGGATCGACGGCGACAACGATGGCCTGATCGAACACCAAACGCTCGGAACGTACTGTCACGTCCACCCCGAAAGCGGGGCGTTCGACGCGTTTCTCGACGGACTGTGATCGCGATGGCGACTGCTCCCCTCCTTACCCCCGTACTCGCCTCCCTCGCCACGCTGGCGATCGCGGTCGCCCTCGACCTCGCGCTCGCGGAGCCACCCGCCCGAGTCCACCCCGTCGCGCTGTTCGGGTCGGTCGTCGGTCGGTTCGACCGCTCGTGGTCGCGCCCCCGGCTCGTCGGCGTCGCGGTCGCGGTCGGGCTCCCGATCGGTGTCGCGGCGTTTGCGGGCGGGATCGTCGCAGCCGCCTCCTTCGCTCTTCCCGCCTTCTCCGCCCTCCCCGTTCTCGTCGCCGGAACGATCCTCTTCACGACCGTCAGCCTCCGAATGCTGCTGGCGACGACCGCCGAGGTCGTCGAACTGACGGAAACGGATCCGGACGCGGCCCGGGAATCGGTGCGCGCGCTCGCGGGCCGGGACGCGACCGACCTCTCCCCGGCCGACCTCCGGAGCGCGGCCGTCGAGAGCGCGGCCGAGAACCTCGCCGACGGGTTCGTCGCGCCCCTCGGCGGGTTCGCGCTCGGAGCGACGGTCGGACTCGCGGTCGGCGGTTCCGAAGTCGCGCTCCCGCTTGCCGCGGGGGTTGCCGCCGCGGTCTGGGTGAAGGCCGTCAACACGCTCGACTCGATGCTCGGCTACCGCTCGAAGCCGGTCGGGTGGGCGAGCGCTCGGCTCGACGACGCCGTGATGTTCCTCCCGGCCCGCGTGACCGCCGGCTGTCTTTCGGTCGCGGCCGGATCGATCGAAGCCCTCCGCTGGGCCGCATCGTGGGCCGGGAAGCCCGGATCGCCGAACTCCGGGTGGCCGATGGCGACCGCCGCGGCCGCGCTCGACGTGCGACTGGAGAAACCCGGTCACTACGTCCTCAACCCGGACGCGAGCCCGCCCAGCGTCGTCGACGCGGAGCGGGCGGTACGGCTCGTCGGCGTTTCCGGCGGGGTCGCGGTCGCTCTCGCGGCGGGATGGCTACTCGCGACAAGATGGCTCCCGGCTCCTGCGGGGGTGATCGGATGATCCTGACCGCGCTCCGCGGGGCGCTCGGCTTCCTCACCCGAATCCCGGTCGGCCGCGACGAGGCGGCGTGGGCGGCGTTCGCGCGGTCGCCGTGGACGTTCCCGGTCGTCGGGTACCTCGTCGGCGGGCTCGTTGCCCTCTCCCTGTTCGTGCCTGCGCCCGCCCCTACGGTCGCGCTCGCGTTCGTCCTCGCCGTCTACGCCGTCACTGGGATCGGTCACCTCGACGGCGTGGCCGACATCGGCGACGCCGCGGCCGTCCACGGGGACCGCGAGGAGCGCCGGCGCGTGCTGAAAGACTCCGCGCTCGGCGTCGGCGGGACGGTCGCGCTCGCGCTCGTCGTGCTCGGGCTGGCGACCGCCGCGCTCGGACTGGTCGAGGTTGCGGCGACCGCGGGGGACGGGGGACCTCTCCCCCCTGTGATCGGAATCGTTGTCGCCGCCGAGGTCGGCGCGAAGGCCGCGACGGCGACGCTCGTCTGCGTCGGGGACGCGCCCCACGAAGGGCTCGGCTCCGCGCTGACCGGCGAGTCGTCTCCCGGCGCGACGCTCTCGGTCTTCGCGCTGGCGGCGCCGGCCGCCCTACTCACGTGGCCTCAGGTCCTACCGGGTCTCGCGGCGCTTCTTGTTGCGCTGGCGACGGCGGCGCTCGTCGCCCGGTGGTCCCGCCGACGACTCGGCGGCGTCTCCGGCGACGTGCTCGGCGCGACCACCGAACTCGCGCGGGTCGCCGCGCTGCACGCGGGGGTGATCGCGTGGACGCGCTTCTGATGTGCGGCGGCCGCGGCACCCGCCTCGGCGGCGAGACGGAGAAGCCCCTCCGAGAGATCACGGGGCGGCCGATGGTCGACCGCGTGCTCGACGCGCTCGTCGAGAGCCGGATCGAGACGACCCATACAATCGTCTCTCCGCACGCGACGCGTACGCGGGAGCGCCTCGCTGCGCGGGCGAACGATTCCCCGTCGCTGTCGATAGTCGACGCGCCGGGGAACGGCTACGTCGCCGACCTGCAGTACGCGATGGGAACTGTCGGCGCGGGCGGAGCGCCCCTCCTGACGGTCGCCGCTGACCTCCCGCTTTTGGACGGCGCGGCGGTGAACGCGGTTCTCGACGCGGCCCGCACCGCCGACGGCGACTCGCTCACCGTCTGTGTACCGGCGGCCCGCAAGCGCGAACTGGGCGTCAGCGCGGACGCGACGACCGAGATCGACGGTCGCGAGGTCGTTCCGGCCGGGATCAACGTCGTGGGCGGGAGCGACACATCCGAACGGGACGACGGCGAGGATTCGACCGCCGACCACGGCGGCGCCGTCCACCTCACCGACGACGCCCGACTCGCCGTCAACGTCAACTACCCGTCGGACGTGCGGACCGCAGAGCGGCTACTGAACAGCGATTCAACGGGATACCACACCGACCAATGAACCTCGACACCGCGCTCGACCTCGAACGCGAACCGCACGGCAGCAGCGACGACCCCGACCCGCTGGATTTCTCGGCGAACATCAACCCCGAGGTTCCGCCGGGCGTTGAGGAGGCGTACCGCGAGGCGTTCGCGGCCGCGCGGTCGTACCCGGTCGAGCCGCCCGAGTCGTTCCGCGAGGCCGCCGCCGAGTACGTCGACTGCGACCCGGACGCGGTCGTGCCGACGCCGGGTGGACTCGCCGCGATCCGCGCGGCGATCGCGCTCGCGGTCGATCCGGGGGACACCGCCCTGATTCCGGCACCGAGCTTCGGCGAGTACGCCCGCGAGGTGCGACTGCAGGGCGGCGAGCCCGCCTTCGTCGCTGCCGACGCGGTCCTCGACGCCGACCCGGCGGACCACGCGCTCGCGGTCGTCTGCGCCCCGAACAACCCCACGGGGACCGACTACGAGCGCGCGGAGCTGGAGGGGTTCGCGGCGCGGTGCCGCGCGGCCGACACGCTCCTGCTCGTCGACGAGGCGTTCCGCGGGTTCACCGATCGCCCCTCGCTCGCGGGGGAGGAGGGCGTCGTCGTCGCCCGGTCGCTGACGAAGCTGTTCGGGCTCCCCGGGATCCGGGCGGGGTTCGCGGTCGCGACGGGCAAGTTCGGCGCGGCGCTGGAGCGCGCTCGACGGCCGTGGAACGTGAGCGTTCCGGCGCTGGCGACCGGTGCGCACTGCATGCGGCAGGGGGGATTTATAAGGAGAACCCGCGAGCGCATTCGCTCGGAGCGGTCGCGGATGGCCGCGACGCTTGCGGAGCGGTACGACGTGGCCCCCTCCGAGGCGCCGTTTCTGCTGCTCGACGTGGGAGAGGGGGAGAGGGGGCGGTCCGTTGAGCAGGCCGTGGCCGACGCCCGCGACCGCGGCGTCGCGATTCGGGACGCAACCACCTTCCGCGGGCTCGACTCGCACGTCCGGGTCGCGGTGCGCCGGCCCGCCGAGAACGACCGCCTGCTGGCGGCGCTGGGCGTTGGCGACGGGACGGCGACCGACCCCTCGGAGGCCGACGATGTTTGAGGCGGCCGTGCGCGATGGCGTGCTCCGCCTGCGCCGACCCGAGACGCGCTGGCTCTCCACCGGCTGGAACGGGGGCCGGTTGCGGGCCGACGCCGCCTACAACGTCTCGGTGCCGGAGGGGTTCGACCGGACCGACCTCGGCGCGTACCGCGACGAGCGGCTGGCGCGGGCGGGGTTTAAAAGTGAAGAGGACCCGCCAACCCTGTTCACCGGCGTTTCGATGGTCCACGCGTACGGCGCACGTCTCGGATCGGTCGTCGCGTACGCGACCGTCGGGCTGTCGAACCCGGCGATGTTGCCGATGGATCCGACGGGAGTGACAGGAGCGACGGACGATGCTGGCGACTCGGAGCCCGGCGCCGCGGCGTCGACCGGGGAACCGCCCCGGCGACCCGGTACGGTCAACCTGGTAGTCGGAACGACGCGGCGGCTCGCCGACGGCGCGGCGGCGAACCTCGTCGCGGTCGCGGCCGAGGCGAAGGCCGCGACGTTGCTCGCGACGGCGGGCGTGCCGGGGACGACGAGCGACGCGGTGGTCGTCGGCGACGACCCGACCGGGGAGCCGGCGGCCTTCTCGGGCAGCGCCACTCCGGTCGGCGCGGCGGCCCGCGTCTGCGTCCGGGACGCGGTCCGCGCGAGCCTGCGGTCGCGGTACCCGGACGGCGACCTGCCCGGTCCGGCCGCCGACGCCGAGCACGGCGTCGTCGCCGACGAACGAGCGGAGGTTTTCGAGCTATGACAACAGACAACAACGACACCGACAGCACCACCGACGACGACGCAGACGCACCGACGGACGGAGAACCGACCGAGAGCGACGAGAGCTCCGACCCCGCCGCCCGAACGCCCGGCGGGGGCTCGGCCCCCGAACCGGAGCCGATCGAGCCGGCCGCGCCCGAAGAGTTCGGGCTCGTGCAGGCGTGGTGGGGCGACGGGAAGGGGAAGACCACCGCGGCGATGGGGATGGGGTTCCGGGCCGCGGGCCACGGCTACCGCGTCCACATGCTCCAGTTCATGAAGGGCGGCGCCGACAGCGTCGAGGGCGTCAGGGGAGAGTACAACGCGATCGCCGCGATGCCGGGATTCAGCTACGAGAACGCCGGCCACTACGGCTGGCACGGACTCCTCGACGGCTCCGGCGACGACGAGCACGAGGCGAAGGCGAGCGCGGCGTTCGAGCGCGCGGAGGACCTCGTCGCGGGCGCGGCCGACGCCGACCTGGCCGCCCCGATCCCGCTCGACGGCGACCCCGACGACGGGGTCCACATGCTGATCCTCGACGAGGTGTTGTACGCGGCCGATCGCGGACTCGTCGACCCCGAGGAGGTCGTCGCGCTCGCGGAGTCGAAGCCGGAGACCCTCGAACTCGTCCTCACCGGAAGCCACGGCGAGCCCGACTACCTCGACGGGGTTGCCGACCTGATCACGAACGTCCGGAAGGACGCCCACCCGTTCGACGCGGGGCATCGCGCCCGGCGAGGGACGGAGTACTGACGTGGCGCCGATCCGAGCCGCATGACCGACCACAATCTCGACACCGAGACAATCCTCGTCGCCGGCACCGCGAGCCACGCCGGTAAGAGCACGCTCGTGGCCGGGCTCTGCCGACTCCTCGCGCGCCGGGGCGTCTCTGTCGCGCCTTTTAAGGCTCAGAACATGAGCAACAACGCTCGGGTCGCGCTCACGCCCGACGGCGAGTGGGGCGAGATTGGCGTCTCACAGCACGTGCAAGCGCGAGCCGCCCAGATCCCGGCGACGACCGACATGAACCCCGTCCTGCTCAAACCCCGCGGCGACGGCGAGAGCCAGTTGGTGATCAACGGGGGGGCGGTCGGCCACTTCGCGGCCGGCGAGTACTACGAGTCGCACTGGGACCAAGCACGGGACGCGGCGGTCGCGGCTCACCGTCGACTGGCGGCCGATCACGACGTGATCGTCGCGGAGGGAGCGGGGAGTATCGCCGAGATCAACCTCCACGACCGCGACCTCGCGAACGTGGAGTGCGCCCGGTTCGCCGACGCCGCAATCGTGATCGCGGTCGACATCGAGCGCGGCGGCGCCTTCGCGAGCCTCTACGGCACCCTCGAACTCCTCCCCGACGACGTTCGCGAGCGCGTCGCCGGCGCCGTGATCACCAAATTCCGCGGCGACCCCGCCCTCTTGGAGCCCGGCATCGAGGAGATCGAAGCGCGGACCGAGGTCCCGATCGTCGGCGTCGTCCCGCACGACGACCCCGGCCTCCCGGCCGAGGACAGTCTCTCGCTGCCGGACGCGGACGGTGAGGGCGGACCCGGCGTTTCCGGCACCGACGACGGCGTCCCCGAGGAGGAGACGGTCCGGATCGCGGTCCCCCGGCTCCCGCGCATCTCGAACTTCACCGATCTGACGCCGCTCGCTCGTGAGCCGGGGGTCCGGGTGGCGTACGTCCCGCTCGACGCGACCCTCGACGCCCCCCTCGCCGACGCCGACGCGGTCGTCCTCCCCGGCTCGAAGAACACGGTCGACGACCTGCTCGCGCTGCGCGAGGCGGGCCTCGACGAGGCGATCCGCCGCTTCGAGGGCCCGATCGTCGGGATCTGCGGCGGCTACCAGCTGCTCGGCGAGCGGATCACCGGCGCCGATATCGAGGGCACCGGCTCGGAATCAACCGTCGAGGGCGTCGGCGTGCTCCCGGTCGAGACGCACTTCTCGCCCGACAAGCGCGTCGAGCGCGTAACGCGCACCGTCGCCGGTGTCGGCCCGCTGGCCGGGGCGACCGGAACCGCAGCTGGCTACGAGATCCACATGGGTCGATCGTCACCGACCGGAGAGACCGCCCGCCCGCTGGGCCCGGAGAGCGCGGCGACGGGCCGGGCGCTGGGGACCTACCTCCACGGGCTCTTCGAGAACGGGGCGGTCCGTGACGCCTTCGTATCCACCGTCTTCGAGATGGCGGACGAGTCGCGGCCCACGGAGCCGTCGCGGTCGGCTGGAGATCCAGACGACACCGATCGATCCTCCTACGACCGCGCCGCCGACCTCGTCGCCGAGAATGTCGACCTCGCGGCCGCAGGGCTCGGCGAGTTGGAGTGACCGTGCGGGACGCGGCGATCGCATGGAATCGCGTAAAATCGCGGTCGATCCTGCGGCTCGGACGCGACCTCCGATACCGGTGCCGGAAGGTATATTGTTTTGAGTCCCCAATACTGGTGCATGAGCGACACCGCAGACGCGACTGACGGGGGCGAATCGACGAAAAGCGAGCGCGAGCGCATCCGCGAGCGCAAGCTCCGGGAGCTTCAGGAGGAGCTGGAACGCGAGGGCGAGATCGGCGGCGAGCCGGCCGAGAAGCTGGGCGAGGAGTCGACGGCGACCCCGGACGAGCCGATCGATGTCGCCGGACCGGAGGAGTTCCGCCGTGTCGTCGACGAGCACGACGTGGTGGTAGTCGACTGCTACGCCGACTGGTGCGGCCCCTGTCAGATGATGGAGCCGACGATCGAGGCGATCGCAAGCGACACCGACGCCGCCGTGGCGAAGGTCGATGTCGACGCCAACCCGGAGATCGCCCAGCAGCTCGGCGCACGCAGTATCCCGACCCTCCTCGTGTACGCCGACGGTGAGGCGGTCGACCGGTTTACGGGCGCGCAGGACCGAACGACGCTGGAGTCGGCGATCGAACGCGCGGCCTGACCCCGGCCGGAACGTCGACGAGAATCGCTCACACCGCCCGACCTGTCCCCCTGCGACCGCGGCGAGGACGGCCGGTCGCGCAACCTCTAAGACGCGAGCGACGCGACTGATCGTATGAAAATCGCGATACTCGGCGGCACAGGGGATATCGGACAAGGCCTCGCGCTTCGGCTCGCAGCTGACACCCATCACGAGGTCACCATCGGCTCGCGCGACGCAGAGCGGGCGGAGACCAAAGCCGAGGAGTACACCACCGAACTCGACAGTCGCGGCCTCGACGCGACGGTGGCGGGCGCCGAGAACGAGACCGCCGCCGCTGCGGCCCGAGTCATCGTACTCGCGGTCCCACCGTACCACGTCGGCGACACCGTCGAGGCGATCGCCGATACGCTCGACGAGGGTGACGTGCTCGTCTCGCCCGCGACCGGGATGAAACGCGACGACGAAGGCTTTCACTACCACCGGCCCGGCGCCGGCTCAGTGACGCGGATCGCCGCGGACGCTGCACCCGATGGGGTCGACGTCGTGGGTGCGTTCCACAACCTCGCGGCCGCTCGCCTCGCGAACCTCGACGCCGACCTCGGGATCGACACGCTCGTGATCGGTGACGACGAGGACGCGAAGGGGACCGTGATCGACGTCGCCGAGGGAATCGAGGGACTGCGTGCGCTCGACGCCGGAGGCATCGCCAACGCGCCGGAAATCGAGGGACTCACGCCGCTTCTAATCAACGTCGCCGAGAACAACGACGGGCTCAACGACCTCGGGATCAAGTTTACATAACCCGAGGCCGGCGACCGTTCCGTTAGGCCTTTGCGCGACCGGTCCCTCCGGGCGATAGATGGAGTACCTGGAGCGCCGGGTCGCGCTGGTCGAGGACCGGCTGGAGGCCGTTATCGACGAGGTCGAGCCCGATGAGCTGTCCGAAGAGGTCGGCCACGTCGTCCTCGCCGGCGGCAAGCGGGTCCGCCCCGCCGTGACGATCCTCGCCTGCGAGGCGTTCGACGGCGACCCCGACGCAGCCGTCGACTTCGCGGCCGGGATCGAGTTCGTTCACAACGCGTCGCTCGTGATCGACGACATTATCGACCGATCTGAGGTGCGCCGCGGCACGCCGTCGGCGTGGGCTGAGTACGGCTACGGCCCGGCGATCATCGCCAGCGACGGACTCCTCGGCGAGGCGTTCGCGCTCTTCTCTGCCGACCCTCGCGCGATGCGGACCGTCGCCGAGGCGCTGGTCGAACTCGGGGAGGGCGAGGCCACCGAGCTGGCCGCCCGCCCCACCACCGAGGCGGAGTACATGGAGCTCGCCCGTCGGAAGACCGGCGCGCTGTTCCGAGCGGCCGCCGAGCTGGGCGCGATCGCCGGCGGTGCCGATTCCCACGCGGTCGACTCGTTCGGCGAGTACGCCGAGCGCGTCGGCGTCGCCTTCCAGATGCGCGACGACGTGCTCGACGCGACCGCGGACGCCGACGATCTCGGCAAACCGACAGGGCAGGACGCAGAGATGGACCGCCCCTCGGTCCTGCAGGTCACATCGCTGTCGCCGGAAGAAATCGACGAGCGGGCCCGCGAGCAGTCCGAACTCGCCTTAGCTGCACTCGACGACGCCGACCCGCCGGAGACGGAGGCGATCGAGTACCTTCGGGATCTCGCGGAGTTCGTCGTCGTCCGCGAGCGGTAGGGAGGGAGAGAGGACGACCCGCCTAGGCGCCTCCGGTGTCCTGCGGCGGGAACAACGGGGTCGGGTCCTCGTGGTCGAACTCGATGCGCTCGTCCCCGGAGAGTGCGTGGACATAGGTCGTCATCGCGTCGCCGGCGCGCACGCGACCCAGCATGCGGTCCGCCTCGGCGACCCGATAGTACAGCGGGAGACAGAGTGCCGTCTCGGTCGCCGTCGCCCGAAACACCAGCGTCAGGTAGACGATACCGTTCTCGTGGGCCCGGAACGCCTCGAACTCGTCGAACCCGTCCGCCTCGACCAGTTCTGTGAGCCGATCGAACTCCTCGCTCGACAGCAGCACGTCGAGTCCGACCTTTTCGTCGGCTGAGTCGCCGGGTGCGGGGACCGGCACCACGTCACCGGGGACGGCTGCGAACGCCGTCCATCCGCGATCCCGGTACTCCTCGGCGGTCGCACGGCACTCCTCGATGACCGTGGTCCACGTGTCGTCGTCGTCCGCGAGCGGGTGATCTTCCACGTCCATGCACGGCGTAGGCGGTCGGCGGCGGGTAAAGGTTCCCTCCTGTCTGCTGTCATCCGGCGGACGACTGAAGGCAAAAGTATATCCATAGACGGTCGGAAACTCGCCACATGCCTCCTCTACTTTCGCTCTCTGACGTCCGTACCCAGTTCTCGACGGAACGGGGACAGGTGAAGGCGGTTGACGGAATCGATCTGGAGATCCGCGAAGGCGAGACCGTTGGACTCGTCGGCGAATCGGGCTCCGGGAAAAGCGTCACGGCGCTGTCGACGATGGGGCTCGTCGACGACCCCGGCGAGATCGTCGGCGGAACCGTCGAGCTGACGGACGCCCGAGTTGCGGACGAGCTCCGCGACCGGTACGACGCCGCTGAATTCGTCGACGGCGACACGATCGATCTCACGGCCGCCCCCGAGGAGGCGCTTCGGTTCGTCCGCGGCCGGGAGATAAGCATGATCTTCCAAGACCCGATGACGTCGCTGAACCCTTCAGTGACGGTCGGCGAGCAGGTCGCAGAGAGTCTCAAACTCCATCAGTACGGCGGGCGTCGCAAGGACTCGTGGTTCAACGCGGTGCGCGAGATCCTCCCGAAGATCAGCCGCGACGTGGACGACGAAGTCCGCGAAGAGACCATTGAGGTGCTTGAAGAGGTCGGCATCCCGGAACCGGGCGCGCGGATCGACGAGTACCCGCACGAGTTCTCCGGCGGGATGCGCCAGCGGGTGCTCATCGCGATCGCGTTAGCCTGTCAGCCGGGGCTGCTCGTGGCCGACGAGCCGACGACCGCGCTGGACGTGACCATTCAGGCGCAGATCCTCGACCTGATAGACGACCTGCAGGCCGACCTGGGGATGTCGGTGCTGATGATCACTCACGACCTCGGCGTCGTGGCCGAGACGTGCGACCGCGTCGCGGTGATGTACGCCGGCGAGATCGTCGAAGAGGGCCCCGTCGAGGAAATCTTCGGGAACCCGTCGCACCCGTACACGTACACGCTCCTCGAGTCCCTCCCGAGCGAGGAGAAAGAGCGCCTCACGCCGATCGAGGGGAACGTCCCCGACCTCATCGATATGCCGTCGGGGTGTCACTTCGCGCCGCGGTGCCCGTGGGCGACCGAGGAGTGTACGAGCGGCGAGATCCCGTACCTCCAGCACGGCGCCGAGGATGTCGACCATCGGTCGAAGTGCATCATGGAGTCGTTCGACAAGAACGAGTACGGCGACGACGCTGTCGGCCCCGGGCGCGACCGGTCGATCGGCGAGCCCCTCGTCGAGATCGACGGACTCCGGAAGTACTACGAACAGACGGACAGCGTGCTCGACCGGGTTCTCGGTGCCGACGACCGCAGCGTGAAGGCGGTCGACGGGATCGACTTCACGATCAACCGCGGCGAAACGCTGGGACTCGTCGGCGAATCCGGTTGCGGGAAGTCGACGGCCGGGCGAGCGCTGTTACACCTCACCAAACCGACCGACGGCCGGGTGGTGTTCGCCGGGACCGACCTCACGGAACTCGACGGATCGGCGCTGCGAGAGCAGCGGAAGAACCTCCAGATGATCTTCCAAGACCCGCTCTCCTCGCTCGATCCGCGACAGACGGTCGGCCAGACGATCCGCGAGCCGCTGTCGATCCACGACTTGCCCGAGAGCGACCCGAGCGTGGCGACCGAGGCCGAGGTGACCGTCTCCGGGATCGCCCGCGACAGGGTCGGCGTGACGGTCGACGACGAGATCGACGCCGTCGTCGGCTCCGGGAGCGGCGTGGCGACGGCCCACGTCGACGTAACGGTCGCGGACGGCGAGGTTGACGTCGACGTGCGCGAACACCTCGGGGTCGAGGGGACGGTCGAGCGCACTGACGCCGGCGACGTGGAACGCGTCTCGGTGACGGTCTCTGCCGGCGACACCGACCGGCTCAGGCGGCGGCGTCGCGTCCGACAACTGCTGGAGGCAGTCGGTCTCGAGGTGGGCCAGTACGACCGGTACCCCCACGAGCTGTCCGGCGGCCAGCGCCAGCGCGTCGGCATCGCTCGGGCACTCGCGGTCGATCCGGAGTTCATCGTCGCCGACGAGCCGGTGTCGGCGCTCGACGTGAGCGTGCAGGCGCAGATCCTCAACCTGATGGAGGATCTTCAGGACCGGTTCGACCTGACGTACCTGTTCATCGCGCACGATCTCTCGGTGGTGCGCCACATCAGCGACCGCGTCGCCGTGATGTACCTCGGCGAGATCGTCGAGGTGGCGGCGACCGACGAGCTGTTCGCGGACCCGCAACACCCGTACACGAAGGCGTTGCTCTCCGCGATCCCCGCGCCGGACCCGACGGTGGACACCGACGATCGCGTCATCCTCGAAGGCGACGTGCCGTCGCCGATCGACCCGCCATCGGGGTGTCACTTCCGGACCCGGTGTCCGTCGGTGATCCCCCCCGCCGATCTCGACATCAAACAGGAGACGTACCGTGAGGTGATGAACTACCGACAGCGGGTCGATCGACAGGCGATCGACGTCGAGACGATCCTCGAGGCGGCCGACGAATCGCCCGGACAGGTAGCGGCCGACGGCGGCACCGCGTCCGCTGCCCCGTCCGGGGGTGACGCGATTCCGCCCGGTGCGGTCGAGGCGGTCCGCGACGTCCAGTTCGATCAGTACCCGGACGGACGCGCCGGCGAGGTCGTCGATCGCTCCCTCAGACTGGTGATTGCCGGCGAGTGGGAGGAGGCGGCCGATATCCTCGAGGAGACGTTCGCCAGCGTCTGCGAGCGCGAGGAGCCCACGCTCCCCGACGGCGACCATCCGGCTGCGTGCCACCTGATCGACTGACTGAGACGGCACCGCCCCCACGACTTGGACGACGCGCGGCTGAGACGGATCGGAACCGTGCCGTCCGAAATGATTTGGATCGGAACATTTCCACCGGTTCGTTCGGTAGGTTTATACTGGCAAGTGTTCAGATTCGATCCATGTCATCCCGCGACGAGAGCGTTTCACGGAGAAAGTTCCTCGGTGCCGCCGGTGGCGCTGCAGTAACGGTCGGTCTCGCCGGCTGTTCCGACAACGACGGCGAGGATTCCGACGGTTCCGACGGCTCGGACGGCTCCGATGGTTCGAACGGTTCGGACGGCTCCGACGGTTCGGACGGCGGCGACGACACCAGCCTCCTCCGGTACGGCCGGGGGAGTCACTCGGCGACGCTGGACTTCCAGAACAGCACGAGCGGCGAGGTTGCGAAGGTGACCGAGCAGATCTACGACACGCTCATCAACTTCGAGCCGGGCGAGTCGACGCTCACCGACGGGCTCGCCTCGGACTACTCGCTCGACGGCGAGACGGCATCGCTCACGCTGAAGGAGGGGGTCACCTTCCACAACGGCGAGGAGTTCACCGCACAGGACTTCGAGGCGACGTACCGCCGCTTCGTCGACTCGGAGTACGAGTACTACGCTGGCGACGACTACGTCTCCGCGTACGGTCCCTTCACGCTCGGCAACTGGATCGACGAGATTCAGGTCGACGGCGACTACGAGATGACGATCCAGCTCACGCAGACGTACGCGCCGTTCCTGCGTAACCTGGCGATGTTCGCGGCCGCTGTCCACTCCGAGGCCGCCATCGAGGAGTACGGCACCGACCTGTCCGAAAACGCGGTCGGAACGGGGCCGTTCGAGCTCAACACCCTCGACGACTCCAACGAGCAGATCCGACTCGACGCGTACGACGACTACTGGGGCGACGGCCCGCAGGTCGACGAAGCCGTTTTCGTCACGGTCGGCGAGAACTCCACCCGAGCGCAGTCGCTCGCGAGCGGAGAACTCGACATTATCGACGGGCTCGGCGCGCAGTCCTCCCAGCAGGTCGAAAGCGCCGACAGCGCCGAACTGGTCCGCACCGAGGGGATCAACATCGGCTACATGGCGTTCAACATCGCGGCGGTCGAGGAGTTCCAGGACCGCCGCGTCCGTCAGGCCGTCAGCCACGCGATCAACACCGAGGCGATCGTCAACCAGATCTACGCCGGCTTCGCGACGGAGGCCAGCCAGCCGCTGCCGCCGAACGTGCTGGGCCACAACGACGACATCGAGCCGTACCCGTACGACCCCGAGCAGGCACAGAGCCTGCTGGAGGAAGCCGGCTACGGCGACGGGTTCTCCTTCGAACTGGCGACGTTCCAGAACCCCCGCGGATACAACCCCTCGCCGCTCCAGACGGCCGAGACGGTCGCCTCCAACCTCGGCGAGGTCGGCATCGAGGTCGAGATCAACCAGCAGTCGTTCGCGCCGTTCCTTGAGTACACGGCTCAGGGCCGCCACGACGCCTGCTTCCTCGGCTGGTACACCGACAACGCGGACCCGGACAACTTCGCGTACGTACTCTTACACCCGCAGGTTGAGGAGAGCGAACTCACCGAGGGCCAGGACTGGGTGAGCTTCGATACCGAGGGGTACAACACGAGTAACCGCTCGGCGTGGGCGAACCAGGAATACATGGACCTCGTCGAGGAAGGTCAGCAGACGACCACAGAGAGCGACCGCGCGGAGCTCTACAACGAGGCGATGCAGATCGCCCACGACGAGGCGCCGTGGGTGTACCTGGACTACGCCGAGGAGCTGCGGGGCGTCGCCAACCGGGTCAACGGGTTCCAGATCGCCGCGATCAGCGGCCCGTACCTGAACCTGGTCTCGCTGGAGTAGTCGGCCGCTTCAGTCTCACCTTCGATGTTTCCAAAACGATTCGTACTCAAGCGGCTGCTGTTGCTTGTTCCGGTACTGATTGGAGTGGCGACGCTGGTCTTCTCCATCCTCCACCTCTCGCCGGGCGATCCGGCGCTTACGATCGCCGGGGAGCGGGCAAGTCAGGAGTTCGTTGAGCGCATCCGCGCCGATCTCGGGCTCAACGACCCGATCTGGGTCCAATATCTCGACTTCCTCGGTAACGTCGCGCGGTTCGACTTCGGGGAGTCGTACGTCATCAACCGGAACACGTCCGTCCGGGAGGTACTCTCCGACACCCTCCCCGTCACGCTCGAACTGGCGCTGTACGGCCAGTTATTCGGCATCCTGTTCGGTATCCCGCTCGGCGTACTGAGCGCGGTGAAACAGGACACGCTCACCGACCACACCACTCGCGTCGGCGCGCTGGCCGGAATCAGCGTGCCGATCTTCTGGAGCGGTCCGCTGCTGATCTTGCTGTTCGCGCAGGTGCTCGGGGTACTCCCGACTAGCGGGCGGATCTCGTCGGTGTACAACGTCGGCGCAATCCGCGTCACCGGGATGGTAACGATCGACACGCTGCTTGCTGGCGACTGGGACATGTTCTGGTCGGCGGTCAGACACATGCTCCTGCCGTCGCTCGTGATCGGCGTCTACTCGATGGCGCTCATCTCGCGGATGATGCGCTCGTCGATGCTGGAGGTCGTTAGGCAAGACTACATGCGCACCGCCCGCGCGAAGGGCCAGGGTGCGAAGATCACCGTACTGAAACACGGCTTCCGTAACGCGTTGATCCCTGTTGTCACGATTATCGGGATCCAGTTCGGCGGGCTCCTCGGCGGCGCGGTGCTGACCGAGACCGTGTTCGCGATCGGTGGGATCGGAACCCTCCTCGTCGAGGCGATCGAGGTCGGCGATTACCCGATCGTTCAAGGGACCGTCCTGACCTTCGCGTTCCTGTTCACCTTGGTGAACCTCGTCGTCGACGTGACCTACTCGTACCTCGATCCGAGGATCCAACAATGAGCACCGAAACACTCAGAGACGGGGAGACGGAGACGACGAGTCGCGGGCTCGTCGACCGCGTCCGTGCCTCGCCGTTCCTCTCACAGCTGCTGTCGAATCGGCTCGCGCTGGCCGGGATCGCGATCATCGTCGCGATGCTCGTGATCGCCGTGTACGCCCGGCTGACGCTCGATCTCGAGATCATCTCCCGGTCGCAGCTCGGTACGAACCCGAACCGTGCCGCGCCGAGCTTGGAGTACCCGTTCGGGACCGACGGGCAGGCGCGAGACCTGCTTCCGCGGGTCGGGTACGGCGCGTGGTACGCGATGCTGTTTGGCACGGTGACCGTCGGCGCGTCGACGGTGCTCGGCGTCGGTCTGGGCATCATCGCCGCCTACTACGGCGACATCACCGACAACGTGATCATGCGGACGATGGACGTGCTGTTGGCGTTTCCCTCGCTACTCTTAGCGCTCGCGCTGGTCTCCATCTTCCCGGACGAACTGGGTCTCTGGCGGGCGGTCGCGGCCCTCACGCTCGTGTACACGCCCCGGTTCGCCCGCGTCGTCCGCGGAGCCGCACTCACCGTGTTGGAGAACGAGTACATCGACGCCACCGTCGCGCTCGGCGCCACGGACCCGCGGGTGCTCGTCAGACACGTGCTGCCGAACTGTCTCGCGCCGATCACCGTCCAGTCGACGCTGAACTTCGGGCTGGCGATCATCGACTTGGCCGCGCTGTCGTTCCTCGGGTTCGGCGCCTCGGCCGGCACGCCCTCGTGGGGGCTCATGCTCTCGAACGGCGTGAGTCAGGGGCTGCTCACCGGCGTCTGGTGGTGGTCGTTCTTCCCCGGCCTGTTCCTCGCGTTGACCGTTCTCGGGTTCAACCTGCTTGGCGACGGGATGCGGGACGCGCTCGACCCCCGGATGCGGGAAGCGGTCGACTGATCGATGCCGCTGTCGCCGGTCGTCCGGGAACGCGGGCGGCTCGTCGCCGGCGGTGTCGCCGTCGGCTCTGTCGCGACGCCTATCCTCGTAATCGGACTGGTCGTCGTCGGCGGGTTCGCTCCGCTAGCCGCGGCGGAGACGGCGTTCGCGTTCGGCGGGCTCTGGTTCGGTCTCGCCCTCCTCGGGTGGGCCGGCTCCGTCGCCTCCGGTCGAGCGATCGAGGCCGCACAGGAGCGCCTCGGCGCGGACACCGACTGGACCGAGCGCCGGTCGCGCCGCGCGATGGCGCGGATCGTCGGATTCGGCGCCGGCATGATGCTCGTTGCACCGGTTATCGGAACCGTGGTCGGCTGACCCAAACAGCCGATCTGGCGGCACCGCTCGTGAGTGAATTGACGATTGAGGAGGCTGGATATTCTGACGATTCGGCGTTCTGACGGCTCAGGGATACGGAGTATCCGTTACTCCGAAGACGCGCCGACGCCCGGAGCGTCGTGGCTCGCCTCCCACTCTTCGTGAGCCGTCTCCACCTCATCAGGTTGCTCGTTCAGCAGACACGCGGAGGGGTGGTCTCCCGCTGGCAACGCGGGTTCGATCGCCTCGCAGGGCGACCGGTACCGCTCCCGCAGCGTCGCCGCGGCGGCCTCGCGGTCCCCGTCGGCGAGCGCGCGGATCGCTTCGAGAATTACGTCCTCGTCGGCGGCGGGCAGCTCCTCGTCGAACGCCTCCGAGCGGAGCGAGTCGACGAACGCCGTCCGGTCCTCTCTATCCGGATCGTCGACCTGTTCCCACCGCAAGTCCACATCGATGTTGCCGTTCTCGATCCGCGTCCTAAACTCGCTTATCTCGCGAAACGCCGCCTGCGGCACGTCCAACCCCGGCGGCTGAATCAGCTCCGGACACCGCGTCCGGAACGAACACCCCGAGGGCGGGTTTCGTGGCGAGGGTACGTCGCCGCGGATCGTCTCGACGGTGCGGCTCCGTTCCTCGGTGTCCGCCCGTGGGACGGATTCCAACAGCGCCTTCGTGTACGGGTGTTGCGGATCCTCGAAGATCTCTTCGGTGGGACCGATCTCGACGACCTTCCCGAGGTACATCACGGCGACGCGGTCGCTAATGTGGCGAACCACCGAGAGATCGTGCGCGATGAACAGGTACGTCAGGTCGCGCTCCGCCTGCATGTCGGCGAGCAGGTTCAACACCTGCGCCTGCACGCTCACGTCGAGCGCCGACACCGGCTCGTCGAGGACGATGAACTCCGGATCGATGGCGAGTGCGCGGGCGAATCCGATGCGCTGGCGCTGCCCGCCGGAGAACTCGTGGGGATACCGGTCGATCTGGTCGGCGGAGAGACCGACCTCCTCAAGTAGACTCTCGGCGCGCTCGCGCCGCTCGGCACTGGTTCCCACGTCGTGGATCGCAAGCGGCTCCGTGATGATCTCGCCGGCAGTCATCCGCGGGTCCAGACTGGAGAACGGGTCCTGAAACATCACCTGTGCCCGCCGCCTGAACGCATCCAGATCGCCGCCGGACAACTCGAAGACCGGCTCGCCGTCGAACGTCACGGACCCGCCGGTGGGGTCGCGGAGCCGCATCAGCGTCTCCGCGAGCGTCGACTTTCCGCAGCCGGACTCGCCGACGACGCCGAGCGTCTCGCCCTCGCGGACCTCGAAGGAGACGCCGTCGACCGCCTGCACCGCCTCCGGCTCCGCTCCGGTCAGCCGATCCAGCAGCGTATCGTTCTCGTAGTAGTACTTCTCGAGGCCGTCGACGGTCACGAGCGGGTCAGTCATTGCTCACCTGGGCGTCGTGTGCGGCCGAGTCGTCATCCGTGGCCGCCCTGTCGTCCGTCGGCCCCGCGAGCCGCTCGGCGGAGACCGCGTCGGCCTCGCTGTACTCGCGCTCGGCGAGGACGCAGCGGGCGCGGTGGCTATCAGTTACTTCGTACTCCGGCAGTCGCGTGAGACAGTCTGTCATGGCTTTCGGACAGCGATCGGCGAAATAGCACCGGTCGGGCATGTTCGCGTCGACGAGGTCCGGCACGTTGCCCGCGATGGGTTCGAGCCGATCGTCTGGGCGATCGATGTCTGGTACCGAGCCCAACAGCCCCTTCGTATACGGGTGGACCGGATCGTCGAACACGTCTTGCAGGGTCCCGCGTTCGACCACCTCGCCGGCGTACATGACGCTTACTCGGTCGGCGATCCGGGCGATGACGCCTAAGTTGTGGGTGATGAGCACGACGCTCATCTCCATCGTTTCCTGAAGATCGGCGAGCAGATCGAGGATCTGCGCCTGGATGGTCACGTCCAGCGCGGTCGTCGGCTCGTCGGCCACGAGCAGATCCGGGTCGCCGGCGAGCGCCTGTGCGATCATCGCGCGCTGGAGCATCCCACCGGAGAACTGGTGCGGGTATTCTTCGGCGCGCTCGGCCGGGTCGGGAATGCCGACGCGTTCGAGCAGCTCGATCGCGCGGTCCCAGCTCTCCTCGGAGGTGTACGAGCGGTTGGGGAGGACGCCGTCGAGGAACATCTGGCCCAGCCCGTACCCCTGCGTCCGCGACCGGGTCGAGCGCGGGTTCGCGCTCGCCCGGCGCTGCACCTCGGCCGCCTCGGCGATCTGCTCACCGACGGTGATAGAGGGGTTGAAGCTGCTCATCGGATCTTGGAAGATCATACTGAACGCAGACCCGCGGAGCGACCGGCGCTCCGCCTCGGAGAGTCGGCGGAGGTCGACGAAGTCGCCGTCGACCGCCTCGGGATCCTCCTCGCCGATCCGGTCTGCGAGGTCGGCGTTGTTGTACCAGATCTCTCCGCTCGTAATCTGCCCCGGCGACTCGACCAAGTCGATGAGCGAGAGCCCGGTGACGGACTTCCCGCTGCCGGACTCGCCGACGACGCCGAGGACGGATCCCGCCTCGACGGTGAACGAGACGTTCTCGACCGCGTTAATCTGGCCCTCCTCGGTGAAGAAGCGCGTCGAGAGGTCCCGGACGCGCAACAGGTCGGTCACGGCGCACCTCCCTGTCCCTCGATGCCCGGATCGAGCGCGTCGCGAAGCCAGTCGCCGATCAGGTTAATGCCGACGACGGCAGCAACGATGGCGAGCCCGGGCATGGTCGCGATCCACCACGACGACGAGAGGTACTGTCGCCCCTGCGCGATGTCGAAGCCCCACGAGAGCTGCGCCCCCGAGAAGCCGAGGAACGACAGCGAGGACTCAAGCAGGATGATCGCGGCGATCTGGATCGTCGCGAGCACTAAGATCGGCGTCAGGCTGTTCGGGAGCACGTGTCTGAGTATCAGATGCAGGTCGCTTCCGCCCATCGATCGCGCCGCCTTCACGTACTCCTGATCGCGGACGGAGAGCGCCTCTCCGCGCGCGACGCGGGCGAACCACACCCAGTTCACGAGCGCGACGACGACGATAACGGTCCCCGGCAACACGATATTCTCCGGCATCTCTGCGGACGCGATCCCGAGTTCGACCAGCGGGTCGGGGATGCGCAGCGAGGCCTGCCCCCACAGCCCGATGAGCGCGATCGCGAGCACGAGCGACGGGAACGCCAACATGACGTCGGCAAAACGCATCAGCGCGTCGTCGATCCGACCGCCGTAGTAGCCAGCCGTGATCCCGACGGTGACGCCGAGCACGACGGCGATGGAGGTCCCGAACAGGCCGACCAGAAGCGACGTGCGGGCGCCGAACATCGTCCGGGAGAGCACGTCGCGGCCCAGCGAGTCGGTACCGAGCGGATGCGCGGCCGTGGTGTTGACGACGACCTCCTCTTCGACGATCTGTACCTCGCCGTCGACCATCTGCGTGCTCGTCTGGTTCTCCGTCGCCATGAACCCGAGCGGCGGAATGTTCGTGTTGTCAAGATTCTGGTCAGTCGGATCGTGGGGTGCCAAGAGCGGGGCAAACATCGCCGTGAAGAGAATGACCGCGATGATCGCGATCCCGAGCTTCGCGAGGAGGCTTCGTGAGAGTTCGCTCCGGAGGTTCCGGAGCGTCCGGGGAGAGATCACCGGGCGCTCACCTCCGGGGACATCGCGTCCGCCGCCTTGATCGTACGGCACTCAACACTGCCTGAGAGAGCGGAGCAATATCGGTTCGTCATCAGTGGACCACCCGCGGATTGAGGTACGCGTACAGCGAGTCGACGAAGATGTTGATCAGCACGAACCCGGTCCCGATCACGATCAGCGACCCCTGGATCAGCGGCCAGTCGCGGACGTTGATCGCATCGATGACGAGCGTGCCGAGCCCGGGCCACGAGAACACGGCCTCGGTGATCACTGCGCCGCCGATCAGGGTCCCGAGCTGGAGTCCCAACACGGTGACAATCGGGATGAGGGTGTTCTGGAGCGCGTGTTTGTACTGTATCAGCGACTCCGGGAGCCCCTTCGCACGCGCCGCGCGGACGTACGGCTGTCCGAGCTCCTCGATCATCCCGCTCCGGGTGAGCCGGGTGACGAGCGCGGTGAAGTACGTGCCGAGCGTCACCGCCGGCAGTGTGATGTGCCACAGCCACGTCCGCAGTCCGTCGAGGAACGCGCCGACGTTCATCGGGACGGAGAGTCCGTTCTCGACCGTGACGAGGAACGTGAACGTCTCGAAGAAACCGATCGGCCGCCGGCTCGTCGGGAACAGATCGAACTGCACCGACAACACCAGGATGAGCATGATCCCGAGCCAGAAGTTCGGTGTCGAGATGCCCACGAGCGAGAACAGGGTCGCCCCGTAGTCGGCGGGCTCGCGCCGGCGCGTCGCGCTGATGACGCCGAGCGGGATCGCGATGACGATCGCAACGATGGTCGCCGCGACCGCCAGCTCGACGGTGGCCGGCACGCGGGCGAACACGATGGTGCTCGCCTCAGTCCCGCGGAGGTACGAGTACCCCATGTCTCCCTGTAGGAGCCCGCCGATATAGTCGACGTACTGGATGTACAGCGGCTGATCGAGCCCCAGATCTGCGGCTATCTGCGCGCGAAGCTCCGCGCTCGCGTCCAGCGGTGCGACGAACGTCACTGGGTTGCCGGGGGTGATGAACCGCAGCAGGAACACCGCGGTCACGACCCCCCACACGACCAGCACGCCTTGGATCCCGCGTTTCAGGAGGAACCGTCCTAGCGCCATCGAACCTTAGTTTCCGCCCGGCAGGTTCTGGGACTCGGACATGAGCTCGTCGACCTCGTCGTCGCCCTGATAGCTGGAGAGCGCCCCGTCGGACGTGAGGAGCGGGATGATCGTCTGACTGGCGTCGAACGTCGTGTTCCCCCAGCCGAGCAGGTAGAAGTGGGGCATGTTTTCGATATCACCACTCGTCACCTCGCCCGCGAGCGAGGCGAAGTCGCGCTGCTCGACCTCACAGGAGACGTTCGAGAGCTCGTCGATCTGGCTAGCGACCGCCTGTGCGATCTCCACGTCGCGGAGGTACCGTCCCACGGGCGTTTCGAGGGTGATCTCGGCGCCGGCGTGACCGGAGTCCTCGACGAGCTGTTCGGCTTGCTCGATGTCTTGCGGGTACGGATCGATCTCCTCGTTGTAGCCGACGAACCCTTCGAGGGTCGGCTGGCCGGTCGCGTCGGCGAACCCTTGCAGGATGTTCTCGATGATGCTGTCTAAGTCGATGGCGTAGTTCATCGCCTGCCGGAACTCCACGCTGGAGAACGGCTCTACGTCGTACCGCATGGCGTTGAACACGACACGAGTGCTCGGCACCGCTGTGACTTCCGTGGTGTCCTCGTCGCGGACGCGGCTCACTTCCTGCGGCGGCACGTTGACGATGAGGTCCGTCTCGCCGGCCAGCAGCTGCGAGACGCGCGTGCTCGCCTCGCTGGCCGACCGGATCGTCAGCTCTTCGATCTCCGGCGCGTCGCCCCAGTACCCCTCGTAGGGCTCGTAGACGATCTCGACGTCCTGCTCGTACTCGACGACTTGGAACGGGCCGGTCCCGTTCATGTCGGAGTTTATCGCCGAGGTGTCGCGCGACTCGATCCAGTCCTGCTGAACGACCTTACAGTACGAGGCGAAAAGCGAGAACACGATCGGGTTGATCCCGTCGGAGGTCACCTCGACCCCGCCGTCGACGACCTCGGCGCCCGTGACGCCGGCGAGCTGGTCGTTTTGCGGGCTCGAGATTCCGACCTCGGGGTCGACGACCCGGTTGACGCTGTAGGCGATGTCCGACGGCTGGAGCTCGTCGCCGTTGTGGAAGGTGACGCCGTCGCGGATCTCGAATCGGACGCGACCGTCTTCGAGCCGCTCGTAGTCCGTCGCGAGCGCGTCGATGATGTCGCCGTCGGCGTTGCGACCGAGCACGCCGTCGTAGGCCTGCACGACGATGTTGTCGGTCGGCGTCTCACGGTGGTCGTGGGGGTCGAGCCCCGAATCCATCGACGACTGGGTGATCGCGACCGACGGCTCGCCCTCCGTCACCGAGATGGCTTGCGCTTCGATCCGCTCGTCGCGGCGAGCGTCCCAGCCGAGTCGGCTCGCGATGCCGTACACGCTGTACTGGCGGTTGAGGAAGATCCACGGGGCGCGCTGGTTGAGCCGGAGGTTCGCGCGCTGGAGGTGCTCTTCGCGGGTCTCCGGCTCCGGAAGCTGCTCTTCGTCCCCGCCATCGCTGCCGTCGCTGCCGTCACTGCCGTTTTCGTTGTCCTCGCCCGAGCCGCCGTTGTCCGAACAGCCGGCCAACCCGACGGTGGCCGCAGTTCCTCCGACGTACGTGAGGTACGTCCGGCGGTTCACGTTCGAGTGATCGCGTGACATAGGGAGTTCAATACTATTGGGGGATATAAGACCTGTGGTCACGTAAAATGACGTTTAATAGCGACTAACGCCGGTAACTCCGCCGATTTCCATGTCTCGCACTCGACGCGAGAGTGGCGAAGCGAGAGTGGCGAAGCGAGAGTACCGAGGAAGGTTTAATTCCCCGCGGCGACGCCACCACCCTATGAGCAGAGCCGATCTCGGCGAGCGGTGGCAGCGCGTGTTCGACGACACCGAGGCGACCGCGGCTGAGTACCGCGACCGCGGGTGGGAGGCGCTCGCGCTTCACCCCGGCGACGTGAATCCGATCGCGGACGAAGCGCAGCTCCACGTCCTGCTCCCCGGCTCGGAGTTCGACGCGGTCAACGAACTGCTCTCTGGGGTGCCGATCGAGTCGATTCGGGTGTATGCGGCGGGGAGTGAGACGGCCAGCTATCGGCTGGTGGTCGCGGAGAACGCCACGGCGGAGGTCGCCGTCTGCGTCCCGACGTTTGTCCTCGACTCGGACAACGAAGCACTCGAAGCGGCCGCGACCGACGCCGGCGAACTGGTAATTCGACTCCGACCGCTCGATGACCGTGATCACGTCGAGTTCGCCGTCGACGACCCGAGCCTCTTCTTCCAAGATCCGGCAGAATAGCGCGAGTTGCGCCGCGTAGTCAGTTAATAATCACGTTCGTGGCGATCGGCCCATCCGACGACTTCGACGTATTCATACTTGTGCGATCACGATCATCTACATGAACCGAGCAGAGAAGGCGGCCCTCCAGCTCCAGGCGGTCGCCGTGTTGCGGATGTTGAAGGAGACGCGAACCTACGAGGAGCTGTCCGAGGTGACGGGGTTGCCCGCGGGCGACCTGAATCGGTACGTCAACGGTCACGTGCTTCCTGGTACCGACCGCGCGAGCGAAGTCGTCGAGGCGGTCGGTCGCGACGCGCTCGCCGACGAGCTGCTCGCTCGCGTCGAGTTCGACGACGAGGGGTACGTCGACAACTCGGGAGTCGTCTTCGACCAGTCGTTCCTCGACCTGGTCGCACCCGTCGCCGCGGAGACGTTCGAGTTCGAGTCGCCGGACGTGGTGCTCACCGCGGCCACGGACGGGATCACCCTCGGCGCGGCGATGGCCTCCTTCTTCGACGCGCGGCTCGCGTACGCGAAGAAGTCGAAGGAGACAGCCGTCGAGGAGTTCATCGAGTCCCGCCAGCGGCTCGCCTCCGGCATCGAACTCACCTACTACCTCCCCGCGAGCGCGATCAACGCCGGCGACACGGTTCTCGTCGTCGACGACCTGATCCGGTCGGGCGAGACGCAGGAACTGCTCTTGGACATCGCGTTGCAGGCCGACGCCGACGTCACCGGCGTGTTCACGCTGATCGCCGTCGGCGACAAGGGGATGAAGCGCGCGCGGGAGATCACCGACGCCCCGGTTGGCGCGCTGACGACCTTCGAGTAGTGCGTTCGCGTTTCGAGTGGGGGGCATCACCGCCCTGAGTAAGCACGTTCGCGCATTTCTCTTGGCTCTCTAACGTTTTAAACCGAATTCATACGCATATGCGTGCATACGTTTCGCTAGCGTTCAGCAAAGCTTATCACTCGATCCCGGGGTACACTCACCCGTTCAATGGGGCTTTCAGACACGCTGGCCGCGCGGTTCGACGTAGAGTCGCACGGATCGGACGTCCGCACCGAACTGGTTGCCGGGCTCACGACGTTCCTTGCGATGTCGTACATCATCGTCGTGAACCCCGCGATCCTCTCGGACGCGATCCAGATCGAGGGGTACGGACAGGGCGAGGTGTTCCAGATGATCGCCATCGCGACGATCCTCTCGGCGGCGATCGGGACGGTCGTGATGGCGCTGTACGCGAACCGGCCGTTCGGGCTTGCGCCCGGTCTCGGGCTCAACGCCTTCTTCGCGTACACGGTCGTGTTGGGGCTCGGGATCCCGTGGCAGACGGCGCTCGCGGCGGTGTTCGTCGAGGGCGTCGCGTTCATGCTGCTCACCCTAGTCGGCGCGCGCAAGTACGTCATCCAACTGTTCCCCGAGCCGGTGAAGCGCTCGGTCGGCGCGGGTATCGGCCTGTTCCTGCTGTTTATCGGCTTCCAGGAGCTCCAGATCGTCGTCCCCGACGACGCAACGCTAGTCACGCTCGGCGGGATCTTCGGGAACCCGTGGGCAATCTTAGGACTGCTCGGGCTCGCGTTCACCTTCGGCCTCTGGGCCCGCGGGATCACGGGATCGATCGTGATCGGCATCCTGACGACCGCCGCCGTCGGCTGGGGGCTCACCCTCGCCGGCGTTTTCGAGCGCGGCGTAATCACCCCGGAGACGCTCCCGAGCGCACAGTACGACATCACGCCGCTGGCGGGCGCGTTCGTCGACGGGCTGGGACAGATCGAGCCGCTCACGTTCGTCTTGGTCGTGTTCACGTTCTTCTTCGTCGACTTCTTCGACACCGCCGGGACGCTCATCGGGGTCTCGCAGTTCGGTGACTTCCTCGACGAGGACGGTGACCTCCCCGACATGGACAAGCCGCTGATGGCCGACGCGGTGGGGACGACCGCCGGCGCGATGCTCGGCACCTCTACGGTGACGACATTCATCGAGTCGTCGACGGGCGTCGAGGAGGGCGGCCGAACCGGGCTCACTGCGCTGGCCGTCGCTGGCCTCTTCGTCGCGTCACTCGCCGTGATCCCGATCGTCGCCGCCATCCCGTCGTACGCCTCCTTTATCGCGCTGATCGTCGTCGGCGTAATGATGCTGCAGGGACTCGTCGAGGTCGATTGGGACGACCCCGCGTGGGCCGTCTCCGCGGGACTCACCGTCACCGTGATGCCGTTCGCCTACTCGATCGCCGACGGACTGGCCGCCGGCATTATCGCGTACCCGCTGATCAAGGTCGCGGTCGGCGAGTACGATGACGTCGCGCCCGGCCAGTACGTCATCGCGGCGCTGCTTGTGGTCTACTACGTGTTACAGACGCGCGGCGTTATCCTCTGAGCGGCGTCGACGACGCGGTTTCTCTTTAAATACGGATGCCGCCCGTGCGCGGCCCGCGCACCGACCACCGTACTTCTTTACACGTCTGTCTCGTATCCGATGGTGATGACGGATCTGACGCTCTACGAACTGGAGGGGTGCCCGTACTGCGCGAAGGTGAAGGCCAAGCTTGCCGACCTCGATCTTGAGTACGAGTCGGTGATGGTCCCACGCTCGCACGGCAAGCGCACCGAAGTCGAGGAGATCTCCGGACAGACCGGCGTGCCGGTTCTCGTCGACGAGGAACACGGGATCGACGCGATGCCCGAGAGCGACGACATCGTTGAGTACCTCGAAGAGACGTACGGCGACGCGAGCTAACTCGACGGCTGCTCCCGACTGCGACCCCGATCGCGAGGCTATTTATCCAACCGCGTCGACGTGCCCAGCGTGCGCCTCGTCCACCGCTCAGGCCCGTCCGACGACCGTGAGAGCCAGCTCCTTGCGAGCGACGTCGACGTGGCGCGCTCGACGCTCGAACAGGGGCGGGGGCTGATGTTCCGGCGGTCGATCCCCGACGACTACGCGCTCGTGTTCCCGTTCGACGCCCCGGATATCCAGTGGCTCCACATGCTGTTCGTCCCCTTCGCGATCGACGCGCTGTGGCTCGTCGACGGCGAGGTACAGAAGACGAAGCGACTCGCCCCATTTGTCGGGCTGGGCCGCGGCCGCGCGGATACAGTGGTCGAACTCCCGGCCGGCGCGGCCGACGGGGTCGCCGTCGGCGACGAGGTCCGACTCGTCGAGTGACACCGATCGTTGGGCCGACTCACCCGTCGTCCAGCGTCCGGAGCTCCATCTCGATCCGTGTCCCGCCGGCCGATGCGGAGCTGATATCGAAGGATCCACCGCCGGCGCTGACGATCCAGTTGACGTACCAGAGACCGAGCCCGCTCGCGTGCTCCAGCGGCGTCTCCTCGCCGGTGAGTACCGACCGCTCGGTTGGGGGAATCCCCGGCCCGTCGTCGGCGACGACGAGCGAGGTCCACGACTCGCTCGGAAGTTCGGCGGCCGTGATCTCGACACGTGAGCGCTCGGTGTCGCTGTGGCGGATCGCGTTCTCGACGAGCTCCGCGATCGCCTCGGCGAGGTAGCCGATCGCCGACACCGTGATCCCCTCGGGCACGTCGACCTCGATGTCGGCGCCCTCGCGGAGTTCCGACGGGAGCGAGACGAGCGCCTCATCGACGGCGTTGTCGAGGTCGATCCGGCTGGGTGCGGGTCGATCGGCGAGAAGCCGCTCGACGCGCCGGGAGGTCTCGCCCACGCGGAGCAGGCGCTCGGCGGTATCGACGACTCGTTCGAGCTCCGACGCCAGCTCCGGGTCGTCGACGGTGTCGATAGCCCGCTCGGTGAACCCGGTCACCACGTTGAGATCGTTTCGGAAGTTGTGCCGCAGCACCCGCGCCAGAACGGCAAGCCGCTCCTCGCGGAGCGACGCTTCCGTGCGATCCTCGCCGACGCCGATCGCGCCGACGAGCTCGTCGCCGTCGACGACCGGCCCCAGCGCGAGCTGGTACGGGACGCGCTCGCCCGACCGGGTGAAAAGCGTCGCCTCGCACTCGGCCGGTTCGCGCTCGCGGTACACGCGGCGAAGCGCCTCGGCGACGGTATCGCGAGTCTCGTCATCGAACAGCGCTGTTAGGTCGGTCCCGGATAGCTCCTCGCCATCGCGTTCGGTGTCAGCGGCGAGCTGGTCGTTCCACCGTGCGAGCGTCCCGTCTGCGCTACACTGGAACAGCGCGGCGGGCATCGTCGAAGCGATGGCGTCGACGACGTGCTGCTGCGACCGGAGTTCCTCCTCGGCAGTGACGCGGTCGGTCACGTCGGTCAACCCGACGATCAGCCACCGCTCGTCGGCGATCGTCGTCGTGTGGAGGGAAAGCGAGAGCCGGCGCCGCTCCCACTCCCCACCGGTCTCCCACTCGAGCTCGGTAACTCCCTCTCGGTCGATCGCCTCGTCAACTGCCGCGGCTACCGGCTCGCCGTCGACCGTCTCGTCGGCCTCGCCGAGGTCGGTGAGTCCCATCAAGGTCAACGTCCTGCGGTCCTGCCCGAGCAGCGCGGCCGCCGCGGCGTTCGCCGCCCGGATCGCGTGCGTCTCGGGATCGCAGGCTACCGCCGGCGTCGGAACCGCCTCGACGAACGATTGCACCACGCGGGGTGTCGACTCGCCGTCACGATCCATTCATACCCCGCCCGATGGGCTCAGGGATTATAAATATCGAGGGGAGTTCCCCCCTCGGTCGAGAGCTTAGTCCGCCTTCGCCTGCCAGTCGCGGACCGTGTCCGCGCCCACGCCGTCGACGTCGGCCGCCAACTCGTCCGGATCGATCGACTTGAGGTCGTCGACGCCGTCGACGCCGGCGTCTTTCAGCTTCTCGGCGGTCTTCTCGCCGATCCCTTCGACGGTCTGGAGCTCCGAGCCCTCCTGCCGGGCGGTGAACTCCCGGTAGTTGCAGATGGGACAGCCGAGCTCCCACGGCTCGTCGCCGGAGTGGACCCGGAGGTGCGGAAGGCCGTGCTCCTCGCAGATTTCGTCGGTGACCTCGATCTCACCGCGCCGGGGGAGCGGCAGCGAGTAGTCGCAGTCGGGGTAGCGCGTGCAGCCGACGAGTCGGGAGCCAGAGCGGAGCCGCTTGATAGCTAACTCTCCGCCGTGCTCCTCGCCACACTCCGGACACGCCCCGATAACCTCGTCTTCCTGCTCGTCGGCCTCGTCGGCCTTGCACTGCGGGCAGCCGTGGACGAACGTCTTCCGGCCTGCGAGCATCTTCACGTGCCGGAGTTCGTGCTCCTCGCAGGTCTCGTCTAAGAGCAGCGGCTTCCCGCTGGAGGGGAGCGGAAGGGTGTACTCACAGTCCGGGTAGCCGTCGCAGCCGACGAAGTACGACCCCTGTCGAGACTTTCGGACGAGGAGGTCGGAGCCGCATTCCGGGCAGGGGCCGAGCGTCTTATCCGCCTTCAGCGACTTCTGGAGGTGGTCGCCGACCGCCTCGCGCGACTCGGTGAGGTCGTCGAACACGCGGTTGAGCAGCTCGCGGGATGCCTCGGTCACCTCGTCGTACCCCTTCTCGCCGGCCGCGATCGCCTGCATGTCGCGTTCGAGCTGGGCGGTCATCTCCTCGCTCACGACGTGTTCCGCGAACTCTTCTGCGGCCTCGACGACCGCCTCCGCGAGCCGGGTCGGCCGCGGCGGGTCGCTCTCGATGTAGTTGCGGTCGTACAGCTTTTCGAGGGTACGGTGTCGGGTCGCCTTCGTGCCGACGCCGCGCTTCTCCATCTCCTCGATGAGCCGGGACTGCCCGTATCGACGGGGCGGCTGAGTCTCCTTCGCGTCCGTCCGCCGGTCGGTGAGCGCGAGCGTCTCGCCGACCTCGACGTCGGGGACGATCCGCTCGTCGCTGGAGCGGTACGGGTACACGTCGTGGTAGCCGGCCTCCAACAGGCGCTTCCCGTTCGCCTTCAGCCGGAGCCCGCCGTCGGCGACGAGGTCGCCGGGGCCGCTCGCCTCCTCGGGATTGCGGAGAGCGGCGAGCCCGTCCGCGCGCTCGGCGATCGCGGTCGCCTCGTCGTTCGCGAGCGCGACGACGCGGAGCCGCTCCCACGTCGCGGGCTCGGCGCAGGTCGCGAGGAAGCGGCGGACGATCAGCTCGTACACCTCCCACTCGTCCTCCGAGAGGTCGGAAGCGGAGGGAAGCTCCCCGGTCGGGTGGATCGGCGGGTGATCGGTCGTCTCCTCGTCGCCCTCGGTGGGCTCGATCTCCTCCTGTTCGAGGAGGCTCTTCGCGTCTTTCCCGAACGTCGAGGCGACCGACAGCTCCTCGATCAGCTCGCGGGGGTCGAGATCCTCTGGGTACACCGTGTTATCAGTCCGGGGGTAGGTGACGTAGCCAGCCGTGTACAAGTCCTCAGCGAGCGACATCGCGCGTTGCGCGGAGTGTCCGAGCGAGCCTGCGGCGCGGATGAACGCCGTGGTGTTGAACGGGGTCGGCGGGTCGTCGGTGCGGGTCCGCCGGCGCACGTCGTCGACGACCGCCTCGTCGGCCGCGTCGAACGCCTCCGTGAGGACCTCCGCGACGTCGCCGTTCCAGACGCGCTCGGCCTCGTTGCCCTCGTCGTTCAGGTAGAAGTAGCGCGCCTCGAAGGGGTCGCCGCCGGACTTGGTCAGGTTCCCGTACAGCTCCCAGTACGCTTCGGGATCGAACGCTTTGATCTCTCGCTCGCGGTCGACGATCAGCTTGAGCGTCGGTCCCTGCACCCGGCCCACGGAGATGAAGTCCTCGCCGAGCTGGCGGGCGGACAGCGAGAGGAAGCGGGTGAGCGCCGCGCCCCACGTCAGGTCGATCACCTGCCGGGCCTCCCCGGCGGCGGCCAGATCGAAGTCGAGCTCGTCGGGGTTCGCGAACGCCTCGTTTACCTCGTTGTCGGTGATCGAGGAGAACCGGACGCGGTCGATGGGAGCGTCCTCGTTCACCTCGCGCACCAGCTCGTACGCCTCCTTGCCGATCAGCTCGCCCTCGCGGTCGTAGTCGGTCGCGATGACGACTCGGGAGGCGTTGCGCGCCAGTTTCCGGAGGGCCGCGACGATTCCCTCTTGGGTGGGCTCTTTGGTGATCGGTGCGTCGATCAGTTCGACGGGTTCCACGTCGCGCCAATCGTTGTACTCGGCGGGGAAGTCGACGCCGACGACGTGACCCGAGAGGCCGATACAGCGCTTGCCGCCCCACTTGTACACGTTCACGTCGTTTTCCCGCTCCGCCGTTGCGGACTCGCCGCTCAGGATGTCGGCGATGCGACGCGCCGCGTTGTCTTTCTCCGTGATTATCAGTTCGGGGCCGCGACTCATTGTCCCGAGATAGGCCGCTCTCCCGTCTAAAGGTTTCGCGATACGCTTAAGATCGCCCGCACGCGCGGGAATGGCCGCCTCCGCTCGCGGTGTTCGCGGTGTCCGCTGTGTTCGCGGTGTCCGCTGTGTTCGCGGTGTCCGCACCGATCGGTAGGACGGTGTCGACGACGGGCGCTTCAAAAGAGGGTTCTGTTGAGATTGAACACTTCGGCAACTCTCTCTCTCAGTGGTTGATTTCTCTCCACACGAGAGGATTTTCGAAAGTGTACGAGCGAGACAGCACTTTTTGCCTGCATTTCCGTAGATGAGGTATGAAACGCTTGGGCCACGCCGTCGAAGTCGCGTTGACTGTCGGTCAGATGGCCAGGGAGCATGACATCAAGTATCCGGCGGCCGCACTCGCGTATTACGCCTTTGTCTCCCAAGTTCCGCTGCTGATATTAGTGCTAGCCGTCGTCAGCGACCAACTCGTCGGACAGATTCAAACAACCACGCCCGACTTCCTCACGCCTGGGGCCCAGCAGCTACTCTCCGAGGCATTGGTTACCGCATCGGGGCGAACGTGGGCGGCGTTGCTCGCGGTCGGCGTACTTGTTTGGAGCGGGGCAAACATTGTGATTGGCTTTCAGACGGTCGTTAACCGAGTTGAAAACACTCCACGGGAATCATTTCGCACTCAGCTTCACGATGCCGGTAGCATTATCGGCTCCTTCGGCCTCGTCATTCTCGCGGTTATCCTCACCAACGTGATATTTGCGCTCCTACCGGTCGGTCGAGTGCTTTCCTATAGCAAGCCGTTCGTTCAGTTTGGCACGCTGACGATCGCGTTCCTTCCGCTCTATTATGCTCCATCGCGGCTGGTATCATCGCTGACAGAGGCGCTCCCAGGTGCGCTGACAGCCGCAGTTGGGTGGACCGTCTTGCTGACAGCCGTCAGCTTTTACGCCGCTAATGCCACTCAATACGCGCTCTATGGCGTTCTCAGTGGGATCATCATCATCCTGACGAGCTTCTATCTGGGCGCGATTATACTCATGATCGGAGCAATTGTGAACGCGGTGATCGCCGATGCGGATGACACTGAGGGAGTGTCGCGGAGGTACCGAAGACAAGAATCGCTCTGACCAAAGGCAGATAGTCACTATTTCTCATCGCAACCCGACACAGCGCGCCTTACTCCTCGTCTTCCTCGTCCGGCCCGGTCGGCACGCCGCCGAGGTTCCCTTCGTCGTCGAACCGTTTGGCGCGCAGGAAGCGCGTCCGGTAGCGGTTCGCGCCCTCCTTCGTGTCGGCCTCGCGGATCTCGTCGATCCGGCCATCGGCGACCGCGTCGATGATCTCCTCGACCTGCTCCTTCTCGCTCGGCGTCAACTCGAACTCGTAGGTCCGGGGCTGTTCGCTTTCGAGGCGAGTCCACTTGCGGGCGGCCGAGACGACGACCGAGCAGGGCTCGCGGCAGGGGAAGACACCGTCGCCGCCGTCGACGTCGAGCTCCGTCTCGTCGTCGTACTGCCACTCCCGACGCTTCAGACACTGCGAGTCGTCACAGCACGCCTCCTCGACCCAGTCGACGTGCTCGTGGCCCTCGCCGCGGTCCCACGTCTTCACGACGCCGTAGATGCCGGACTGCCGCGCCATCGTCTCGCGCCAGTGGGTCACGTCGAGTTCGCCCTCGCGCTCGCGGTGCCAGTTGGCGACCGTCGCGGGGTAGATCGTCTCGACCGCCTCGTACGCGTCGCGCGGGCCGAGGTCGGGGAACACCCACCCGCCGGCCAGCGACGGCGCGGTCTTGAGGGGACGGTACCGCCCCTTCTCGTCGAGCGTCACGAGTTCGCGAGCGTCGAGGGGGTCGTCGTACGCGTCGAGCTCGTCAATCTGGACGCCCGCGTCGTCGGCGTGGCGCACGTCGTATCGACGCTCGCCGCGGTCGGTGACCGTGGCCGTAATCTTCAGCTCGCCCCACGCGCGTTCGATCCCCTCGTCGAGCGCGGCGTACCGGGTCGCCACCGTCGCGCCGTCGGCGTCCTCCAACCAGCGCAGGAACGCCCGGCGCGGGCCGAACTCGCCGACGACGCGCTCGAAGGCGTACCAGTCCGTCACCGCGGCGGCACGGTCGTCGAGCGCCTCGTGGAGGTCGCGCTCGGACAGTCCGGTCTGGCGGTCGCCGTTGGCGAGGACGTACTCGTCAGGGGCGTCCTCGTCGCTCTCGTCGTCCCTGTCGCTCCCGGCGCCCCGCGCGACGCTGAACCCCTCGAAGTGGAGGGAGTCTCCGGGCTCGCGGTCGGCGAGCGCGTCGAGGACCGCGTCGAAGGCGTCGCTCGGGAGGTCGATGTCGGGGACTTCGGGTTCGTCGGCCGCGACGGCAGTGGCGTCGCTCATTATCAGTCCCCCGTGGCGACGCGGGTCGTCTCGCGCACGTCGTCGAGCGCGGTCCCGAGGTCGGCGCCGGCGTCGGCCGCGCGCTCGAGTATTACGTCGGCCATCAGGGGTTCGGTGCCGACCGCGCCCGCGTACCAGATCCGGGTGCCGTCGACCTCAGTGGGCACATCGTACCCCTCTGTATGGTCCTCACAGAGTCCCACGTCCTCCGGGATGTCCTCTTGGGTGTGGTAGCCGTCGGCGATAAAGAGCGGGACCAGAACCACGTCGTCGCTCTCGAAGAACTCGGGGAGGTCGTCGACCTCGGGATCTTCGTCCATGTAGAGCGCCTTCACCTCGTCGAAGCGGTCGCGCTCGGCGATCCGGTCGGCGTGGTACTGGACCGCTTTCGCCGAGTTCTCGTTGCGCTCGGTACCGTGGCCGACGACGGCGAGCCCGAACCCCTCGCCCACGTCGGAGTTGCCGGTGACCGACTCCGCGCGCCGGACGATCACGTCGGTCATCGCGCGGTGGGTCCCCACTGGACCGCAGTAGTGGACCTCCCGGTCGATGTCTTCGGCGATGAGGGTGGCCTGATCGGCGGAGAGGCCGTCGGAGTTCCACTCGGAAACGTCCCAGCCGTCGAGGCGGAGTTCGCGGGGAATCACCTGCTCGGTGAAGTAGCCCTCCGAGATGAACAGCGGGACGACGTAGATCTCGTCGCCCTCGACGGTGCGGAGCACTTCTCGGAAGTGCGGCTCCTCTTTCCAGAAACCGGTTTTCACCTCGTCGAAGGCCCCGGTCGCGCGGATCGTGTCCGCGTGGTCGTACGTCGGCGCGCTCGACCCCGGATTGAGGTGCGAGCCGTGTGCGACGATGACGAGCGACTGCATACACACGCTGGGGGCGCGCCGCTCTTAGGGACTTCGGCATGTGCGAGGCCGCGGGAACGCGGCGCGCGTCGCGGGTCGCTGCCGGCGGTCACCGATCCCGACCGAAACCGCCATGCCGCCCCGCGCCGCAGATCCGGCCATGTCGCTCGCAGCCGAGACCCGCGAGGCGGCCCGGGCGCGTCCCTTCGTCCTCGATGCGCTCCGCGCCGGCGTCCTCAACCACAGCGCCGCCGCCGCGTGGCTGGCCGACGAGGCCGGCCTCGACGGCGACCCCGACGCGATCGCGACCGCGCTCCGCCGGTTTCGCGAGGAACTGTCCGACTACGCGACCGCCGACCGCGCGGCCAGCGTGTCGATGCGGAGCGGAGTGGGGGTCGTCGACGGCGACAGCCTCGAAGACGCCGACCCCCTCCTCCGCGTCGGTGGCGCAGCGGTCGTCCCGGAGGGTCGTGACACCGCGATTCTCGCAACTGGGACGGTCGACGCTGCGGCGCTCGCGGCGGTCCTCCGCCGGCTTGCGGCCGCCGACGTTGCGGTCGAGGCCGCGGGTGTCGCCGGGGAGACGCTCGTCGTCGTCGTGGGGCGGCGCGACGGCGCGATCGCGGTTCGGATCGCGGAGGCGTCGCTGGCGGTGGTGCCGAGCCAGGAGGACTGACATTTCACTCCCACTACCCGCACGCTTTTCTAATGCCGTCTGATAGGTAGGGGCGATGAACGCCGTCACGCTCGGTCCCGCCGGCACGTACTCGCACCGTGCGGCGCGGGCCGTCGCCGCCGAGGTGTCGTTCCGCGAGTCGGTCACCGCCATCGTCGACGCCGTCGCGGCCGGCGAGTTCGAGCGCGGGGTCGTCCCCATCGAAAACAGCATCGAGGGCTCCGTCACGGAGAGTCTCGACGCCTTGGCCGACTACGACGTCTCGGTCACCCGCGAGATCGTCACCCCGATCCGACACGCCCTCCTCGCGCAGGGACCGGAGTTCGAGGTCGTCGCCAGCCACTCGCAGGCGCTCGCGCAGTGTCGCAACTGGCTCGAAGAGCACTACCCGAACGCGGGACTCGAAGCGGTCGCGTCCACGGCTCGCGGGGTCGAGCGCGCCCGCGAGGACGCCCGGGTCGCCGGGATCGGGCATCCGGACAACGCCGGCGACGATCTGGAAATTCTCGCCGAAGACATCCAGGACCGCACCTCCAACGCGACTCGCTTCCTCGTCGTGGCGCCCGAGTCCGCACGGTCCGACGCCGGTGGGAAGACGACCCTGATCGTCTACCCGAACGCGAACTACCCCGGTCTGCTGCTGGAACTCTTGGAAGCGTTCGCCGACCGCAACCTCAACCTCTCGCGGATCGAGTCGCGCCCGAGCGGCGAGCGCCTCGGCGACTACCTGTTTCACTTCGACGTCGACGCCGGGCTCTACGAGGAGCACATGGCGAAGGCGGTCGAGGATGTCGAGGCGATCGCCGACAACGGCTGGGTGCGCGTGCTCGGGTCGTACGACACCGAACATGTGTTAGAATGACACTCACCTCGGCGACACCGCAAGGAGCGACCAACGTGAGTGACTGAGGCGCGTGGTTCGAGAGAGCGAAGCTCTCTCGGTATCGCCGGAAATCGGAAACTTCCGGCTAGCAGTCAGAATCCGACGGATTCTGACGATATCACGAGACGCCAAAGGCGTCTCGAACGAAGGACACCTCAGCGGCGCTTCTCACCGCGTCGCCAGTCGCGATCGCTTATAAATAGACGATCGCGTCGTCACCCGATTGAGACCTGATCGAACGCCGACACGCGTCTAGTCCCAGAACGACTGCGTCCGCGCGTACTCCCGCTCCTGTCGGAGCACGTCGCGGTAGAACTCGTCTTCGTCCTCGCGCAGCTTGTTGATGATCCGCGCGGCGTTGTGCGGGCCGACGCCGCGCGCCGCCAGCGCGATCACCGCGCGCTTCCCGTGGGTCTGGACGAGGCTTGCGGCGCGGTGGGCGCGCTTCGTGCGCCGCTCCTGCTCCTCGTCCTTCTCAGTCGCCCGGACCGCCGTGACCGTCTCCTCGTCCCACGGGTTCAACGTGGCGACGCGCGTCGAGCCGCAGTCGGGGCACTTCGGCTGGTCGGGGACGCGCCGCACCTTTGTCGTTCGCTTCCAGTCGGCACAGTGGAGACAGAAGAGGATGACCCGGTCGTTCCGGATGCGCTCGCGGATCGTCTCGATCACGTCGGCGTCGGCGTTTTCGGGAACGAGGAACTCCGTCCCAGACGATCGGCCGGCGATCCCCAGCGGCGTGCGTTCGCGGGCGATCGCGAGATCGATCGACCCGTCCTGCACGTCCTCCAACAGCTCCGCCGTCTCTCCGACCGCGAGGTCGGCGTGGAACACCTCGCGGAGCGCCTCGTCGTAGACGGGCGTTCCCTCCAGCGCCGCGAGCAGGCGGTCACCGCCGAACCGGCCTCTCCCCTCGCGGTAGCGCTTGATCGAACCGAACTTCGCGGCGACCTGCGCGAGCGTGAACTTGAGCGCGTCGGAGTTTTTTAAGGCGAGTTCGAGGTACGCCTCCAACCGGTCGGGGTCGGTCGTCTCCAACACCTCGCGGAAGGTGCCGGGACCGACGCCGTGAGGCACCTCGAACTCGATCCGGTACGGGTCCACGTCCATCCCGATCGACGAGCCCGCGCGCTGGCCCACGAGCGCCGCGAGCAGGCGCGCGAGCGTCTCGTTGACTTCGTGGCCGAAGGCGGCGTTGACCGCGACGGTGCGAGCGCTCCCCTCGATCACGATCCGACGATCTGTGGGGACCGGGTGGTCGGCGTCGACGTGGTCGACGACGGGCTTCAACGCGGTCGCGATCGTTCTTTCGTCAGCGGGGTACCGCTCGGCGAGGTCGCCCGCGACCGCCTCGGGCGTCGACCCCGCCGCGAGCGCCTCGGCGGCCTCGCCGCGAATCCGCCCGACCTCCTCCGCAACGGGCTTCGGGACCGGAATCTCCCGCCCGATCCACGAGGGCACCTCGCCGGCGGGGTCGGCGATGGGCGTGACGTTCACGCGCTCCTCCTCCTCGTCGACCTCGGTGATCCGCCACATCTCGCCGCGCTGGATGAACGTCTCGCCCGGCCCGGCGAAGTTGACGACGAACCGCTCGTCGAGGGTGCCGATACCCCGACGCGAGGACATATCGTACACCTCGTAGGTTGACTCGTCGGGGATCATCGAGAGGTTCGCGTAGAAGTACTGCCACGTGCCGCCCGACTTTTCGAGCGTGTCCGACGCCTCGTCGAGCCACAGCAGATGGTTGCCGTCCAGTTCGCGGACGATCTCCTGGAACGTCTCCTCGGCGAGGTCTCGGAAGGGATACGCGCTCGTGACGATCTGGTACGCCTCGCGGGCGTGTACGTCGCCCTCGTCCATCACGACCCCGACGATCTGGTTCGCGACCGTATCGAGGCTGCCGTGGTGGATCGCGGCCGGCTCCACGAGTTCGGCGCCGGCACGTCGCGCGATCGCGAGCGCTTCGAGGGTGTCGTCGCCGCCCTGCGTCACGACGGTGCCCTCGGAGACCAGATCGCGGCGGTGTCCGGCGCGCCCGACCCGTTGGAGTAGGCGGGCAACCTCGCGCGGACTCCCGTACTGCACCACGTGGTCGACGCGCCCCACGTCGATGCCGAGTTCCATCGAGGAGGTGCAGACGAGGCCGTCGAGCTCGCCCGACTTGAACCGGTCCTCAACGTCGATCCGCACGTCCTTCGAGAGCGAGCCGTGGTGGACCTCGATCTCAGTGGGATCGTCGATACTTCCCGCCTTCTCCTCCCGCTCCGCGAGCGTCTTGAACCGCGAGCCGAGTGCCTCGGCTGTCTGCCGCGTGTTGACGAAGATCAGCGTCGACTCGTGGTCGGCGACGATCTCGCGGATCGTCCGGACGTGACTCGCGGTTGTCTCGTCGACCGCCAGCTCCCCGGCGAGGGTCGTGTCGCGGTCCGTAATCGGCGGGTCGAGCACGCGCACGTCGGTCCGGGTCCCGGCCGCGACCTCGACTATCTCGAACTCCCGGTCGCCGGGATGGTCGGGGTCGCGCTTGCCGCTCCCGACGAGGAACTTCCCGACCTCCTCGGGGGTCCCCACGGTCGCGGAGAGCCCGATCCGCTGGAACGGCCCCGCCACGCGCCGGAGGCGTTCGAGTCCGACCGTAAGCTGGGCACCGCGCTTCGCCGAGGCGAGCTCGTGAACCTCGTCTATCACGACGTGCGCGACGTCTTCGAGGGCGACCCGCATCTTCGAGCCCGTCAAGATCGCTTGGAGGCTCTCCGGTGTCGTGATCAGCACGTCCGGCGGGTCGTCGGCCTGCTTGCTCCGCTCGTATCGCGTGGTGTCGCCGTGGCGCACCGCGACCTCGACGCCGAGCCGGTCGCCCCACCACTCCAATCGGTCCATCATGTCGCGGTTGAGCGCCCGGAGAGGCGTGATGTAGAGCGCGGAGATGCCCGAGCGAGGCTGGTCGCCGGGCGCGTCGCGGGCGTCGACGATGGCGTCGAAGACGGGGAGCATCGCCGTCTCCGTCTTCCCGGTGCCCGTCGGGGCGAGGACGAGGGCGTTCTTCCCGTCGGCCAGCGGCGGGATCGCTTCGCGCTGCGGCTCCGTCGGCGTCGAGAACCCCTGCTCGGAGAGCGCCGTGCGGAGTTCGCTCCCGAGGTGGGCGAAGGCGTCCATGCCCGACAGTTCCGCCATTACGTGATCGTTGGATGTTGGGCGCTCAGCCGATTAAGGTCGTCGCTGCACGAGGTGCGCGTATGAAAACCGCCGGCGACAGTCGCCTACTGTTCCAGTTCCGCGAACACGGTGTCGACCATCTCGCCGGTGTCGGCGATGATCGCGTCCATCTCCTCGTCGTCGGTCGGGAGCCCGAGCAGCCTTGCGATCTTCATGATCGAGACGTGATAGACGACCTGTTCGTTCGGCGACTCCTGGCGGATGACCATGTTACACGGGAACAGGGCACCGATCCGGCCGTCGGTCGCGTCGAGCGCGCGGTCGGCCATCGCGGGGTTACAGGCGCCGAGGACGTAGTAGGGGTCGCGGTCGGCGTCGACTTTCTCGTTAAGCATCTCGGACGGGGAGAACTCGACCGGGATCCCGAAACCGGCGTCGAGACACACCTTGCGGACGCGCTCGATCGCCGACTCGTGATCGGTTTCGAGCGTCGTCTGCGTCTCGCCGTACTCCTCGGGGTCGAGATCGTGCGGATCGAACGGGATCGACATACTTCGGGTTCGCGTCGCCCGGACAAAAAACTCGCGACGGCAGAGAGACGGAGCGCCAGAGAGTCGAAACGGAGGGGGACGAAAGAGACGGCGGAGAGCGGACCGAAACCGAACCGGGACAGTTACTCGGTCGCGACCGGACCGCGCCCGACGAGCTCCTCGACCTCGGCCACGAACTCGCTCCGGCTCTCGAACAGCGGGACCGACGACTCCGCGAGCACGTCGTCGAGTTCGCGGGCGCCCTCCGGCGTGCGGATCGTCGCGTCGCCCTCCTGAGCGCGCAGGTCGCTGCGCTTCGCGGGCCACGTGAGTCGGGACGCGACGCGGGCGATCGGCTCGCCCGCCACGTCCGGCCCCTCGCCCAGCTCGACGGCCGGCTCTTCCGGCTCCTCCGCCTCGGCCTCGTCGTTGTCGCTCATGCCCCGCGCTTTCGCTCCGTCGACACTAATGGTTTCGATGCGAACCGGGGGTTTCTCCTCACCGCCAGCCGCGGTCGGTGTCGTTCAGCCGCTCACACCCGTCCTCGGTGACGACGACGAGGTCCTCGATCCGACAGCCGAACCGCCCGTCGAGGTAGATCCCCGGCTCCACCGAGAACACCATCCCCGGCTCCAGTTCCCGGTCGTTGCCGGCCACGATGTACGGCTCCTCGTGGACGTCGAGCCCGACCCCGTGGCCGGTGCGGTGGAAGAACGCGTCGCCGTACCCGGCGTCCTCGATGACATCGCGGGCGGCCCGATCGATCGCCTCGGCGGCGACGCCCGGTTCGACCGCCTCGACCGCGGCGGCCTGCGCCGCCCTGACGGTCTCGTGGACACGCTCGTACTCGGCGGGCGGCTCGCCGTCGAAGACGAGCGTCCGCGTCTGATCCGAGGGGTAGCCGTCGACTCGGGTGCCAAAGTCGAGTACGACCGGCTCGCCCGCCCGGATCTCGCGGTCGCCACAGCCGTGGTGGGGCTTCGCCCCGTTCGGCCCCGACCCGACGATCGTCTCGAAGGAGGTTCCCTCGCCGCCGTGGGCGGCCAGTCGGTCCGCGATCCAGTCGGTGAGGTCGCGTTCGGTCATCCCGACCGCGTCCGCGCCGAGATCGCGGAGGTCCCGGACCGTCTCGTCGGCGGCCGCCGCGGCGGCGCGCATCGCGTCCAACTCGGCCTCGTCCTTCCGCACGCGGAGGTCGGCGAGCGCCTCGCTCGCGAGTCCCCACTCCGCGTCGGGCGCGGCGGCCCGGAGGTCCTGCGTGAACGTCGCCCACATCGTGTCGTCGACGAGGAGCCGCCCTTCGCTGAGTCCGAGGTCGCCGAGGAGGTCCTGGACGGCGGCGGTCGGGTCGTCGCCGTCGGCCCACGTCCGCACCGCACCGACCGTGGTCTCCTCCTTGACCTGCGTCTCGTAGAGGGCCGGCACGAGGAGGGCCGGCACGAGGAGGGTCGGTTCGGCGGCGGTCTGGTCGCCACCGTCGGGGGTGTCAGAGCTCCGATCGGCCGCCGGCACGACGAGCAGGAGGTGTCGCTCGCCCGGCTCCTCGGCGAAGCCGGTGAGGTACTGGAGGTTCCGACTGGGGAAACAGACGAGCCCGTCGGCGCCGGTCTCCCGGAGCCGCGCCGCCGCGCGCTCGCGCCGTTCCGCGTGGACGTCTTCGGTCACGCTTGAGCTCGGGCCGGCGATCGCTTATAAGTAGGGATGCGTTGAGGAGCCATAGGCGACCCATAACCATATGCGAAGCGTTCACAGGAGAGGGTATGAGCATCCAGAAGGGGTCGACGTTCGACTGTCCCGCGTGCGACGTGACGGCGCCATCGGCGTCGGTGCCGTACGACGCTCTCGGCTACGCAGTCTGTCCCGTCTGTTCGCACACGACGGCGCCGGGAGCCGACGGGAAGTGACCGGGTCGGAGCTTCTCAGTCGCCGACCGCGAACCGCGCCGCTTTAGCCGCGTCGCCCGCCCTCTCCGGTATGCCCTGGTCACTGGGACGCGAAGACGACGTGATCACCGAGTGGGAGCGCTCCGACGGCTACGCGACGGTCCGGGTCCGCGAGCGCGGCGACGGCGGGTTCGTCGCCCGTCTCGACGTGATGGAGCAGGCCGCCGACGAGTCGGCCTACGAGCGCGAGCGGTTCGACGACCGCGAGGCCGCGCTCGACCGCGCGGCGGCGTGGCGCGAGGAACGCGACATCGACGCCTGATCGTCGGGGGAGCCCCCGAGCCGCCTCGTGAGCGCAACGCCGAGGAGCGTGCCTTTTTATTCTCGCTGGGGGTAGGGGACCACCATGACCGAACCTACGCGTCGCGACTGGCTGCGGGCCCTCGGCGCCGCAAGCACCGCGGGCGCCGCGGGACTGGCCGGGTGTTCCGCCTTCGACGCCGGTGGACCGACCGGAGACGACACGCCCGGAAACGGGGGTCCCGGAAACGGGACCGATGACGGAGGCTCAGACGGAGGCGATCGCCCGACCGAAGCATCCGACGACGGGGTGAAGACTCAGTTCCGACAGGGCCTCCGGAACACCGGATACATCGACGCGACGATACCCGAGAGCGTCGAGACCGCGTGGGAGGTACCGGCGAACAGCGGCGACCACTCGGCCTCGAAGGGGAGCCCGATAGAGGCGCCGAACGGGGCGATCGTGCTCGCCGACGACACCGGCCGCGTGCAGTCGATCGCGCCGGACGGATCGGTGAACTGGGCGACCTCGATCAGCGACGACGACCGCGGCAGCCACGGGACGCCGGCGATCGCGGACGGGAGCCTCTACGTCGGCACCTACGACGGCGTGGTCTCGGCGGTGGCGCTCGACGACGGCGAGATCCTGTGGCAGACCGACGCCGGCGACGCGGCCGCCGCCAGCCCGACCTACCTCGACGGGAAGCTCTACGTCGCCATCGAGCACGCGACCCCGAGCGGGAGCGTCGTCAAGATGGACGCGGAAAGCGGCGAGATCGAGTGGCGCGACGAGCGGCCCACCAACCACCCGCACTCGACGGTCGCGATCGACCGGGAGCACGGCCGCCTCATCTTCGGCTCCAACGACGGCCACTGCTACGCGTGGTCGTTCCCCGAGTTGGAGCGCGAGTGGGCCTACGACACCGGCGGCGACGTGAAGCTCCCCCTCGCGATCAGCGAGGGGATCGCGGTCGTCCCCTCGTGGGCGGGAACCGTCACGGGACTCGACGTCGAGGACGGATCCCAGCTGTGGGAGTTCGAGACCGACGGCGGGGAGACGTCGAGGGGCGATCCGTCCCCGGGGGACACGGGCGGCGTCATGTGCGCCCCGGCGGTGCACGACGGCGAGGTGTACGTCGGCAGCCACGACAGCAACGCCTACGCGATCGACCTCCAGACCGGCGAGAAGCTGTGGTCGACCGCGACGGGCGGCTGGATCACCGGAAGCGCGGTCGCCACGAACGACCACGTGCTCGTCGGCTCGTACGACGCGAAGCTGTACGCGCTCGACCGCGACGACGGGTCGGTCACCTGGACCGCCGAGGGACGCGGCGACGTGACCAGCGCGCCCATCGTGACCGACGACGGGATCTACTACGCGGAGCGCGCCCCGCAGGACTCCGACGAGGCCGGGATGTGCTACAAGCTGGTCGCGAGCGAGTGACTGAGCACCTCACTCCCGCACCGCTCAGACCCCCGCCAACTCACCGCTCCGGATGAATCGGGCCGTCGAACCCGCCGCGGACGAGCGGCTTCGCGACGTGTCGCCGGGCGCTCGGCGGGACCTCGTACCAACCGGGTTCTAACTCCCGATCGATCGACTCTTCGACCTTGCCGGGTGCGTCCGTTCCGCAGTCGCGACAGCGGTACCCCTGCCCCCGCCCCGCCGAGGACATCGACCGCCCGCAGTCGGGGCAGGTCGGCACGGCGGGCTCGGTCTCGACGAGGTCGCGCACGGCGAACTTCTCCAGTTTCAGCGTCGCGGTCGACTGACCGCTATCGGGGCCGTCGTTTCCGTCGTCTTCGGCGCCCCCAGAATCCCCGATCAGCCGGACCTCGTGCTCGCCGCACACCGTCACCCGGTCGCCGGGACGGAGAGCGCGCACGCGGTCGCGGAACCGACCGGTCGGTTTGAACGCGACACACCGGAGGCGCGGAACGCGATCATCGTCGGGCGCAGCCACGTCGACGTGGACGTGTCCCCCGCGTTTCGTCTCCGGCTCGCTCGCGACGACGCCGGCGACGCGATACCCCGCGCCGTCGCGGAGGTCGCCGATCGCGCCCGGCGCGAGGTGCGCGTCGGTGCCCTGATTCGTCAGAAACGTCGCGGTGCGCTCGACCGGCTCAGAGGCGATCTCCTCGGCGATCTCGCGACACGCGTTGGCGTCGTCCCCGCGGATCCCGTGTAAGATCGGTCCGGGGGCGTTGGGGACGCAGACCGCCTCGCCCGTCCCGCGGTCGACGGTGTCCCAGACGGTCGGGTATCCCCGGTCGGCGGCCGCGAAGACGCTCTCGATATCGACGTCGCGGGGCGTACCGCAGCGATCGAGCTCGCGGTAGGAGATGCGCTCGACGGTCCAGTCGTCGAACGCTGCGGGGGCGCCGACCGCCGCGAGCGCGCCGATCCGGCCGCGCCCGGCGACGGCCTCCGTATTCGTCTCCCCGCCGGATCCGAACGCCGCGTGGCGGAAGCCGTGATCGTCGGCGAGTGTGAGCGCCTCGTCGAGCGAGAGGCGGTGCCGGAGCGCGCGTCGGGCGAAGTCCGCCACGTCGGCGGGAATCGGTGCGGTGCTCGCGGCGCTCGGAGGGAACGGCGGGGCGCTCGCGCTTGGGTCAGACGGGTCGCCCGCCACGTCGATGTCGGCGACGACGACGCCGGGCGAGGTCCGGGGGTCGTCGGCCGCCGCGAACTCCCGGACGGTCTCCGCGGCGAGGTCGAACGCCGCCTCGGCCTCGACGCCAGAGACGTGGAGCGCGACCGCGGCGTTGCCCCGGGTCTTGTGTTTCACCGCGGGGTTGAGCCGAACGAGGAGTCGGCGACGGACGCGACCTCCGGCCGCGTCAAGCCGTTCGGCCAGCCGCGCGCCGACGTATGTCGTGCACATCCCGCGCTCGCGGGAGTCGGTGTCGTCGACGGCGACGATGGGCATACGCGCTCTTTCGCGCTCCCGGACAAACCGGTTTCGGGGTGCAGACGGAGTCACCGCTGACCAAGAGATATATAACTGCATCGACACCCCGATCAGGAAAATCGCAAGCGGGCGGGCGTTTCGGGCACATACGGCTGACACAACGCATATATACGGCGAGCCGCTTATTTCGACCATGTCCCGGACTGCGCTGATCGAAAACATCACCGCGATGCTGGAGGACGCAGACTTCCTCGTTAGCGACCGGTGTGCGGTCCGGCCCAAGAGCTTCGACGTGGCGGCCCGGCGCGACGAGGACCTCGTCCTCTTGAAGATCCTCGGAAACGTCGACGCGCTCGACGCGGAGACCGGCGCGGAGATGCGCCGACTCGGCGAGTATCTACAGGCGACGCCGATGGTGATCGGGATCCGGACCCGCGACGAGGAGCTGAAGCCGGGCGTCGTCTACTTCCGGCACGGCGTCCCGGTGATAAATCCCGATACGGGGTACGACCTGTTCGTCGAGGGGATGCCCCCGCTCATCTACGCGGCCCCCGGCGGGCTCTACGTCAGCCTCGACGGCGACCTGCTGGCCGACGAGCGCGAGGAGCGCGGCTGGTCGCTCGGCCGTCTCGCCACCGAACTCGGCGTCTCGCGACGCACCGTCTCGAAGTACGAAGACGGGATGAACGCCTCCATCGAGGTGGCGATCCAGCTGGAAGATCTGTTCAACGAGCCGTTCTCCAGCCCGGTCGACGTGCTGGACGGCGCCGGCGAGGTCCGCGACGCCGACCCCACCCCCTCGGCGCCCGAGACCGACCCCGACGACGAGCACGTCCTCCACGTGCTCACGAACGCGGGATTCACGGTCCACCCGACCGCCCGGGCGCCGTTCAAGGCCGTCTCGGAGGACGAGGGGAGCTCCCCCGCGCGGGTGCTGACCGGTCACTCGACGTTCACGCCGGCCGCGGAGAAGCGCGCGCGGATCATGTCCTCGATCGGCGAGGTAGCGCGCACCCGCTCCGTCTACTTCACCGAGGAGAACGAGGATCGCGAGTCGGTCGACGGAACCGCCCTCGTCTCCTGTGAGGAGCTCGCAGATATCTCCGACCCCGAGGGAATCCGCGAGCTCATCCGCGACCGGGCGAAGGCGCCGTCCGAGGCCTGACCGGCCTCGCCCGCGCCCCTGTCAACCTAACTTCCGAGAGCGCCGCGGCCGCTACCGACCGAACAGCCGGCTGAAGAAGCCGCCGTTCTCGTCGTCATCGTCGTCATCGTCATCGTCGTCATCCTCTGAGAAGGCGGTGTTCATCGTTCCGGTGTCGTCGTCGCGGAACGGGACGCTGCCGGCGAGTTCGTCGTCCGGGTCAGGCTCTGTCTCCTCGTTCGGGCCGGATTCAGCTTCCGGCACAGGCTCCGGTTCAGACTCCGACACAGACACCGATTCTCCGTCCGATTTGGGTTCCTCGTCCGGTGGCGACTCAACGGAACTCTCGGATCCCGCCGGCTCGTCGCCTGCGGTCGGCTCGGCGGTCGAGTCGCCCTCGTCGTCGAAGGTCTCCGGTTCGAGGTCCTCCTCGATCATTGCTTCGAGATCGTCGCCATCGACGTGGTCTTCTCCCACGGTCTCCGTCTTGCCGTCGACGGCGTCGACCGCAGTCGCCTCCGGGTCGCTCTCGGCGTCAGTCGCCTCGGTATCTGCCTTCTCGGTATCAGCCTTCTCGGTATCAGCCTTCTCGGCGTCGGTCGCCTCGGCCTCCTCGATGTCCTCAACGGGCGACTCCGCGGCGACGATGATATCCTCTTCGTCGCCCGGTTCTCCGAGGCCGGCTTGCTCGGAATCGGCGACAATAATGTCTTCGTCGTCTTGTGCGTCCGCTTCGTCGGGGACTTCCTCGGATTCGCCGATTTCCTCGGATTCGTCGGCTTTTTCGGACTCGTCCGAGGCTTCGGCGTCCGGGATCGAGTCGTCCTCGCGGGACGTCTCAGTCACGTCTCCGGAGTCGTCTGCGTCGCCGGAGCCGGCCTCGTCGAGGGGTTCAGCTTTCCCCGTGCGTTCGGCGTCCGCACCGGAGTATGCACCGCCTGCGGCCGTATCCTCGTTTTCCGTCTCCACGTCGGTTTTTTCCGTCTCTGCGTCGCTTCCGTCGACGAGTCCGAGACCGTCGATTGCCGCGCCGGTCAGCGCCCGCGTCAGGTCCCGATACGCGCGGGTCGCCGGGGCGTCCGGCGCGAAGACGGGAAGCGGCTGGGCCGCCTCCACCGCGCGCAACACCGCGTCGTCCTCGGGGATCCGTCCGAGGACGGGAACGTCGAGCGTCTCCGCGACCGCGTCGACCGGGCGGTCGTCTGCGGCGGTCGCGGGGTCGAGGCGGGTGATCGCGACGCCCGCGACGGAGCCGCCGAGCCGCTCGGTCAGCTGGCGGGTCTTCTCGGTGTCGCCGAGGGCGCTCCGCTCCGCCGTAGAGACGAGAAGAGTCTCGTCCGCGAGCCCGAGCGGGAGCGTGGAGTCGTGCGAGAGCCCCGCGCCGGCGTCCACAAACACGTAGTCGGCGTCGTCGAACGCGGCGACGACCTCCCGGAGCCCGGAGGGGTCGGCCGCCGCGTACGCCTCGAGGTCCGCCGCGCCGGGGACGACGCGGAGGCCGGCCGGACCTGCGTGAACCGCGTCGGGGGGATCGGCCGCTCCCGCCAGCACGTCGTGAAGGGTGATCCCGCCGGGAGTCACGCCCACCGACTCCGCGAGGTTCGCCATGCCGAGGTCGGCGTCGATCGCGACGACATCAGCGCCCGAGTCTGCCAGGAGTGTCGCCACCGCCGCGGTCGTGGTGGTTTTCCCGACCCCACCTTTCGCCGACGCGACCGCATACACCGTTGCCATACGGTGAGGGTCCGGCGACTGGTAGTTAAATGTAGGCGGCAACGGGGCGATCCCGGCGACATTCCGGCGGGATCGGCCGCCTAAATCGGCGGAACCGCGCGCGCACTTTCGCAAACACCTTATACGTCGCTTGTGGAGTTTCAGGCGATTAGTAGCATGGCGAGACCAGAGGTGCTCGACCGGATCAAAGAGGCTGAAACGGAGGCGGACGAGATCATCGCGACGGCGGAATCGGACGCCGACGAGCGCCTCGCCGAGGCTCGACAGCGCGCGGAGGAGATCCGCGCGGAGGCCGAGGAAGAGGCGGACTCTGAGGCCGACGATCGGCTGGTGGCGGCCCGCGAGGAGATCGAGGAACGCCGCGAGGAGATCCTCGAATCGGGTCGTGCCGACCGCGACGAGCTCGAACGCGAGGCCCGCGACCGCGTGGACTCGGCCGTCGACTACGCTGTCGAACGGTTCGAAGAAGCGGTGAACCAACAGGCGGAGGAGGCGGTGGATGCTCAGGCCTGAGCGGATGAGCAAGGTGTCGGTGACGGGCTCGAAGCGCGTCATCGACGACGTGATCGAGGCGACGTACGAACACCACTCGCTGCACGTCACCGACTACGACGAGCGCTACGAGGGCTTTTCGCCCGGCGAGTCGCTCGACGGCGCGGAGAGCGTCAACGAGCGGCTCGTCACCGTGCGCTCGCTGGAGAGCATCCTCGATGTCGAAGACGACGAGGCCGACAAGAGCCGCGCGCTCGACGACGAGGAGCTCGAAGCGGAGCTTGCCGACGTGCGCGACCGCGTCAACGATCTCAACGACCGGCGCGACGACTTCAAAGCGGAGATCCGCGACCGGGAGGAGGAGATCGACCGAATGGAGCCGTTCGCGGATCTTGGCATCGAGCTCGATCTGCTCGGCGGCTACGACTCGCTCGAAGTCGTCGTCGGCGAGGCGAAGCCGGACGCGGTCGAGGCGACGCTCGCCGACGCGGACGGGATCGATGCGTTCGAGGTGTTCGCCGGGAGCGATATCGTCGCGATCTTCGCGCGCCCCGCCGACGGGGCCGACGAGGGCGTCCTGCAGGACTCGCTCGTCGGCGTCGACATCGCACTGCTGGAGGTACCGGATGCGGACGCCAGCCCGAGCGAGTACGTCGCGGAGCTGGAACGCGAACGCGAGGACCTCCGGAACAACCTCGACGAGGTTGAGTCCGAACTCGCGGCGGTAAAGGAGGAAGCGGCCGGCTTCCTGCTGCGCGCCGAAGAGCAGCTCACCATCGAGGCCGAAAAGAAGCAGGCGCCGCTCTCTTTCGCGACCACCGAAAACGCCTTTATCGCCGAGGGGTGGGTTCCGACCGAGACGTTCCCCGACCTGCAGGCGGCCATCGCCAACGCGGTCGGCGACCACGCCGAGGTCGAAGAGCTTGAGCGCGCGTCGTTCACACCCGACGGCGACCATCACACGGAGGCGGTCGCAGACGGCGGCTCCGCGGGCGATGCCGAGCGCGAGGCGGCCACGGACGGCGGCCACGCGACGCACGGCAGCGACGACCCGCCGGTCGTCCAGGACAACGGGGGCGCAGCCGGTCCCTTCGAAGTGCTCGTCCAGGGCTTCGGGCGGCCGAAGTACTCGGAGTTCGACCCGACGCTGTTAGTCTTCCTCACGTTCCCGCTCATGTTCGGCTTCATGATCGGCGACGTGGGATACGGCGTGTTGTACGCCGCCATCGGCTTCTTCCTGTACAGCAGGTACGACGGAACGTTCCGCGAACTCGGCGCCGTCGCGCTGTGGGCCGGCGGCTTCACGATCCTGTTCGGGATCTACTTCGGGATCGACGTGTTCGGCTACCACGCCTACCAGTTGCTGCCGGGCGAGGTCCACTGGCCCGTTGACGGGAAGGGACTCTCGCCGGCCGACATCGACTGGGCGCTGTCGTTCCTCGTCGCCAGCGTGCTGTTCGGGCTCGCTCATCTGAACGTGGGGCACATCCTCTCGTTCGTGAGCAACTACCAGCAGCACGACCTAAAACACGCGATGTACGAGGGCGGCTCGTGGCTGTTGATCCTCAATGGCGCGTGGATCTGGATCTTCAGCCAGCACGTCCCCGGTCCGAAGCCGGACTTCCTCTTCGAGGCGTTCTCGATTCTCACCTTCGGGGCGGTGTCGTTCACCGGCTTCCCGGTCGCGGTCGGGTACGCCGCCATCGTGGCCATCGTACTCGGTGTCGTTCTGCTCGCGATCGGCGAGCCGCCGGAGCTCGCCGAGGTGCTCGCGCCGATCGTCAACGTCATCTCGTACGCTCGGATCATGGCGGTGCTGCTCGCGAAGGGCGGGATGGCGCTCGCGGTGAACCTGCTGGCGTTCGGGGCGTACATCGACGAGGGTGGGGAGGGAAGCTTCCACTTCATCTTCTCCGCCGATTACCTCGAGTACGTCCAGAACCACCCCGGTGACTACGAGCTGGTGTTCGCCGGGATCACGACTGCGTTCGACCCGGCCTCGATCGGCGCGGTCGGCATCCTCGCGCTCGTGGGCGGGATCGTCGTCGCGGTCGTCGGCCACATCGTCGTTCTCGCGCTCGGGGTCACCTCCGCCGGCATTCAGGCGGTGCGTCTCGAGTACGTGGAGTTCTTCGGGAACTTCTACGAGGGCGGCGGCGACGCGTACCTGCCGTTCGGGTACGACCGACAGTACACCTCCGACGAGTAGTCGTCGAGCAGCATTCGACGATCTGTCGATTTTTTCGCGGGTCGATACCGCCGAAAGTCCCGTCTCTGCCTGCGTCACGGCGATTCCGTTCGGTCGTTTTGGGAAGCTTTATGACTCCTGTAGGGGCAACTAGCAACTGTTCGGAGACGAGCAACCGCAACTACTACCAATGCTTGAAGCTACCAACGAACTCGGGAATGTCGCACTGCAGGCCGGAGGAACGCTCACTGACCCCAGCGCCGCGGCGGCGCTCGCCGTCGGACTGGCGGCGCTCGGTGCGGGCTACGCAGAGCGTGGAATCGGATCGGCCGCTGTCGGCGCGATGGCCGAAGACGACGACCTCTTCGTCAACGGGCTTATTCTGACGGTCCTCCCCGAGACGATTGTCATCCTCGCGCTCGTCGTCGTCTTCATCGTCTAAGCGGTACTCCCTTTCACACCAATGAGTTTGGACACTGTCGTTGAGGACGTTCGAGACGAAGCCCGCGCGCGTGCAGAGGATATCCGCGAGGCGGCGGAGTCCGAGGCGGACGAGATCGTCGCTGAGGCGGAGGCCGATGCCGAGCGCATCCGCGAAGAGCGGCTCGCCGAGGTCGATCGCCAGATCGATCAGGAGCGCGAGCAGACGCTCTCCTCGGCCAAACTCGAGGCCAAACAAGAGCGGCTCGGCGCCCGTCGAGACGTCCTCGAAGACGTCTACGACGATGTCGAGGCGGCCATCGAGGGGCTCGACGGCGACCGACGCCGCGAGCTGACCGAGACGCTGCTCGACGCCACCCTCGCGGAGTTCGACGACGACGAAGATGTCGCCGTCTACACCCATACAGAGGACGTCGATCTCGTCGAGGAACTCGTCGAGGACCGCAACGCCGTGGTCGACGGAGAAATCGACTGCCTCGGCGGGGTCGTCGCGGAGAGCGACACCTCTCGCGTTCGCGTGAACAACACGTTCGACTCGATCCTGGAGTCCGTCTGGGACGACGAGTTGAAGAACATCTCGGAGCGACTGTTCGACCAATGAGCGCCGTCGGGAGCTCGAACCCAGAGTACGTCGTCGCGCGGGTTCGTGCCCGCCGCGGCAGCCTCTACGGGGACGAGGAGTACCGGAAGCTGACCCGGATGGGCCCGGCGGAGATCGCCCGGTTCATGGAGGAGTCGAGCTACGGCACGGAGATCAACGCCCTCGGGAGTCGTCACGGCGGCGTGGACCTGATCGAGTACGCGTTAAATCGGAACCTCGCTGGGCAGTTCGACGATATTCTCGACTGGAGCGAAGGGTCGCTGTACGGCCTGATCGCTCGGTACCTCCGTAAGTTCGACGCCTGGAACGTGAAGACGGTTATTCGCGGCGTCTACACGGACGCAGATCAGTCGGAAATCGAGGTCGACCTGATCCGCGCCGGCGAGTTCGACGACCGGCGGATCCGTCGGCTGCTTGAAGCCGACTCGATCGACGCAGTCGTCGAAGTGCTCGAAGACACTATCTACGGAGACCCGCTGCGAGAGGCGTACGCTGAGTACGAGGAGACGGGCGTGCTGGTGCCTCTCGAAAACGCCGTCGACCGTGCGTTCTACGAGCGGCTCCTGTCGGGGCTCGGCAACGACGAGCCGACCCGCCAGTACGAGGCGTTCCTCAAAGCGGAGGTCGACTTCCGAAACGCGGCGAACGCCCTCCGGCTCGCCCGGTCGGGCGCGGATATCGACCCCGCAGCGTACTTCATCGAGGGCGGCGAGCTGTTCACTCGCGGGTCGCTCGCGCGACTCGCGCGGAACCTCGACGAACTCGTGGAGTATATCGCGGACAGCCAGTACGGTGACGAGCTCGGACCCGCGTTGCGCGAACTCGAGGAGGCGAACAGCCTCATCGCGTTCGAACACGCGACCGACGCCGCCTTGCTGGCGTACGGCGACCAGCTCGGCACGATCCACCCGGTATCGGTGACCCCGGTGATCTCGTACATCCTCGCGAAGGAGCGCGAAGTCGAGAACATCCGGGCGATCGCCCGCGGAAAGGAGGCCGGCCTGTCGGCCGACGAGATCGAATCGGAGCTGGTGATAACATGAGCCAGGAGATCGCCGTCGTCGGGAGCCCGGAGTTCACGACTGGATTCCGGCTCGCCGGCGTGCGGAAGTTCGAGAACATACCGGACGACGAGAAGGACGAGCGGCTCGACGATGCCGTCGAACGGACCCTCGACGACGAGGGAACCGGCATCATCGTGATGCACACCGACGACCTCGACCATCTCTCGCGGGGGACCCGCGAAGCGGTCGAGGGAAGCATTGAGCCCGTGCTCGTGACGCTCGGCGGATCCGGCGCCGGCAGCGGCGGGCTGCGCGACCAGATCAAACGAGCCATCGGGATCGACCTGATGGAGGAGGACGACTAATATGAGTAAAGCAGAATCCACGGATACCACCGCTGAAAACGGTGTCATCCAAAGCGTGAGCGGTCCGGTCGTGAGCGCCCGCGATCTCGACGCCCGCATGAACGACGTCGTCTACGTCGGCGACGAAGGCCTCATGGGGGAAGTGATCGAGATCGAAGGCGACATCACGACCGTTCAGGTGTACGAGGAAACCTCCGGGGTCGCCCCCGGCGAACCCGTCGAGAATACGGGCGAGCCGCTGTCGGTCGACCTTGGTCCGGGGATGCTGGACTCCATCTACGACGGTGTCCAGCGTCCCCTGGACGTGCTGGAGGGCAAGATGGGCAGTCCGTACCTCGATCGTGGGGTCGACGCGCCCGGTATCGACCTCGAAAAGAAGTGGGAGTTCGAGCCCACCGTCGAGGTCGGCGACGAGGTCGGCCGCGGCGACGTGGTCGGTGTCGTCGAGGAGACGGTCACCATCGACCACAAGGTGATGGTGCCGCCGGACGCCCTCGAAGAGGACGAGACCACAGAGGTCACCGCCATCGAGGCGGGCTCGTTCGACGTCACCGAGACGGTGGCCGAACTCGCCAACGGGACGAACGTCTCGATGCACCAGGAGTGGCCCGTCCGCGAGGCGCGTCCCTCGGAGAACAAGAAGACGCCCCGGACGCCGCTGGTGTCCGGTCAGCGCATTCTCGACGGCCTCTTCCCCATCGCGAAGGGCGGGACGGCCGCGATTCCGGGGCCGTTCGGCTCCGGGAAGACGGTCACGCAGCACCAGCTCGCGAAGTACGCCGACGCGGACATCATCGTCTACGTCGGCTGCGGCGAGCGCGGCAACGAGATGACCGAGGTCATCGAGGACTTCCCCGAGCTTGAGGACCCGGCCAACGGCAACCCGCTGATGGCCCGCACCTCGCTCATCGCGAACACCTCGAACATGCCCGTCGCGGCGCGTGAGTCCTGTATCTACACCGGGATCACGATCGCCGAGTACTACCGCGACATGGGGTACGACGTGGCGCTGATGGCCGACTCCACCTCGCGGTGGGCGGAGGCGATGCGCGAGATCTCCTCCCGGCTGGAGGAGATGCCCGGCGAGGAGGGGTACCCGGCGTACCTCGCCGCCCGTCTCGCGCAGTTCTACGAGCGCGCCGGCTACTTCGAGAACATCAACGGGACGGAAGGGTCCGTCTCGGCGATCGGCGCGGTGTCGCCGCCCGGCGGTGACTTCTCCGAGCCGGTCACCCAGAACACGCTGCGCATCGTGAAGACGTTCTGGGCGCTCGACGCGGACCTGGCGGAACGGCGCCACTTCCCGTCGATCAACTGGAACGAGTCGTACTCGCTGTACAAGGATCAGCTCGACCCGTGGTTCGAGAACGAAGTCGCCGACGACTGGGCGGAGAAGCGCCAGTGGGCGGTCGACGTGCTCGACGAGGAGACTGAGCTGCAAGAGATCGTCCAGCTCGTCGGGAAGGACGCCCTCCCCGACGACCAGCAGCTCACCCTGGAGGTCGCCCGCTACCTGCGCGAGGCGTACCTCCAGCAGAACGCGTTCCACCCGGTCGACACATTCTGTCCGCCGGAGAAGACGTACCTCATGCTGACGACGATCGAGACGTTCAACGACGAGGCGTTCGACGCGCTCGAAGCGGGCGTCCCGGTCGAGGATCTCGTCGACACCGAGGCCGCCCCCGGGATCAACCGGATCGGCGTCCAGGAGGACTACGAAGAGTATATCGAGGAGCTCAAAGCGGAGATCTCCGAGGAACTCCGGAGCCTCTACTAACATGAAAGAGTACCAAACTATCACCGAGATCAGCGGCCCCCTCGTGTACGCCGAGGTCGACGAGGCGATCGGCTACGACGAGATCGTCGAGATCGAGACGGCACAGGGAGAGACGCTGCGCGGACAGGTGCTCGAATCCTCGGAGGGCGTCGTCGCCATCCAGGTGTTCGAGGGCACCTCCGGTATCGACCAGAACGCGTCCGTCCGCTTCCTAGGCGAGACGATGAAGATGCCCGTCACCGAGGATCTGCTCGGGCGGGTCCTCGACGGCTCCGGCCGCCCGATCGATGACGGCCCGGAGATCGTCCCCGAGGAGCGCCAGGACATCGTCGGCGCGGCGATCAACCCGTACTCCCGGGAATACCCCGAGGAGTTTATCGAGACGGGCGTCTCCGCCATCGACGGGATGAACACGCTCGTTCGCGGCCAGAAACTTCCGATCTTCTCCAGCTCGGGCCAGCCGCACAGCCAACTGGCGATGCAGATCGCACGGCAGGCCAGCGTGCCGGAAGAGGAGGAGGGCGGCGACGACGAGGAGGGCTCGGAGTTCGCCGTCATCTTCGGCGCGATGGGGATCACGGCCGAGGAGGCAAACGAGTTCATGCAGGACTTCGAGCGAACCGGTGCGCTGGAGCGCTCCGTCGTCTTCATGAACCTCGCGGACGACCCCGCTGTCGAGCGGACGGTCACCCCGCGAATGGTACTCACCACGGCCGAGTACCTCGCCTTCGAGAAGGACTACCACGTCCTCGTCATCCTGACGGACATGACCAACTACTGCGAAGCGCTCCGAGAGATCGGGGCGGCTCGCGAGGAGGTCCCGGGTCGACGCGGCTACCCCGGGTACATGTACACCGACCTGGCGCAGCTGTACGAGCGCGCCGGCCGGATTCAAGGTCGTGACGGGTCGGTGACGCAGATCCCGATCCTCACCATGCCGGGCGACGACGACACCCACCCCATCCCGGACCTGACCGGGTACATCACGGAGGGGCAGATCTACGTCGACCCCGACCTGAACAGTCAGGGCCTGCAGCCCCCGATCAACGTGCTCCCCAGCCTGTCGCGGCTGATGGACGACGGGATCGGCGAGGGGCTCACCCGCGAGGACCACGCCGACGTGAAAGATCAGATGTTCGCGGCGTACGCGGAGGGCGAGGACCTGCGCGACCTCGTGAACATCGTCGGTCGCGAGGCACTCTCGGAACTCGACAACAAGTACCTCGACTTCGCGGACGACTTCGAGTCGGAGTTCGTCGATCAGGGCTTCGACCAGAACCGCAGCATCGAGGAGACACTGGAGATCGGCTGGGACCTGCTCTCGATGCTCCCGAAGGACGCCCTCAACCGGATCGACGAGGAGTTCATCGAGAAGTACTACCGCGAGGACGACTCCGATCGTCAGGTCGTCGAAGCGGCCGACTAATCGCGGCTTCTTTCTACTCTTTCGCCCTCGAACAGCGGCTGCGCTGGCGGGCGCCGCTCGCGCGCGACACGTCACGACTGGAAAGAATTATCCGCCTCGGAGCGGAACGTTCCCCCAATAGATGGCCAAGGACGTCAAACCGACACGCAAGAACCTGATGGCGATCGAGGACCGCATCGATCTCTCCGAGCGCGGTCACGACACGCTCGAACAGAAGCGTGACGGCCTCATCATGGAGTTCATGGACATCCTCGATCAGGCGCAGGATGTCCGTTCGGACGTCTCCGAGAACTACGAGACGGCCCAGCGCAAGATCGACATGGCCCGTGCGATGGAGGGCGACGTCGCCGTCCGCGGCGCGGCCGCGGCGCTGAAAGAGCACCCCGAGATCACGACCCAGTCGAAGAACATCATGGGCGTCGTGGTCCCGCAGATCGAGTCCTCGAAGGTGAAAAAGAGTCTCGATGAGCGTGGCTACGGGCTGCTCGGCTCCTCTGCGCGGATCGACGAGGCTGCGGACGCCTACGAGGAACTGTTGGAGAAGGTCATCCTCGCCGCCGAGGTCGAGACAGCGATGAAGAAGATGCTCACGGAGATCGAGACCACCAAGCGCCGTGTGAACGCCTTGGAATTCACCCTCCTCCCCCGCTTGTACGAGAACCAGGAGTACATCGAGCAGAAGCTCGAAGAGCAGGAGCGCGAGGAGATCTTCCGGCTGAAGAAGATCAAGGCGAAAAAGGAAGAAGAGGAGAAGGCCGAGGCGGCCGCCGAGGCCGCGGCGGTCGAGGATCCCGAACCCGCCGACTGAAACAGTCGTTCAGTTCCGTATCGCACTGTCTCCCTCTTGTCCGACGTCTGATCGCCTTTCTCTCCGTCTCTCAGCCTCTGCCTCCCTCCGTCGTCCGTGTAGCGCACCTTCGTTGCGCTGTCCGCCCCTGGCGGTTCGGAAACGACCGATGTGAATTGCGATAGGCGCTATATAGAATTTCATAAACACACAACACTACGGTATCGAGAGCGACAGTCGTTACGGGTGAAGCGGTGTCGATCGACATCGTCCGGCGGACATCGATCAGCCGCTTCGGGCGGTCAGTCGGAGAAATCAGTACGGTATCTTTCCGTTCTTTGCGTGTCGACACCTGAGAGAAAACCTTCAATTCGGCGGCTATCGAGGGACCAGTACGCACTTTGAGGCTACACAGCCGACGCGGATCATAACTCAACCGTCGGACGGGTTGACGATTGAAAACTCACTCATAAGTTATCCATGGTCGGGTGAAGGTTACGGAGATATAGAATTGTGCGTTTAAGACACAACTGTTTTACCTACGAACGGGATAGAGAGTAGTGAGCAGAAATGTGCAAAGCCAAAATTACTGTTCGCAGTGATCGGAGGGCAGAGTGATGTCAGGACTAGAGATTCCCACGTGGGATCCGGAGACGGCGATTCTGATCGGGACGATCCTGATGGAAGCAGTCTTGCTTTACGTTGGATACGCGGGGCTCGAACGGATCGTGGGTCCTCGTCTCATGAAGTTGCTCGTCGGAGGGTCGACCGATGCTCAGTAGCCTGACAGGGATCCTCGACAGTTCGCCGGAGATGCTGGCACTTTTCGTCGGGTTCGGGCTCGTCGTCGGACTTCTCTTCGGCTTCTTCGGTATGGGAGGCTCCTTCCTCGTGACGCCCGCTCTGTTGATGTTGGGGTATCCGGCCACCGTCGCCGTCGGAAGTGGGATGGCGTTCGTCTTCGGGACGGCAGTGATCGCGACGCTAAAGCACCACGACCTCGGACAGGTCGATTACAAGCTCGGGGCGATCATGATCGCGGGGACGACCGTCGGAATCGAGGTCGGCCGAGCCAGCGTGTTCTACTTGGAGGAGCTCGGGCTCGCCGACGGGATCATCAGTGTGGTCTACGTGTTCCTGCTCGGCGGTATCGGGCTGATGATTACGCGCGAATCACTCGCAAGCGACGGCGGTGGCGGCATCGACCACGACGCGGCCGCCGCCGAGGATCTGAGTGAGTACGAGATCCCCGACATCGCCAAGAAGATTCAACAGACCGTCCGGATCCCGCCGATGGTCACGCTCCGCGGTGACATCCGCGTTTCGGTGTGGGTGATCACCGCCGTCGCCTTCTCGACGGGAATACTCTCGGGATTCCTCGGCGTCGGCGGCGGGTTCATCAGGATGCCGGCGATGATCTACGCGATCGGCGTCCCCACGCCGGTCGCCGTCGGAACCGACCTCTTCGAGATCGTGTTCTCCGGCGGGATCGGGAGCTACCTGTACGGGCAGAGCGGCGGCGTGGATCTCGGTATCGTCGTCCCGCTTCTGTTCGGGAGCGCACTCGGTGCCCGCATCGGCTCGGCGGCGACCGCCGTCGTCGATGCCGACGACATCAAGGTGTATTTCGGCGGCATGCTGCTCGCCGGCTCCGTCGCGGTCGGCATCGGCGAAATCGGGACGTACCTCGGAAACGAGACCTTGGAGACGCTGGGACTCGTTCTCGTTATCGGCGCTGCGGTCGTCGTGGCCGCGGCGATCGTCTTCACCACGCTTCGGTCGCTCCGGGCGACTCGTAATCACGTGTCCGCTACGGCCGACTAATTCGCGTTCGCCGGCAGCCGGACAACTTCGCCGCCGCGCGACTGCACCGACGGACCGCACGCGATGACCAACTCACCGACGGTGCGGCCGACGGCCACATTCATACCCGTCACGGTCGTCGTTCCGAACATGTCCTGTCCTCGCTGTGACGCCGACGTCGTCGCGTTCGCGGTCCCGGCCGCGATTCGGGACCACGCCCCGGCAGCGGAGACTGCGATATGCACCCGCTGTCTCCGGACGTTCCCTGCCGCCGAAGCCGGCGCCGTCGGAGCGATCGAGGACGCCCCCGATCTCTCGGCGATCGATCCCGCGTTCCCCGCGGGCGAGGGGGGTGTCGCGCTCGCGCTCGCCTGCGGTCACCTCGAGTCGCTCGCGCTCAACCGGGCGTCGATCGAGGCGCTTGTCGAGCACGCGGAGCGGTCGGGGGCGGACGCCTTCGCCTTCTTCGAGCGGCTCGACGTTCCCGATGCCGCGTTCGACCTCGAACGACGGCGGTCGGCGCTGCTCGACATGGTGTAGCCGTTTCGACGGCCGTCGGCTCAGTCGGCTCTCTCCTCGTCTCAGCCGTCGTCGTCGATATCGATCCCGTCCGGGTCGTTCCACTCGTCTTCCGCTTCGTCTTCGCCTTCGTCAGCGTCGTCCGCCTCGGTCCCGGCCGGACCGAGCCCCTTCTCCCCGCGCCGCCGCTCGTGGACCGCAAATCCGGCCGTACGCGCGTCGCTTCCCTGCGCGTAGGGGTCCTCGGACGGGTCGTAGTCGCGCTCGCCGCGCTCGAACACGTACGCGAAGAAGCCGAAAAGCGGGACGAAAAAGCAGATGAGCGCCCATTTCCGGCGGTCCATCCCGTGATTCGGCGCGTCGAGGTACGCGTAGGCCGCGAAGACGACGAGCCACGCGAGCGGGACGCCGACGAGGATGACGGCGACGAGCGGTTGCATATCTCCCGCTTCGGGCTCTTCGGCTTAAGCGCACGGGTGGATTTCGGGTGGAGCGCGGCCGTGCTCGTCCTCATGCGAGCCCGCGGTCGGATGTCCGCGATCCGGCCGGCCGAAGGACAGTAGCCGGTAGAATCCGTACCGATCGCATGCAGCTATTTTGGCACCGACGCGATCCGCGCACCCGGGACAACGTCGGACTCGCGGCGGCCGCACGGACGGGGACCGTCGTCCCCGTCTTCGTCTACGACACCGACCTGTTCGGGACGATGGGTGCACGCCAGCGGGCCTTCTTCCTCCGACACGTAAAGCGACTGAAGGAGCGCTACCGAGAGTTCGGAAGCGACCTCGTCGTCCGCGCGGGCGACCCGGAGAAGGTCCTCGTCGATCTCGCCGACGAGTACGACGCGGAGGCGGTCTTCTACAACGAGTACTACCGTCCCGCGAGGCGGAACCGCCAGCGGGCCGTCGAGGGGGCGCTCGAGGGCTTCGGTGTCGAAACGAATGCACGGACCGATGCCGTGTTAGTCGATCCCGGCCGGCTGGAGGAGCGCTACGCGAATCACGGTCGATTTCACGATGAGTGGGAGACCGTCCCTAAGCCCGAGCCGTCCCCGGAACCAGACGCGGACGCGCTCGTGAACATGCGCGACGAAAAAACGGTCTCTGAGATTGACCCCGACATCGACCCCGACATCGACCTGCCGGCGACCGGCTACCGGGCCGCACGCGAGCGGTTCGACGGCTTCCTCGAACACGGAATCCGGTCGTACGCCGACACGCGCGACGACCTTGCCCGGGCCGTCGAGGCGCCGACGCACGCGGTCTCGCGAATGTCGCCGTACCTCGCAACGGGGGCGATCGGGATCCGGGAGATGTGGGCGGACGCGACCGACGCGTTCGAGGCGGCGACGGGCGACGAGCGCCGCAACGTCGACAAGTACCGCGACGAGCTGTCGTGGCGCGAGCAGATGTACCACCTGCTGTACTACACCCCCGATCTGGCCGTCGCGAACTACAAATCGTTCCCGAACGAGATCGCGTGGCGCGAGGACGACACGGCGTTCGAGGCGTGGACGCGCGGCGAGACCGGCTACCCGCTCGTCGACGCCGGGATGCGCCAGCTGAACGCGGAGGGGTACGTCCACAACCGCCCGCGACAGGTGGTCGCGAGCTTTCTCACGAAACACCTCCTGATCGACTGGCGGCGCGGGGCGCGCTACTTCACCACACAGCTGATCGACCACGACCACGCCTCGAACCACGGCGCGTGGCAGTGGACCGCCTCCACCGGCACCGATTCGGTGGATGTGCGCATCTTCGATCCGGTGGCACAGATGGCGAAGTACGACGCTGACGCGACGTTTGTGAAAGAATACGTCCCCGAACTGCGAGACGTGCCCGCCGAGGAGATAGTCGACTGGCCGACTCTCTCGCGGGTCGAGCGCGAGACGCTGGCGCCGGAGTACCCGCATCCGATCGTCGACCGGAACGAGGGGTACGAGCGGGCGCAGCGGGTGTTCGAGGAAGCGCTCGGGAAGCGGTGAAACCGATCCGACTCCGTTCCGCAACCGAGTCCTTTTCTGGGATCCCCGAGAACACCGCGCTCATGTCCTCCGTCACGATCGCGGACGTCGAGGCCGCCGCGGCCCGGCTCGAACCGGCGGCGATCGTCCAGCGCACGCCCGTCGAGCGCAGCCGGTCGCTGAGCGAGCGGTGCGGCGCCGACGTGCGCCTGAAGATGGAACACCTCCAGCGCACCGGCTCGTTTAAAACGCGCGGTGCGTATAACGCGATCTCGCGGGCAGTTGAGCAGGCGGCGGAACGAGCCGATGAGTCCGAGCTCGACCGGGTCGTGGCCGCGAGCGCGGGCAACCACGCGCAGGGGGTCGCCCTGGCGGCGTCGGGCACCGGGATCGACGCGACGATCGTGATGCCGGAGTCGGCGCCGGCAGCGAAGATCGAGGCGACCCGCGGGTACGGCGCCGAGGTCGTGCTCCGCGGGAGCGCGTTCCCGGAGGCGATGGCGCACGCGCAGACGCTGATCGACGACCCCGGAACGCGGTTCGTCCACGCGTTCGACGATCCGGACGTGGTCGCCGGGCAGGGAACGCTCGGGCTGGAGGTGCTCGACCAAGTGCCAGACGTGGACACCGTGCTCGTCCCGGTCGGGGGCGGCGGGCTGGCAGGCGGGGTCGCGACCGCGATCAAAGCGCGCTCGCCCGAGACGCGGGTGATCGGGGTCCAGACCGAGGGCGCCTCGACGCTCTCGGAGAGCCTCGCGGCCGGCGAACTCGTGACGCGCGAGGAGCCGGACACCATCGCGGACGGGATCGCGACCGGCGGGCTGAGCGAGCTCACCTTCGGCCTGTTGAAAGAGCACCTCGACGACGTGGTCGTCGTGAGCGACGACGACGTGGCCGCCGCGATTCTGCTCCTCTTGGAGCGCGCGAAACAGATGATCGAGGGCGCGGGCGCGACCGCGGCGGCCACCCTTTTAAATGACGACGCTCTCGACGAGCTCGATCTGGCCGGCGAGACGGTGGTGCCGCTGCTCTGTGGCGGCAACATCGACGTCACGACGCTGAAGGAGGTGGTGACGCACGCCCTCGTGGAACGTGACCAACTGATCGAACTTGCCGTCCGGATCGACGACACGCCCGGGACGATGGGCGAGATATCCACCCTGATCGGCGCGGAGCGCGCGAACATCCGGACGGTGCGCCACGAGCGCAGCCGGCCGGACCTGCCGGTCGGCGACGCCGACCTCGTGTTCGAGGTGGAGACCAACGGGCCGGCCCACGTCGATCGGGTCCTGAAGGCGGTGCGCGAGGCGGGCTACGAGGTGGAGTGGACGACGCAGGAAGGGTGAGGAACGGCGTCGTTGACTTATAACTGAACTGCGGTGGCGTGAGGCTGCGAGCGCCCATCGGCGCGAGCAGCCCGCACGAGGGAGTCGGTCCGGCGCTTATAAGCGCCGGACCGACGAGGCTGGGGAGGCGTGAGGCTGCGGTTGCGGTCGGGTGGGACTCAAAGGGGCAGCCGCGAGGACGACGCTCGACGACGCAAGCACTGGAAGGAGCGAACGAAGTGAGCGACTGAAGCGCACAGCGAGTCGCGTGAGTCCTCGTGGCTGGGGCTTTGGAGGCCTTGACCGACGGATCGAGGTCAGATACTTATAAGCGAGCGGCTGGGGATTTGGAAGTGTTCGCTGTGCCGTCGTTGGCCATATATAACCAGACAATTCGTAATTTAGCGGGGTACCCAATCGATCCAGTCAACTACTATTCTCGGCCATATTCTTTTGTAGAAAATACTATCAAGGAAAAGTGAATTATCGCAAATATGGGTAATAGTTCCAAAACGGATCTGCAACGAGACATTCTCCTCACGTGGTGGGAAAGTCCGAATGCAACAAATCAGGAGATTGCGGGCGCGTGTGACTGTTCGTCATCCTATGTCAGCCAGACCAAAAATCGGTTCGACGATTACAACGAGTTCGAGGCGATGATGGACAGACAGGACGCCGAGTTAGAGCAGATGTTCGGTGAGAACATATTCGAAAACAGCGGGACGACATCGGCGACAGTAGAGTCGGAAGGGCCCGGAATTGCAGAGCAATGGAACGAGATCCCGAACAACATCCCGGGACTGCTGATCAAGCACATTGTCGTGATGGTACTTGGATACGCAGCGATCCAAGTCGGGATAACGCTCTTTCTCTGATTTCTTCTGAGATACAACACAGGATAACGGACAGCTTCAGTCTACTCGATCCGACGGTTTAAAAGGCTCTCCGGAGGTACGAGCCGGTAATGAGTCTCGTCGTTACCGACACCCTGGCAGACGAGCGCGTCGAGTTCACGGCCGACGGCGACGTCACGCTGTACGTCTGCGGCCTGACGGTGTCGGACGACCCCCACCTCGGACACGCCCGCCTGTGGTTCCACGCCGATGTCCTCCACCGCTGGCTCGACCACGTCGGCTACGACGTGCGCCACGTCGAGAACGTCACCGACGTCAACGAGAAGATCACGGCCCGCATCGGCGAGCGCGACGCGTGGACCGACGAGCGCGACGTGGCCGAGACGTTCACCGCGACCACCTTCGACGCGATGCGCGGGCTAAACCTGTTGCGCGCCGAGGTGTACCCCCGCGTCACCGAGCACGTCCCGGAGATCGTCGACCTCGTCGAGACGCTGATCGAGAAGGGGTACGCCTACGAGTCGAACGGCTCCGTCTACTTCGACGTGACCGCGTTCGACGACTACGGGAAGCTCTCGAACCAGAACGTCCAAGACCTCGAAGCGCAGGGCGAGCCCGACGAGCGGTCGGAGAAGCGCAACCCGTCGGACTTCGCGCTGTGGAAGGCCGACGGCGTGAGCGAGACCGCCGCGCGCGAACACGCGAAGCACGACCACGGTGACGAGACCCCCTCTGGCGAAATCTGGAACTCCCCGTGGAGCGAAGGGCGACCCGGATGGCACGTCGAGTGCTCGGCGATGTCGACGACGCATCTCGGCGACACGCTCGATATCCATATGGGTGGACGCGATCTGGTCTTCCCGCACCACGAAAACGAGATCGCACAGTCGGAGGCGGCCACCGGCGAGACGTTCGCGCGCCACTGGCTCCACGTCGGCCTGCTCGCGATGGAGGGCGAGAAGATGTCCTCCTCGATCGGCAACTTCTGGACCGTACCGGACGCCCTCGACGAACTCGGCGTCAACGTGATCCGCACCTTCTACGCCGGGGCGGCTTACCGCTCCGAGCAGGCGCTCACCGAGGAGACGATCGCGGAGGCCGAGGAGCGCTGGGAGCGGCTCTCGCGCACCTACGACCGCGCCGTCGAGGCGCTCGACTCCACCGAGGCCCGCGCGAAGGCCGAGGACGAGGAGCTTCGCGGGGCCGTCGAAACCGCTCGTGACGACCTCGCGACCGCGATGAACGACGACCTGAACCTCCGGGAGGCGACCGCGGCGCTGCTGGATCTCACTGACGCGGTGAACCGGCACGTGGACGACGTGGAGGATGGCGATACCGAGTCCGCCTACGACTACCGCGGCCTCCGCGAGGCGGTCGAGGCGTTCGAAAACCTCGCTGGCGACGTGTTGGGCCTCCAGTTCGAGTCGACGACCGACGGCGACGTGGATCTGGCCGGCGAGCTGGTCGACCTCGTTCTGGACGTGCGCGAGGCCGAACGCGAGGCCGGCAACTACGAGCGCGCCGACGAACTCCGGGACGCGCTCCGTGAGGTCGGCGTCGAGATCGAGGACGGGCCGGACGGGGCGACGTACCGGTTTGAGTAGCGTGCATACTCGGGTTCTGTTGGGAGCAGCGTTCTCGATCTCGGGGGACTGCGACGTAGTCGGTTCTGATGAGACGGTCGATCGCTTATAAGTAGTTGACGACGACTCGGTGAACGCCGCCGAAGCCCCAGCCGGGAGGCGGGCCCTTTGAGTCCCACCCGCACCGCACAGCACCACTGGAAGACGGTCACGCGATTTCACCGCGTGAGCAAGCAAGACCTCCGGTCTCGCCCTGTTCCTGCTTGCGTCGTTACGCGGGCTGCGACTTCCGTGCACCCGCTCGTTGCATCGCCGTCGACCTCGCACGCGCTCGTCGTGACCGCTTATAAGCGGCCACTCGGAGGCACGCGCCACCGCGGTTCGGTTTTTCTATGGTCCTCTCAAACGCCTACCCCCAACACCGTGACCGCGAGGAGCATGCCACCAGCCGCGGCGGGCGGGATGGTGAGGTTGTCGTCGACGGCGACGCCGCGGATGATCGGCGGGAGCCCGTCGGCGATCGCCGCGAGGACCGCGCCGGCGAGCGCGACGGCGATGCCGACGCCGGTCCCGAACGCCGGCACGGTGAAGAGGAGCGCCAACGAGAGACTGACGAGGAACATCGCGATCCACGCGGCGGGGCGCTTCGCCTCGGTCGCGTCGTTGTCCCCGAGCGCGCCGCTGACGGGGTCACCGAGCGACAGCATCCACATCGCGGGGATCGCGAGCGTCGGATTCAAGAGGAGGACCACGCCGGTCATGCTCACCTGGTACAGCGCGTAGCCGGCGATCGAGTCCGTCTCGTACTCCCGAATGAGCTTTTGGTAGAGGGCGTGGTCAAACCCGACGACGAGCCGGAGGAACTCCAGCGTAAGGACGACGGCGAGCGCGGCCACGAGGAAGTATCGCGTCTCCGTCCACGTGAACCAGCCGAGCAGATACGGTACCGGGTAGAGGGTCCCTCCGGAGTGGACCAGCCGTCGCTCGAACTCCACCTCGGCCCGCCACTCCGCCGCCGGAAGGGGCACGGGTCAGTTGGTCTCGACGTCGGTCGCGACTGTCTCGTAACGGTCCACCAGCGCGTCGAACTCGCCGCCGGTGCGGAGCGCGGTCAGCTCCGTGGCCAGCTCTTCGGCCGGGACCCGGACCTGCACCGCGGAGTCGCGCTCGCGGACGGTCACCGTCTCTGGGCCGTCGCCCTCGATCCCGTCGCGGTCGATCGTGACGCAGAACGGAGTCCCGATCTCGTCTTGGCGGCGATAGCGCCGCCCGATCGAGCCGGAGTCGTCGTACGCGACCGCCACCCCCGCCTCGCGGAGGTCGGCTGCGACGCGGTCGGCCAGCTCGGTGAGCCGGTCGTCGTTGGTCACGAGCGGGAAGACGGCGGCGTCCTGCGGCGCGACCTCGGGCTCTAAGGAGAGGTACGTTCGCTCCTCGCCGTCGACCTCGTCCTCGCTGTAGGCGTGCGCCAGCAGGGTCTGGACTGTCCGGCCCACGCCGAAGGACGGTTCGACGACGTGCGGCGTGAGGTGCTCGCCGTTCTCGGTCACCGTCTCGACCGAGAAGTTCGCCACGTCGGTGTCGACGGTCTGGTCGTCGCCGTTCACCTCGACCGACACCGTCTCGCTGTCGAACGCGTCGGGATCGCGCTCGGCGAGGGTTTCGAGGGCCTCGGCGACCGCGGCGGCGTCCCCGCCGAATTCGGGGCCGAGCACGGACATGTCGGGGTCGACGGTTGCGCGCTCGACCGTCTTCGGCTCGTCGTAGCGCTTGAACACGGTGAACGCGTCGTCGCCGTACTCGTCGTGTTTCGAGAGGTCGTAGTCGGCGCGGTACGAGAAGCCCGCGATCTCGATCCAGTCGCCGTCGACTTCGCTCTCCGCATCCCAGCAGTCGGACGCGTAGTGGGCGCGCTCGCCCGCGAGGTGCTGGCGGAACCGGAAGCGGTCGAGGTCGACGCCGATCCGGTCGTACCACTCCTTCGCGACGCCGAGGTAGTAGCCGACCCACGGGGAGCCGATGATCTCCTCGTCGACCGCCTCGCCGATCGTGGTCTCGACGTACTCGCCGTCCTCGGCCTGCTGTTCGGTCGCGGGGTACAGCCGGACCGACACGTCGCGCACGCGGTCCAGCGGCGGCTCGTCCTCTTCGGGGTCGATGAACTGCTCCAGTTCCGCCTGCGTGAACTCACGCAGCCGGAGGAGCCCGCCGCGCGGCGAGATCTCGTTGCGGTAGGCCGGACCGATCTGGGTGATCCCGAACGGGAGGTTCCCGCGGGCGTACTCCTTCAGCCGCGGGAACTCCACGAAGATACCTTGTGCCGTCTCCGGCCGCAGGTAGCCGGGCTGGCCGTCGCCGGGACCGATGTCGGTCGCGAACATGAGGTTGAAGTCCTCGACCGTCACGCCCGCAAGCGGGGTGCCACAGGACGGGCAGGCGATGTCGTTGTCGGCGATGAGCTCCTCGACTTCCGACCCGGGCAGCGCCTCGGCGTCCTCGATCTCTGTGACCGCCTCGACGAGGTGGTCGGCGCGGTGGGACTCGCCGCACTCGGGACACTCGACGAGCATGTCGTCGAACCCCTCTAGGTGGCCGGACGCCTCGAAGACGGCTTCCGGCATGATCGTCGGGGCCTCGATCTCGCGGTTCCCCTCTCGGATGGTGAACCGGTCGCGCCACGCGTCCTCGACGTTCTTCTTCAGCGCCGCGCCCTGCGGACCGAAGGTGTAGAATCCGGCGGTGCCGCCGTACGCACCGTTCGAGCCGAAGAAGAACCCGCGCCGCTTCGCCAGCTCGCCGATCTCCTCGGACGCCATTTATAAGCCCTCCAGCAGGTCCACGTCGCGCACGATGCCGTCGAGGTCGGTGCCGTTGACCAGCGGCACCTGCTCGATGTCGTTGCTGATGAGTTCCTTCGCGACCTCCTTCGCGGTCCGTGTGTCGCTGACCGTGACGAGGTCCGCGGTCATGAAGTGGTGGACCGGCCCCACGGGCAGCTCCACGTTGCGGGTCGGGAGGTAGCGGGCACCGGTCGCCTTGATTCCCTCCCACGACCACTCAGAGTCCTGTTCGGCGATGGAGTCGCCCGTGCTGGCCTCGCCCTCGACGACGCGGGCGACCGCCAGTACGTCGACCTCGGTGAGGATGCCGGCGAGTCCGGCGTCATCGTCGAGTACCACGGCGTAGGGAACGTTCGCCAGCCCGATCTCGCGCTCGGCGACCGACAGCGGGGTCTCCGTGTAGGTCGCGTTGACCGCGCGTGTCGCGAGCCCGCCGACCTCGGTGTCGCCGTCGATTTCGCCGCGAGCGATGGCCCGAACCACGTCGGTGACGGTGAGAATGCCGACGAGTCGGTCGCCGTCGACGACCGGGAGCCGGCGCGAGTCCTCGGCGACCATCGTGGCGGCGGCGTCGCCGATCGCGTCGTCGGCGTCAACCGTCGGCACCTCGCGCATCAGCAGCGCGAGCTGGTCTTCGTCCGGCTGCTCGATCAGGTCGTTGCGGGAGACGAGCCCGCGGTACACCTCGTCGCCGTCGACGTCTTTCACGACCGGCACCGACGAGAAGCCGAACTCCTGGATGTACTCCAACACGTCGTTCCGGCTCCCCGGGATCTCGACGACGACGAGATCCGAACGCGGCGTCATGGCGTCTGATACGTTCATGCACCGTCTTACTCCGTGCCACCTCTTGTATACTGCGAAGGTGGTTCACGAGGAGTCGGCGGCGAACAGCCCAGAAGCACGGGTACCTCGCCAGATGGGCGGGACTCTCGCCGGCCCGTCTCGGGAACAATGACAACGAAACAATTAGTCCGTAAGATCGACGCCCCAATCCAGTAATTACCCTATGATCGACGACGGACACAGGCTCTCGTCCCCGATTATTTCCTCAGACCACTGATCTGCCGACGGCGGACGATCTCGGTCCGGAACGCTTATACGTACTGTGAGCAATTCACAATCATGTCACGGAGTTCCACCCCATGGGACGAGCCGGACCCCGATCACCGTCGGACGGCGCTGCCGACAGATCCGGTCCTTGACGCCACGGACTCGCCGGACATCATGGCGTCCATTGACTCCTCGTCGTCGCGATCGGAACTCGTGATCGCTGACGTCTCCCGGGAGAACGCGTGGGTCTCGGTCGACGAGACCGACGCCACCGTCCTCGAAGAGTGGTGTTGAATCCGCTGTAGAAGACGCTCAATTTCGCTCCGACCGTTTTTCCGCCAGCTCTCACTCCTCGCTCGCCTTTGTAGTGTCTTCTCCCGGACGAACCCCGATTCCGACCTCCCACGCCCGGATCAGCGACGCGATCGCCCGGCACGTCGGCACCGGCACCCCGAACCGATCGGCGCGATCGATCGCTGCGCCGTAGATCGCGTCGACCTCGGTCCGGCGGTCGGCGGCGACGTCTTCGCACATCGACGACCGGTTGGCAGCGGTGTCGGCGGCGACGCGCTCGACGGCGTCGACCGCCGCGTCCTCGTCGAGCGTGACCCCGTCGGCCCGCGCAACCCGCGCGACCTCGCGGGCCGCCTCGCGGGCCGCCTCGCCACCCGGCCCGTCGAGGGTCGCCCCGTTCGAGAGCCGCGCGAGCGCCGAGGGACCGTTGATACCCGCGTTGACCGCGAGCTTCTCGTACCGGCGCCGGGGCATGTCCGTGGCGACGGTCGTCTCGATCTCCGCCTCGTCGAACGCGCTCCCGACGCGCTTCGCGAGGGGATCGTCGCCCCCCGAGAGCGCCCCGACGACGACCTCGCCGACGCCGGTGCAGGTCACCCGGCCGGGCTCGATGAACCGGGCGCCGTAGCTCGCGGTGCCCGCGAGCACGGTTGGGTCGAGCGCCGCGACCAGCCGCTCCTCCGTGAACCCGTTCTGAAGCGAGCAGACCGCGTCGTACTCGCCGGTCGCGAGCGCCCGCGCGGCCGCGTCCGTGTCGTACGCCTTCGTCGTGACCACCGCGAGGTCGGCCGACCGGTGTGTCCCGTCGGTGAGCGCACGGGGGCGGACGTGAGCCTCGATCTCGCCGTCGATCCGGAGCCCGTCCTCGCGGATCCGTCGCATGTGCGGGTCGCGCCCGACGAGCGTGACCTCGTGGACCCGCGCCAGCAACCCCCCGACGAGGCTCCCGAGCGCGCCTGCGCCGTAGACGAGGACTTCCATACGCCTCTCTACGGGATGAGACTGAAAAGAGATGACGGTAAAGCGGTCGATCGAACGACGCGCTCAGCCCTTCAGTCCGCTCCCGGTCAGGGGAACGACCACGTCGTCGTTGGGCGCGAGGACCCCGCGCTCGCGGAGTTCACGCAGCGCTGCCGGCGCGACGGCGCAGGTCGGCTCGGTGTAAAAGCCCGCGGCGTGGAGTCGGTCGAGCTCCCAATCGGTCGCTGCCTGCGTGACCGCGAGGGCGTCGCCGTCGGTGTCGGCGATGGCATCGAAGATCTCCCGCTTCCGGACCGGCTCGGCGATCTGGATCCCGTCGGCGGCCGCGTTGACGCGCCTCTCGGGGTCGGCCGCGTCCGCACCGTGGAGCTCGCGGACGATCGGCGCGATCCCGGCCGCCTGCGCGCCGAACAGCCGCGGAACCTCGTCGATCCAGCCCGCGCGCTTCAGCCGACGGAACCCCCGGTAGGCGCCGAGAAACAGGGTGCCGTGGCCGAGCGGGGTCACGACCGCGTCGGGGGCCTCCCAGTCGCGCTGGAACGCGATCTCGTAGGCGACGGTGGCGGTCCCCTCGAAGAACGCCGGATTCCACGCGTGGCTGGCGTACCACGCGGAGTCGGCGGAATCGCCTTTTCGTCCGCCCCTGCCGCCCCTGCCGCCCCCGCCACCCCCGTCGCCCTCGCCGAGCGCGGCCACGCACGCCTCGGTCACGTCCGCGCGGGACCCCTCGATCCGGACCGGCTCGGCGCCGGCTCGGCGGATCGCGCGGAGCTTCGAATCTTTGACGTCGGCCGGGACGTACACCGCGGCGTCGATCCCGGCGCGCGCGGCGTACGTCGCGATCGCGGCGCCGGCGTTGCCGGAGGAGTCCTCGACGACGCGCTCGACGCCCAGTTCACGAGCCCGCGTGAGCGTCGTCGTCGCGCCGCGGTCCTTAAACGAGCCGGTTGGGAAGACGTACTCCAGCTTGAACGCGGCGTTCCAGTCGTCGGCGTCGGGCGAGTCGTCCCCATCCGCCTTCGCGTCCGCGTCGACCAGCGGCGTCATCCCCTCGCCGAGCGTCACCCGGTCGGCCGGATCGTCGCCGACGGCGAGGAACGACTCGAACGCCCAGAGTCCGTTGCGAGCGTCTATCGCGTCGCGATCTCCCTCCTCCGGGATCGCCGGATCGGCGAACTCCAGCGGGGCACCGCACTCGCAACGCCATCGGTCCCGCACGGTCGCGCCGCACGCGGGACAGACGAGGTTGCGAGCCGGGTCCCGGTCGCCGACCATCAGTATTTGTCGACGTTGGTGCCGACCGAACAGACGTACTCGCCGGCGGCGACCTGCGGGAGCCGTCGCGTGCGCCAGAAGACGCCGTCGTCGTCGGCGGTCACCCGGGCTTTCAACTCACCGAACACGTCGGTCACCTCGTAGAGGAGGTCGCCGGTCGAGACGCGCTCGCCGAGTTCTCGCTCGAACCGGACCAGCCCGCCGGCTGGCGACCCGTACTGATCGAAGCCGCGCGCCCTGACCTGTCGTTCGAGCTCGATGTCGCCGTCGAGGAAGCCGTAATGGCGGAGCACGTTGAACACGCCCTCGACCCCGTACCGGATCGACTCCTCGTCCCATCCGACGCAGCCGCCGAGTTCGGGGTCGACGGTCGGGATACCGTGTTCCGGGCCGGCGCGCGCGAGCTGTCCGTCCGGCCCCTTGATGTCGAGGACGTGGCCACAGCCGAAGGCCTTCGCCAGCTCTAAGCAGTCGCCGTGGAGGTGGTGGCGGACCCCGCAGCGCACCCGCGTCTCGTTTATCATCCGGCTGGTCGACCCCTGATGGAGGTCTAGAATGAGGTCCGCCTGCTTTGCGGCCTGGAACGTCGCGTGGGCGATCCGTTCGCTCGTCGTCCCGCCCTCGTTGCCGGGATACCCGCGGTTCATTTTCCGGTCGTCGATCGGATTCCGGTGTTCCGCGACCTGAAACGCGAAGTAGTTGACGACGCCGACGACGAGAACGGTCCCCGACAGCTCCGCCGGATCGAGTCGGGGAACGACGCGGTTGACGACGCCGAGCCCGTTGAGCTCGTCACCGTCGCTGACTGCCTGCAGGTACAGCGTCTCGCCGTCCTCGGCGCCGTTGATGACTGCTACCGGCAGCCGGACGGGACTCCCGTCCCGCGTCTCACCAACCTCGAGACGGCCCGTGTCCGTCTCGCCCGGCGGGGCGCGAGCCGTTCCAAGCGTAATCATTACGCGAATGTGGGCCGGGCGGCCCTTTATCCGTTCGGTCCGCGGCGATCCCCCGACACAACCTTTATCGCCGCATCGCTCTAGATGTCGGTAACGACGGCCGCGGCGCACCGCCGCCGCGGCGACCCCGCTGCCGACCGAACGCGGTCTTCCCCCATGAGCATCGACATCGACCCGCTGTCCGACGCGGCCGGGCTCACCGTCACGGACCACATCGAGAACACGCAGTTCGAGGTGTACACCGACCGACCGGTCGAGCCGGCCGCGAGCCCCGAGGACGCCCACTACTTCCCGGTCGACGCGAGCGTGACCGTCGAGACCGGGGCCATCGAGATCCCTCGCGTCGCTGTTGTCGAGACCCGCTGCGGCGACGGCACGCTGCTCACCCGCGGCGACTCCTACGCGATGCCCGCGGGGACGTACCACGTCGGGATCGACCCCGCCCCGACGAAGCTGTACCTCGCGTTCGCGTCGCCGTTCTCCGTGTCGACGACGGAGCGGACGACCCGGATCGACCTCGACGCCCCCGCAGAGGTCACGCTCGGGTTCCGGTCGCTCCACCAAGTTCCCGCAGGGACGATCGAGACCCCGACCGACCCCGAGTCGCTGATGGACGCCGTGTCGCTACTCGGCTCCGCTCTCCAGACGACGAGCCCGGAGCGGTCGTTCCCCACCCTTCGCGGGCACCCACCGCTGATCGAGCCGGGCGAGGAGTTCCGCGTCCCCGACCGAGTCGAACCGGTCGACTCCGGCATTCGGATCGTCGTCCCTCCGGAGTACCGCTACCTCTACCCGGTGGTCTCGCTCGCGTACTACTTCGCCGCCGACGTGGTCCCCGGCGATCCTCCCCGGATCGAGGGCGACGGCTGGACGCACCCTTTGGAGCCCGACTTCGAACGGCGGACCGGTGAGGTGCTCCGACAGGCGTTCCACTTTGACTGTCTCGCGCGCACGGAGGGGTTCTACCCGGTCGATCTCCACGAGCGCGAGACCACCGACCTCGACCTCGACTGGGGCCGGTTGTACGACCTCCCGCTGGCGGAGCGACTCGGCGAGTACCTCGCGGTTCCGTTCGAGCGCGTCGAGCCGGAGCTTCCCCAGTGGACATTAACGACCGACGTGCGCCCCGACCCCGAGAACGTGGAGCTGCTCCCGTTCGTCGCCGGCGAGCTGTCGATCGTCCGGTCTCCGGAGACGGTGACCCCCGCGATGGCCAGTGGGGGCGATGGGCTCGGGTTCTTCCGCGCTCCGCGTGCCGACACGGCGTCGCTCGATCGAGACGAGTTCGTTCGGAGTACCGCCGGGACCGAACCTACTCGCGGCGCCGACGCCTCGGCGGACCGCGGCGCGGTGGCGGCCGACACCGACTTCGTGCGACCCGAACCCGTCGACACGGTCGAGCACGCGTGGGTCGGCGCCGGCGTCCCGCTCGACGCCAACAAGGCCACCCTCGACGCGTACCACCGGCGACTGGAGGCCGGCGCGGTCGAGCAGTCGCGAATCTCCGTGCTCGTCGTCTGTAACGACGAGCAGATGCGCGAGGAGGGCGAGGTCGCGGACTTATACGGCCTCCGCGACATGGTCCAGTTCGACATCGAAGTGCGCCACGACCTCACCCGCGAGGAGATGCGCGAGACGCTCCAGTCCGACGTCGACTTCCTCCACTACATCGGCCACGTCGACGACCGCGGAATGCAGTGTACCGACGACTACCTCGATCTCACGGCCGAGGACCTCGACGTCGGCGTCAGCGCCTTCCTGCTCAACGCCTGCCAATCATACCAGCAGGGCGAGGCCTTGGTCCACCGCGGCTCCCGCGGCGGCATCGTCACCCTCTCCGACGTGGCGAACTCGCCGGCGACCCAGCTCGGCCGGATCATCGCTCGCCTGATGAACAGTGGGTTCAACCTTCGTGCCGCGCTTTACGTCGCGAAGCGAGAGCTGATCACCGGCCACCAGTACATCGTCGTCGGCGACGGCGGGACGACGATCTGTCATAGTCGGAGTGGAATCGCACTTGTTCTCAATTTGGGTATAAATGAGTCCAATAGCTGGGATCTGGTCGCTGAGGGCTACCCCAACGGTCCGTATGGCGTCGGAACTATGAGTAACTTAAACCTAGAAAAAGATGAATGTGAGCACGTTATTCCCTCTCAGATACACATATCAGATATAAAAATGGAAGAAATTGACTATTTCCTTGATCTCGAAAATACTCCGATCTTCTTTAATGACGACTTAATTTGGAACGACGAGCCTGCGCGACTCAGGGCCCTGCAACAGAGGTAGCTTGGTTCGCCGCCGCGGGCGCCGCCTGCGTCAGCAGGAGAAGCGCGGTGAACAGGACGCCGGCCATCTTGGGGTGCTCTGCCACGTAGTCTGCAACACTTTCGTGCATATTACACAGAATATCGCGTGATATTAACATCAAAGCCGTTTTGCGACAACTGTTTTTAGATATTTAAATGCTTAAAAATAGTAAATTAATTGGCCGTCACCCAACGCCTTCCTGCTCGATCGCTTCGTCACCCCGACGGCGAGCGTCGCGAATCCGGTCTTGGGGCTCCGCCCCACCGTTTTTTCCGCCTCCCCGACGGAGGTAGGGTCATGATTGACATCGACGCGACGCTCCGTGACGCGTTCGAGCACACCGACTACGACCTCGGCGACGTCGCCGTCAACCGGAAGCAGGTCCGGGTACCGGTGCTCCAGCAGGGTGCCGACCCCGACGCGCTCACCGCGGTGATCGAAGAGGCGCTCGGCGCGGACGCGGTCGTCGCCGCGACCGTCACCACCGAGGCCATCGACGGCGAGGACACCATCGGCACCGTCGTCTCGTTCCGGTACCAGCCGTGAACGGGTTGCGGGGCTGATCGGCGCCGCCTGAACCGCTCTCCCGCGGTGGAACGCGGTACGGTTAACAGTGCGGTCTCCGTACACATGGCTCAGACGATGACGGCCGACGACGGACACGACGGCGTACAGTACCTCGCCGGATCCCCCGTCCGGGTCGCGATGCTCCGAGCGCTTCGGAGCGAACCGCGGCGTCCGGCGAGTCTCACGGCTGCGGTCGACGCGACGCGGACGACGATCCAGCGCATCCTCTCCGGGTTCCGCGAGCGGGACTGGGTCGTCAAGCGCGGCGCGGCCTACCACGTGACCCCGACCGGGAAACGGGTTCACGACGCGTACGAGGAGTTGCTCGACGAGGTTGAGCTCGCCGATCGGTACGGACAGTTCGCCGCCGACCTCGAACGCGTCGGCGCCGATTTCCCTCCCTCGGCGCTCGACACCGGAGAGTTGACCGTCGCGGCCGACCGGAACCCCCTCGCCGCCGTCGACCGACTCACCGAACTGCTACGCGAGGGGAGCGGCTCGGAAATCCGCGCCGTCTCGCCCGTCGTCATCCAGCAGTTCAACAATGCCGCGGCAGAGGCGCTCGACGCGGGCGCTGAGGTCGAACTCGTTATCGACCGCGACGTGGTCGAGGAATCGATCGCGGAGTTCGGCCCGGCGACCGATCGGGCGCTCCACGACGACGGCGCGACGGTGTACGTCTCCCCCGAACCGATCGAATACGGGGTCTTCCGGTACGACGATCTCGCGTGCGTGACCGCCTACGACAGCAGAAACAACCCCCGATGCGTGCTTGAATCGACGGACTCGGGAGTGGTCGACTGGGTCGACGACAAATTCGAGTCGTTCGTCGCCGAGGCTCAGTGCCTCTCCGGGGTCGTCGAGAACACTTGAGTCGGCTACCGTTCCGCCCGTCCGTCGTCCGCCCGTTCGTCGTCCGCCACGCCTGCGTGGTCGTCGGCGTCGTCTTCGGCCTCGAAGTTGGCAGGGACGACCGTCGGGTGATCGATGCCGACGGACGGCTGGCTGTGTGCACTCATGGCTCTACCAACGCGTAGGCGACCCATCCCCTAAAAATTACTCATAGGCATAACGCATCCGCGGTGCGGATGGGTATGTCCGGGAGTTATTCGCCGCGGTGAGGTCAGTGCCGGCGCGTTGACGGTGGGCGGGGGCGTCGGCGCCGTCTCGGGTCCTCGTTCGGATTACTGGAATTCCTCGTCGTACAGATCCTGCGCGTGTTCGATCGCGTCCCTCGCGGCCTGCTTGTCCTCCCATCCGAGAGTCTCGACCTCCTTGCCTGCCTCGAGGTTCTTGTACGTCGAGAAGAACTCGTCTATCTCGTCGAGCGTCTGCTGGGGGAGGTCTGACAGGTCCTCGATGTGGTCGAACCGCGGGTCCTCGGTGGGCACCGCGATCACCTTGTCGTCCTGCTCGCCGTCGTCGTCCATCTTCATCAGTGCGACGGGACGGGCTTCGATCACGCAGCCGGGGAACGTCTGGTCTTCGACGAGCACCATCACGTCGAAGGGGTCCTCGTCGTCGTAGTACGACTGCGGGATGAAGCCGTAGTCGTACGGGTAGTGGACGTTCGAGTGGAGCACCCGGTCGAGGACGACGCTCGGGATGTCCTTGTCGTACTCGTACTTGTTCCGCTCACCTTTGAGACACTCTACGACCGCGTAGATCTCGTCTGGCGCGTTCGGTCCCGTCTCGAGATCTTCCCAGAGATTGACCATGTGGGGTGTACTCCGTCCATGGCTCGCAAAGTCTTTTCGGGTTCCTGCCGCGACCGGTGCCGTCGAACGTTCCCGCGTTCCGGTTCGGCACCGTCGAACGCCCGGGATTTCTGGTTCAGTTCCGTCGAACGCCCGAGATTTGCGGTTCGGTACCGCTTCAGCGCGTCCGTTTGTGTCCTCCCGGATGGCACCGCTCTCGGCGAGAAACACCGATAGATCGGATGACACATCCGGTCTGAACGACCCGGTTCAGTCGATGATTTGTCACGCATCTACAGTCATGATCGGAGATCGTTCGATTGCGAAGTTCACCCGGATCAGCGTGTTCCGACTCGCTCTCACCGGTAAAGCCGTGATTCGCCGGTTTTCTTCTCGATGGGGTATTTAAACGTTCGTAAATCTTGAGAAAGGTTATAAGTTCAGGTTCCCTCCACTCAACTATGTCAGAGGCACAATCAGTCACTGATGAATCAACGACGCAGACGGCGTCAGACCTGACTGCGTTCCAACAGAATATCCTCGAGATCCTCTCGGAAGAAGCCATGTACGGGCTCGCGATCAAACGCGAGCTGGAGTCGTACTACGACTCCGAGGTGAACCACGGGCGGCTCTACCCGAACCTCGACGACCTCGTCGAGGACGGGCTCGTCGAGAAGAGCGAGCTCGACAAGCGGACGAATCAGTACGAGCTCACCGAGGCGGGCCACGACGCCGTCCTCGGCCAGCTGGAGTGGGTTCTCGACCGGTTCGTCACCGACGAAACCCGCGCTGACGAGGTCCGCGCGCTCCTCACCGAGTAACGACGACCGCGTCGCTGGCGTCCCGAGCGGCAACCGACACATTTTGGCACACGCGCGCGGTGAAAACCGTGCACGCTCACTCGGACAGCGACGGCTCTGCGGGGTCTCCGGGCCTTTCCCTACGATTCCTCGGGACCGTCCACGTCCGCCGCGACCGACTCGATCGCGTCTAGCGACTCGTCGACGACCGCTAGCTGCTCGTCGGTCGGCCAGCCGTTCCGCGGGAAGTACTCCTCACGGAACTCCGCGCGCATGTCGGCGGTCGCGTCGTCGACCGCGCGCACGTAGTGGTTACTCATGAACGCCGCGAAACTCCGGGCGGTGTCGGCGTGGACCGCGTCGTGCGCGTCGGCGACCGCGTCGGCGACCGCGTCGTTGTACGCGGCGATCTCGCGGTATCTGCCGGCGTCGCCCGGTCCCGACAGCGACACCTCGACGGCCCGGTCGGTGGTCTCGATCCGGTCGAGCTGGACCGTCCCGTCGTCCATCCACTCGTCGGGGTACAACACGAGCGTGTCGTCCTCCTCGCGGAGCCGCGGGACGTAGTCGTGATCGGTGACTAGTTCGTCGCGCCGCTCGCGGTAGAACGCGGCGGCCGCCTCGTCCTCGGTCCGTCGGGCGAGCCGGGTGAGCCGCTCCGCCTCGTCGACGGTATCGGCCGGTACGTCCGGGACGCGGTCGTCGTCCGCGTCGGCATCGCGTTCGCCGTCACCCTCCTCCGTCTCCCCACCGTCGCCTTTCTCCGTCTCTTCGTCGTCGCTCGGTTCCTCCGCCGCCATCATTTCGCGGGCCTGCTCTTTCGCCCACTCCGGTGGCTCGTCGTCGTTAGTTCGCGTCATCGAGTGCCTCGTTCGCCAGATCGTCGGCGCGTTCGTTTATCTCTCGCGGAACGTGGCCGATAGACCATCGGTCGAACCGCTCTAACAGCTCTCGGACGCGGACCCGCCGCTCGCGGAGTTCGGGGTCGTTGGCGTTCCATTCTCCGCGCACCTGCTTGACGATCAGCTGGGAGTCGCCGCGAACGTCGATCTCGTCGAAGTCATACTCGTCGGCGGCCTCAAGCGCCCGGATCAGCGCGGCGTACTCGGCCTGATTGTTGGTGACGCGGCCGATCCGCTCGCCGCCCTCGGCCACGATTCCGTCCGCGGTGACCAGACACCACCCGACCGCGCCCGGACCGGGGTTCCCGCGCGAGGCGCCGTCGAAGTAGACGTGCGCGCGCCCGCCACCCTCGCTTAACAGGGCTGTCAGGCGGGTCGGGTCGCTTCCCTGCACGACAACCTTGTCGTCGTACGCGACAGCGACGGCGCCTTCGCGCTCGGCGCGCCACCGCTCGTGGGCGGTATTTCCGTCGTCGATCCGGACGCCGGCGTCCTCCAGATGGGCCCGCGCGGTCGCCGGATCGCAGTCGATCGTCGGCATTCGTTCGCAGTCAGCGGTCGCGCGACAAAGCCTTGTCCGTCGCGGTCGCCGGTCACGTCGGCACGGCTGCGTGCCTCCCCACGACGCGGGCGCTCACCGCTCCCGCCAACTGCTCACCGTTCCTGCTCGGTCGCGAACTGCTCTCCCTCGGTCACAGACCGCTCTCTTTCGGTTACAGACTGCTCCCCCTCGGTCGCGGACTGCTGGAGCCGGTTCAGGCCGAGCGTCGCGACGAACAGGGCGCTTCCCACGTACAGGAACGACTGAGGGTCGGCGATGAGCCGCGAGACGAGGGCGTTTCCGTACCCGATGACGGTCGTAAGATAACCGAGGAGGGAGACGGTCCAGCCGACCCCGGTGACGCCGCCTAGTTGATCGAGTGAGTCTGCGTCGAGAAGCGAGAGCCGAGCCGCTTTCATGAGTTTCCCACGGTAGGTCGTACCTACCGCCGAGCGGGTAATGAACCTATTTTCGGTAACCTTACCGAATACTTACCAGGTCGTTTCCGATCGACGTCGGTCGGCCGATCGTAAACAGTCGATCCTCACGAACTTTTAAGTCAATCCGTTTGCATATTATATAAATGCGATGACACGGCCAACCCGGCAACGGGATCACGACCGGCAGCGTGTGCGGAGCGAGGACGCCGACGAGACTGAAACCGACGCCGAGGGGGTCGAGGGAGCCGACGCCGGTGAGTTGGACCCCGAAGACTTCGACCCGGAGGAGCTCACTCGAACGGCCGACGGGGAGCTGATACACGAGGAGACGGGACTCATTGTCGAGGAGGAACAGATCGATCCCGGTCCGGAGTGGCGCGCGTTCAACCACTCGGAGCGCCAGTCGAAATCGCGCGTCGGCGCCCCGACGACGAAGACGATGCACGACAAAGGGCTGACGACGACGATCGACTGGAAGGATAAGGACGCGTACGGTCGCTCCATCTCCTCGAAGAAGCGATCGCAGATGCACCGCCTGCGCAAGTGGCAGGAGCGCATTCGGACGAAAGACGCGGGCGAGCGTAACCTCCAGTTCGCGCTCTCGGAGATTGATCGGATGGCGAGCGCCCTAGGCGTCCCGCGATCCGTCCGTGAGGTCGCCTCGGTCATCTACCGACGCGCGCTGAACGAGGACTTGATCCGCGGGCGGTCGATCGAGGGCGTCTCCACCGCTGCCCTCTATGCCGCCTGTCGCAAGGAGGGGATCCCGCGCTCGCTCGAAGAGATCTCCGACGTGTCGCGGGTGGAGCGGAAGGAGATCGGTCGCACGTACCGCTACATCTCTCAGGAGCTCGGCTTAGAGATGCGGCCGGTCGACCCGAAGAAGTATGTCCCCCGCTTCTCCTCCGAGCTCGAACTGAGCGAGGAGGTCCAGTCGAAGGCCAACGAGATCATCGAGACGACCGCCGAAAAGGGACTCCTCTCCGGGAAATCTCCCACCGGGTACGCCGCCGCCGCCATCTACGCGGCATCGCTTCTGTGTAACGAGAAGAAGACCCAGCGCGAGGTCGCCGACGTCGCGCAGGTCACCGAGGTCACCATCCGCAACCGGTATCAAGAGCAGATCGAAGCGATGGGGATCCACACCTAGGCCACGCGGGGACGACCGCTGTTCGTGTTTTCTACCGTCCGGTTCGCGTTTTCCACCGCTCGCGTTTTCGACCGCCGCCAGCAACGTTCAAGCCGGCGCGGGACCAACCCCGATTCGAATGCGGCTCGACGAGTTCATTGAATTCGAAGCGGACGAGCGCGCCGAGCGGCGGCGCCTCGCCGCCGAGAAGGACTACGGCATCCTCGATCACCTCGACTCCTTCGAGCGGCGCTTCGAGGAGCACGTCTCCGACGACGCCGTGGTCGGCAGCGTCTCCCCCTCCATCTTCGTCGGGCGCTCGAACTACCCGAACGTCTCGACCGGGCTGCTCTCGCCGGTCGGCCGCGAGGAGCGCGCAGCGCGCTTCGAAACCTCCGCGGCGTGGTACGACGAGGGCGTCTCCATCGCCGACGTGTTCGACCGGCGGACGAGCCTGCTCAACTCGACCCGCGGGGCCGACGTGGCGGACGCCGGACGCGACGGGGGCGGCGTCCACGACGCGTGGAACGGCTGGCTCGGGGTCCAGCGCGAGGTCGCGATCGCGGACCGGCCGGTCGACGTCGAGATAGGGTTGGACGGTACCCCCGACCTCGACTTCGATATCGGCACGGAGGACATCAAGACGCCGACCGGCCCGCGCGCCGCGGCTCGGACCGCCGACCTCGGCGAGAACCCGCACGTCCCGCGCCCGGTGAAAAAGACGCTCGAAGACGACGACTGGCGCGCCGAGGGCGCGATGACGTATCTCTACCGCCGCGGATTCGACGTGTACGACATCAACACGATCCTCTCCGCGGGCGCACTCGGGCGCGGGAAGAACCGCCGGCTCGTCCCGACGCGCTGGTCGATCACGGCCGTCGACGACACGGTCGGACAGTTTCTCCGCGGATCGATCCGCGACAATCCGACGGTTAACCGGATCGAAGTCCACCGAAACGAGTACCTCGGCAACGCCTTCTGGGTGATCTTGGTTCCGGGACAGTGGGAGTACGAGCTTGTCGAGATGAAGTCGCCCGGCTCGATCTGGAACCCCGACCCTGGGGCGGGCGTGTATCTCTCGGCCGCGAGCGAGGGCCGCGAAGGTCGGACCGGCTACGTCGAGGAGACCGCGGGCGCCTACTACGCGGCCCGGATGGGGGTTCTGGAACACCTCGACGACCGCGGACGGCAGGCGAAGGCGCTCGTGTTGCGGCACGTCTCCGACGACTACTGGGGTCCGGTCGGCGTCTGGCAGGTGCGCGAGGCGGTCCGGAACGCCTTCGAGGGGGAACACGGGACCGCCGAGACGTTCGGCGAGGCAGTTCGCGGCGTCGCTGACCACCTCCCGGTCCCGCTCGGTCGCCTCCGACGAAAATCGACGATGGCGGCCGGACTACAGGCGAACCTCGGCGACTTCGTCGACGCCGGGTGAGCGCGACGGCAGCGAGGAACAACGCTCGTCACGCCCGATCCGCTTTAGTCCCGTCGTCGAGTGGGTGGGAGCATGGTTCCCACAGTTCCCGCGTTCGGCGGCGTCCCCGCCGGTCCTGAACTCGTGATCATCCTGATGATCCTCGTACTGCTCTTTGGCGTTCCCACCGTCGTCATCGCGGGAGTGGTGCTGTTCCTCAAACTGCGCTCCGACGGCGAGGAGGCAGACACTGACCGTATCGCGGAGCTGGAGGCGGAGGTCGAACGACTCCGCGAGAAGGTGGACGACGAACGGTACGAGAAAGACGAGAGCGACGGCGACGATCACTTATAACTGAACGGTGCGGTGGCGTCGTCGTCGGCGATCGCACGCGCTAACTGCACAAAAAACCGATTCAGGCCACCGGCGTGCGCTCGACGACGGTGCCGTCGGTGGTCGGGTACTGCTCGACGATTTCGCCACGATCGAGGTCGCCGTCTTCGACCATCTCCTCCAGGAGCCACCACGCGACCTCGACGTGGTCCGATTTGACGGTGTAGAACTCCTCGGGAACGCCGAGCGCCTCGAAGCGGTCGGCGTCGGCGAACGCCTTCCCGTAGACGAGGGTGCCGTCGTCGGTCACCTCGTCGAACTCACGTCGGATGTTCTTCGCCATCCGCTTGAGCCGGTTGCGGTGTTGGGCGGCGTCCTTGAACACGGAGGTACAGAAGTACACCTTCTCGTGGCTCGCCATCTCGGAAACGATCGAATCGTCTTTCGACCCCTCGACGGCGGACATGTGGCCCTCCTGCAGTTCGAAGCCCTCCTCCTGCATCCGGCGGTAGTTCCCGTCGGACATCTCGAACTCGTTAATATTGCAGAACTCGGCTGCGCCCTCGTCGAGGAACTCTAGGAACTCCGGCTCCGCGCGGATACCGGGAATCTCGAAGGCGGGCGTGAGCCCCTCCTCGCGGGCAATGTGGAGAATATCCTCCCACTCGGTGCCGTGCATGTCGCCCCACATCTCTAGCGGCGGGTGGAAGCGAATCTCGTCGAGGCCGGCCTCCGAGAGGCGGCGCATGTTCTCGCGCCCGCCCGTGATCCCGGTGTAGAGGTGCGTGTGGTGGTCCTCGCCGAACTCGTCTTTCAGCAGTTCGAGGTACCGGCACGTCTTCGCCATCGCCTCCTGCGGCTCGCCGCCGGTGATCGAGGTGCCGAGCGCGCTCATGCGCTTGGCCTCCGCGATCACGTCCTCGTTGGACTCGACTTTCCGCTCGTTGGCGTACACGTCGGTGACGTTCTTCCGGTTTTCTCCGAGGGGACAGTAGAAGCAATCCCGCTGGTCGCAGTAGCCGTAGACGAAAAGCACCATCTTGCCGCCCTTGGCGCACTGTTCACAGCCCTTGGAGATCATCTACCCCACTCTACCGGCCGCGGCCTCAAAAAGCGTCCGAACCGCGCGTTCCCGGGGGATTCGTTGTCACGGAGGCGCTCCGCGGAGCCCCATATCGTTTCTGTTTCCCGAAACAAACACAAAGTATGTACCTCAGCCCGCGTGACGACGGGTATGACCAGAGAGCCGACCGCCGACGAGATGACCGACATCGACGCGCTCACCCGCCGCCGCGCGCTCACCGCCGCCGGAGGGGCCGCGCTCGCCGGGCTCGCCGGCTGTACCGCGCTCGACGTCGCCACCGGCGAGCCGGCCGAGTTCACCGCGGGCACCGCGACGGTCGCGGACGCGGCGCTCGACGAGAGCGGATACGAGCTCAACGAGGTCACCGAGAACACGCAGACTCGCGAGTTCGACGTGGCCGGATCGACCCGCGAAGTGCGGGTGACGAGCACGATCGCCGAGTACGACAAAGCCGTCGAACTCTTCGGCGAGCGGTATCAGGCGGCGGTGTTCGCCGTGCTGACGACCCCGCGCGTCGAGGTGCTCGGGCAGGCGTTCAACCCCGTCGGAGAGCTCGACGACGAGGAGCGCGCCCGGCTGATCGTGGACCGGTACGAGAGCGTCAGCAACCTGGAACGCAGTTCGGAGTACACGACAGATATCCTCGGTACCGACGCGCGGGTCGTGGTGTACACGGCCGACGGGGAGATCAAGGGCACCGGCGTGAGCGTCGAGCTCGAGTTCCACGTCGCAGAGGCGGTCGAGGCCGGCGCCGACTACGTCGTCCCGCTAGCCGCGTACCCGGCGGCGTTCGGGGACGGCGAGAACGTCCGCCGGATGTTGAACGGAATCGAGCACGAGCCGGCGTCGGAAGACGACTGAAGAGACGTGACAGGATGAATCGATCGGGAGACGAGGCTCGCACGCCGCCGGCGGGCCGAGCCGAAAACATATGCCGGCCCCTCGCGTAGTCCTCCCTAATGCTGCTCGTCCTCTGTGTCGACCTCGACGACGACCTCGGCCGGAAGACGGGGATCCCCACTCCCGTCATCGGTGCCGACGACGTTACCGAGGCCGCGGTCGCGCTCGCGACCGCCGACCCGGAGGACTCCGACGTGAACGTTCTCTTTCAGGGTGTCAACGTCCATGACGAGTTGGCGGCCGGCGGCGAGGCGGTCGAGGTCGCGGCGGTCACCGGCGTCGACGGCTCCGACGTGAAGGCGAATCGCGCAGTGGGTCAGGAGGTCGACCGCGTGCTGGCGGAGCTATCGACCGGCGAGGAAGTCTCGGCAGTCGTCATCACCGACGGCGCGCAAGATGAGTCGGTGCTCCCGGTGATCCGCTCGCGAATGCCGATCGACGGGATGCGTCGGGTGGTCGTGCGGCAGGCGCAGGACCTCGAATCGCTTTACTACACGATCAAGCAGGTGCTCGCAGACCCGGAGACCCGTGGCACGATTTTGGTGCCGCTCGGCGTGCTCCTTTTGATCTACCCGCTCGTCGTCGTCGCCAACCTGTTCGACATCGCGGGCGCGGCCGTCCTCGGGATCCTCTCCGGAGTTGTCGGGCTCTACTCGCTGTTCCGTGGGCTCGGGTTGGAGGAGACGATCGACGGCGCGGCCGCGTCCGTCCGCAACGTGCTCTACACCGGCCGGGTGACGCTCGTCACCTACGTCGTCGCGCTCGCGCTGATCGTCGTCGGCGGGGTTCAGGGGATGGACACGATCGAGACTGTCCGTAGCGTCCGCGGCGGGGGCGTCACCGTCGGCATCGCGCTCGCGGCGTTCGTCCACGGCTTCGTCCAGTGGCTCGCGGTCGCCGGGGTCACCTCCAGCCTCGGTCAGATAACCGACGAGTACCTGGCTGGCCGGTTCCGATGGCGGTACCTCAACGCGCCCTTTTACGTGCTCTCGATCGCTGTCGTGCTGTACGCCGTCTCCGGGTTCTTCCTGCCGGCGGCCCCGGGCGTGACGTCGCTCGGACTCCCCGACCTCGCGATGGCGCTCGCGGCCGGGACGCTCACCGCCGTGTTGAGCACGCTCGCGTTCGCAGTTGCGGAGTCACAGCTCCCGTCAGCGGATCCGACGTAACGTACGTAAAAAGCGTCAGTCTCCCGACCTGGTCACCGCGGCGTCCACTCCTCGCAGGCGTCCATGTCGTCCATCAGCTCGTCGTGATGATCGCAGTACGGCTGCATCCCTTGTTCCGTGCGGGCGTAGTCGAACTGCGCGCAGTTCCCGCAGTAGGTGTCGCCCGGGCCGTCGCGTGCGGCGGGCGAGACGCCGGGAGTGACCGGACCGTTCGGCTCGGCCGGTCCGGTCTGGTCATCGGAGCCGCCTGTCTCGACGTCGACTCCGCCATCTTCGTCGAGCGGAGACCGGATGCCGGTCGCGGTCGCGCCGCCGTCGCTCATGCCCGCGGGCTGGGCGCTACCGGGCGAGCGCGACTTGCTGGCCGAACCCGATCCGGAGCCGGAGCCGCTCCCCTCCTGTCGATTCGTCTGGGTCTCCACGTCGCCGTCGGGGGTGCCGCCGAGGAGCCCGACGCCGCCGCCTCGGTTGAGCTGGGCGCGGTCGACCTCGACCACCTTCGTCTCGCCTTTGTGGGTCACTTCCATCGTGACGGTGCCGCCGGGATCGTTCCGGGTCTTGAAGTTGGCGACGCCGACGAACACGCTCCACAGCGTCGTCGCGGCGCCGACGAAGTACAGCCCCGCGGTCGGCAGTGTGAGGTCCCTCAGTTCCGGGTGCGGCCCGCCGACCCACTGGTTGGGGTACGCGTACGCGAACAACGCGACGCCGAGACACATCACGGCCGCGCCGACGATCGCGGCGACGCGGGTGTTGCGGTCCGCCGGGAGGACGGTCATTACGCCGAGAAACACGAGAGGGACGCCCACGCCGCCGAGTACGCCGCCGAGGCGCCGCGCCTCGCCGGAACTGTAGCCGCTCGGGAGGACGACCTCCGCGGCGACGAAGAGTCCGACGACGAGAAGCAGCGTTCCGGCGACGAACGAGCCCACACCAAGGTACACCCGGCGCGGGTCGACCTCGGAGCGCCCCCGTCCACCGTACGCCTCCGAGAGACTGGTCATACGCCGCCTACGTTGTCCTCCCTGAAAACAGTATGTCAGACGTTCGCCCGTAGCGGGGGATGGAACGAGCCTGATCGGTGGGCGCTCCCCTCGATCAGACTAACGCGTCCACGTCGACGTGGGCGGCGAGCAGCTCCGCCATCCGCTCGACGGTGCGCGCGTCGCGGGTCCGCCCGCCGCGGACGACCCCCTCGGCGCGGTCAATCGCGGTGACCGTATCGGTGTTCACCGCGAGGACGGGCTTGCCGGCGTCGGCGGCCTTTCCGAGTACGGCGCCCGAGGGGCGGTGACCGCCGGTCAACACGAGGCACGCGACGCCGGAGGCCTCGAGCGCCGCGGTCTGGACGTCGGCGCGGTCGCCGCCGGTGATGACGGCGGCGTCGCGGGCGCGCCGGAAGTAGCGGAGCGCCTCGTCGCCGCCCATCGCGCCCACCAGGAAGCGCTCGACGAAGCCGTCGGTTGGGGCGTCCGTCAGGAGTTCCGCGCCGAGTTCGTCGGCGAGCTCACCGACGGTGACGCCAGCTAGCTCCTTCTCGGACGGGATCGCGCCGAAGACGGTGATCCCCTTCGATTCGAGGAACGGGATCCCGTCCTGATCGAGCGACTCGAACGCGTCGTCGGAGACCTTGTTGAACACGACGCCGGCGAGCCGGTCGCCGAACGCGTCGGCTGCCGCCAGCACCTCGTCGAGGTCGTTCGGCGAGTCGTACCCGGCGACCAGCACGACCCGCGCGTCGAGCAGCTCCGCCACGTCGACATCGGTGAGGTCGACGACGCCGCCGGTGGTCCAGCGGCCGCCGCCCTCCACGAACATCTGGTCGCGGTCGGCGGCCAGTTCATCGAACTCCTCGCGGATCCGGTCGCGGAGCGCGTCCGCATCCTCGGTGCCGCGGATCGCGCCCTCGACGAATGTCGGCGAGTAGACGATGGGCTCCATCTGGTGCATCTCGGCGTCGAGGCCGAGCACCTCGCGGGCGAGCATGGGGTCCTGATCGAGCGTTTTGCCGACGTTCGACTGGAGTCGCGTCCCCTTCGGCTTCATATAGCCGACGCTGCGGTCGCGGTCGGCGGCGAGCCGCGCGAGCGCGACGGTGATCGCTGTCTTTCCGGCGCCTTCTCCGGTCGCGGTGACGAGTGTCGTGGGTGTATCTGTCATGGTTCGAGTTTCTCCGGGTCAACCGTAAGTCTCACGTCGACGGCGGCGGCGTTCGTGCCGCCGTCGGCGTCGGGCAGTGCGACGAGCGGGTTGATGTCGAGTTCGAGGATGGCCGGGAAATCGGTGACCAGCTGTGAGAGCCGACCGATCGTCTCGATCACGGCGTCAACGTCCACCGGATCGCGGCCCCGGGCGCCGCGTAGCAGCGGCGCCGACTGGATCTCCTCGGTCATCTCGCGGGCCTCCGGCTCCGAGACGGGGGCGACGCGGAAGGTGGTGTCTTCCATCACCTCCACGAAGATGCCGCCGAGCCCGAACATCAGCAGCGGGCCGAACTGCGGATCGCGGTTCATGCCGACGATCGTCTCGACGCCGTCGTCGAGGTCGACCATCTCCTGTACCTGCACGCCGAGCACGGTCGCGTCCGGCTGGTAGTTACGCGCGCGGGTGATCAGGTCCTCGTAGGTGTCCGTCACATCCGCGTCCGAGACGCCGACGGCGACGCCGCCGATGTCGGACTTGTGGAGGATGTCCGGCGAGACGATCTTCATGACCACGTCGCCACCGATGTCGGCCGCGACTTCGGCGGCGCGCTCGGGGGAGTCGACAATCTCGCCGGCGGGCGTTGGGATCCCGTACGCGTCGAGCAGCTCCATCGCCTCGACGCCGAGGCGGTTGTCGTCGCGGTCGCGAACCGTTTCGAGGATCTCGCGAGCGCGCTTACGGTCGACATCGAACGACATCGGGTCGGCGTACTCGCGCGCCTTGATGTCGCGGTATCGCCCGAGCGTCGCGAGGCTCTCGATCCCGCGGGCTGGGTCGAAGTAACAGGGGATTCCCTTCGCCTGAAGTTGCTGTTTCGGTTCGCGGGTCCGGTCGCCGCCCATCAGACAGGCGGCGACGGGGGCGTCCATCTCGTCGCTGACCTCGCCGATCGCGTCCGCGAGGTCGTCGAAGTCGATCGTCGCCGTCGGCGCGGCCAACACGAGGGCGGCCCCGACGTTGTCGTCGTCGACGGTGATTTCGAGGGCCTCGCGGAACCGTTCCACGTCGGCGTCGCCGATCACGTCGACCGGGTTGTGGATGTTCGCCTCGTCGGGCATCGACTCGCGGAGCGCGTCGCTCGTCTTCTTCGTGAACGACGCCATGTCGAGGTCGGCGTCGCCGACCGCGTCGGTCGCCATCACGCCAGGGCCGCCGGCGTTGGTGACGATCGCGACGCTGTCGGTGTCCGGGAGCGGCTGGCTCCCGAGAATGCCGGCCGAGTCGAACAGCTCGTCGACCGACTCGGCGCGGATGACGCCCGCCTGATCGAGGCCGGCCTCATACGCCTTATCGGAGCCGGCGAGGGTGCCGGTGTGCGAGGAGGCGGCCTGTGCGCCGGCGCTCGTCCGCCCCGACTTCACGGCGACGATCGGGGTGTCTTGGGTCGTCTCGCGGGCGGCCTCGATGAACTCGCGGCCGTCCTCGATCCCTTCGAGGTAGCCGATAATCACGTCGGTCTCCTCGTCGTTCCCCCAGTGGTCGACGAAGTCGGTCTCGTCGAGGACGGCCTTGTTGCCCAGCGAGACCACGTCTTTGAAGCCGATTCCGTTGTCGTTGGCCCAGTCGAGGACCGCGGTGACGAACGCGCCGGACTGGCTCATAAAGGAGAGCCCGCCCGGGAGCGCGTTCTCCGGGCCGAACGTCGCGTTCATGCCCGAGGGCGTCGACATGATCCCCAGGCTGTTGGGGCCGACGAGGTTGAGGTCGTACTCGTCGGCTATCTCCGCGAGGCGCCGCTCCCTCGCTGCCCCGTCCTCTCCCGTCTCGCCGAATCCGGCGGTGATCACGACGACGTTCCGGACGCCCGCCTCGCCGCACGCCTCGATCGCATCCAATACGATCGACGGCGGGACGACGATCACGGCGACGTCAGCGTCCGCGTCGGCCACCTCGTCGACGCAGGGCGTCCCGAGCACCTCGTCGTAGTTCGGGTTGACGGGAACGGTGTCGCCGTCGAAGTCGTCGAGCAGATTCGACGTGACAGCGCGACCGACGGCTCCCTCTCGGGAGGTCGCGCCGACGACGGCGACCCGATCCGGGTCGAACATCTCGTTGAGCGTACCCATCAGTACGTAATTACACGCACCGACCGTTTAACATCGACGGGAGCGTTCTCATACTCTGGTTATTAATGAACAACCGATCGGATCGACTCGGGCTCGTTTGTGGACCGACGAGTCGATTCGGATCTCGGTTCCGTATTCTACCGCTTCGGGGCGATCTGTCGATCGCCGATCTATCCCCGTGTCTCGCTCCGTCTCTGTGTCTCGGTTCGCGTTCGCGTCTCGCCCCGCCGCTAGCCTGACTCGCCCGTTCAGTCCGTCTCGTCGCGCCGTTTCGGTTCCGAGGTGGTGGATCCGTCGGTCCGAATGCGCGTGTCTGCCCCCTCGACTGCGGCGGTCATCGGGCGGTTTGACAGGGTCGTCTCCCGTGGATCCTCGTTGATCGTGCCACACTTCGCGTTCGGAACGGAGAGCGTCACGACGTTCCCGTCGGCGTGGGTGTCGAAGGTCAGGTCGCCGCCCGACCGGTTTGCGACCCAGTACACCAGCCACAAGCCCATCCCCCCGGTGTGACGGAGGTCGTCCATCTCCCATCGGTCGGTGATTACGTATCGCTCCTCGACCGGGATCGGCGGGCAGTTGTCGCGGATCGACACCTCGATCGACTCGTCGGTTGTACACACGTCGATCCGGATCCGCGGCGTCGACTCCGCGTGTTCGAGGGCGTTCTCGACCAACTCCGCGATCGCGTAGTCGAGCTCCGGATGCGTGAACGCCTTCGCGTTCGGCGGGTACGAGACCGATACCCGCGGGAGTGTCGAGTTGTCGCCCGCCGTCTCCTCGCCTGCCGTCTCCTCATTCGTCGTCCCCTCGCCTGCCGTCTCCTCACTCGCCATCCCGTCCACGTTCTCGGTCTCGTCTCCGGGCTCGCCTTCCCTCGCGCCCTCTCCGTCGACCGGCTCGCGGTAGGTGACGTCGACCGTCTCGTCGCAGTCGTCGACGACCATTCCGAGCGCCTCCTCGACCACGGGCGCCACCTCGACCGCTCGGGGTGACCCGCGCTGTCGCAGCAGGTCGATCACCCCGCGCTGTTTCTCTGCCGTCGCCAACAGGTCGGAGGCGATCCGTCGGATCGTCTCCGCGTGCTCCTGTAGGTCCGCCCCGAGTTCGGCGAGGGCGTCAGGACCAATCTCGGCGTTACCCTCCGCGGCCGCGACGCTGTCGCCCCACGCCTCCGGATCGAACGCGTCCGCGGCAGCGACGGCGTCAACGATGCGCTCCGCGGTCCCGTCGACGATGTTCATGTCGTTGCGGATCGTGTGTCGCAGAAGGTTGTCCATCACGGCGAGCTGTCGCTCGCGGCGGTACTCGTCGGTGACATCGCGGGCGAAGCCCGTGACCGCCACGACCGTGCCGTTCTCGATCACTGGCTCGCCGGGCACGCGGACCCACTTCGTGGTCCCGTCGGCGGACCCCAGTCGGTAGTCGATCAGCGTCGATTCGCCGTTCGAGAGTCGGTCCATCGCCCGCTCGACGTATGAGCGGTCATCGGGATGGACAACGTCGAGGAACCGATTTGGCTGCCGTTCGAGCGTGTCCCTCGACACGCCGAAGACCTCCTCGACGATGTCGCTGATGAACAGCAGCTCGTCCCACTCGGCGGAGAACATCCAGAACACGTCGGACGAGGCCGATGCGATCGTCTCCAGTCGGCGCCGGGACTCGACCTCGCTCGTGATGTCCCGCGAGGTCAGGACGTACCCGTCGATTTCCGTCTCCTCGGGCGGGTGCACCGTCGTCCGGAGCCATACCCACCCACCGTCGGCGGTGCGATACCGGTACTCCAGTGGCTCGTCGGGTGTCAGCTCCCCGGAGACGATCCGCGCGAAGGTCTCTTGGAGCCGCTCCTCGTTGTCGGGGTGGACGAGCGCGAATGCGTCCGTCCCGACGAGGTCGTCCGAGTGGAACCCGAGCAAGTCGGCGACGGCCGCGTTGAGGTGCCGGAAGATCCCGTCTTCGTCGAGGACGGCGATCTTGTCTCCTGCGAGATCCAAAAGGACTGCAGGATCCGGCGAATCGGACATATCGTACCGCTTTTCGAGGCAATTGATAAGACTGATCGCCCGATTATCACGTAAGAAATCCCCAGACGGCGCGATCAGTCGGCCGTCGTCGGCGAAGCGATCAGTCGGCCGAGACGCTGGTGGTGTCGAACGCGGCGCTCACCGGATCGGCCGCCGAGTCGTCGACGGTCAGCGTGACGCCGTCGTCGCCGAGCTCGATGGTGGCGTCGGTCGCTCCACGCGTGTACTCCGCCGCGTGGTCTCCGTCCGAGTCGAAGCGGACGCCTTCGACCAGCAGCGGGGTTTCGCTGAGCCGCTCGACCTTGCGGTAGGCGGTCGAGAGCGCGATGTCGCACGCATCGGCCAACTCGCTCGTCGTCATCGCCGTGTCGGCGGCCCCGAGGATCGCCCGGCAGTCGGGGTCAGCGAGCGCATCGAACGTGTCGTCGAGTGTCTCGTCGCCTTCCGTCGCGGTCGTCGGGCCGGTGGCCTGCGGCACGTTTCGCTTCATGGATGTAGGTAGTGGCTCCGTCCACCCCAATACCGGCCCTGCATATGTGGGGTGTTTTATAAGGAATCGCCGATCGGTGGCGCCTGTGTGCGAGCGACGACGACGCGCGGACGGCGTCAACGTTTTGTCCGACGGCGGACACGAACGGACGCAGATGGGATCCGGAATTAGGGCGGAGGTCTCGCTCCCGACGGCGTCGCCGTCCCCGTTCGACGGCGTGGTCGACGGGTCGACGCCGATCTACAGCGTCGCGCGTAGCTCGTCGAACGGCGATCCGGAGACGGTCGTCCTCGAGTTCATCGCCGATGCGGACCTCCCGGTCTCCGAAGGGGTCGAGGTCGTGTTCGACTACGGCGCTAAGGCGGCCTATCGCTTCAAGGTACCCCGCGTCGAGGCGTCGCCGTTCGCGATACTCGATCGCCACAGCGTCCCCGTCTCGGAGACCACGATCCGGGACGGACGACTGGTCGTCACCTTCCACGCGACCGACCTGCCGACGCTCCGTTCCGTGCTCGACGAGTTTCGGGAGTCCTGCTCCGACATGCAGGTGTTGCGGCTCCTCCAGTCGTCGTCGACGCCCGAGGAGTCGGACTTGGTCACTGTCGACCGAAGCGAACTGACCGAGCGCCAGCGCGAGGTGCTCACCGCCGCCTACGACGCCGGCTACTTCGACCACCCGAAGGGGGCCAACGCCGGCGAGGTCGCCGAATCACTCGGTATCGACCGGTCGACGTTTTCGGAGCATATGGCGGCCGCACAGCGAAAACTCCTCTCGGCACTGCTCGACTAAGTCGGGATCCGCGCTCCGTCGCTCGCCGCCGTTCTCGCCTGTTCTCCGGGTTCCCAGACTCGATCCGTCAGCGTTCCCGGGCCGTCGGATTCCTGTGGGCTCGGAATCCGATCCATCCTTCATGTGGATCGATGTCGTACTCGCAGCCATGACGAGTCAACGGACGCACACCTTCGTCTGTCCGGAGTGCCGCCGGTCGATCGAGGTGGACGACGCAATGCGGGCGACGCTGCTCGAGACGGGCTGTGTCGTCTGCGGCGCTCCCGTCACCGAGGGCGACATCGCGGACTCGCAGACTGCGTAGCGGTCGTCATCCCCTCCACCTCTCACCCCTCCCGCCGCGGGCCACCCCTCCCGACAGCCGGCGCCGTCCTCTCACCCGGTCTCGTGTCCTTTATCCCCTCGTACCCAGAGAGGTAGCGTATGGCGACGAGAAGCGAGGTCGAGATGTCCGACGCGGAGGTCGACGCGCTCCTGTCCCGGCACGAGACAGGAGTGTTGGCCCTCGCGCGCGACGAGACCCCGTATGCGATCCCGATCTCGTACGGATTCGACAAGGAGTCGCGGACCGCCTTCCTCCGGCTCGTTTCGACGCCCGACAGCGAGAAGCGGGAGTTCCTCGCGTCCGACCCGCAAGCCCGGATCGTGGTGTACGAGGAGGGCGATAAGGGAGGTAGCGAGGAGTACGCCAGCGTCGTCGGCGTCGGGACGCTCCACCGGGTCGACCTCGACGATCTCACGCCCGAGACGATCGCGCAGTACGGCAAGACCCAACGCCCCCTGTTCGAGATCTGGGCCGACGGGAAGGAAGACCTCGACATCGAGCTGTACCGGTTCGAACCTAAGCGACTCACCGGCCGTACGGTCGTCGTCGACCGCGACGAAGCGTAGGGATTCGTCAGCTTGGGTCGAGGTCTCGTCAATCGCTTATAAATGGTGTTCGTGGATCGTCGATTGGCTGTTGTACCGTCCTCGCTACCGCTTATAAATGATTGCCGGCACCCCTGCGATGAAGACCTCCAAAGCCCCCAGCCGGTGAGTCCCACCCGACCGCACCGCACAGCCCCGCAGCCTCACGCCTCCCCAGCCTCGTCGCGGCCGCTTATAAGCGGCCGCGACTCCCTCGCACGCGCTGACTCGCGGCCGCCGTGGCGGCCGCTCGCAGGCGCGCGCCGACCGTAGATCAGTTTATAAAGAGTCGTTGGCACTGTCGCTCGGTGGTTCCACCCCAACGTCGGCTGCGTAAAAAGGTGCTCGTCGGTCAGTCGTCGGTCAGTCGTCCGCGGTCGCGGCGTCGGCGGTCGGCTCGTACAGCTCACCGGCGCGCTCGCGCTCGGTGAGGTACTCGTCGGCGTCGAGCGCGGCCTGACACCCCATCCCGGCCGCGGTGACGGCCTGCTGGTAGTGGAAATCGACCACGTCGCCCGCGCCGAACAACCCCTCGACGCCGGTCGCGGTCTGGTTCCCGCCGCGGCCGCCCTCGGTGAGCAGGTACCCCTCGTCGTCGGTCTCGACCTCGGTCCCCTCCAGGAAGTCCGTGTTCGGTGTGTGGCCGATGGCAAAGAAGACGGCGCCCACGTCGAAATCGTACTCGTCGACCTCGTCGGCGGTCGCCGGATCGTCGAGCTTCTCCGTGGGATGCCCGTCCGGGTGCTCGACGAGGGTGACGTGGTCGATCCCGTCCTCGGGCGTGCCGTGGATCTCGGTGAGTTCGGTGTTGAGGAGGAGCTCGATCTCGCCGTCCTCGACCTTCTCCATCGTGCGCTCGATCCACACGTCCTCGGCGCGGAACTCCTCGCGGCGGTGGGCGATGTAGACGGTGTCCGCGAACTTCGTCAGGAAGTTCGCCTCCTCCATCGCGGCGTCGCCGCCGCCGACGACGAGCATGTCCTCGTCGCGGAAGAACGCGCCGTCGCAGGTCGCACACGTCGAGAGCCCGTATCCCATCAGCTCGTCCTCGCCGGGGACGCCGAGGGTGCGGGCGCTGGCACCCGAGGCGGCGATGAACGCGTCGGCGGTGTACACGTCGCCGTCGGAGAGTTCGACGCGGAAGTGGCCTGCGGGCTCTTTCGAGACGTCCACGATGATTCCGTTTCGAGCCTCGGCGCCGAACTTCGTCGCCTGCGCTTTCATGTTGTTGATCAGCTCCGGCCCGGAGATTCCCTCGGGGAAGCCGGGGTAGTTCTCCACGTCGGTAGTGAGCGTGAGCTGGCCGCCCGGCTCGTCGCCCTCGACGAGCAGCGGATCGTTGTTCGACCGCGCGGCGTAGATAGCTGCCGTGAGTCCGGCGATCCCGGTGCCGGCGATAATCAGCCGGCGGTGTTCGACGACGTCGTCGGTCATGGCTACTGGTTCGCCGTCGCGAAGTATGTAGGTTGCGCCCTCGGGCGCGGCGGGCGGGACAGCGAGAGGGGCTGGGGGCCGGGACACCAGAAGAACTGGAGGCCGGGATAGCGGAACGCTGGGAGTCGGTGACGAGCCGCCGTCACTCTCTCGAAAACTCCGGTAACGGGCCTGTCGGCGGCGAGGGAGCGTCGTCGAGCGCCTCGAAGAAGCGCCCGGCAACGAACGCCTCGACGACGTCTTCGAGCGACTCTGACTCCGAAACCTCTTGAAGGATTCCGAGCGGGACCTGCGCGCCGGCCATGGTCGCGTGTCCGCCGGCGGAGCCGACCGGGTCGAGCGCATCCCGGAGCAGTTCGCCCACGTCGAGGTCCGCACCGCGGGCACGAGCGGAGCCGTAGATCACCCCGTCCATGTAGCCGAACACGAACGTCACCGCGATCCCGTCCAGGTCGAGGAGGCGCTCTGCCGCCTGCGAGAGGGCATCGCGGTCGCCGATCTCGCCGACGCAGGAGGCGACGGTCGAGCCGCGCACGTCCCGTCCCTCGATGGCGCGTGCGAGCACGCGGAGCGTCTCCGGGCTCACGCTCGGGCTCTCGACGCGTTCGAGCGTCGACTCGTCGGCGTGCGGCGACAGCGACGCGGCCGCTTCGAAGTCCGGGATCGACGTCGCCCGCGTGAAGTCCTTCGTGTCGATCCGGATCCCGTACAGGAGGGCGGTCGCGAGGTCCCGGTCCGGCTCGATCCCGACCCGTGAGAGGTACTCTTCGATCAGCGTACTCGTCGCGCCGACGTCGGGCCTGATGTCCACGAACTCCCCCGCCACGGGCCCGCGCGGTGGATGGTGATCGACGACGATGTCGACCGGGTGGCCCTCCGGGAGGCTGTCGTTGATCCCGGCGCGCGAGTGGTCGACGAGGGCGACCCCGCCGTAGTCGTCGAGGTCGATCCCGTCGAAGGTCCGCAGCGAGAGGTCGAGTAAGTTCACCATCGCGCGGTTCTCCTGATGGGCGATCTCGCCGCCGTAACAGGCGTCAGCGGGGATACCGACCGACTCGGCGATCCGCGCCAGCCCGAGTGCGCTCGCGATGGCGTCGGGATCGGGGTTGTCGTGCGCGACGACCAACAGCGGTCCGGTGAGGCTTCGGAGGACTCGCAACAGTCGCACCGGCTCCTCATCGGCGTCGACACCGGTCGCCTCGCAGACTCGCGAGACGACGGCCTCGACCGGATCGACGACGCGGTCGGCGACCGCCTCCAGCGCCTCCTGCTGGGCCGCGGTCGGGTTCGTGCCCACGTGCGCGACGATCATTGCGTCCGGGTAGTGGCGCCGTGCGGCCTCCGCGGCGGCGACGTTCCGCGCCGGGTCGTCGCTCGCAACCAAGACGACCGCGGCGCTCTCTGGGTACGTCGCGGGGTCGGTCGGGTCGGCCTCCACGGTGGCGACGTTGCGGTCGCGCAGGGTCGAGGCCCACCCGGTGTCGTCGGTGATCGCGATGAGCTCGCCGCGTGCCTCGCGGGTGCGCTCGACGAGCGTGTTCCCGACCGCGCTACAGCCGAGCAGCAGACGCCGGGCCATACCGACGTGAGGGGGTCGCGACGCAAAACGCTGCCGTCATTCGCCGGCGGCGTTCCCCTTGGCGCCCCCCTCGGGGTCGCCGTCGCCGTTCTCGTCGGCGCCCCCGCGCTCGCGAAGGGACCCGTTCACCGCGGCGGCGACGTCGACCGCGGCGCGGTTCTCGGCGATGTCGTGGGCCCGAACGATGTCGGCACCGCGGTCGGCGGCGAGCGCGGTCGCGGCGACGGTGGCGTGCTCGCGGTCGTCTTCCCCTCGGCCGACCGCGCCGTACATCGACTTGTGGGAGTGACCGATCAACACCGGACAGTCGAGCGCGGCGAACTCCCCGACGCGGTCGATCAGATCGAACGCCTCGGTGGCCGACTTACCGAAGCCGAGCCCGGGGTCGACGATTACCTTCTCTCGGTCGATCCCGGCGGTCTCGGCCAGCGCGAGTCGCTCGCGAAGGGCCGCGATCACGTCGTCGACCACGTCGTCGTACTCGGGGTCGTTTGTCGGGTCGACAGGCGCGTCGAGGCTATGCATCACCACGACCGGGCAGCCGGCGTCGGCGACGACCTCCCGCATCTCCGGGTCCGCCAGCCCGGTCACGTCGTTGATGATGTCGGCGCCGGCGTCGAGCGCAGCCGCCGCGACGGCTGGCTTCCGCGTATCCACCGAGATTAGCACGTTGCTGTCGGCGACCGCCGGCACTGATTGGATCGCCTCAAGCGTCGGGACGACCCGGTCGATCTCCTCGTCGACCGGCACGGGCTCGGCGCCCGGCCGAGTCGACTCGCCGCCGACATCCACGACATCGACGCCCGCCTCGACCATGCGCTCGACGCCCGCGACCGCGTCGTCGGGGCCCGCGTGTCTCCCCCCGTCGTGGAAGGAGTCCGGCGTGACGTTGAGCACGCCCATGATCGCGGTACCGTCGATCCAGGGGTAGTCGTCGGGGGCGGAGTCGGCGGCGTCGGAATCGTCGATCCCGACCCGGTCCGCGATGTCGCCTGCGATCCCCGCGAACTCCTCACCCTCGCGCTCGCGGAGCCGGCCGAGCAGCTCGCGGTACTCCCCCACCGTTCCCGCGAGCGTGACGGGGACGTACTCGCCGCCCGGGACGCGACCCTCGCCGGCGCCGAGGCCCCCGATCGCGGCGTCGCCGCCGGCCTCGCGGAGGGCGGCCGTGAGGCGCTCCGCGCGGTCGCCGCGCAGTCGGAGGGAGAGGACGCGGTGGTCGATCCCCTCGCGTCGCCGTCGGCTCGCGCCGGATTCGTCGCCGGTTGGGACGCCGCCGATGTCCAGCGCGCGCGCTGCGTTCGCGTCCGGGTCGCTCCCGCTGACGGTCCGAGGGGTCACGGTCCGCATGCGCGCCGCGCGGGCCTCCGCGACCGCGAACAGCGAGCCGACGAGCAGCACGCAGTCGCCGAGGTCGGCGCGTTCGACTGCGGTCTCGAGCGCGGCGGCCACGTCGTCGCCGGCGGTCACGTCGTCGACGCCAGCGGTCCGAAGCGCGGCGGCCAACACCTCGGGGTCCTCCGCGCGGTCGAGGTCCGGGCGACAGGTGACCGCAGAGTCGGCGTCGGGGAGCGCGCTCGCGGCGCCCACGTGGTCCTTGTCGTGCATGGCGCCGTACACGAGGTGGAGGTCGTCGTAGTCGTACTCGGCGAGGGTCCCCGCGAGCGTTCGGCAGGCCGCCGGGTTGTGCGCGCCGTCGAGCACCGTCAGCGGGGCGGTGTCGACCACCTCGAACCGACCGGGCCACGTCGCCCGCGCGAGGCCGTCGCGGACCGCTTCGTCGGGGAGGGAGGCGTCGGTTCCGTTCCCGAGGGCGCCCGCGGTGCGTCGGGCCAGCGCGACCGCGATTCCCGCGTTCGTCGCCTGGTGGTCGCCGACCAGCGGGATCCGGTAGGTCCCGTCTACCTCGCCGGCCAGCGTCACCTCGGCGTCGGTCGGGCTCACGCGGCCCTCGTAGGCGACGGAGAGGGTCTGGTCGTCGGTCTCGCCGTTCCCGCTACTGCCACTCGCCCTCGCGACCGTCGCGATCGGGGCGCCCGCGTCGTTGGCGACCTCGCGAACGACCGACAGGGCCTCGCCCTCACAGGCGGTGACGAGAGGAACGCCCGCGTCGGCGATCCGCGCTTTGGTGCGGGCGATCTCCGCGATCGTGTCGCCGAGGACCGCGGTGTGTTCGAGCGAGACGTTGGTGACCGCGGTCGCGACGGGGTCGACCGCGCTGGTGGCGTCGTACTCGCCGCCGAGTCCGACCTCCAAGACGGCCACGTCGACCTCGCGGCGCGCGAAGTCGTGGATCGCCATCGCCGTCACGACCTCGAAGAAGGTGAGGGGTTCGCCGTTGGCAGCGCGTTCGACGAGCCACGGCTTCACCTCCTCGACGAAGTCGGCGATCGCCGCTTCGGTCATCGCCAGCCCGTCGACCCGGACCCGATCGGCGAGCGCGGAGAGGTGCGGCGAGGTGTAGAGGCCGACGGAGAGCCCGGCCTCACGCAGGATCGACTCGGTCATGCGCGCGGTGCTTCCCTTCCCGTTCGAGCCCGCGACCTGCACGAACGACACGTCTTCTTCCGGGTTCCCGACCTGATCGAGGAGGGCCGCCACGCGCTCGGTCCCCGGCTTCACCGAGAAACGGCGGAGGTCGAAGAGGAACGCCGCCGCCTCGTGGTAGTGCATACGCCGTGGGTCGGCTCGCCGTCGCTTAGGCGTAACGGACCGGGACGATCGCGGACTCTACCCTGTCGTCGAGACGGGTGAGAGCGTTTCCCCCGACTGGAAGAGCAACCCTTACGCGCGCGGCACCCGGATCCGTTCGCATGAACGAGACTACGGCCGCGGACGTCGACGCGGCCGACGACGCGACGCGGGGGCGCGACGCCGCCGGTGCCGACGCCGCCGATCCCGACGCGGTCGTCGTCGGCGAAGGCGTCCGCAAGTCGTACGGCGACGTCGTCGCGCTCGACGGCGTCGACATCCGGGTCGAGTCCGGCGAGGTGTTCGGACTCATCGGCCCAAACGGCGCGGGGAAGACGACGCTGGTCCGCGCGCTGACGGGGACGACCGAGGCCGAGGGCGACCTGCGGGTGTTCGGTGTCCCGCCGCGCGAGGTCGACCCGCAGCGGATCGGGCTGCTCCCGCAGTCGTTCGACCCGCCGGAGCGGCTCACGGCGACCGAACTGGTCGGCTACTACGGCGGGCTCTACGACGCGGCGCGCGACGCCGAGTCCGTCCTGCGGGACGTGGGGATGGCCGACGACGCGGACGTGTGGTACGAGACGCTCTCGGGCGGGCAGAAGCGCCGGACCTGCGTCGCCACCGCCATCGTCAACGACCCCGACCTCCTCTTCCTTGACGAGCCGACCACGGGGATCGACCCGGCCGGCCGGCGATCGATCCACCGATTGATAGAGCGACTCGCGGGCGGCGGAACGACCGTCTTCCTCACGAGTCACGCGATGGACGAGGTCGAGCGGCTGGCCGACCGCGTCGCGCTCCTCCGGGACGGGAAAATCGTCGCTGTCGGCGCTCCCGAGGAACTGATCGCCGATCACGGAGGCGAGCCGCGCTTGGAGGTCAAGCTGGACGGTCCCGCGTCCGAGGCGGACTGCGAGGCGGTTCAGGAAGCGATCCGGGAGGCGCTCTCGGACGAATCGGCGGGGGAGAGCGAGGACGCGCCCGCGGTCGAGTCCACCCGCAAGGGCCTCCGGATCGGGGGCGTCCGACCCGAGGGGATCGGAGACGCCGTCGACGCACTGGAGACGGCCGAGATCGACTTCGAGTCGCTCGCGTGGTCCGAGCCCTCGTTGGAAGACGTGTACCTCCGGCTCACGGGCGAAGAGTACTCGCCGCGGTCGGAGCCGCTTGACGAGGTCGCACCCGACGGAGGCGACCGATGAGCCGCTTCGGGCGGATCACGACCGAGGCGACGGCGGCGGCGCGGTCGTTCCTCCGGCGGCGGACGGCGGTGTTTTTCACCTTCTTCTTCCCCGTAATCTTAGTGGTCATCTTCGGTGCGCTGGTCCAGACGCAGCCCACCGGGGGCGGGCTGTTCGCGGAGCCGGCCGGCTACTACATCCCCGGCTACCTCGCGGTCGTCGTGCTGTTCACGCCGCTGTCGCGGGTCGGCTCCGAGATCGCCCGTCACCGCGACGGTGGCCGGTTCGAGAAGCTGGCGACGACGCCGCTCTCGCGTGTCGAGTGGCTGCTCGCGCACACGCTGGTCAACGTCGCGATCATCGGCGCGGCGAGCCTGCTCATCCTCGGACTCGTGCTGGCGGTGACCGACGCGGAGCCGGTCGTCTCGCCGGCGCTCGCGGCGCTGCCGGTCTTCGTCGCCGTCGCCGTCGCGCTCTTCTGTGGGCTCGGGGCGCTGCTCGGCGCGCTCGCGGACTCGCAGGACGGCGTGATCGCCGCGAGCAACACGGTCGCGCTCCCCCTGCTGTTCCTCTCGGAAACGTTCGTTTCCCCCGACCTACTGCCGGAGTGGTTCCTACCCGCTGTCGCGGCCTCACCGCTGACGTACTTCGCCCGCGGGACGCGAGCGATCATCTACGAGCCGGGGGCGTGGCTCGGCGATCTGGCGGTGCTTTCGGTCCTCGCCGTCGCGTTCCTCGCGCTGGGTGCGTACGCAATCCCGCGGACTGACTGAGGGAACGGGGTGGTCGTGGTGAGCGGGAACGAGTTGGTAGTGAGAGGGAGCCGAGTGGCGGCGGGCGGCTCGGAAGCCGGTCATTTATATCGCCCGCCGCCGTCCCCGACAACGAGAGGGAAAGCGTTGCCCACCGTTCAATTCACCTGTTCCGACTGTGCGCAGACCATCGAGGTCAACGACGAAATGCGGGAGACGATCCTCGCCACCGGCTGTCCGGTCTGTACGACCGCGGCCAGCGAGGGCGACTTCGGCGACGAGTAGCAGCTTCGGCGTCGCGACCTCGGCGTCGCCGCCCCGGCGCCACGGCCCTCGGCGTCGGTTCGAGAGACGAGAGCGTTCGCGTTCGGCCGTTTATAACTGAGACCAACGGCGCCGCCTCGGGGCGCGATTTTTAAGCCCGGCGCGCGCAGTGAGCGTATGCTTGTCGTCGTCTCCGACACCCACTCGCGCGAGGAGTCGAAGCTGCAGGGACGGACCGCAGAAGCGGTCCGTGAGGCCGACGTCGTCGTTCACGCGGGTGACTTCTACCGCGAGCCGGTTCTCAACGCGTTCGAGTCGGCCACTCGGAGTCTGCGGGCCGTCTACGGTAACAACGACGACGCGGGGATCCGCGACCGCGTCCCCGAGGTACGGACGGTGGAGTACGCCGGCGTTCGGTTCGCGGTCACCCACCGGCACCGCAACGGCGACACCGGACTCGTGATGCTCGCCCGGGAGCGCGACGCGGACGCGGTGATCTGCGGGCACAGCCACCGCCCCCGGTTCGACGACGACGGTGCGCTCCCGATACTAAATCCTGGAAGTCACGCGCAGCCGCGCGGAAACCGGCCGGCGCACGCCGAGCTCGAACCCGCCTCCGAGGGTGAGAGTACCCTGAACGGACGGCTCGTCACGCCAGATGGGCAGATATTCGGTGAGTTCCAAATCGCGCCGTAGTCGGCGTCGCGGCCAGACGATGCGATCCGGCGTCGGAGAAATGACGCCCGCCGAACGGGAGGGCGGATTCGGCGGGCGAACGCGACGCCCCGCCTGTCGGTCACGCCGGGAGGTAGGGGAACGGCAGGGAAGCGGAAGGAGAGTAGTGGGGGCGTGGGGAGAGACCTGAGCGAGCGGGTATTGTGTGCCGTCGCGGCTCGCCGGCCGGTGACCGATCGTGGGGTTGAGGGCCGAAGCGGGGGTCGCATCGACACCTTACGCTGGAGATAACTTATAGGTAGCTTAGACACAAAGGCGCGTTTTAGTCACTGGTCGACAGCGGCCGGAACCGACGGCCAGAGCCGACGACCGGAACCGGTGGACGACCGGCCTGCCGAAACGCATAACACCGTCCCGACGGATTCGAGTGTATGCTCCCGGTCGAACCGTTGTTCGTCGTGATCCTTGCCATCCTGCTCGGATTCTTCTTCTTCGCATTTCTGTTGGTCCGGCGCACTCTAACGGGGCTCCGCGAAGGGTACGACGACGGGCAGCGATAACATGGTTGTCGTAACTGTCGCCACCCTCGGTGTCGCCGCCGCCGCCAGCCTCTTTATGGCGTGGTCGATCGGCGCCGGATCCTCCGGATCGACACCGTTCGCTCCGGCGGTCGGTGCCAACGCCATCTCCGTGATGCGCGCGGGGCTCGTGGTCGGTGTGTTGGGGTTAATGGGCGCGATCCTCCAGGGCGCGAACGTGACAGAGGCGGTGGGAACCGAGCTGATCGGCGGCGTCACCCTCACCGCCGGCGCGGCCATCGTCGCGCTGCTCACTGCGGCCGCGCTCGTCGCGATCGGCGTGTTCGCGGGGTACCCGATCGCGACCGCCTTTACCGTCACCGGCGCGGTCGTCGGCGTCGGGCTCGCGATGGGCGGCGACCCGGCGTGGCCGAAGTACACCGAGATCCTCACGCTGTGGATCCTCACCCCGTTCGTCGGCGGCGGCGTCGCCTACGGCGTCGCGCGGATGCTCATCGGCGAGCGGCTTCCCGAGCGAGCGCTCACCGCGGCGCTCGCCGGGCTGGTCGGCGCGATCGTCGCGAACGTCGGGTTCGCGCTGCTCGGGCCGGCGGGCCAGCAGGCGTCGCTGTCGGAGGCGTTCGGTTCCGGGCTCGGGATCGGCGCGATCGGCACGCCTCTGGTCACGGTCGCGGTGGCGGCGGTCGTCGCGCTCGCGGTGTACGCCGACCTCGGTCGCGACCGCGAGGGCGCCCAGCGCCGATTCCTCCTCGCGATGGGCGGACTGGTCGCGTTCTCGGCCGGCGGCTCGCAGGTCGGGCTCGCGATCGGCCCGCTCGTCCCGATCTTCAGCGATGTCGGGGTCCCGCTGTGGGCGCTGCTCGTCGGCGGCGGCGTGGGACTCCTCGTCGGATCGTGGACCGGCGCGCCGCGGATGATCAAAGCGATCTCGCAGGACTACGCCTCGATGGGGCCGCGGCGGTCGATCTCGGCGCTCATCCCGTCGTTCGCGATCGCGCAGATCGCGGTCGCGTTCGGGATCCCCGTCTCGTTCAACGAGATCATCGTCTCCGCCATCGTCGGCGCGGGTTACGCCGCGGGCGACGCGGGCGTGAGCCGGTCGAAGATGGGGTACACCGTGTTCGCGTGGATCGCGTCGCTCGTCGGGTCGCTGGCGCTCGGGTTCGGCGTATACTCCGCCGTGCAGTTCGTGCTCTGAGCGGTGTGACGAGCGGCTAGATCGGTTAAGTGCGGAGGTTCGGTTATAAACGGTTGTCGCTGGCGGATCGGCGGTGAACGCCTCCAAAGCCCCAGCCGCTCGGTAATACGCGATCGGTGACTCGACGACGAACACCTCCAAAGCCCCAGTCGCGACGACTCGCGCGGTTCGCTGTCGTTCGAAAGGCGCGAAGCGCCTTTCGTGATGACGAGACGCCTTCGGCGTCTCGAACCACGCTCCTCAGTCACTCGCTCCGCTCGTTCCTTGCGGTCCTTGTGTCACCGTGCTTCGTCCTCGCGACAGCGAGGCGCTTCGCGCCTCTGGCAGCCGGCGGCAAAGCCGCCGGCGACTGCCCCTTTGAGTCCCACCCGCACCGCACAACAACCGCACCTCACGCCTCCCCAGCCTCGCGGTTCGCGCTCTTCGAGCGCTCACCGCGTCCCTCGCGCGTGCTCCTCGCACCCTTCGGGCGCTCGCAGGCACGCGCCGACCGCAACAGCGACCGTGGCGACTACTCGTCGCTCGGATACGTCGGCAGCCGCGCGGACTGCGCGCTCCCGTCGACGGACGGGAACGGGAGGTCGGAGCGCGTCGCCGCGACTTCTTCGCCGTCGACGCGCACGGTGGGATCGACGAGGTCGGCGTCGAACCGGGCGAACGCCAACGCGATCGGGTCGCCGGCGGCCGGTCCGACCGCCGCGCGGGTCACCTCGCCGACCGCCTCGTCGCCGTCGAACACGGCCGCGCCGGGAGACGGCAGGATCTCGTCGTACCCCTCCGGGTCGGCGTCGCCGTCGATGTCGGCGGTCGCGTCGGCAAGCCCGTCGAGGTCGAGTCCGATGAGACGCCGGCTCGGCCGTCCCTGATTCTCAACGCGGGAGACGACCTCCTGACCGACGTAACACCCCTTCTCGAAGTCCAAGGCGTTGCGGAGTCCGAGGACGTTCGGCACCGTTCCTTCAAGCTCGTACTCGAAGAGGGGCGTGCCGGCTTCGAGCGAGAGCGCGTCCCACGTCCGGTAGCCGAACGGGGCCGCGTTGAGGCCCCGGTTGAGCAGGGTGTCGAGCACCTCTTCTGCGTCCTCGGCGGCGCAGACGACCTCGTATCCCTCCTCGCCGAGTGGCGCATCGCTCGCGATCACGGTGACGCCGGCGTCGACCATCGATCCGCGGACGAACGAGAGCGGTTTCTCGGGTGCGCCCGGTCCGCCGAGTACCGAGGCGACCTTCTCGGTCGACTTGGGGCCGTGGACTCCGAAGACGCCGAGCTCGTCGGAGATGTCGTCGATCGTCACGTCCTGAATGAACACCTTGCTCGCCCAGTCCTCGGCGACCGCCTCGGTGCGCTCGGGCGGGAGGAAGACGAGGAGGCGCTCGTCGGCGTTGTACACGTACATGTCCGTCTCGATGCCGCCCTGGGGATCGAGCAGGAGTGCGTACACGCCCTGACCGTCTGCCTCCGGAATTCGGTTGGAGACGGCGTTGTCGATGAACTCGACGCGGTCCTCGCCCGTGATCGCGAGCACGCCGTACCCCATCTCGATTGCGCCGACGACGTTGCGGACCGCCTTGCCGACGCGCTCGGGCTTCCTGTAGTGATCCACCACCCGGCGGCCACCGCGGTCGCGGTACACCGCGCCGTGGGCACCGTGGGTGTCGGAGACGAGAGTCATACCGGTAGAGAGTCGGGGGAGCGGCAAAAGGTCGCTGGCTTCGGTGCGGGTACGGGCGGTTAATTCTCGCGTTCACGTACGCACCGTGTCGCTACAGTCCGAGCCGGTCGCGGACGGCGTCGACGAGGGTGTCCGAGCCGTCCTCGATCTGGTCTTCGGGATCGGGAACGACGCGGTCGTGCGGGTACACGCGCACCCGTTCTTCGCTCTCGACGGTGATGAGCGAGTCCGCCTTCAGCGCCGATAACGCCTCCTCGACGGCGTCGATGTTGGCGTCGACAGCCGCGCGCAGCTCCAGCACCGTCATGCCCTCGTCGCCGCGGTCGACGAGCGCGTCCAGCAGTGCGACCTCGACGTCCGGCCGGTCGCGGTATTCCGGCTTTGCGGCCATACGCCGTAGTTGGACAGGATGCGGTTTACGTCTACCGGCGAGAAACGAGTCGCCCCTAGCTGACGGAACCGCTACCGCACGAGTCGCGAACAGGTTCCACAGAGGTTCTCCTCTTTCACGTCGACCTCGCGAACGGTCGGCGAGAAGGACATGACGCACTTGCTGTTGTCGCAGTGCTCTAGTCCGAGCGTGTGGCCAATCTCGTGGACGACCTCCTTGCGGACGCGGTCGGCGAACACGTCGACCGCGGGCTTGGTCGAGACGCCCCCGTCGGAGGAGGTGCGAAGCCGGTGGGTCGAAATCACGGAGCCGTTACCGTTGAGGTAGGCGAGCCCAAACACGTAGTTCCGACGGCGGTAGTAGAGGTCGCGCGGAGTGATCCCGATATTCTTTTCGCCGCCGCCGACGCGGCCGACCGTTTCGATGAGGTCCTCGGCGCGGTACTGATCGCGGCCTTCGTCGTAGGCCGTCCCGGGGATCGGCTGATCGTCGTGGACGGTCACGTCGCAGTCGTATACCGAACGGAGCGCGGCGGAGGCCTCGCGTTTCACGCGGGGGGTGACCTCCCCGACTGGGACGATGTCCACGAGCATGGAACAGCTTTTGACCGCCGCAATCATAAAGCCCGCGCCGTGGTTTCACACTCACGTCGCGCGCTGGTCGACGAACTCGCGGAACACGACCGCCTCGTGGAAGTCGGCGTCGGAGACCGTCTGGCGGTCGCGCGGGCGCTTGCGGAGCGAGGCTGTCGCGTCGTCGCCGTCGATGTCGATCCCGGAGACAGATCGCGAGCGGCAGCACAAGAGGTCCGAGACGAGGCGGTCGACGGGTCGATTCGCGTCCGGCGGGGAGATGTGCTGGCGCTCGCCGATCAAGTGAGCGGGAGCGAAACCGCTCCCCTCGCCGACGCAGACGGCCGCGTCGCGATCGATGCGGTGTACGCGTGTAACCTCCCGGCCGAACTCCAGCGTCCGACAGTCGCCCTCGCCGACCGTCTCGACGCTACCTGCGTATTCACCACCCTCGGGTTTGAGGAACCGGTCGTCCCGGTCCGGCGTCGCTTCGTCTCGGGAACCGCGCTGTACGTTGCGCGGGACGGCGGGCGCGGGAAGCGGTCGTCCGGCCCCGAGTGAAGCGCGGGGTCGAGAGCCGGCCGATTCGGCGAGAATCCGAACGTTCTTTCCCACCCCTGCCGGCGTACGGGTATGCAGGTCGACGCAGTCGTCCTCGACATCGACGGGGTGTTGGTCGACGTAGCGGACTCCTACCGGCGGGCGATCATCGAGTCCGTCGAACGGGTGTGTGACAAGACGATCGATCGCGACGCGATTCAGTTGTTCAAGGACGCCGGTGGGTTCAACAACGACTGGGAGCTGACTGACGCGGCCGCCCTCTACGTGCTGGCCCGCCGGGAGGGGCTCGGGATGGATGTCGAGACCTTCACCGGTCGGATCGCCGAGGGCGGGGGCGGGCTTGACGCTGCGAAGGAGGTCGTCGGCGACCTCCCCCGAGTCGCGCAGGCGCGGGTCCGCGACCAGTGGGATACCGAGCGACTCCGCGAGACGTTTCAGGCGCTGTACCTCGGCGAGGAGCTGTACCGCGAGCTGGAGGGCGGCGCCCCCCCGCTGTCGGCGCCGGGGTACATCCACGACGAGCCGACCTTGGTGGAGCCGGAGACGATCGCTGACCTGACCGACCGGTTCGACGTTGGCGTGTTGACGGGGCGGCCCGCCGCCGAGGCGGAGATCGCCTTGGAGCGCGTCGGCCTCGACGTGCCCGAAGATCGGCGGTTCACGATGGACGACTGGGAGGAGGGGAAGCCGCATCCGCGGGCGCTGGTGACTCTCGCGGAGCGGTTCGACGCCGACCGGATCGCCTTCATCGGGGACACCCTCGACGACGTGCGAACCGCGCGCAACGCCGACGATGAAGACGCGAGCCGCGTCTACTACGGGATCGGCGTCCTCACCGGCGGCCTGACCGGTGACGAGGGGCGCCGGAAGTTCGCCGAAAACGGAGCCGACGCGGTCGTCGAGGACGTGAACGAACTCGTCGAGCTGTTGGAGTAAGAAATGGGCCTTGCCGGATTCGAACCGGCGATCGACTCGTTATGAGCGAGTCGCTTTAACCGGACTAAGCTAAAGGCCCGTAATTCGGGGTAAACGGGACGAACCCTTTAGCGTACCGAATCCGTACGATCGCCGGACGAAACCGTGAAACCTTGAGTAGGATCGACGACACCGCAGAAGCCACACCTAACGCTACGAGGTGTAGGAAACAGAGAGACGCCGAAGCCAGGACTCGAACCTGGGACCGCCTCGTTAACAGCGAGGCGCTCTACCAGCTGAGCTACTTCGGCTCGATTCAGCGTACTCGATTCGTTTTGATAGGGCTTTCGTTTCCGCCCGACCCGAGTGCGATCAGTTGGCGCGGCGCATTCACGCCCGATCGTCATCTCCCGCTCGCCTCCCGAATCGCACCGTTCGTCCGGTGACCGACACGTTTTCGGCCGGACCGCGAGAAGTCGATCCATGGACGATCTCGAGGCGGTGCTGTCGCGCGTTCGCGACCGGGCGGTCCCCGAGCCCGCGGAGCGCGACCGCCTGCGAACGGTCGCCGTCGAGCTCGCCGATCGGACGCGCGAGGCGATTGCCGACCTCCCCGTCGACGCCGATGTGGTACAGGTGGGGTCGACCGCTCGCGACACGTGGGTCTCCGGCGACCGCGACATCGATCTCTTCGTGCGGTTCGACGCCGCCCTCGACCGCGAACAGCTAGAGGAGTACGGGCTCGCCGTCGGCCACGCCGTCCTCCCGGACGGCCACGAGGAGTACGCGGAACACCCCTACGTGAAAGGCACTTACGAGGGGTTCGACGTGGATCTGGTCCCCTGTCACGACGTGGAGACCGCCGGCGACCTGATCTCCGCCGTCGACCGGACCCCGTTCCACGACGCATACCTCTCCGCGCGGCTGGATGAGGGACTCGCCGACGACGTGGTGCTTGCGAAGGCGTTCCTGAAGGGAATCGGCGCGTACGGGAGCGACCTCCGCACCGAGGGGTTCTCGGGGTACCTCACCGAGCTGCTCGTCTTGGAACTGGGCGGGTTCGTCCCCCTCGTGGAGTCCGCCCGGAGCTGGCACCCGCCCGTGGAATTCGATCCCGAAGGGCACGCCGAGCGGACCTTCGACGACCCGCTCGTCGTGGTCGATCCGACCGATCCGACGCGGAACGTCGCGGCCGTCCTCTCGGCCGAGAACCTCGCTCGGTTCCAGCACTACGCCCGCGAACTGCTTGCAGCCCCGAGCGAGGCGCCGTTCGAACCGGTGGATCCGGCTCCGCTGGACCCTACCGACGTTCGCGACCATCTCGACCGACGGGAAACGACTCCGGTAGCCGTCGTGTTCGACGCGCCCGACCTAGTTGACGACCAGCTGTGGCCGCAGCTCCGTCGGTCGCTTGACGGGATCGTTCGGGGGTTGAACGATCGCGGCTTCGACGTGCTCCGTGCGCGCGCGATGACGGACGGGAGCGGTCCGGAGGCTGACGGAGACGGAGCCAAGCGCGCCGCGCTGTACGCCGAACTGGAAGTCGCAGAGCGGCCGGCCGTCACACGCCACGAAGGGCCGCCGGTCGCGGTGCGGAAACACGCCGCGAGCTTCTACGAGTCGTACGCCGACGACGTTGATCCGGAGACGTACGGCCCGTTCATCGACGGCGACCGGTACGTCGTCGAGCGCGAACGGGAGTTCACGACGGTCCGCGAGTACCTCGAAAGCGACGCGGCCGGCGATGTCGCGCTCGGTGCGCAGGTAGAACGAGAGTTCGCCGAGCGCGACGTGCTGGTCGGGGACGCGGTGGCGACGCTCGCGCCCGCGTTCGGGGTGCCGCTCAGGGAGTTCTACGAGCCGCACCCGTGAGGCGCGCGGGCGGACACCATCGTACAAGAGCGTCGCTCACCGACGGAAAGGAGGGCGGAGACAAGGACCCAGACGGGAGAGCCGGCGGTTGGGAGAAGCGACAGGCAGACTACCGAGACAGACGGTCCGAGACGAGGTAGACGAGCGCGACGATCCCGAGCAGCACAGCGCCGATCACAGACATGAACGCCGCAACCTGCGGAAAGACCAGCCAGAAGGCGACATAAAACGAGAACGCGAACGCGAGCAGGCCGACGATCACGACCCCGCGTGTCGGGTTCTGGACGGCCGCGACGAACGCGCGTTGCGGAAGCGAGAGGTCGCCGAAATCGACCGGTACGTCGGGGTTGTTTGGACCGTCGGGCGGAGTATCGCCGGGTGAGGCGTCGACTGCGGATCCGTCGGCGTCGATCTGATCTCCGACATCGACCCGGTCCTCGGCGTCGTCAGTCACGCGCTTTGGTACGATCCGGATGCGCCTGTACCTGTCGTTCCCCGAGCCCCGATCAGCCGAAAACCCCGCCGACCGCCGCGCCGACGAGGAACGCCAGCACCCCGGCCGCCAGGTTTGCGGCCGCGAACCCGGCCGCGGTTCGACCCTCTCCGTCGGCTGCGGTCGAGACCGTCTCGACGGCGAACGAGGAGAACGTCGTGAAGGCGCCACAGAATCCGACGACAGCCAGGAACGTCGCTTCCGAGCCGATCGGCGCGGCGAGGAGGGCGCCGAGCGTGAGGCTCCCGAGCGTGTTGACGGCCAAGACCGACCCGCGCCCCTCGATACGGAGGCCAACCACGTGTCGCGCCACTGCGCCGCCCGCCCCGCCGAGACCCACGAGGACGAGCGCGAGCAGGGGATCGGTCACACTCGCCCTCCGACGAACAGGCCGGCCGCGGCGGCCGCAAAGCCGGCGGCGTAGCTCACGGCGACGTAGGCGGCGCCAGCAGTCGTCCCGAGCGTCACGGCGTTGCCAACGAAGGTGCTGTACGTGGTGAACGAGGAAAGCATGCCGGTGCCGACGAACAGCCGCGTTCGGTGGCGCGCGGCGCGTGTGACTAACACTCCCAGCGCGAAGGAGCCGAGGACGTTCACGAGGAGCGTTGCGGCCCCAGTTGCGTCACCGACGGCGATGTCGATCCCGTGTCTGGCGACGGCGCCGACGAATCCCCCGAGCGCGACGAGGAAGAACCCGAGCGGTGTCCGTTCCATGTCGGAGCGTCGCAGGCGGTTATCTTGGGTCTTCGGACTTCGCGGCGGCGGTCCCGCTTGCGCTGGGACTTCCGCCACCGTGTGGAGTCCGTCGCTCTCGGATCCGAACTGTGTGAGCCGTCTCCGTCGCGTCGTCGACGACGAGCGCCTCGCCGGTTTCAGTCGGGAGCCGGGAAGCGAGGTCGCCGGCGAGGTAGGTCGCCTCCGCCTCGGCGAGCCGGTCGAGGTCGCGCTCGGCGGTGAGCCGGTGGGCGACGAGCAGGTCCGACTGCGAGACGGCGACGCTCGGCAGCGCACCGGGTCGCTGCGTCGCACAGACCAGCGAGACGCCGGGTGCGCGACCACGGGTCAGGAGCGTTCGGAGCGCGGGATCAGCGACGCCGCCGAAGAAAGCGTGCGCCTCGTCGACGAGGAGCCACGGGAGCCGATCGAGGTCGCCGTCGATCCGGGCGTCGTAGAGCCCGCGAGCGACCGCCCTGACGACTGCAGCCGCGGCTGCCTCCGGAACGCCGGCGAGATCGAGTACGGTCGGCTCCCCGCCACCGACGAGCCGGACGGTCGGCGGTGCGTCCGCGTCGAACACGCCCCACGACTCCGCGAGCCGCAGGTGGTTTGCGGCCGCGCGGCGATCTGCAGCGGGCGCGTCTGCGGCGTCGACTCGATCGCGGAGCGTCGCGAGCGACGGCGATTCGTCCGATTCACCCGAACCCCCCGCCTCAGGGGATTTGAGGGCGTCAGCGACGACGCGCCACACCAGACTTCCCGGCCCGCTCGCCGGGTCGAGCCCGAGCAGGTCCGGCCACGCCTCTGGGGGAATCGCCGCTGGGCGGACCCGTGGTTCGACGACCTGTCCGCCAGTCGCCCGAAGCCCGTCGAAGACGCCCATTGGATCGACCACAACCGGCGCGACGCCGCTGGCCGCCGCGAGCCCCTCCGCAAGGACGCCGAGTGTGTACGACTTGCCGGTGCCCCGCTTACCGAAGACGACGCCGGCGTGCGGGCTGTCGGCGTCAATCCCGACCGCGGCCCCGGCGCTGCCGTCGCGTGCGAGGAACGACCCGAGCTGGACGGTTGGGAGCCGTTCGTCGCCGATCTCGCCGTTCGTGCCGGCTGACCCGGTCCCATCATCCGAGCCGGTGTCGCGTCCGAGCACATACATAGCCGCGGTGGCCCCGGTATCATACAAAAAGGTCGGGACGAGCGTGAACGCGACGGCCCGTTCGGGCGAGGGCGCACTCGATCGCTCGTTCGACCCGTCCAATCTTTTATCAGTGATACCGCGGCCACCGACGGTATGCCTCACTCGAAGCGGGACGAACGCACCGCGAACGACCGATCTTTTTGCTCGGACCGTCGGGCCATCGAGGGCCTACCGGTCAGGCTGGTTATCGCGCTCGTCGTCGGCGTCGCGAGCCTCAGCGTAATGATGGGGATGATCGGCGACATCGATGGGCTGGCCGCGACAGAGCTCGACGCGCAGCCGCAGCCGGAGGTGACGACCCCGGGCGAGCAGTCGCTCGACGTCGCCGTCCTCGATCCGGACGGCTCTCGCGTCGCGGACGCGACGGTGATCGTCCGGAGCGGGTCGGCACAGATCGACGGTGTCGCCACCGGAACAACTGGATCCGACGGAACCGCGACTGTCGATGTCGACCCGGAGCTCGGACCGAACCAGCCGGACGGAACCCTCACTGTGGAGGTAAAACCGCCGGCGGAGGGCGACTACGTCGACGAGCGAAGGAACACGGAGGTGCTGGTGGTCGCGGAGTGATCAAATCCGGTCGTCCCAGTCGATCCAGTCTTGCTCCCAGCCGTGACGTGCGAAGTGCCCTTGCTCGGCGCGCTCGGCGTCTTCGCGGCGCGTGCGGTTCCGCTCGACGCCGCGCTGCTCGCCGTCGACGAGCATTGGCTGGAGCCGCGTCGGACCGGCCGTCTCGGTCGTCCGGAACCCGGTCGGAGCGTCGTCACCGTCGTCCGCCGAGTCTCCCCCTGAGTCGGGTTCGATCGCGGCGATCGTCTGGACTGCCGTCCCGCGGGGGTAGACGATCCGACCCCCCTCGGCCAGCTGCTCGCGGAGTGCCCGCGGCGGCTTGACGACGCTCGCTTCGAGAAGGATTCGGTCGTACGGGGCGTACTCGGGAAGCCCGTTCACTCCGTCACGTCGGTCGACGAGGACGGCGTCGTATCCGGCTGTCGAGAGGTTCGATCGGGCGATCGCCACCGCCTCTCGGTCGATATCGATCGCGTGAATGTGTCTTGCACCCGCTATCTCGGCGAGCAGCGCGACCGAGTAGCCGACGCCCGCGCCCACGACGAGCACCTCGTCGCCCGCGTCGGCGTCGAGTGCGGATATCAGTCGGACCACCGTCGCCAGCGTGAGCGACCGGTCTCCGTTCCCACCGCTCCCGCCACCTCGGCCGGTCTCGCCCCCGGCCGCAGTCGCCCCGTCGTCGACGAACGGGTCCCGGGAGACGCGCTGAAGCGCCGTCAGTACGGGCTCATCCAGCGTCTCGCCGATCTGGTGTTCGAGCCCCTCGATCATGTCGGCCCGAAGCGACGCCTCGTCCATAGTCGGACTCGGTGCTCATCCCTCTAAAACCGCTCGCTCGTCGCCGCATCACTCGTCGACGCATCTGTTGTCACCGCATCGGAACGAACCGGACCCCGCCGTGGTCCTCGCGCTCGACGCCCTCCTCTTTGACCGTCAGTCGGACGAGCCGCTGTGCGCCGACACGGCCGACTGGCGCGACAACCCGGCCGCCAGTCTGTACGCGGTCGACGATCGAGTCGGGGACGCCGTCTGCCGGTGCGCAGGTCAAGTATGCAACGTCGAAGGGCGCCTCGTCTCGGAAGGCAATCTGCCCGTCGCCGGCCCAGACGGTCACGTCGTATCCGAGCTGCCGGAGCCGCTTGCGGGCCGACTCGGCTAGTTCTGGAACGTACTCAACGCTGTAGACGTTTCCCGGGCCGACGATCTCGGCCACGACCGCGGCGTGGTAGCCGCACCCTGTGCCGACCTCGAACACCCTGTCGCCGGGTTCGATGTCGAGCAGATCGGTCATGAGCGCGACCATGTGTGGCGCGCTGACCGTCTGATCGTGGCCGATCGGGAGCGGCCGATCCGCGTAGGCACGCGACCGGTGGCGCTCCGGGACGAACGCGTGTCGCGGGACCGACTCGATCGCCGCGAGCGTTCGCTCGTCGATATCGCTCCGGCGGCGGAGTCCGTCGACAAGCTCGCGGCGGGCCGCGGCGTGGTCGGCGTCGTCCATGCGTGATCATATCATGCGGTGTGTGGAGAAGCTGTCGGCAGGGGGCGAAAAAAACAGGGAGCGCGCAAAAACCGAATAACGCTCTTACGCCACGTCGATCCGGTGGCCGTCGTCCGTCTCGTCGGCAGCCTTCGGGAGCGTGATCGTGAGGACGCCGTGGCGGTACGTCGCGCTCGCGTCCTCGTCGACGACGGGTCCCGGAAGGTCGACGGACCGAGTGACCGACTCGTGGCGCCGCTCGCGCCGGAGATACCGTCGGTCCGCGTCCTCGCTCGCCGCATCGTGCTCGGCGGTAATCGTAAGCCGCCCCTCCGTCGCCCGCACGTCGATGTCTTCGCGGTCGTATCCCGGGAGGTCGGCCATGACCACGAACTCGTCGTCGTACTCGGCCACATCGATGTCGGTGGCCCGGAGGTCACGCCCCCACGTGCGGTCGCCGCCGAAGGGGGCGCGGCCGAGGAACTGCTCGATCTCGTCGAAGGGGCTGTTTCTGTTCATGATGATCACCATTAGAGACGTACTCTGTGGTATTAAAGACGACAGGATAGTAGATAGCTTATGGCAGGGTATTCGAGGGTTCAGACCGATCACGGCGGTGACACTCGCTTCTCGACCGGCTACGTCACGACACGTCGATGTTGTGGCCGGCATCGTCCGACGACCGCTTGGGAAGGGTGACGGTGAGTACACCGTCGTCGTACGAGGCGGTCGCGCCGTCGCGGTCGACGGGCTCGGGGATCGGAATCCGACGCGACACCGCGCGGCGACGGCGCTCGCGACGGTGGTAGCGAACGTCGTCGCCGCCCCCGGCCTCGGAGCTGTCGTCGCCGCCCGTGTCGGCACCCTCGGCCGCGTCGCCCTCAACTGCGTCGTCCGCAGTGGCGTCGTCCTCGTCGACGGTCACCTCCGTGTCCCGCGTCTCGTCGTGGGTGGCCGTGATCGAGAGAGTCTCGTCGTGGAGTTCCACCTCGATTCCGTCGGCGTCGAAGCCAGGGAGGTCGGCGAGCACAGTGATCGTCTCGTCGTCCTCGATGACATCGACGGCGATCTCGCGGGTGTCCGGGAAGCCGGGGACCCCGGGCCCCGGCGCGTCGAGCGTGCCGCCGAGCTCCTCGAACTCCCGTCCCATCCGTTCGAGCAGGTCTTCTATCTCGGTAAATCGATCGCGGCGTGTCATGCTGGTCAGGATTCGAGGCGGAGCGACTTGAACGTACGGGCGGGAGTTGCTGAACGGACGGGCGGGAGTTGCTGAACGGGCGGGAGATGGACGGAGACGGACCGCGAGGGACCGCGGGCCTAGAGGAACGGCTGCCAGTAGTACGGGCTGACGAACCCTTCGATGCACGCGGCGACCGCGATCAGCACGCCGACGCCCATCAGTACCCAGAACGCGTTCTCAAGCGCGTCGGCGAACGCCTCGCGGGACAGACGACCGCGGAACGCCCGCCACGAGACGATCCCGAGGTGGATACCCAGCGCTCCGGAGATGAAAAGCGCGGGAATTTCGAGGATTCCGTGGGGGGCGACGAACGCGAGCAGCGCGACGAGGTTCTCCTCTAGCGCCGCGGTGGCGCCGAGCGCAAGCCCGTTGAACGCGATCGACGAGAGCGCGGGAATCACGAACGCGACGCCGCCGAACGAGGTCGCGATCGCGACCGACCAGTTGTTTCCGAAGAAGTTGAGCGCGGCCGTCGGTGGGAGGTGACCGATAAGCCGCGACTCGATAGACGTGGTGACCGCGCCAACGAGGGGGTCGACCGCGAGCCACCCGATCACGCCGAACCCGACACCGACGAGGATCGCGATCGCGTGCAAACCGGGAGTTCGTCGAACGAATCCGGTCATCTCCCGCCAGCCGCGGCGGATGCCTCCGACGAACTGATCGCGGAGGCGGGCGTCGACCGGCTCGACGGGGGCGACCGCGTCGCGGTGGTCGCCGTACAGGACGGTCTTGAGCAGGTCGAGCGCGGGAGCGGCGACGACCGCGCTGGCGAGCGCGACGACGGCCCCGCCCCCGAGAAACGCGAGCGCGGACGCAGCCGAGGAGATCGCCACGAGCACGCCGACGGCGACGACGACGTACGCGAGGGCGTCGACAGGGTTCGACCGGATGAACCCGCCAGCGCCCTCGACGGCGCCGACCACACCCGTCTCGTCGACGACGACTGCGGCCGGCGCGAACGCGAACACCGCGCGGACGAGGAGCAGGACAGTTAGCCCGACGAGCAACGCGACGAGCGCGACCGCGGCCCCGAGGAAGGGGTTGACGAGGAATGCGCCGCCGATCGCGAGCCCGCCGAGCAGTGACACTCCGACCCACAGCAGAACCTCGGTGACGTAGAGGCCGAGGAACGTGAGCCAACGTCCCCGTACGCCGGCGATTCCGGCGGTGAGCCCGCGGCGGCCGCGGACCCGGCCGGCGACCGCCGACATCTGTCCGGCGGAGACCGCGGCGTACGTCAGGAGCGCCAAGAGGAGCGTCGCGGCCGTGCCGACGGTCAGAAGCAGGACCGCGGTCGGCGACGCGAGGGGTTCAAGCGCCGGGGCGACGGTCTCGACCCACGCCTGAACCGCCTCGGGGTCCTGCGTGTCAGGCGGCGTCAGGTCCAGTTCGGTAAGCGCTCGACGCGCGTCGTCGAGCTGACCGGTCAGCTCGTAGTGGAGGTACGTCCCGGCGAGCGCGACGAAGAGGCCCATCCGGGCGATGACGGGGACCGCCGTGCCGAGGAGGTAAAACGGAAGCAGGTCGGCGGGGCGCCGTCGGAGGGTCGACGCGGCGGCGGAGACGGCGGATGACAGGTCCATGCGAACCGGTTCGGCCGTCCCATACTTAAAAACTCGAGCGATCCGGGCGTTCACTCGTCTGGTGTCGAAGCATCGCATTCGTCACCGGCCCCCCGCTCGGCCATCATCTCTGCGGCGCGGTCGGCCCACCCCGAGTACCGGAATCCCACGGTGACGACAAGTGCCATCCACGCGTACGCGAGGGACACGCCGACGTACGTCCCCACCGGGCCAAATCCGGCCGTCCGCCCGAGCAGCCACGACGCTCCCAGAAGAGGCCGAACATCCCGGCCACGCGAGCGAGAACACCCGCGTCCAGACGCGTCGCCGCCGCGAGAGGTCCATGTGTCACCGCGGAGAGACGGACGGGCTTTGACCCTCTCGGAGCCGGAGAGATCCGACGGATTCGACCCGTTCACCGAGACGAATCCCCAATCGCCCGCCGCCCGAACATTAAAACGTGTGAACGTTACACACCCACACGAGAATGGACGTGTTCGTGTACGGAACGTTGACCGAACCGGAACGGGTCGCCGAGGTGCTCGACTCGTACGTGTACGTTGGGCCGGCAACGTTGTTCGGGCTCCATCTCGTCGAGGGACGGTACCCGACGCTCGCGCCGGGCGGTGAGACGGGCGGGCGGCTCCTCCGGACCGAGGAGCTGGACGCCCTCGACGAGTACGAGCGTGTCGAGACGGGATTGTACCGACAAGTGACAATCCCGCTCGACGCGCCCGGCGGCCACCCGGACGAGGCGGCGGTGTACGTCGGGGATCCCGACCGACTCGGCGCGGACGCGGTGTGGTCGGAAGAGGGTATCGGCGGCGAGGGGAACGACGGCGACAGGAACGACGGCGACAGGAACGACGGCGACAGGAACGACGGCGATAGTGACGAGAGAGACGACGGCGATCCCGGGTTCGCTGAGCGGGTCGACCAGTACCTCGAACAGGAAGCGGTTCGGGTGCGGTTAACCATCTGAGATCCCGTCTGACGGAGCGATGACGGCGGTGCAGTCGTGCGGTTTTACTTTCACTCCGCTAGCCCCACCTTTTTGTATTCGGGTAGTCTCTCTTTACTTGCACGTCACACGCGTGCATTCCCCCTTTCACAGTCAGCGAGCCGTGGCTCGGTCTCGATCTGGTTTCGATCCAATGTTCGATCCAGTCGCGGTCAAATCTCGGCTCATCCGATTCGACAGCGAAACGGAACGGACCGGAACCGATTAGCGGTCGGCGCGGCGATATCTGCGTATGATCAGCCTCTCCGACGTTCGCGAAGCGCGCGAGCGCGTCGGCGACGTCGCTCGGCACACCCCCTTAGAGCGGTCCCGAACCTTCTCAGAGATGAGCGGCGCGGACGTCCACCTCAAACTGGAGAACTTCCAACGAACTGGAGCGTTCAAGATCCGCGGGGCGATGAACCGGATCGCCACGCTCTCCGAGAGCGAGCGCGAGGCCGGCGTGGTCACCGCGAGCGCGGGCAATCACGCGCAGGGCGTCGCGCTCGCGGCCGACCGTGCAGGCGTCGACGCCACCGTCGTGATGCCGCGATTTGCGCCTGTCTCGAAGGTGAAGGCCACCCGCGGGTACGGCGCCAGCGTCCGGCTGGAGGGCGTCGACTACGACGAGGCGCAGGCGTACGCCCACGAGCTTGAACGGAAGGAGAGCCGGACCTACGTCCACGCGTTCGACGACCCCGTGGTGATGGCCGGACAGGGGACGATCGGCTTAGAGATCGTCGACGACTGCCCCGACCTCGACACGGTCGTCGTCCCGATCGGCGGCGGCGGGCTCATCTCGGGCGTCGCGGTCGCGATCAAAGAGCAGCTCCCCGACGTGCGTGTCGTCGGCGTGCAGGCCGAAGGGGCCGCCTCCGCGGGCGAGTCGCTGAAACGAGGCGAGGTCTACGAGATCGACAGCGTCGACACCATCGCCGACGGGATCGCCACCCGGTCGATCGGCGAGCAGACGCTGGAAGTGATGTCGGAGTACGTCGACGAGGTCGTCACGGTCGACGACCGCGAGATCGCCTTGGCGCTCACGCTCCTCTTAGAGCGCTCGAAGACGCTCGTCGAGGGGGCCGGCGCGGTCGCGCTCGCGGCCGTCCTCTCGGAGGCGTTCGAGTACGAGAACGACGAGACGATCGTCGCCGCGCTCTGTGGCGGCAACATCGACCTCAACCGCCTCGGCACCGTGATCCGACGGGGACTGGTCCAAATGGGCCGATACCTCAAGATCACGATCGACCTGAAAGACCGGCCGGGAGAGTTAGAGCGCGTCTCCAGTATCGTCGCTCGCACCGGCGCGAACGTGTACGCCGTTCACCACGACCGCACCTCGCGGGATGTGGCCGTCAACGCCGCCGAACTGGAGCTCGAACTGGAGACCGACGACGCCGAACACGCCGCCGACATCGTCGACGCCCTCGAAGCCGACGGCTACGTGGTCGAAGTGCTCTCGTGAGCGATAGCGACCGCGCTCACCACGGCTCGTTCTTCAGCCCGAGCGCGTAGGCGCCGACGTTCGTGACGACGTGGAGGATCGGCGTCATCACGAGGACGACTACGAGGACGGAGGGCGTGAACACCGCGAGCGCCCAGTCGGTATCGACGACGAAGACGGCGGCGAGCGCGACGACGACGAAGTCGAGCTGGTCGAGTCCCGGGAACGCTGCCCCGCGCTCCCGGCCCGACCGACGCTTGAGGAACGAGGCACCGATGTCGCCGCACATCGCGCCGAACGCGAGCGCGAACGCGGCCGGGAGCGCGAACGTCGGAAGGTCGACCCCGAGCGCGGCGCTCGCGGGCTCCGCGATACGGTTGAGCGCGAGCGCGAGGACGACCCCGGTCAGGGTGCCGACCGCGGTGCCGCGCCACGTCTTCCCGTCGCCGAGCAGGCGGGCGCCGCGCCAGTCGCGGCCGCCGTCGATGGGGCGGCCGCCGCCCGCGAGCACCGCGGCGTTGTTCGGTACGTAGGCGGGCAACATCGCCCAGAACGCGGTCGCGACGAGCGAACCGATCATACCCGCCCCTGCGCCCGACGGGGGTATATAAATCCCGGATCGCGCTGGCGTCACGTGGTCACCGGCCGGTCCCGAAACCGTCCGGGTCGACAACAATGAAGTCGCTACCGCCGCGAGTGGAACGTATGATTCCTCCCATCGCGCGACGGTTCGTCGCGGGCGAGAGCGCCCCGGAAGCCATCGAACACGCCCGAGCGCGCAACGAGGACGGCGTCGCCGTCATCCTGAACCTGCTCGGCGAGCACTACGACGATCCCGCCGACGCGCGCGCCGACACCGACGCGTACCTCGCGCTCTTGACGGACATCGCCGACAGCGGGCTCGACGCCAGCATCTCGGTAAAACCCTCCCAGATCGGTCTCGACGTGTCCGACGAGTGCTTCGAGGGGCACTATCGCGAAATCGTCGCCCGCGCACACGAACTCGACGCGTTCGTCTGGTGTGACATGGAGGACGCGGACACCACCGACGCGACGCTCGACGCCTTCGAGTCGATCGCCGAGGAGTACCCGTGGAGCGTCGGCCAATGCATCCAGTCGAACCTCAAGCGCACCCGCGAGGACCTCGACCGCCTCAGCGACGTGCCCGGCAAGATCAGGCTCGTGAAGGGCGCGTACGACGAGCCGGAGGCCATCGCTCATAAGGAACAGTCGCGGGTCGACGAGGCGTACCGCGAGGACCTCCGCTTCCTCTTCGAGCGCCGCGACCGCGGGATCGCCGTCGGCTCCCACGATCCCGCGATGATCTCGCTCGCCGACCGGCTCGCTCGGGAGCATGGGGCCGACTACGAGGTCCAGATGCTGATGGGCGTTCGGGAGGACGCCCAGCGCGACCTCGCCGCGCAGGGGGTGGACGTGGCCCAGTACGCTCCCTACGGGACCAAGTGGCTCTCTTACTTCTACCGACGGGTGCGCGAGCGCAGGCAGAACCTGGGGTTCGCCGTCCGCGCGGTGCTCGGGCGATGAGCGGCTTCGCCACCCACGCTACGGCGAGGACGCGGACGGCCGAGAACGCAAAGCCGTCGCGTAGAAGCCCTCTTAAGGGTCGCCGTCACATGCTTACTCGATAGATGTCCACGTGGAAACGCGATTTCGCCAGCGGCCTCATCGTGCTGGCTCCCCTGTTGGTGCTGCTTCTCGTCCTCCAGTGGATCTACCAGTACATCGCATCGATCCCGCTGATCGAGGGGCTCCAACCGGCGATCATTCCGGCGCCGCTGGAGCCGATCTCGCGGGTAATCATCGCGATGGCGGTGTTCGCGACGGTCGTCCTCGCGGTCGGGTACTTCATGCGAACGACGTTCGGCCGGCTGGCAGAGTCAGCCGTCGACGGCGCGATAAATCGGATTCCGGCGCTGCGTGTGGTGTACAATGCCTCGAAGCTCGCGATCGAGACGGCCGTCTCCGGAACTGACGAGCTACAGAGCCCCGTCTACATCGAGACGTGGCCGGGGATCCGCATGACCGCGTTCCGGACCGGGAAGAAGACCCGCGACGGGAAAATCGTCCTGTTCATGCCGACCGCGCCGAACATCACCACCGGGTTCGTCATCGAGGTCGAGCCGGAGCGCATCGAGGAGACCGGGGAGACCGTTGAGGAGGGGATGACGCGCGTCCTCTCGGCCGGGTTCGCCGAGTCCGCGCATCAGGTCCCCGTCGAGGAGGAGCGACCGCCCGAGGGGACCACCGGGCAGCCTGGGGGCGTCGGCGGCGTCCGCACCGACGGAACCCCGGGTGAGTCCGACCGTCCGTCCACGGACGGAGGCGGTGAAGGCGACTAATCGGCGGCGGTAAAAAACGGCGAAAGAGCGACCTACAGGTACGTGAACCAGTCGTCGTGGGCGTCGGTTCGCCGCTCCACGAGGTCGAAGAAGGCGCTTTGGAGTTCCTCGGTGACCGGGCCGCAAGTGCCCGAGCCGATCTCGGTGTCATCGACGGAGCGGATCGGAGTCACCTCGACGGCGGAGCCGGTGAAGAACAGCTCGTCGGCGGTGTACAGCTGTCCGCGGGAGATGACCGCCTCGTCGTGGACGGTGTAGCCGCGCTCCTTCGCCAGTTCGATGACGGTGTCGCGGGTGATCCCTTCGAGGATCGACTGTGCGGGACCGGTGGTGTAGATCTCGCCGTCGTTAACCATGAAGATGTTCTCGCCCGGCCCCTCGGCGACGTTGCCCTCCTTGTTCAGGACGATGGCCTCGACGTAGCCGTTGCGGCGGGCCTCCTCGCCCGCGAGCATGGAGTTGACGTAGAGGCCGGTGGTCTTCACGTTCGTCGGCACCTGCGAGGAGGCGTGTTTCCGCCACGAGGAGACCATCACGTCGACGCCCTCCTCTAACGCCTCCTCACCGAGGTACGCGCCCCACGGCCACGCCGCGAGCACGAGGTCGGTCGGGCAGTCCTTCGGCGAGACGCCGAGCGAGTCGTAGCCGAAGTAGGCGAGCGGCCGGATATACGCGGAGTCGAGGTCCTGCCGGTCGAGGAGTTCGAGGGTGGCCTCGGTGATCTCCTCGCGGGAGTATTCGATCTCCATGTCGTACATCTTCGCGGAGTCGAACAGCCGGTCGAGGTGTTCCTCCCAGCGGAAGATCGCTGGCCCCTGCTCGGTGTCGTAACAGCGGACGCCCTCGAACACGCCGCTCCCGTAGTGGAGCGCGTGGGTCAGCACGTGCGTGGTCGCGTCCTCCCAGTCGAGGTACTCGCCGTTCTTCCAGATCGTGTCGACGTCCATCTCGTCAAATCCCATACTTGCGGGTTGCGGCCGGCGGGCTTAAAACTGTAACAACCGGGCGGGGGCTGCCGGGACGGTCGGCACCGAACCCGTGTGCGGGGCCGCGTTTCTACCTCGGTGTTACCAACGCGGTGACTGTTTCCGAAGCCCCAGTTGTCGGCGGCAGAGCCACCGACGACGCCGACAACACCGCGGTTGATTATTTAAAGGCCTCGACGAGAGCCGCACCCTCGACGTAGGGAATCTGTCGCCGGCGAGCGTACGCCTCGGCGTCCGCGGGCGTCAGCGCGGCGCCCGTCTCGTCGTCGAGCATCTCGCAGACCACGGCGGCGGGGGCGGCGTCGACCGCCTCAGCCATCGCAAGGCCGAGCTCGGTGTGACCGGTTCGCCCGCGCAGGCCGTCGTGAGCGCCCCGCAGCACGTGGACGTGGCCGGGCGCACGGAACTCCGCAGCAAAGTCATCGGGGTCGTACCCCGCGGGGTCGGCGTCGACGGCGGCGGCGGACACCGCCAGCTCGACGATGGTTCGGGCGCGGTCCTCATCGGTGATCCCGGTGAACGTCTCGCGGTGGTTCACGGGCAGCGAGAAGGAAGAGCGATCGTCGTACTCGGGGTCGTCGTTGACCGCGGGATGGTCGAGCGCGTCCGCGAGGAACGGGAGCCCGAACGCGTCTGCAACGGAATCTGCGACTGCGACGCAGATCAGCCCACCCGCGTCGTTTCGCATGTGCGCGACCGCCGCCTCGTCGACGGCGCCAGCCGGGTAGATGATGTCCGTCTCGCCCTCGCGGTCCGCGAAGTCGTGGACACAGACCGGATCGCCCGCGCGGAACGCGTCGAGGGCGCGGTTGACGGAGTCGGCGTCAGAGCCCGGGACGGCGTCGACATCAGTGTCGGCGTCGGCGCGCATCAGGCGACCTCCGTCTCGACGGGGTCCGCGGGGGTCTCGTTTTCGTCGTCGCTCTCCTCCACGTCATCGCTTTCGGGGGTGTCCGCCCGACTTGTGGCGGCTACGCGGACCTCGACCGCGTCGCCGTCGCCGAGGCCGAGCGCGTCGCGGAGCCGCTCGGGGGCGATCAGTTCGAGCTGGTCGTCGTCGTGGTGGGTGCGGTCGGGGACGATCGCGTGGACCTCCTCGTAGCGCTCGTCGCCCGTGACGAGCGTGACGCCGTAACACGAGGCCGCGCCGTAGGTGCGGTCCTCGCCTTCCCACGCGTCGATCGGCACCGCATCGATGCCGGCCATCTCGCCGCGCCGGCGGACGCTCTCCTCCGAGAGATCGACGTTGAGCGTGCCCGGGAACGGCTCGTAGCCCAGCCGTGCTCGGAACTGCTCGGCGTAGCCGGGCAGGGTGATGTAGTGGCGCCCCTCGCCCATCCCGCCGGTGACCGCGCCGCGAAGCACGAGTTCTACGTCGGTCTCGAACAGCCGGCGGTAGTCTGCGTACTCGGCGCGGAGGGCCGCCTCGCCCGCGTCGGTGACGCGTACCCACTGGCCGTCGCCGACCACGTCACGCTCGATGTACCCCACGGATTCGAGCGTCTGAAGTCGCCGGGAGGCGGTTTGCGTCGAGGCATCGAGTCGGTCGCCGAGGGCCGCACACGACACCTTCGTCTCGGTCAGGCCGCCGGCGAGCCCGACGTGTTTCAGGGCCGCGATCGCGGCCGGGTCGGGGTCCGCCGTCGACGTCGCTTCTGCCATGTCCGGAAATGGGAATCCCGCACGCAAAAGAGTAACGGATGTGAGATGCATCCCAAAAACGTTAACCGGATTTGCAGTGGGCCGTCGATCGGACGCTCTCGAAGTTAGATGATTCTCGTGGACCCTGATACCTAACCCCGTCGGTATCGGCGGTCATCGTCGCGAGCTGTGACATCGCCGAGTCGGGGAAGAGGGTGCGGGAACGAGCGAGGGAGAAGCGTGAGAACCATCCGCGTGCGGGTCATCGAAAGGTAAGGTACAAATACGAACGGCGATTGGTTTCGGGTGAGGGCTCGTAGATCAGCGGCAGATCGCTTCCTTCGCAAGGAAGAGGCCCGGGGTTCAAATCCCCGCGAGTCCACTCCTCTCACTTCGTTCGAGTTGTTTCCTCGCTTGCCCCCGCTCGCTTCGCTCGCGGGGACCCCGCGAGTCCATCTGGATTTTTCTCGATTCCTCAGGATCGAGGAGACCTCAGCCGTTCTACTCCTGAATCCGCGATTCCGGTTATATCCTCGCGAGCGGAGCCGCTGAGAGCGCTCACCGCGAGTTCCGTTGCACTCCGACGCCGTCGGGACTGATCCGTGGCGAGACGGGGGTAGTTCGATGATCCGGCTCGATTCGATACCGGTCCGCGACTGTCTCAGCTGTGGCGCCCACGTCTCGACGGACTTCCGCCAGGCCCACGGCGGCGAGCGCGAGGCGCAACTCCGGGTGTGGATGGGGAACCTCGCGGGCGAGTCGTGGTCGGACTTGGTGACGAGACTCAAGCGGTACTGGACCGACGCCGGTTGCGATCCGGAGCGGCTCAAAGAGGCGGTGACGCACTACCGCGACGATGCGGGACCGAAGATCCGGCCGGCGCGGGGCGCGTGGGGGAGGGGTCAGACCTTCCGGTAGCGCGGTCCCTCGTGAGTGACAACACTATTCTGATCCTCTTTTTGTGACCGTTTTCGCCGCGATCGATCCTCTCGACCGCCGGGTTCGAGACGATCTCGACCGCAACACAAGCGCAGATCCCGGCTCGACGAGCTTCCCGTAGTAGCCGACGATCGTGGAGTCGTCGCTCACCGATCGATCCGATTGGTTGCGGTTGGCGATCGAGATCCTCGCCGTCTGCCGAAGGAAATGCGAGGAAGTGAGCCGTAAGAAACGACGCCGTCTCCCGACCCAGACCGCTTATATACTCTGAGTCAGTTTGGCGTCATATGGGTATTTCCGATCTCCTTGAGGGCAAGAACCTCACGCACCGCCAGATGGGGATAATCATGATCGGGTGGATTCTGCTCGTCACGATCGTCTCCGTCGGGCTGTTGCTGTACACGTTGTCGACGTAGCCGATCCGTCGGGCGGGGCCGCGAACACAACTCCCTTTTGTGAGTCGTTGTCTGGGCCGTATGGTACGCGACAGCGACACACACGGCGGCGAGGAGATCGATCGACGGCTCGCCGACGGCTGGAAGGGATGTTCTCAGAGAATTTCGAGGCGTCGCCGTCTCGCGGCAACCCCGGCGGCTACCCCCGGACCTATGGCGCCCCACGGAGAACGCGCTTTCAATGGATTCTGCCGAGCAACGGATCGTGGCGTTCACCGCCGGATCGCACGGGCTCGTCCACACCTACGAGCTCTCGATCCCGATTCTGTTGACCGTGTGGGTCGGGGAGTTCTCGACGACGGCCGCGGTTCTCGGACTCGTCGTGACTGTCGGCTACGGACTGTTCGGCGTCGGCGCACTTCCGGGCGGCATCCTCGTCGACCGATTCGGGTCCAAGCCGCTCATTCTCGCCTGTCTCGGCGGAATGGCGGGATCGTTTCTCCTCGTGAGCCTCGCGCCCAACCTCCTCACGCTCGCGCTCGCGATCGCCGTGTGGGGGGTCACTGCGAGCGTCTATCACCCGGCGGGGCTGTCGCTGCTCTCGAAGTCGGTCGATCAGCGCGGGACTGCGCTCGGCTACCACGGGATCGGGGGGAACCTCGGGATCGCGCTCGGCCCGCTGGCGACCGCGCTCCTCCTCTTAGCCTTCGACTGGCGGATCGTCACGGCCGCGCTCACGGTACCCGCGGCCGTGGTCGCCGCCTACGGTCTCACCGTCGATATCGACGACGCGCTTCCTGACACTGAGAACGCGGTTTCCGATGGCGACATCGACGGCGACGGAGGGAGCGGCGCGAACGGAGCGGCCTCGCTGTCGACGATCGCCGACGACACGCGCGTGCTGCTCGCCGGCGGCTTCCTGATCGTGTTCGTCTTCGTCACGTTCAGCGGACTCTACTACCGCACGTTTCTCACGTTCCTGCCGGATCTCCTCGGCGACGTACTCGGCGGGCTGATCGATATCCAACTCATCGACCCTGAAAGCCCGTACGCCGAGGAGTTCGACGTGGCACGATATCTGTACGTCGCCGTTCTCATGGTCGGCGTACTCGGGCAGTACCTCGGCGGGCGGATCGCCGATCGCGTGCCGCCGGAGCGCGCGCTGATGGTTCTGATGGGAATATTGACGGTCCTCGCGCTGTTGTTCGTCCCCGCCAGCGAGACCATCGTGACGTTCATCGCGGTCTCACTGCTGCTCGGCGTCGTGCTGTTCACGGTCCAGCCACTCTCGCAGGCGACGGTCGCGGCCTACTCTCCGAGCGAGGCGCGCGGGATCTCGTTCGGCTACACGTACCTCGGGATCTTCGGTTTCGGCTCGCTGGGCGCTGCGCTCGCGGGGACGGTCCTCACCCGAGCGGGACCACGAGAGCTCTTTTTCGTCCTCGCGGGTATCGCGGCCCTCGGCGCCCTCTCCGCGGCCGGAGTCTCTCGGCTCGCGACGCGGCAGGACTGACGGCCGGAACGCCGACAACCCCGAGCGGTTCGTATTCGGTCGAGTCTTCCGAGCGGTCGCGACGGGGGCCCCTCAGATCGTGTGCTTCGCTTCCTCGGGGTCCTCAACGACTTTGACCCCGCGGTTGTTGACCGCGTAGGGGTCGAGCCCCTGCTCTTGGAGGAACTGCTTATAAAGTCGCTCCGCGGTCTCGCCGTCCTTCTGTTTGTCACTGGCGTGATCGCACAGTTCGAGGATGTTCTCCGGCACGTCGTTCTCGTGGACGATCCAGTGGTTGATCGTGTCCGAGAGCCGCCGGATGGGTGAGGTAAAGTGACCGTAGATGTCGAAGTTGAGCGCGTGGTGGCCGCCGAACGGGTCGTTCATGTACTTCGCTCGGGGCATCACCTTCAACACGGCGCGTTGGATCTTGTTGAGCTGGCGGTCCGGAGCCGTCTCTAAGGCGGCGTTGACGGCCTTGCGAGGGTCGTCGCCCCACGCGTCGCCGGGGATCGAGACCCCGTCGAGCTCTTGGATCTCGCGGAGCGCCTTGCTCCACTGGTCGGGCGTCGGCTGCGGGTGGACGCGGTACATCGCTTCGACGCCGCGGTCCCACATCAGGGTGTGTGTCACCGCCTTGTTCGCTTTCAGCATCGACTCCTCGATGATGGTGTGTGCGCGGTCGCGACTGGGGTTCAACACGAGCGAGCCGTCCTCCTTGCGCTGTTCGTGCATCCGATCGGCCAGCTCGTAGGCGAGCTCGTTCTCCTCGCCGAGGGGCAAAGAGGGGTCTTCCAACCGTTCCTCGCACTCCTTGTAGGTGAGCCGCTCGTCGGAGTTGATGACGGACTTGTAAATGTCGATGTCCTCGAACGAGAGCGTCTCGTCGTCGATCTCCATCTCGACGGTGTGTGCAAGCCGGTCCTCGTTCGGGACGAGCGAGCAGACGGTCTCTGCGAGGACCGGCGGAAGCATGTGGATCGTGTAATCCGGCAGGTAGACCGTGTTGGCCCGCTTGACCGCCTCCTCCCACATCGCGGTGTCGGGGGTGACGTAGTGGGTCACGTCGGCGATGTGGACCCACAGTCGGTAGGCGCCCTCCTCGCGCTCGATGGAGATGGCGTCGTCGAAATCCTGCGCGTCGATCGGGTCGGTGGTCCACGTTGTCAGGTCACGGAGATCCTTCCGCTCGTCGATCTCGGCTTCGATCTCCTCGTACACGTCCTCGGTCCGGGTCTCGGCTTCGCGGAGGACCTCGTTCGGAAATTCGTCGCGGATCTCGAACTCCTCGAACAGCTCCGTCCGCTTCTCGGCAAGACGGTCGGCCAGCTCCGGCGTGATCGTCACGGGACCCTGGTCCTCCGCGGACCCCGGTTTCGGCTCGTCGTCTGACATACGGTGACCAACGCGGGTCCGTTAGAAAGGCCTGTCGGGGCGGAGGGAGGGTGTCGTCCGACAGCGGACGATGGGGCGTCGGTCCAGTCACCCGACGACCGCGCCGAGGATCGGGGAGAGCGCGAACGCCGCCACCGTCAGGGAGACGGCTCCGAGGACGACCGGCACCGCCGACCGGCCGACCAGCCGGAGCGCGGTCCGGCGTGCATTCGCGTCGCCGACGACGAACGGAGATCCGCCGTCGATCCGCGCTTTCACCTCGCCGACCGGCGCGTCCGGAAAGGCAGTCGCGTCGCCGACGACCGTCACACCGTCGCCGGGACGGAGGACGCGCTGGCGGTACCGGCGCTCGGGGTCGTCGCCGATGGTGAGCGGGCCGAGCGTCCACCCCATCTCCGACTCGTCGACTGCCTCCACCGCGTCCGTGAACCGGCGGACGCGCTCGGGTGGGGTCTCGTCGGCCGCGATCTCGATGTCCTCATCGACGCCGAACGCGAAGTCGGCGGCCGCAGGGTCGACGCGAACGCCGACGCCGTCGACGACGACGCGAAACGGAACCCCCGCCTCGCCGGAGTCGATCGAGACCCACGAGCGACCTTTCCCTTGGCTGCGATACTCCGACACGTCGTACGCACAACAGAGGCACTGCTCGTCGGAGAACGGGGCGGGGAGCGTTTCGGCATCTTCTTTGTCATCATCAGATCTCCCGTGTGCGCCCGACGCGATTTCGGCGCGCCCGGTGACCCGCACTCGGCGGTCGCCGGCTTGCAGTGACCGGGGATCAGTTGCGGTTGCGCGGGCGACGCGGAGCGCGTCGAGGGAGCCTCGGCCGCCGCGGGCGAGGAACCCGAGGCTGACGAGCAGCGCGGCGACGCCGATCAGGGTCGGGAGGGGATCGATCGTCACCCGGAGCGGAGTCGGGTGGGCAGCGAGCGTCGAGTGGAGGGACATGCGTCAATCGGGTTTCGAACGGCGGAGGGAAGGCGTGTCGGTTGCGGTCGCGCTCGGTCACCGCTCGGTGACGACGTGCGGTCGCGTTACCGGTCGCGCTCAGAGCGCCCGCGCGACTCGTCGGCGTTGTCGACGGCGTCGGCGTAGCGGTCGAGGAACTCCTCGCGGGAGAGCCCGTCCGACTCGATCGAGGTGATTAGCGATTCGAGCCCGTCGCGCGGCTGGTGACAGATCTCATTGTCGCAGTCGGTACAGAGGTACTCGAACTCCTTGTCGCGCCGGTTCCAGCGGTCACCCTCCTTGTCGTACTCACGTGCGTCCTCGCGCAGTACCGAGTCACCACACGCGATGCAGATCACCGTCCGCCGGTCCCGGCTCTTCCGGGAGCGCCACATATCCATCCACTCGGACCCGGCGTACTTAGCGTTTGGTGCGCGGCAGACGCTCGTCGGACGGGGAGCGGCTTCGAACCGATCAGTCTCCGCCGAACTACACTACTAATACCGTGGCCCCGTTTCTCCCGGGTATGCCGATCACGGAATCTGACCTCCCGGGCGTCGGGAAGAAGTTCGAGATCAACCTTGACGACGGCGAGATGGTCGTCGTCATCCACAATACGGGGAAACGTGAGGTGTTCCGCCGACCCAATCCGGACGCCGATTCCGAGAAGGTGTTCGAGTTCAGCGACGACCTCGCCCGGACGATCGGGTCGATCATCGAGGGGGCGCACTTCCAGCCGGTCGAGCCGGCCACCCAGGAGACGACGCTGCCGGGCGGAATCCTCCTTGAGTGGTACGAGCTTCACCCCGGCTCCCCGCTCATCGGTGAGACGCTGGAAAGCGCCGACATCGGGAACCGAACGGGGCTCGCAGTCGTCGCGATCCAGCGCGACGACGAGGTGATCGACAGCCCGGGGGCCCAGACGACCCTCCGCGAAGGTGACACGCTGATCGGGGTCGGGACGCCGGAGAACTGCGAGGCGTTCGAGGAAATTCTCACCGGATGAACGGCGGATTCAGCGTGATTTTCTCGGTCGGCGGCGAGGTGAGCGTCGGTGGCTGAGGCCCTCCTCGAACTGGGGGTCATGTTCGCTGCGATCGCCGGCGTCGGCGCGCTCGCGAACCGGCTCGGCCAGTCGGTGATCCCCTTCTACATCGTCGCCGGAATGGTCCTCGGTGAGTTCGTGCTCGGCCGGGTCGCGCTGCCGGTCGTCGGCACTACCTACATCCCCGAGTCGGAGTTCATCGCGATCGGCGCGGAACTCGGGATCGTCTTTCTCCTCTTTTTCCTCGGACTGGAGTTCAACCTCGATCGGCTGCTCGCGCGGCGACGCCAGATCGGGACGGCGGGGACGATCGACCTCGCGAACTTCGGCGCCGGGTTCGTTCTCGGGTGGCTCGTCTTCGGCGCCTTCCTGCCGGCGTTTCTGATCGCCGGTATCGTGTACATCTCCTCGTCGGCGGTGATCACGAAGTCGCTCATCGACCTCGGCTGGATCGCCAACGACGAGGCGGAGCCGATGCTCGGGACCCTCGTCTACGAGGACCTGTTCATCGCGGTGTACCTCGCAGTCGCGTCCGCGATCGCGCTCGGCGGCGGGGACGTTGGGGCAGCCGCCGTCGACGTCGGGATCGCGATCGGGTTCATCCTCGGGCTCTTGGGCCTCGTCCAGTTCGGCACGCCCGCGTTCGCTCGGCTCGTCGACACCACCAACCGGGAGTTCATCGCGCTCCGGTCGATCGCGACCGTAGTGCTCGTCGCAGGCGGGGCGCTCGCGCTCGGCGTCAGCGAGGCGGTTGCCGCCTTCTTCGTCGGGATGGCGTTCGCCTCGACAGATCACACCCACGAGATCGAGACGCTGCTCGAACCCGTCAGAGACACGTTCGCCGCGGTGTTCTTCTTCTGGATCGGCCTCGTCACCGACCCGCTGCTGTTCGGCGGGGTGGCGGCGCTGATCGCGCTCGCGGTGATCGTGACGACGCCGACGAAGCTCATTACCGGCTTTCTCGCCGGGCGTGCGTTCGATCTGAACGCCCGCCGGTCGACTCGCGTCGCGCTCGGAATGACCACCCGCGGGGAGTTCTCGCTGATCATCGCGACGATCGCGGTGACCGCGGGGGAGGCCGGCGCATTCGACCCGGCGCTCGCGGCGACGATCAACGCCTTCGCCGTCGGCTACGTGCTCGTGATGGCGATCCTCGGCACGACGCTGATGCAGTACTCCGAGCCGTTCGAGTCGGCGGTGGCCTCGTGGCTGGATCGATCGGAACCGGCAGGTGACGGAGAGAGCAGTGGATAGACCGCCCGTGTCTCGGTGATCGACCACACATCGGTCGCGACCGGTTTCAACGAGCTCCTCGATCGCTTATAAACCGTTGCCGGCGCGGTACTCCCTTATAAACAGTCGCCGGCATCGCTACGTCACGCCGGCGTCGTTATGTCATGCCGGCGTCGCTACGTCACGCCGCCCTCGCTCGTCGCGTACGCCTTGTGTGCGCCGGCGTCGAGGATCGCCTCGATCTCGTCGATGACGGCCAGCACGTCGGCGAAGGCGGTGTACGACGCGGCCGGACACACTCGGACTACGTTCGGCGGCCGAAAGTCGACCACCACGCCGCGGTCGGTGAGCGCCTCGCTCAGTCGCTCCGCGTCGGGGTGTTCGAGGGCGACGTGGCCGCCACGGGCCACATGTTCGCGGGGCGTCCCGACCGCGACCTCGGGGAGCCGGTCGTCGACCAAGGCGATCAGGAAGTCCGTGAGCGCGAGCGACTTCTCACGCAGGCGGTCGATTCCGGCCTCCCGGAGCGTCTCGACCGACCCCTCAAGCGGCGCCGCCGCGAGCAATGGCGGGGTGCCGATCTGCCACGCACCCGCCGAGTCGGCGGGGGTGTACTCCATGTTCATCTCGAACAGCGTCGCCTTCTCGTGGCCCCACCACCCCGCCAGCGCGGGCGTGAGCCCGTGGTGGCGCTCGGCGACGAACAGCGCCCCGATCGAGCCCGGTCCGGCGTTGAGATATTTATACAAACCGAGGAGAATACCTGACCCTTCAGGATCAGGATGAATCCGACAACGCCTCCACAACCCGCCGTCAATAGCAGCCCGGATATTCCACCGTTCTCAACCCCAGACTTTACAAGAAAAGCTAGTATAAATGCTTATACAGGCGTTCAGAATGCTGGAGGTCCACCGCACCCATCAGGCAAAAATCCTCAACCACTCACAGGGAGAGGAATCGCTTGACCGGCACGGGTGGAGCGCCAGCAAACTCTGGAACGTCGCGAACCACCACTCCCGAAAAGTCTGGAAGGAGACGGGCGAGATTCCCGGTCACGGCGACCTCAAAGACGAGTTGAAGACGCATCCAAAATACAACGGACTCCATTCTCAGTCCAGTCAGCGCGTTCTGGAGGAACTCGCTGAAGCCTTCAACTCGTGGTACGGCTCCGACGACGATCGGGACAATCCACCCGGCTATCGGAAAGAAAACTACTACGACGACCAAGGCCGTCGCGTCCACGAAGAACACCCGCGTTCCACTGTGACGTGGAAGCAGAACGGCATCAAACACGACACCACAAACAACCGTGTTCGCCTCTCAAAAGGTGCGAACCACAAGGAACACCCGAGAGCGTGGGAATACATCCTTGTCGAATACGAGACACGCCCCGGCGTCACGGTCGAGAACCTACAGCAGGTTCGTGCTGTCTACGACAGCACAAAGGAACGCTGGGAACTCCACCTCGTCTGCAAAGACGAGATCGAGACACCCAACGCCCCCGGCAACGAGACGGCAGGTGTCGACCTCGGGATCAGCAACTTCGCCGCCGTCGCCTACAGCACCGAAGACGCCGACCTATACCCCGGCAACCGTCTGAAGCAAGACGGCTACTACTTCCCCAAGGAGATCGCCAAGTGCGACGACAGCGGTGGTGACAGGGCAACTCGGCTCCATCACAAGTGGGCGGAACGCCGCACTCACTTCTTCCATTCCTTGGCGAAACACATCGTCGAACGGTGTGTCGAGAAGGAAGTAGGACGCATCAACGTCGGAGACTTGGAAGGGGTCCGTGAAGATGAGAACGGCAGCTCGAAGAACTGGGGCAAGCACGGGAATCTCGACTTACACGGGTGGGCGTTCGACCGCTTCAGCTCGATTCTCGAATACAAGGCGAGAGTCGAGGGAATCGAGGTCTTGGAAGTGTCTGAGCGGGATACGAGCAAGACATGTTGCACATGCGGGAAAACAGACGACTCACAGCGCGTCCACCGCGGTTTGTACGTCTGTGATGAGTGCGACGCAGCGTTCAACGCCGACGTGAACGGGGCGGAGAACATCCGTCTCGACAGCAACGAAAGTAACTCCGAGTCTGCACCCGATTTGGGTGGAGATAGGAGTACCGGCTGGTTGGCACAGCCCGGAGTCTATCTTCACGACCTCTCTCGAGGATTCCAACCTCGGACAGAGGTGGTAGACTGCAAACCCTAATATCCCAATCCAGCGGTGCGGTGCCGTGGGATTCCCGCGTCTTCAGGCGCGGGAGGATGTCAAACGTGCACCAGACCGCGAAGTCGACGCCGGCGTCGCCGAACGCGTGCGGCACCGCGCCCGCGGAGTGCGCCGCGTCGAACCCCGCGTACGCGCCCGCCTCGTGGGCGGCCTCGGCGATCCGAGCCACGTCGAACAGCTGCCCGGAGCGGTACAGCGCGGTCGGCATGAAGACGATCCCGATGTCGTCGTGTGCCGCCAGCGCGGCCTCGATGTCACGGGAATCGATCGTCCGCCCGTCCCGGCTCTCGACGACGCGGAGCTTCTCGTCGGGGCCGATTCCGCGCTGCCGCAGTTGCGCGCGGATCGCGTAGTGGTCGGAGGGGAAATCGAGTTCGTTGACGAGGACGGCGGGATCGGCCTCGGAATCCCCCTCCGGCGCCCACGTCCCGTCCGCCCGCTCGAAGCCTTCACGCACCGGCCCGTTCCCCGCCAGTAGCTCGTCGAGGAACGTCCCGACGAGCGTGTGGATATTCACCGTGATCGAGTTGCCGACGACGACTTCGCTCGGCTCGGCGCCGACGAGCGGCGCGAGCGCGTCGCCGAGCCGCTCCCCCACTTCGAACCACGGCGGGTCGGCGTCGGTCCACCCCGCGATCAGCAGGTCGCGCCACTCGTCGACGACGCGGTCGAGGCTCGCGAGGGCGGCGTCGCTCGCGGGGCCGAGCGAGTTGCCGTCCATATATAAGACGCCGTCGGGCACCTGATACCGGTCGGCGAACCCGGAGAGCGGGTCGTTGTCGTCGAGGCGAGCGGCGAGGATCGCGGGATCGGAATCGGCGGCGTCGCCGCCGAGACCCTCGCCCGCGAGCGCGTCGCGTGCCGGGGCGTACGGGTCGTCCGCCGCCGGCGCATCGGGGTCGTCCATACACGAGTGGGGCCTCGCCGGCGACTAAGCAGTTCCGGGGCGGTCGGTTACTTAAAAAGGACCGCGGGTCGCTACTCGACGATGTCGATCGCCGGCCGGCCGGGCTCCGCCTTGCGAACCACCGACTCGTCGGCGTCCGCGGCGCGCTCGACGCGGACCGGCGCGTCGAACTCGCGCTCGATCAGCCACGAGGCCGCGCGAAGGGCGTCGTACTCGTCGTCTCCCGAGAGCGTCTCCTGCAGCGCCTCGCGGTTCGCCTGCAGATCTTGGCCGTACGAGGCGGCGTCGTCGCCCTGTTCGCGGATATGCGGCTCCCCCATCAGCTCCGAGATGAGGTTGTCGGCGTCGCTGTCGATCGCGATCGAGAGCGCGTCGTACTTCCAGTCGGGCGCGACGACGACGTCGATCCGCTCGGGGTCCTCGATGCCGGCGACCTCGACGATGTCGCGCACGTCCTCACGGGTGTTCGCGACCAGCCGGCGGCGGCGCTCGACCGTCTCGCGGTCGACCGTCGCGGTCGGCCACTCGGCCTCGACGACGAACCCCTCGCGGTCCAGCGTCTCCCACAGCTCCTCGGCGAGGTGCGGGACGACCGGTGCGAGCAGGCGGACCGCAACGTCCAGCCCGCGCTCGTAGGTCTCCGGGTGCGGGTCGGCGTGGCCCCGGTAGCTCCGGAGCGTCCCCACGAGGTCCTGCGCCTCGCGGAGCGCGACGTTGAACGTCAGGTCGTCGTACTCCGCGCCCGCGATGGCGACCGCGGCGTCGACCTCGTCGGCGACGTAATCGTCGATCGTGTCGCGGTCGGCGTCCGAGCTCGCGGTCTCCGCCTCCCCCGCCGCGTACTCCTCGACCAAGTCCGTCAGGCGCGCCAGGAACCGGTGCGTCGACTTGACGCCCTCCTCGGCCCAGTCGAAGTCGCGCTCGGGCTGGGCCGCCTGCATCATGAACAGCCGGGCCGTGTCGGCACCGTACTCGTCGACGATGCGCTGGGGTGAGACCGTGTTCCCCTTCGACTTGGACATCTTCTCGCCCTCCAGCTGGACCATCCCCTGCGCCAGCAGGTTCGTGAACGGCTCGCGGTGTGCCAGCCCCTCCTCGTCGGCTAACACCTTGGTGACGAACCGCGAGTACAGCAGGTGCATCACGGCGTGTTCGATGCCGCCGACGTACTGGTCGACCGGCATCCAGTCGTTCGCGCGGTCCAGGTCGAAGGGTACGTCCTCGGCGCCGGGCGAGACGTAGCGCAGGAAGTACCACGAGGAGTCGACGAACGTGTCCATCGTGTCGGTCTCGCGGGTGGCGGGCTCGCCGCACTCCGGACAGGTCGTCTCCTTCCACTCCTCGGCGGCGTCGAGCGGGTTCCCGGTCGTGTTGATGAACTCCGGCAGCTCGACCGGCAGGTCCGCTTCCGGCACCAGCACCGAGCCGCAGTCGTCGCAGTGGACGACCGGGATCGGGGTCCCCCAGTAGCGCTGTCGGGAGATCCCCCAGTCGCGCAGGCGATACTGGGTGGTCGTCTCGGCGCTTTCGATGTCCTCTGTGAGCCGCTCGCGGGCCGTCTCGCTGTCGAGGCCGCTGTACTCGCCGGAGTCGATCACGACGCCGTCGTCAGTGAAGGCGCCCTCGCTCACGTCCGGCGCGTCGGGAATCGTCTCGCCGTCCCAGTCCTCGGGCTTCGGGGCGATCACCGGCTTGATCTCGACGCCCATCTTCTCGGCGAACGCGTGGTCGCGGTCGTCGTGGCCGGGCACCGCCATCAGCGCGCCCGTCCCCACGTCGGAGAGGACGAAGTCGGCGACGAAGACGGGGATCTCCTCGCTCGTGACCGGGTTGGTGGCGGTGAGGCCGGTCGCGACGCCGTTCGGCTCGTCGCCCTCGGGGTCGGCCTCCTCCTCGATGAAGTGTCGCACGTCCGCGTCCGATTCCGCCAGCTCCTCGCTGATCGGGTGGTCCGGCGCGAGCGCGAAGAACGTCGCGCCGTGGATCGTGTCCACGCGGGTGGTGAACGCCTCGACGGGGCCGTACTCCCGCGGATCGGTCCCTTCGCCGCGTCCGTTCGAGGCGCTTCGCGCCTCGCTCACTTCGAAGTCCAAGGTCGTCCCGTGCTGGCGACCGATCCAGTTGCGCTGCATCTGGCGCACGGAGTCGGGCCACCCCGCCAACCCGTCGATCGCCTCCAACAGCTCGTCGGCGTACTCCGTAATCTCCAGGAACCACTGGTCCAGATCGCGGGTCTCGACCGGGGTGTCACACCGCCAGCACAGCTCGTCGTCCCCTTCCACCTGCTCGTCGGCGAGGACGGTCTCACAGGAGGGACACCAGTTCACCTCGGCGTCGCGGCGCTCGACGAGCCCCGCCTCGTGGAAGCGGCGGAACAGCCACTGGTTCCACTGGTAGTAGTCGGGGGTACAGGTGGTGACCTCGCGGTCCCAGTCGTAGCCGAACCCCATCGACTGCATCTGCCCTTTCATCGTGTCGATGCAGTCGAACGTCCAGTCGCGGGGGTTCGTGTCCCGCTCCTTGGCGGCGTTCTCGGCGGGGAGCCCGAACGCGTCCCACCCCATCGGATGGAGCACGTCGTCGCCGCGCATTCGGCGGTACCGGGCGTACGCGTCCGTGATCGTGTAGTTGCGGACGTGGCCCATGTGGAGCTTCCCGGACGGGTACGGGTACATTCCCAGCACGTAGGTGGGATCGTCCACCTCGTCCGGCGTGCGATACACGGAGGCGTCGTCCCACGCCTCCTGCCACCGTTTCTCGACCGCAGTGTGGTCGTAACTCTCCTGAGACATCTGCTTATATACTCGTGGTCGGGTCGGCGTCGTATAGCTTTCCATCCAGTGTTTCGGTATGACACACCCCCTCGTGGGCGGTGGTCGAGCCGACGGAAGTACCGCCGTCGACGACGAAAACGACCGTCTAGAGCTTCTCCGATTCCTGCGCCTGCTTGACGCGCCGCGTCGCCTGCTCGACCCGCCTGTCCGTCGCGTTCGCGAGGCCGGGCGGGAGCCCCTCTCTCGCCGCCGCGAGTCGCTCCTGAATCCGGGTGATCCGATCGAGCACGTTCTCCAGTTGGCGCTCGGTTCCCTCGCCGTCGCCCTCGCGGGCGCGCTCCTCGGCTCGCTCTGCGTGGTCGACCGCGGCGGCGAGTGCGCGTTCGAGCCCGTTCACCGCGTTCGACGAGCCGCCGCCGAAGCCGTCGGAATTCCCGTCGTCATCGCCGTCGCTATCGTCGCTATCGTCGTCATCACCGCTCTTGGCCGCGGCCGCGACCTCTGCCCGCGTCTCCTCGGCGATCTCCGCCACGAACCCGGCGAGCGAGGGCGCACCCGTCTCGGGTCGGTCGATTCGGATCGGTTGGTCCGTTTCAGCCGTCTCCGTGTCCGGGTTGACACGATAGGCGCCGATCTCGTCGGCGGCGTCACGCACCTCGGTCGTGTACGCGCCGCCCGCGTGAACGTACACCGCGTCGCTCCCGTCGACCGCCGAGTCGTAGATCCGACCGGCGAAGTCGTCCTCGATCGCGGCTCGGGTTACGTTGGTGTCGCTTTCGGCGTCCGACAGCTCCACCTTCGTCGCGTTCTCGCGGGCGACGAGGGGTATCTCGCCGTCGACGCCGGCGGTCGTCACGGGCTCGTCCGCTGCGACAGTCAGCTCCTCGCTGTGGGGCGCCTGCCCCGCACCGTTGACCGTGAGTCGGTGGTCGCCGTCGGGGATCCCGTTCACGACCGCGATCCCGCCGGCAAACGTGGGGACCGCTTCCGGATCGCTCTCGATCAGCACGACCGACTCGGTGACCGCGTCGGTCGTCGTCAACCCCTCGCCGTCGGGGGCGTCGTCGTTCTCGGTCGCCTGCGTGACGCGGGCGACGACCGCGTCGAGTTCGCCCGTCGCCGCGTCGCCGAACGATTCCTCGGCGGCGATGGCGTCGTACCGGTCCGCGAGCTCTGACCGGTGGTTGCCGGCGGTGATGTCGAGTGCGGGGTTCTGGTAGCGCGGCTGCTCCCACGGGACGCTCGTGGTCGTGATGTGGCTTGCGACGGCGTCCTCGACAATTTCCGGGACCGCGAACTCGAAGCTCAGTTGCGGACCGGTGAACGCCGAAATCTCCTCCAGCTCCGCGCTCTTGACGAGGTCGTACCCGACGACCGACTCGGCGACCTCGTCGGCGAGTGCGGCGTCGTCGCTGTCGGCGGTCCCGTCGCCGTCGGTCGTGCGCTCGCGGTGCCGGAAGGCGATTCCCGTCTCTCGGAAGGGGAGGTCTGTCGGGGGCGACCCCAACGCGTCGAGCGACCGAATCGTGAGTGCGCCGTCGACCAGTGAGTCTTCGGTGACCGAGGAGAGATCCGGGTGTTCGTAAAGGGGTTCGCCCTCGTACTCCGGAACGACGAACGGGAGCCGCATCCCCTCGTCGCGGGGGAGTCCGTATGCGAGCGGGATCCCGAAGAGATCCTCGACGGTGTCGATCGTCGTGTTCGTGATGTCCGCGAGCAACCCTTCCTCGCCGACGCGTTGGAACTGATCGGGGATCTCGTTGACCGAGAGGGTGCTGGAGTGCGAGCCGAGCTCGGAGAGGATCCGCGGGACTGCGTCGGAATCCGGGTCGAGAAACTCGTTGTTCGGAACGCTCCGAGAGTGCGAACTGGCGACGTACAGTTGGGGATCGCCCGTGTCGAGGTCGACGAAGACGTGAAGCACCTCCCAGTCGTGCCAGTGGAAGTTGGCCGTGAATTGGTCGAACGCGGAGTAGAGCCAGAACTGGACGACCGCGAGCGGCGAGTCCTCGTACTGGACCCCGTTGTAGAAGACGGTCGGATTCGGCGGTTCGTCCGCCTCGTCGTACCGCTCGTGGTAGCCGTCGAACGCCACGAACCCGTCGACAACGGTCTCGCCGTCCTCTTCGACCGTATACGGCCGCGGATCGGTCGGGAACCACGGCTCGGCGGCGTCGAAGTACAGCGTCGGCGCGAACCGGGCCGCGAGCTCGTCGAGCCGTTCCGGGTCGAAGCCATTCGTTTCGGCGTCGTCCGGCTCGGAACCGGAACAGCCCGCAACCGCAGCGCTGCCGGCACCGGCGAGCGCGCCGAGGACGGTCCGACGGTCGACGCCGAATTCGGACCGATCGTCGTCGATGTCGGACCGATCGTGGCGGGAGGAGGCGCGATCGGTCACGGGTGCACCTTCGCACCGTCCGTAGGCAGGGCGTCCGTCCGAAACCGCGGCTCCGGATGCATTTCACTAGCTCACGATCACAGCGGCGAATAAGTCTTCTGACGGACGGACCGATCGACCGGGAGAAGGTATTTGCGGCCAGACGCGCGATATCCGCCGATGGCACTCAAGAAAGCCCTCTATTACGGCGCGATCGCGATCGCGATCCTGATCGGCGTCAGCGTCGTCGTCTCCGTGGTCTCGGCGATCGTGAGTCTCGCGTGGGCGATCGTCTCCGGGATCGTTTCGCTCGCCGTATTCGTCGGCGTCGTCTACGTGCTTTATAAGACCGGGGCGTGGCTGTTCGGCGATGACGACGCGGACTACTCCGTAAGCGACTCGCTCGGGAGGTCACGATCGTCCTCCACGTCGGCGTCGGCTGGCGACACCTCAGAGAGTCGACAAGACCGGCTCCGCCGGCAGTACGTCGAGGGACAGATCAGCGAAGCGGAGTTCGAGCGCCGGATCGCGAGCGAGCTGGAGACCGAGGAACCCGACGATATCGATCGGCAGCTCGACGATATCAACCGGGAGCTCGAACGGGACCGGTAGGCCTTAAAAACGGTCCCGAAGCTCCTCGCGCAGATCGTCGAGGTCGAGGCCCTTCATCGCGAACAGCACCAACAGGTGGTAGACGAGGTCTGCGCTCTCGTAGGTGAGCTCGTCGAGGTCGTCGTCTTTCGCCGCGAGAATCGTCTCCGTGGACTCCTCGCCGATCTTCTCTAACACGGCGTTTTCGCCCTTTTCGTGGGTGAACAGCGAGGTCGTGTACGATCCTTCGGGCAGCTCCGCCTTCCGCGACTCGATGGTGGCGAACAGCTCATCGAGGACGGCCTCAGGGGGGACATCGGGGTCTTCTGCGCGCTCGGCGTCCCCGGCGTCCGGATCGCTCACGCGACCACCTCCCGCTCGGGGAAGAAGGCGAGGTCGTGGATCCGCGGGTCGTCGGTGAGTTCCGGGTGGAACGCGGTGGCGACCACCGGCCCGTCTCGAACCGCGACCGGGCGGCCGTCGACGGTCGCGAGCGTCTCGACGCCCTCGCCGACGTCGTCGATGAGCGGCGCGCGGATGAACACGGCGTGGAACGGCTCGTCGAGCCCGGTTATCGGTACCTTCGCCTCGAAGGAGTCTTTCTGTCTGCCGAACGCGTTGCGGTCGACGGAGACGTCGACGAGCCCGAGCGCGTCGACCCGGTCGTCTTTCGCGTCCCGCGAACAGACGATGAGGCCCGCGCAGGTGGCGAGTACGGGCTTGCCGCTCGCGACGTGCTCGCGGATCTCCTCGTCGATTCCCTCTCGGCGAATCAGCCGCGAGATGGTCGTCGACTCCCCGCCCGGCATGAGGAGCACGTCGCAGTCGGGGACGGTGCCCGCGTCCCGGACCTCGACCACTTCCGCGGGCTCGCCGTGGGCGGCCGCGGCGTTCTCGACGGCGGCGGCGTGTTCGGCCACGCCCCCCTGGACGGCGATGACGCCTGCTTGCATGGGAACCGGTCGGTGGGGGACGGGCAAAAAGGGCGCGCTACGGAGCAGGAAACACGGAGCGCTGACAGCGGAGAGAACGGTGAACGGAAACGAACACCCGAATCGGCCGGCCTACGCGACCGTCAGCGAGAGAATCTGTACAAACACGCCGAAGAGGACGCAAAACGCGAGGACGGTCTTCGGATCGATCGCGATCGCGTCCCGGTCCTCGCTGTCGAAGTAGCGGACGAGGCCCGCGCTAGACATCAGCCCGCCGGAGTTGGAACCACTGCTCATGCCCGAGAGTGGGCCTCGCGGCGTTCTAAACGTTTCGTTCGCCTACGGGTGCGGAACCCCTTCGAAGTGGGGCGCTGAGAGGGACGGTCGCGGTTCGACGCCGGAACGTGCACAAGTGGGAAACCCTTATGCGCCGCCCGGCGGTAGATTGCGCCGGATAATGACTGTTCGACTGCTGGATTTTCACGCTGACTGGTGCGGCCC